>Ga0302324_100010376_pt1 | contig 19303 bp, 14 predicted proteins | sample Palsa_T0_1_FD_201949 | JGI IMG/M metagenome (GOLD analysis project Ga0302324, IMG submission 201949) | Peat permafrost microbial communities from Stordalen Mire near Abisko, Sweden - Palsa_T0_1 | ecosystem: Environmental > Terrestrial > Soil > Palsa > Peat permafrost | place: Sweden: Abisko...
GATGACGGCGGCAATCGTGAGGCTGATACCGAGCAGAGGACGTGAATCAAGTCGTAGTGTTCTCAAGATCCCTCCAGGAGCTTTCAAGCCATACCCCGCCATGTAGAAAGGGCAATGGCCGAGAAACGCATTTTCCGTTCTTTCATCGATGCAATCGACATGCCCATACGTGTACGCCGTGAGTTGCGCGATCGAGGGTCCCATTCACTATGATCGCGTGCGTAGGTCGATCGTGATCTGGCACACGCTGACAGCACTCACATCCCCCTCAATGACCCCGCATTCCCATCCAATCGGCCAGCATGGGCCACGAGGACGTTGGAGCGTCGCGACCCATGATCAAGTCGATGTGGCCGAGCGGTAAGGCTCGAAAGGTCTTGTCGCGGCCACGGTTGGCCACATAGGCCGCGTGAACGCCTTCGAGGGGAGCCAGATCGTCGTGGATGCCCGCCACGACGAGGAGCGGAACATCGAGGGCCTCGAAGCGGGCGCCGTAGTCGTTCTCCCGCCCGCCGAACTTCTTCTGCGCCGCCCAATCGAACAGCTCGGCGAGCTCCGCAAGGCCTGCGCGGTCGAAGGCCATCCTGAGATGCTCCCCGAGCACCTTGGGCTCGACGGATCCCTTGCGCCAGCCGCGCCACGGCATCGGGTAAAGCGGGCTCTCCGCGAAGGCTCGAAACGCGGCCATCGTCAAACCGACGGCTTTGATGGGAACGGGCGGATTCGGTCGCAGCTTGAGGACGTTGACCAACCGGACGAAGGTGGCGATCGCGGTGATCGAAGTGGATCCGCGCCCGAAGTGATACGGGCTCCCGAAGGTCGCGATGCCTGCAACCGCCCCATCGAGCCCAGGCGCGGCTGCATAGTTGATGAGCCCACCGAGCGAGTGCCCGACAAGGAACACGGGGCGCGGCCCAGCGATGCTCTGCACCTCCTCGATGGCGACCGGCAGGTCCTCGTCGACGTAGTCCGCGACGCTCTTCGACCGGCGCGTTCCGAAGTGCCGAGAGCGCCCGTGGCCCCGTAGATCGAGGTTGAAGACGTCGTAGCCAGCCTTCGCGAGGTAGTTCGCAAAGCTCCGCGACGGCAGATGCCAGGCATAACGATTCTGCCCGAACCCGTGAACGAGGAGGACGCTCCCACGTGTTCCGCCGCCGTTTCGCGCGAGGCGCTTGCGAATGATCGCGAGAGGCACCTTGCCCCGCGTAACAAGGACCTCCTTCACGAACGTGTCACGCTCGCGGCCGTTGATGGTCTGGTCGACGTTTCTGCCGAAGAGGATCAATTGGTGACGGTCAAAACGAGCTTGTATGTGGAGCTAAACGTTAGTGTAGCATCTCGCCTGGGTATTGAGCGGAGGTCGATTGCACATGCGAACGCGATCTTATTCTTTGGCTTGTTGTGTGGCCGCGACGCTCATCGCACCGAGCGCTCTTGCCCAGCAACAAAACACTGGCGCGACGACGACGGTTAATCCGCCGGTCGTGGAGACGACCGTCGTAGTAAACACGCCGCCGCCACCCGTCATCGTCGACGATGACAGCAGAATCACCAACGTCCTCGAGGAGAAGGGGAAGGGCTACTACTTCCTCGGCGTCAACTACCGCGCCAACATCATCCCGGCGTTCATCATCAACTTGTTCGTCGACCAGGGACCGAACATCGTGGCGACGAGCACGTTCGGATTGAGCTTCGACTACCGGAAGGACCACTTCTCGATCATCCCAGGTGTGAACTTCAGCGACTACACGATGTCGTCCGTCCTCTTCTTGCAGAAGGGTAAGGACCCAAGCATGGCGGGCGACTGGGGCGTCGTCCAATCGCAGCTCAAGGCCATCTACGCCACCGTGGACTTGCTCTGGTCGGTACCGCTCGTCAAGACCGGCCAAGTCGACTTCGAGTTTGGTTTCGCGGTCGGTCTCGGCGGAGTCTTCGGCAACCTCTACAACACATGGGTCTCGAACACGAACACCGGCGGCCCGCAGTACGCAAACCCAGTCGCTCCGAGCATGCCCTTCTACCAGTGCAATCAAACAGCACCGGTGGGCGGCATCGCGAACGGCAACGGTACGTTCCCGTCGGGTTGCAATACGGGAGATCACCAGAGCGCCACGATCTCGAAGACGGGCCCCAACAACGGCTACCGCGAGCCCAACTGGTTCGACAGCCCCGGTGGCAGCGTGCCCACGATCTTCCCGTGGCTCGAGCTGCCTGTTCTCGGCCTTCGCATCAAGCCGATCAAGGAGTTCGAGATGCGGTTGCAAGGTGGCTTCTCCATCACGGGCTTCTTCTTCAACTTCGCGGCCTACTACGGCTTCGAGAACCCGAAGTCGACGCCGCACTGATCGTTGATGGAGGGTTTGCCTCCGCGGTATGAAGCGCTCCATCGCCTCGGTCGGGGAGGTGGCGGCGAAGTATGGGCGGTGCGCGATCGCGTGCTCGGAATCGAGTGCGCGCTGAAGGTGCTCGCGAAGGACGCCGGAGAAGTCGAGCTCGCAGCGCTCGTACGTGAGGCGACGGCCCTGTCGGGTCTCGAGGGTCTTGGTGTGCCTCGCGTGCTCGCGTTCGGCACGTTGGACGGCCTCGCGGACAAGACGCCGCGACGGTACATGGTCCGCGAGCTCGTTCAGGGGCGCAGCCTCGAGGACCTCCTCGCGTGTGGCGGGCAAGCGTGGCTCGAGCCGCTGGTGAGCGCAGCGGACCAGCTCACCGCGTTGCATCGGGCGGGTCTCCTCCACGGGGACGTCAAACCGGCCAACGTGATCGTGGGGCCGGATGGTCGCGGGACGCTGGTCGATCTCGGTCTCGCGGCCCCGTTTCGTGCGGGCGGAACACACGCGCAGGGTCTGACGCCGAAGTATGCAGCGCCGGAGCTTCTCCGAGGCGAGCCACTCACTGTTCGCGCGGAAGTTTATGCCCTCGCCGCTACACTTGCTGATGGGCTTGCCGTCGCTGGTGGAGGTCTGTCAGAGGCTTCGCGCGTCGCTCTCGGTCGCGTCGCTGCCCGTGGCAAAGACGACGACCCGCAGAAGCGCTACCCGAGCACGGGCGAGATCGCGAGCGCGATGCGTGTCGCAGCGAGCCTGCCGCCGCCGGAGGAAGGCGAGCCCGCGTGGCCCGTCATCGGGATTGACGACGTCGCGCAGAAGCTCGCTTCGCTCGTCCGCTCGCTCGGCGATGGCGAAGCGCTCGCTCTCGTCGGTGAGAAGGGCTCCGGCCGGAGCACCCTCTTGCGCCGCTTGGCCTGGAGCCAGTCCATCCAGGGCACGCGCGTCGTCCTCGCAGACGTTCCGCAAGCGGGCATGTCGCGTCGGGAGGCCTTGGCGCTCGAGGTCGATTCCGCGCGTGTCCTCGCCATCGACGACGCGGACGCGCTCCCGGAAGATGCGCGCGACGTCGTGCGCGCCGCGACGAAAGCCGGCGCCCGGCTCGTCGTCGTGGGAAGCGAGAAGACCGCTGCCTCCTGCACGAGCGCCCGTGTGATGGCCGTTCGAGTACCAGCCCTCGATGCCGACGCGATTGCGGATCTCCTCAAGCGCGCGATGCCGTCGCTCCCTGTCGCCCTCGCCGCGCACATCGGGGCGCGGACGGGCGGTCGGCCCGGTGCCCTTCGCGCTGCAGCGCGGGCCCTCGCTGGACGTGCCGTGGTCTCCGCAAACGACATCGACGAGGCGCTCGAGACCGAGGTCGAGGACGACACCATGAGCCCCGACCGAGTCGTCGTGGCCGCCGAGCGTCTCATCGACGCCGGACGCGTGGCCCATGCACGGTCGAAGCTCGAACGCATCGACGTTCGTGCTCTCGCTCCCGAGCTTCGGCTTCGCGTGGTCATCGCGGAAGCGCGCATTCACACGGCGCGCGGCGAGCCGGCACTCGCCCTGGCCGGGCTCGAAAGTGTCCAAGCATCCGCTCGCGCCTCGAGCGCGTGGCGTGTCGCGATGAGCCGCGCGCTGCTCCGCACCGGCCGTTACGCCGACGCGGTCGACGTCGCCGAGGCAGGCGCGCGCGAAGGTGACGTCGAGGCGCTCGCTGCGCGCGGTGTCGCGCAAGCGTATCTCGGTGACGATGCAGCGGCGCGCTCGAGCCTCGAGCGTGCTGTCGCGATCGCACACGAGAGCGGTGACGTCCGCGGCGAGGGCATCGCCCTGGGATCGCTCGGCATCGCTCATCAGCGCGCTGGCCGTGTCGCCGATGCCAAAGACGCATACGCCCGCGCCCTCGTGTCGTCGGGGGCCGCACGAGATGCCAATACGGTCGCCGCAGCCCGGTTGAACCTTGCCGCCCTCGCGAGGGAAGAAGGCGACATCGCTCGCGCCCTCGAGCACCTCGAGGCGACGGTCGACCTCGGCAAGCGTGCGGGCGGCCTCGTCGCCGTGCAGCAAGCGCGCATCAACCTCGTGAACCTCGACCTCTACCTCGGTCGTCACGCCCGTGCGCGCGCGGCCATCGATGCGCTCGAACGGGACACTCTCCCCGATGCAGCGCGAGCCCAACTCGTTGGATGCCGTGCCGAGCTCGCCGCGCGGACGGACGACCTGTCAGGCGCCGCGCGTCTCTACGAAGAGTGTGCCGCGCTCTACGACAAACAAGGGCGCGCATCCGATGCGGCAGAGGCGCGCCTCGAGGCTCTCTTCATGCGCGCCTCTTCCACGCGCGATCTCGTGGATCCATCGACGCTGCTCGCCGAGGTCGAAGCACAAAGCGGTGCGGCCCAAGGCAGCCATGACGTGCTCCTGCTTCTCGTTCGCGGGGTGCTCGAGGCTCGCCGTGAAAAGGACGAACGGGCCAAGGCCTTGCTCGACGATGCCGTGGCGCGCGCCAAAGCTGCAGGCCAGCAAGAGCGCGCTGTGTGGGCTCTCTCCGCACGGGCGCGCCTTTCGAGCGCGCAGGGTCTCCGTGTGCAAGCGCACAAAGACGTGGAGGCCGCCCTCACCATGCTCGAGGCCACCGCATCGAAGCTCCCACGCGATCTGCGCGAGGTGTTTTGGGACGAGCCCCGCCGCGCCGCCCTCCGCAGCGCACCCAACATCACCATCGAGAGCGTGCGCGATGTGGGCGTTGCGCTTTCGCGAGGCCCTCTCGAGGTATCCGTCGCCTCGCCACGCCTCGCGGAGGACAAGCTCGCGCGCGTGCTCGAAATCGTGCGTGAGCTCGCGACCGAGCATGACTTGCCGCGCCTTCTCGCGAAGGTGACCGACCACGCGCTCGCGCTCCTCGGTGGCGAGCGGGGGTTCGTCGTGCTCGTGAACGACGACGGCACGCTCGAAGCGCACGCATCGCGCGATCGCAAGGGCGACGATCCCCACGCCCGCTTCTCGCGGTCGGTCGCCGAGCGCGTGGTCGAGACAGGCGAGCCAGTCGTCGCCATTCGCGCCCGAGAAGACGCCCGCCTCGCCGAGGCCGTCAGCGTGCACCAGCTTGCCATCCAATCGATCGCCTGCGTCCCCGTGCGTGGCCCGCCGCCCCTAGGTCGTCCCATCGGCGCGCTCTACGTGGAGACGCGTCACAGGCCGGGCGCGCGTTTCAACGACGAGCTGCCCATCTTGCGCGCCTTCGCCGACCAGGCGGCCATCGCCATCGAAAACGCTCGCCTCATCGAAGAGAACCGCGCGAGGGCGCGTGAGCTCGAGGCGGCGCATGAAAAGCTCAGCGAAGCTCTGGGCCGCCGCACGGAGCAGCTCGCCTTCGCGCGGAGGGATCTCCATCGCGTTCGTGCCGGGCTGCGGAGCCACTTTGGTTACGCAGGGCTCGTAGGCACGAGCGCCGCGATGAGAAAGGTCTACGCCCTCGTCGACCGCATCAAGGACACCGACGTGCCCGCCCTCGTCACAGGGGAAAGTGGAACGGGCAAGGAGGTCGTCGCGCGCGCCATCCACGACGCGAGCCAGCGTGCGAAGAAGGCGTTCACTGGGGTGAACTGCGGCGCCATCCCGGCAAACCTCCTCGAGAGCGAGCTCTTCGGTCATGTGCGGGGTGCCTTCACCGGCGCCGACCGCGATCGCAAGGGCCTCTTGCGCGAGAGCGAGGGCGGCACGCTCCTCCTCGATGAGATCGGCGAAATGCCTCTCAAGATGCAAGCGAGCATGCTCCGCGCCGTCCAAGAGAAGATGGTGCGGCCCGTCGGCGGCACGAAAGAGGAGCCCGTCGACGTACGCATCATCGCGGCGACCAATCGCGATCTCGAACAAATGGTTCGGGAGGGCACGTTTCGCGAGGACCTCTACTACCGCCTCCACGTCATCGAGCTTCACGTGCCGGCGCTTCGCGACCGTGCCGATGACATCCCGCCCCTCATCGATCACTTCCTCACGCTCTTCTCGACGCGCTACAGGCGGGACAAGAAGACGATCAGCCGAGACGCATTACGGCGGCTGTGCGCTTACGAGTGGCCAGGCAATGTGCGTCAGCTCGAGCACGTTCTCCTCAACGCGTGGCTCATGAGCGAAGGTCACGAGCTCACGGCCGAGGACATCCAGCTCCCGGATCAGAACCGTCCCGCGTCGGCCCACGCGCACGTCAAATCGGCGCGTAACGAAGCCGAGTACAAGGACTCCGAAAAGGATCGCATCCTCCGTGCGCTCGCTGCGTGCAACTGGAACCGCGTGAAGGCTGCCGAGCTCACGGGCATTCCGCGGCGCACATTCTACCGGCGGCTCAAGGAGTTCGGTATTCTCTGATCATGCTCCGCAGCTGGCGCTGCGATGGTCCTACGTGAGCTGCGCGATGACTTTCTTCGGCGCGACTGCGCGAAAGCTCTCGTCGAGCCACGCGAGCGCGTCCTTCATGGGAACGTCTGCGCTTCTCTCGAACGAGCAGCTGACCCAGCCGTGCTTCCCAAGCCCGTAATGCGTGGGCTCCGCGAACTTCTTCTTGAGCACGGCTGGACCTGATTTCGGGAGCTTCACGGAGAATCCGAACCGCCCATCCTCATGCACGCCCATGAAGACGAACACTTTACCCTTCACCTTGATCGCGATCTCACCCCACGGATGGTCTTCGCGCGTTTCGGGATAGGCGAGGGCCGCCTTACGAATCGTCTCGGAGGCATCCTTTTTCTTCGCTGCCACAATGCGATGCTAACACTAGGATCCGATGGGACGCCTCTCCGTCGTGGTGGATGGTGCTGCCTTGCCCGAGACGGAGGCGCGCGCTTTCTGGGAACGCTTCAGCGCCTACATGGAGAGCCACCATGGTGACCTCGCCGGGTTTGCACGTGCCGAGGGATTCGCGAGCGTTCGCCCAACGGTCGGTGATGAAGGTCCCGAGCTTGTCGCCAGTCGGACGGCTTCGCAGACGGCTTATGCGAGCGCCAGACGATCCAGGCCTGGATCACCCGCGCCTCATACTCCACCCCCAAACCGTGGGGGAAAGAAGCGAAAACACGGTCGATCATAAGGCGTCCGTGTAGGTGCGCTCCTTGCACGCGTCACACCGATGGAGATCGTGTACGCGGCGCACACCCAGGCCGGCGTGTTCATGCTCGACGAGCAGGGGGTATGTCGATGGGCTGTCGCCCAACCCGGCAAGCGGGAGATGGTCCCCGAGCGCATCGTGGGCGCCCAGTACGTCGCCGCGCTCGATCTCGGCGCAGAAGGAGGGCTTGTGACGTTTCCGCGCGTGGGTTGTCCCATGCTCTTTGCGGTGACGGACGAGGCCGGGCGCATACGCCTCGTGCGGACACCGCCCCTTCAGAGGTTCGAAGACCGTCGCAACGCCCCGACCCGCCAGCCGTTGGCGTCGAAGCTAGACACGGACGAGCTCACGCCGATCTCGACTGCGGCCCCCGAATCCTTCCCCGTTCCGCTCCTTAAAGCTCGCCGTTCGACGACGTTACCGCCGCCCCCGCAGGCACGCATCGTCGCTCGAATTCCCCCAGTGATGGGGTTGGCCTCTCGGGCTCGCGCAACCTCGCCCTCGCCTACGAGCCGCTGAGTCCCTAGGTAGACAGCACCACGCCCTTGGTGGTACTCGCCGCCACACGAGGCCCTCGGAATGGTTGCCGCTTTTTCAGTGACGTCCAGCCAACTTGCGGCTTCGGCCAGTCTCGTCCGTGCCGGCGGGGTGAACCTCGACTTTGACGCCACCCTGCTCGTGCAGGTCGTCTTCCTCATCGTGCTTTGGGCCGTCCTCAAGCCGATGCTGTTCGATCCGCTGCTCAAGCTGTTCGAAGAGCGCGAAAAGCGCATCGAAGGCGCTATCAAGAAGGCGCGGCGCATCGACGAGCAGTCGGCGGAAGCCAAGGCTCAGTACGACGACGCGATGACCAAGGCGCGGGCCGAGGGGAGCGCAGAGCGCGAGACGGTCCGCGGCGAGGGGCTGCGCAAGGAGAGCGAGATCCTCGCTGGGGTCCGGGCCGAGGTGCAAAAAGGCCTCGATACGGCGCGCCAGCAGACGCAAAAGGAAGTCGACGCGACACGCTCGGAGCTCGCGCCGCACACGACGACGCTCGCCCGGCACGTTGCTGGACGCGTGCTCGGTCGCGAGGTGTCATGAGACTCGCGCCGGTCACGTTCGCAGCAATGCTCGTCGTCGCGGTGGCGCCGTTCGCGGCCGCCCAGGTGACGGGAACGCCGTCGGCTCGTCCCCATCCACACCACGTGCATCCCGTAGCCGCCCCCTCGTTCGAGCCCGCCAACGACCACGCGAAGGCCGTGGAAGAGGAAGGCGCGCCAGGCCCATTCAAGCTGTGGGACACGAAGATCTTCAGCAACGAGCAACCGCCGTATGCCGCGCTGCTCTTCAACTTCGCGCTCCTCGCATACATCTACTATCGCTTCGGCAAGAAGCCGGTGGCCGACGCCCTCAAGAGCCGAAAGGTCGGCATCGCCACGGCCATCGAGAACGCGCAACGGATCTTGCGCGAGGCCAAGGAGCGTTCGAAGCGCTATCGCCACAAGCTCGAGAAGGTCCAAGACGACGCCGAGCAAGGCAAGCTGGCGCTCGCGAGCACGGGCAAAGGCGAAGCCGAGATGATCGTTCGCGCCGCCAACGACAAAGCCACGCGCCTGAAGCGAGAGGCCGAGTGTCTCGTGCAGCAAGAGCAGAAGCAAACGGAGCTCGATCTCCTGCGCGAGACGGTCGAGAAAGCCACCAAGGAAGCCGAAGAGCTCCTTCGCAAGAACGTGAGCGCGGCTGACCAAGAGCGTCTCGCCGACGAGTTCATCGCGAAGCTCGCGACGGACTTCGAGAACACCGGCTTGAGGGGTGCGTCGTGATCGCCGCTCACGTGTCCCGTCGCTATGCTCGCGCGCTGCTCGACATCGGCACGGAAGAGGGCAACCTCGACCAGCTCGTCGCTCAAGTCGCGACCGTAGCCGATCTCTACGAGGGGAGCGTGGATCTACGGGCATCCCTCGATAACCCGCTCGTTCCCGTCGCCGCGAAGAAGGCCATCTTGACGGAGCTCTGCGACAAGCTCGCGCTCGGCGCGACGACGAAGCACGTCGTGCTCCTCCTCGGCGATCGACGTCGGCTGCGCATTCTCCCGGAGATCGCGACCATGCTTCGCGAGCTCAGCGACGCTCGCAAAGGGCTCCTTCGCGCGGAGGTCATCACCGCAGTCGTGCTCGGTGAGGCGTTCTACGAGAAGCTCCTCGCGACGCTGGAGAGGCTCACGAGCAAACGTGTGGTTCTCGACAAGAAGCACGACCCTGCGCTGATCGGCGGCGTTGTCCTCCGCATCGGCGATCTCGTCCTCGACGGCTCGCTCAAGACCCGCCTCGACGGTCTCAAGCAAGCACTGCTACCGAACTAAGGAACCCTCATGCAACTTCGCGCCGAAGAGATCTCCGACATCATCAAGAAGAACATCCAGAGCTACGAGAAGGTCACGCAGACGATGGAGACCGGCTCCGTCATCAGCGTGGGCGACGGCATCGCTCGCATCTACGGGCTCGAAGGCGCCCAGGCGGGTGAGCTTCTCGAGTTCCCGGGAAACTTGATGGGTCTCGTCCTCAACCTCGAGACGGACAACGTGGGCGTTGCGCTCTTCGGAGAGGCTTCGCACATCAAGGAAGGCGACACCGTCAAGCGCACCGGTCGCATCATGGACGTGCCCATCGGCGAGGCCGTCATCGGTCGTGTCGTGAACGCCCTCGGGATACCGGTCGACGGCAAGGGCCCCATCACGACGCAGCTGCGTGGCCGCGTCGAGGTCAAGGCGCCCGGCATCGTGTGGCGCCAACCGGTGAAGGAGCCCCTCCAGACCGGCCTCAAGCCCATCGACGCCATGGTTCCCATCGGCCGCGGGCAGCGCGAGCTCATCATCGGCGACCGTCAGACGGGCAAGACCGCCGTCGCCATCGACACCATCATCAACCAAAAGGGGCAGGGTGTTTACTGCTTCTACGTGGCGATCGGGCAGAAGCAGTCGACCGTGGCGAGCGTCGTCGACAAGCTCGCGCAGTTCGGTGCGATGGAATACACGACGGTCGTCACGGCGGGAGCGAGCGAGATGGCGCCGCTCCTCTACATCGCGCCTTACGCGGGCTGTACGATGGCGGAGTACTTCCGCGACACCGGGCGCCACGCACTCTGCATCTACGACGATCTCTCGAAGCAAGCGGTCGCGTACAGGCAGCTCTCGCTCCTCTTGCGTCGCCCGCCGGGGCGCGAGGCGTATCCAGGCGACGTCTTCTACATTCACTCACGCTTGCTCGAGCGCGCCGCGAAGATGGCAAACCTCTGGTACGTCGTGAAGAAGGGCACCAAGGTCACGCCAGGTGACCGCACGTTCCGCGGAGTCGACGGCAAGATCCACGTCGGCGACGTAGGCCAAGAAGAGGCCGAGAAAGAGCTGAAGGAGCGGGAAGCGAAAGGCGAAGCCGATCTCGTCCTCGAGCGCGATCCGCACTCGGGAGGCTCGCTCACCGCGCTTCCCGTCATCGAGACGCAGGCGGGCGACGTGTCGGCGTACATCCCGACGAACGTCATCTCGATCACGGATGGGCAGATTTTCCTCGAGAGCGATCTCTTCTATTCAGGCGTCCGCCCTGCCATCAACGTCGGTATCTCGGTGTCACGCGTCGGCGGGAGCGCGCAGGTGAAGGCGATGCGGTCGGTTGCCAGCACGCTGAAGCTCGACCTCGCGCAGTACCGCGCGATGGCCGCGTTCGCTCAGTTCGCGAGCGACCTCGATGCCGTCACACGCAAGCAGCTCGAGCGCGGCGCTCGGCTCGTCGAGTTGCTGAAGCAACCTCAGTACAAGCCGCTCTCGGTCGAGAAGCAGGTCGTTGCGCTCTTCGCCGGTACGAAGGGCTTCCTCGACGAGTTGCCCGTCGAGAAGATCGCCACGTACGAGCACGACCTGCTCGCGTATCTCGAAGGCAAGCACCCGCAGATCCTCGAGGACATCAAGACGAAGAAGATCATCGACAAGGACATCGAAGCGCGCCTCATGGCCGCGCTCGAGTCCTTCGGCAAGGGCTTCGGCAAGGGCGGTGACGGAGCGCACGCGGAGCCCGAGCCCGACGACAAGCCGAAGAAAAAGAAGAAGTCGAAGGACTCCAAAGAAGAAGCAGCGTGAGATGCCGTCTCTAAAGACGATTCGAAAGCGCATCTCGAGCGTCAAGTCGACGCAGAAGATCACGCGCGCGATGAAGATGGTCGCGGGCGCGCGGTTGAACCGCGCCCAGCAACGCATCTCGGCCATGCGTCCGTACGCGGTCAAGACCTCGGACATGGTGCGCTCGGTCGCGCGCGGGGTCGTCGAGGACGCTCCCGCCGACCAAGGCCGGTCGGACGTTCATCCGCTCCTCGTGCGGCGCCCCGAGAAGAACGTGCTCGTCATCGTCGTGACGAGCGACCGTGGCCTGTGTGGTGCCTTCAACACGAACATCGGCAAGATCGCCGAAGCGCTCTGGAAGGAGCAAGAGGCAGCGGGAAAAATCGTGCAGTTTGCGACGATCGGTCGCAAGGGCCGCGACTACCTCGCGCGGCGTGCGGGCAACATGCTCCACCACTTCACGCGAGGGAAGGACGACGTATCGCTCGAGTTCGCGGGCAGCGTCGGGCGGTGGCTCATCGATCGCTATCGCTCCGGCGAGGTCGATGCCATCTACCTCGCCTTCAGCGAGTTCAAGAGCGCCATCACGCAGAAGCCGCTGATTGACCGACTCTTGCCGCTCGCCGAAGAGCCGACGACGACCGAGGCGAAGCCCACCATCGAATACCTGTTCGAGCCGGACAAGTCGCGCGTCCTCGATCGTCTCGCGCCGATGTACATCGAGATCAGCATCTACCGAGCCCTGCTCGAGACTCAGGCCGGCTTCTTCGGCGCACAGATGACCGCAATGGACGCTGCCACGCGCAACGCGAAGGACGCCATCGCGCGGTACACGCTCCAATACAACCGGGCGCGTCAGGCTGCGATCACCAAGGAGCTCATGGAGATCATCGGCGGCGCCGAGGCTCTCAAGGAGTAATCAATCGATCTGCGTCCACCCTTTGGGGGTGATGAGGTCGGTGATGTCGCGGACGGTGGTGGATGCGCGGCCGAGAAGCGGCGCGGGGTAAAACCCGAGGAGCACGATGAGGAGCAACAGCGGCGCGAGCGCTGCAAGCTCACGCGGGCGCAGATCCGGGACATGGCCCCCATAGGGCGTCAGCGACGCACCGCGACGCAATGGCTCCGGCAGTCGCCCGCGGACGGCCCGAATCATCGGCATGCTCTGCGAAGCCGCGAGCAGCACCGCACCCACGAGCACGGCCGTCGCTACACCCGGCTCGCGGACGACGGCGCCGAGGCCGACGAGGCACGTCGCCCAGAAGCTCGCTGAGCCAGGCACCCCACCCACACCGAGCGCGGCGATGCCGAGCGCACAGGCAAGCAGCGGCGCCTCGATCGCGAGGCCCCGTATCTGTCGCACATCGACGGTGCCGACACGCTCGCGAATCGCACCCAGCGTGATCATCGCCGCGGCTGCAGCACAACCAGACGCAGCAATGCCTCCTACGGCTCCGAGAAGCGCTTGCGACGTGAGTGAAGCCATGCCGGCGAGCGCGATGCCGGAGAGCGACACCAGGCCGAACGTCGCGACACCCACGAGATCGCGATCCCCGAGCGCCACCGCTGCGCCATAGAGCGCTCCCGCGGCGCCAATCACGCACACCGTCGGCGCTGCCCAGCGAGCAGACTCGGGCAGCACGACGACGAAGCGAAGGAGGCCGAGCATCGCCGCGCGGGTGAAGCCCACGCACACCATCATCGATGCTGCCGGTGGCGCGCTTCGGAGTACGGGCGCGAGCCAAACATGAAAAGGAAACAGGCCTGCACAAATGGCAAGGCCCACGAACGATAGAGCGAAGGCGCACTTGGCGAGGGGGACGCCAAAGAGCAAAGCGCGCGTCCCGACGTAGTCAATGCGCGCGAGCTCGGGAAACGCCCACGTGTGGGCGATCGGCGATCCATCGACCAAGAACGCTCGCGACTTCACCGCGTGGAGGGCACCGAGAGCCACAAAGGCGAGCGCGAGACCGACACCGCACACGACGAGCATGCGGCTCGCTGCGCGCGTGCCGTCCTTCTGGTCATAGAGCCCAACCAGGAGAAAGGCTGCCGTGAGTGCGAGTGCCAAGCAACCAAAGAAGAGCGCGCTGTCGAGCGCCACGAGCGCGCCGAGCGAAGCCCCCACGAGCAGCATGTAGCAGGCGAAGAAGACGGACGGATTCCGCCGCTCTCCCCAGGACGCGAGAACCCCACACGGGGCAGCCACGGCGCACATGACGACGAGCGGCAAGCTCGCACCGTCCACGCCTAGAAAGACCTCGATTCCCAACGCTCGGACGAACGAAGTGCGCTCGACCAACTGAAAGCCGTCGCCACCGTCAGCTCGCGACAGCTCTGGGTCGAACGCACCCCACGCGAGGAGCGCGAGCGCCGCGCAACCGAGCGATGCGACGAGCGCCACGACGCGCGGACGCCTGCCTGTCCGCCCGCCTCCGGCTGCGAGTAGAACAAGCCCGAGCACCGCTGACGCGAGCAGTGGAAGCGTGGTCATCGCGGAGAGAAGGTGCCTTCCGAGCCCACCCAACGTGCTCGGGCGGACCACGAATCCGACAGCGACCTCGCCCGCGCTCTCGTCCGTCGACGTGATCATCACGTGGCCGTAGAAACCGTGGATGCGCGCGTCGCGATCGGGTGTCCACGTCACACGAGCGAGCGCCGAGGTGTGCGGCGGGATCGTGCCGCTCGTTTGACCGGACTCGAAGCGCGCGAGAATGCGCCGCGGTAGCCGGACGTCACCCGTATCGGTGCGTGGGGCGATGCGCGAGATGAACAGCGGCTCGTCCCCGACGTTACGCACCTCGAAGGCGGCTTCGTACGTGCCGGCAGAGGGTCGAAGCTCGATGGGCGCTCCACGAGGCACCTCGATGCGCCCAGCGCCGAGCGCGCTCGCGGGCACGAGGAGGACCGCGAGCATCAGCGCGATGCGCAGAATCAACTTAGCCATGGGAGCGCAAAGAGGACTGCTGTTGCGAGGGCGATCGGAACGAGCACGAGCCTCGTGGTCCGTTCGGACAGGGTCGGGATCCTATGCGGAGCGAGTGAGGTGGCAGTGTCGTCGACGACGCGGAGAAGCGCACATGCCGCTCGGACGCCGCGATCGCTCGCGTCGAGCGCCATGGACAAACGAGTCTCGACCTCGAACAGCGCAGCTGCCGCCGCAGATATGATCGCATGCATGACCGGCAGCGCCGGCCCCATCGCATCGAGGACACCAAGTGGGCGCCACGAGCCGATATCGGCGTAGGTGCGCGATCGCGAGAAGATCCATGCAAACGCGTGAAGCGCAGCGACGAGAACGAACAGCGGCACCGAGCACGGCGCGAACGGCGACAGAGCCCCCAAGCTCGGACGAAGAAGGCTTGCGACGAGTGGCTCTCGCGTGACGCCCACGACCCGTGGATCGATGGCGAGGACGAGCGCGACTGCCGTGGCAACCGCCAACGCCGCGCGTCCAAAAGCACGGGATGAATGGTCGGCCCTGCCTGTTGCGAGCGAGCCGAGTAGGATGGCGACGAGCCCGAGCGCAACGGGGACCGCGCCGTAAACGAGCGAGCTCAACGCCCCGATGATGGCGACCCGCGTCGCAAAGAAGAGGATGCTGATGCCACGCGGCCACGCTGCACGTCGGTAGGTGAGCACGAGAGCCGCGAGCACTCCGTGAAGCATTGCAATGGCAGGAGCGCCGGCAACCATCCCGGCGCCAGCCACTCCAAGCTCTCCAGCAAGCAGAGCTTGCGTACCACGACCACGGAGCGCTCCTGCGAAAGCCATCACGCTGGCCCACAAGAGGACGCACGCGATCACGGTTGCGGTGCGCGGTGACGCTTCACCGAAGGGATACCGTGCGACGATCACCAACGAAACGATCGCAGCGAGCGCGCGGGCGGGCTCACCCTTGGGCGATGCGCCGAACGGAAAGAGACGCGCGCGAGCCATGAAGGCCGCAAAAAGAAGGCCGAGCACGAGCCCAGCCGCGGAGACGCCGAAGAACCGCCTTCGCGCGAGCGCCGAGAGCATGTCATCGCTTCGCGAGTGCATGACGAGATCGTCTTCTATCTCGCGAAACGTGGTCGTGGCGCCCTGCAGCGCGAGCGTGACGTGCTCGCCCTCCACGGAGTTGAGGCGTGGAATGTAGTAGTCGTCCGACCCTGCACCGACGTGCACACGAATGGTGTGCGGTCCTGTGGCGATCGGTACGTCGATGAACGGCGACCGCGCGACCGATTGTGACGGCGTACGAAGCCACGCGCCGTCGACGAGGACCGTGGCACCCGGCAAGCTCGTGAACGAGAGGGTCGCGCGGGCCGCACGCCCAGCGCCAGCCCGCGCCGGCGAAGGTCGCGTCGCCGTCATTCGAGCGGGCTTGTCGTCGTCATCGTCTTCTTTGACGTCTTTGGTCGCATGCTGGGCGCTCGCCGACACCACCCGCGCGTCGAGCTCGGGGACGTACTGGCCGGCTATCCATGAACCGCCGAGCGTCCAGAACGTGATCGCTGCGGCAGAGGCGAGGGCGACGTCGGCGATTCGGTCGGCGACGAACGACGCAGCACGCACATACCCGAGCGCTCCACCCAAGAGCGAGCACGCGCCGGCGGCGAGGAGGAGCATGGCCGCGCCATCCGCCATCGCCGCGAGCTGGGCGGTGGTGCCCATGGCGCAGAGGAGGGCAATCCGGCGACGGACGCCGATCGCTTCCCGTCCTTGGTGCGCGACGAACAACGCCGTCACGGCGAACGCCCCGAGCGACGCGAACGCGGCGAGCGGGTCCAGGCCGAGCGCCAATAGGAGATCGAGCTGGCCGACGCGTGCTGCGACGCCGAGAGGCCGAAGAAGAAACCGTTCCTCGCCTGGCCACCGCGTCGCAAGGACGAACATGGCGGCCGCGACGAGAGCGCCCGACACGCAGACTCCGACGGCGCGCGCGCGTGCCCGCCGCGGATCACCGAGACACGCGAATGCACCCGCGAGTGGCCACAGGGCCAGCAAGAGCGGAAGCGCGCTGGGCGTCGGCTTCGTCAGCAGTCCGAAGATCTCGAACATCGAGCCCGCACCTTAGCCTGCTCCGCCGCTTTGCCGCGAGGGCATCTCATCTCTTGCGCCTGCTGATGACGCCGTACGCGAGCAAAGCAACGAGCATCGCGGCGGTCAGCCAGCGCGGGTGGGTGGTGCCCGAGTTGAGGAGAAGGTGGTCGGGTTCGTGATCGGAAACGAACGCACGGAGGCGTTCGGCCTCAGCGCCGTCGCTCAGCTCTATTTCACGCGTACCGAAGAGGGCGCGCTCGCCCTTGCGTTGGGCATCCGTGACGAGCCCCACGACCGTGCCGTCACGATAGGCAACGCTCCGAATGCCGTCGACGGAGGTTCGTTCGACCCGTCCCAGCGAGTCCTCCACCTCGACGGTGCACGATGCGCGCATGCGGTCCCACGCGCAATCGACGACGCGGCGACGCGAGAAGTGCAGAATACAAGCAATGCAACCGACGACGACGGCGAGGTCGATGACCCCTCGAACGACGACCCTGATGGCGCTCCGCATGTTGGATGTCAGGCGATTGGATCGACGCGCAGGCGTGTCACGGGCCTCGACCATCCGAGTTGCAAGAACGCGGCGACGCCGAGCGCCGTGAGGCCGAACGTCGTGGCGGCTTCGACCCCGCGCGACGTCACGTGACGCTCCCAAAGCATCGCACCGAGCGTTGCAGCTGCAGCGAGAGGCATGAAGCGGAACCAAGCCGAGCGCACCTGCGCCGCGAACGGACGCGACGGAAGCGCGCCGTGGAGACGACGGATCACGGTCACGGCTAGCGCGGTCTTTGCAACGAACCAGAAAGTTAGGACCCATGTCAGGCCACCCCGCACGTGCGCCGACATGAACGGGACCCGCCATCCACCAAAGAAGACGACGACGAGGAGCGCGGCATGGAGCGTCGCAATCAGCTGATTCGACACCCGTGAGAGCGAGGGTGCCAGGCCCTGAGCTTCGGGGGCGGGCCATGTGCAACAGACGAATGCGAGGCCGAGGTGAGCCGGGCTCCGCAACGCGAAAAATCCCCAAGGTGCCGCGCCTTGCGCAGCGACGAGCTCGCCTGCACGAAGCGAGCCGGCGAGCGTCAAGGCACCGGCGAGCGCTGCTGCTACGGGTGCAATCCGGCTCGTCGCCAAGAGCAGCGCCCGCGCGGGCGTTCGCTCGGACTCGGTGCCTACGAGCAACGCCATGGCAAGCGCACCGGTGAAGAGGACCAATGAGAGCAACCCGACGTCGGCGCTCGGCACGAGCAACGGAATCGTGCTTGCGGTGAGGAGGCCGAGAGCGCGGGCGAACGCATCGGAGCTCGTGGCTCTGAGCGAAGAGGCACGGTGACGTTCGGCAAGACGCCGCCGCAACCACACGACGAAGCGACCCGGCGATGCAGCGAGGAGCGCGAGCAGGAGGGCGACGCCGCCGACGAGCGCCGCTGGCATTGCAAACCGCGTCGGCGTCTCCGAGTGGGCGCCCGCGCCTAACCCGAGCGTGACCGTCTCCGTAGCGCTGCCTGCGTGTTGTACGAGGAGCGTCATCGACCCGCTGTCCGACGGTGGTGCGAGGTCGGCGATGGCAAGGGTACGCACGCCGTTCGCCGCGAGGAGCACGTCGTCTGGAACGAGGCCCGCCGTTGCGGCACGGGACTTGGGCTCCACGTCCGTCACGACGAGGCCGCCCGAGGCACGACTCTCCACACGCACGCCAGCGGCCCGGAGGAGCTTGTCGCCGTCCTCCATATTGGCAAGGTAGCGCGCCTGGCCCGCAGCCGTCGGGAGCACGTCGATGGTGGCATGCTGCAGACTGCCGGAGACCGGAGGTGCGCCCGCCTGCTGGGCTGCGAACACCACGGTCACGGAGCCCTCGAACGTCGTGTGCACGGCGGTCGCGCCTGCGCCGCAGAACGCAGCGACCACGGCGTCGGTCGCCGCGATCTCGATGCGGTCGGGAGCGACGACGTCACCCTGGACGTCGACCTCGCCTTCGACATCCGTCGCCTCACCGGGGCGATTGAGCGTGCCCTCGAAGACTACGCGTGCCTTGCGCCCTTGAGGAAACGCGTCGCCCTCGATCTCGAGCTTGTCGCCAAGCTCGATCTGCCTGGGCGCTACGCCGGTCAGCTGCACGAGGGGCACGATCGGGTCTTCCGAGCACGCGACGAGGGCCGTCGCTGCCAGCATCACGTGCAGACGCCGGAGCGGAGCCATGGTGATTTAATATCGTGCACGCGCGGGAACGGGAAACTTATGGGAGGTGGTAAGTTCGGGCGATGGCGGTCTACGCAATCGTGCTCGCAGGAGGAGCCGGAACCCGGTTTTGGCCTGCGTCTCGCTCTTCGAGACCGAAACAGCTTCTTCCGCTCGCGTCCGGCAAGGAGACGCTCCTCGCGGCGACCGTGCGGCGAATCGCGCCGCTCGTCCCGCCATCGAACGTCGTCGTCTCGACGGGCGTGCATTTGATGGAGGCGACCCGTGCCGCGCTGAGCGACGCGATGGGGGTGACGTTCCTCGCCGAGCCCGTGCCACGCAACACGGCACCGTGCATCGCATGGGCCGCGGCGACGCTCTACGCACGCAATCCGCAAGCGGTCTGCATGGTCCTGCCGAGCGATCACTTCATCGCAGCGGAGGACGCGTACATCGCGACGGTTGCGCGAGCGCTCGACGCTGCGCGAAACGGCCACCTCACGATGATCGGTATCAAACCGACGCGCCCGGAGACGGGCTTCGGTTACATCGAGATCGGCAGCCCTGTCGATTCGACCGACGAAGCCTTTG
>Ga0302324_100010377_pt1 | contig 19299 bp, 18 predicted proteins | sample Palsa_T0_1_FD_201949 | JGI IMG/M metagenome (GOLD analysis project Ga0302324, IMG submission 201949) | Peat permafrost microbial communities from Stordalen Mire near Abisko, Sweden - Palsa_T0_1 | ecosystem: Environmental > Terrestrial > Soil > Palsa > Peat permafrost | place: Sweden: Abisko...
CAGACTCCGTAAGCCCCCATCGAAATTGTGCCGCTGGCGGTGATCCGCACGTAGCGGCCGCCGCTGACCTCGACCCCGGCATCCTGGCCGGCGTGTCCGCGCGGGACGGCACTGGCGACGAAGGTCGTCGCGAAGGTCCGCGGCGGATTGGCGAATGCGGGCGCTGCTGCCGATAGATACATGACAGCAATAAGAGCGCTACAAAAGTAAAGTCGCTGTTTCATTCTCTCCCCTGTGGTCGCTCGTCGACCGAGCGTCATGGTACCATGTGCACGCTAAGACCAGCAACCTCGGGCAGGGTTCGGATGCTAACGCGTCAACGTTATCGTGCCACCTTCCATCGCGGATCGGTTCACTAGGAGTTCAATGCGCAACGTTTGGTTCGTCGCTGCCTTTTTGTGTTTGTCGTTTTCGCTTGCTTCCTGCGGCGGCGGCGGCGGCAGTTCCGGCGGTGGTGGCGGCGGTGGCGGAGGGGGCGGAAAACCCCCTTCTGGCGGGGTTCCTTACGTTTTGCCGTCAGCGAATCCAGCCGTTTTGAGCACCTATTCCATCGATTCGAATCCACACGGCTTAGCGGTGAAGATCGACGGCGCGACGATCGGCAACACGCCTGCTACTGCAGCGCCCGCATACGCGTCGACTTCACATGTGATTAGCGTCATAGCCACCGGCGCGACGCCTGCGTACACCGTCACGACCGCGCAGGCTGCGACTGGTCCAGTACAGATATTTTACAATTCACTCGTCGATACGGCCGGAAAGATTAGCTCGTTAACGCCGGGATCGATACAACGCCGGCCGCAGTTTTCGCGCGGGTCGTCCGTGACTCGGATCACCCCTTCGCTGATGGGGCGTGCGCTGTACAGCGACCGCCGGCTCTCGGTCACCTACGACGCCGCGGCCCTGGGCGGCCGCAGCGTCGACACGATCGAGCGGCGTCACGGCGCCGCGAGCGCAGTCACCCTGAGCCAGGCCGGCGGGACCATCAGCCGCGTGATCACGCTCGGCGCCGGGCAGCCGCTTGCCGACGCGCGGCGCGCGCTCACCGCGGAGCCGGGCGTCCTGCGCGTCGACCGGGTCGCGCTGCGGTACCCGCTGGGCGCCGCGGTCTACCCCAACGATCCCCATTTCAACGTGAGCGAGCAGTGGGACATGTACCGGATCGACACGCCGGACGGTTGGGGATTCGGCTTGGGCTCGCATTCGGTCGCGATCGCGGTGGTCGACACGGGTTTCGATCCGAACCAGCCTGACGTGGCGCCGAACGTGACCTACTCGGAGCAGGTTCTGGGCGGCGACATCTATACGGCGAGCGGTTCCGCGACCGATACCGACGGACACGGTACGGTCGATTCGGGCATCGCTTCGGCGGTCACCAACAACGGCGCCGGCTGGGCCGGCGTCGGCTACGGTGCGGCGCTTCAGGAATACAAGATCTACCCTGACGGACCGGGCGCCGTCGCCGACGCTGCCGATGAGTCGGAAGCGATTCGCGAAGCGGTCGCGCACAACGCGAAAGTCATTCTGCTCTCGCTCGGCGGCTCATCGGCCGCCGGCCCGGACCCGGTCGAACGTGACGCGGTCGCCTTTGCGATTGCGAGCAAGGTCACCGTCGTCGCAGCGACCGGCGACGAACGCGCCAGCGGCGTTACGACGGTCGATTATCCGGCCGGATATCCCAACGTCATCGCGGTCGGTGCGTCGGCGGTCAACGATACGAACTATCCGGGCGACGGGTTGGCGTCGCCGGAGTACGTCGCATCGTATTCCAATTCCGGACCGGGCATCACGATGGTCGCGCCGGGCGGCGATCCGTCGCCCGCGCCCGACAACGACCAAGTGCACTGGATCGAGAACGCCTACACGACGCAGCCGTACAGCGGGATTCCCGCGTGCGCCTCCGGTACCGCGCCTTCCGACTGCGGCGCGAAGTTCGCCGGCACGTCGATGGCCGCGGCGCACGTCGCCGGCGCGGCGGCGCTGGTGCTCGCGCAGAATCCGGCGCTGACGCCCGCGCAGATGATGACCTTGCTGACGGCGAGCGCCGACGACATCGGCGATCCGCTCGAAGGCGCCGGCCGGCTCAACGTCTACCGCGCGATGGCCAACGTCACCGGTAATTCCCCCACCGTACCAGCCAAATACACGCCGGCCTACAATCAATTCGTCGCGTTCGCGTACACCAACGTCGCGATGAACGCCACCGTCCCGGTGATCGCCGACATCACCTACCCGCACGGCGTGCCGGTCAGCGCCAACGGCACCTTCCGCATCGCGGATCTGCCGGCCGGCACCAGCCCGAACGGAACGAACGCCAGTTACCGCATCGCCGTCTGGTATGACAGCAACGCCGACGGCGTGATCGATGCCGGCGACTACTTCGCGGTGAGCGGCCTGTGCGCAAAGAGCGGCGCGTGCGCCGGCGCGAACAACTTGGCCGTCCACGCGATTCCCGCCTCACCGGCATTCGTGCTGCCATGAAGTCGCCATCGTCAACTCCGCTGGAGGTTCCCATGAATGCACGCACGCCGTTGCCGCGCTTCGTCCAAGTCGCAGCACTGGTTGGCATCGTCGTCGCGCTCGCTGCTGGTTGCGGCGGCGGAGGCGGGAGTTCGTCCGGCGGCGGAGGCGGCGGTGGCCAGCCGGTACCGACGCTGGCCCCCTCGTCGTCCATGACCGCAAGCCTCCAGGTCGGACCAGCGGCGGCAATGGCGACGTTCTCGCCGTCGCCCCTCCCGATCGGCGCGCTCGGAAACGCCACCGCCACGATCAGTGCTCCCATCGAAAGCACGGCCGCGACCGTCACCGCCACGCTGACGACGACACAGCCGAACGGTGTCGCCACACCGTCGTCCGTGCTGCGACGTCCCGCGAGCATCGGGGCTCAGAATCTCAAGCCGCTGGTCTACCTTTCGGTCAGCGCCGCCAGCGCCGTTTCCCTCTCCGCATCGCCGACGCTGAGCCTCGTGTTCGCCGGCGCTCCGAGCGGCCTCACCTATGTCTACCTTGCGGAATGCAATGCTGCGGGCACGACCTGGACCACGATCGGGCCGGCGTCCTTGAGCGGATCGACGCTTACCGTTCCGATTCCGGCGGTCGGGCTCACGACAACGCCGACCTGGTTCGTCATCTTCACGGCATCGGCGGCCGTCAACCCGACCGCCGTTCCCACCTCGGCGCCGAGTTCGAGCCCGATCTCCGGTGCGACCGCCGCGCCGCTGCCCGACGCGCTGCAGTTCAACGTCAGCGGCCTCTATGGCGAAGTGATCGCCAACGGCCTGCCGGCTCCGCGCCAACTGGTAGCATTGCCGAACGGCGACCTGCTCGTTGGTACCGACGACAAGAGCGGCACCGTTTGGATCGTTCCGAAAGCGGACGGCACCGGCGCCGGCGGGACCCCCAAGGTCTTCCTCACCGTGCCGAATGTCTCGAGCCAGGCCCCCGCCCAGGGTCTCGCGTTCGATCCCATGCACAACGAGCTCTACGTCGCCACCAACCAGAGCGTGTGGCAAGTGCCCTATCACACGGGTGATCAGTCAGAACCGACGCCGACGGTCGAAATCGCCAAGGTTCGTCGCGGCACAACGAATGGCGGCATCAGTACCAATCCGAACCCCAGCGACGGCGACGTGCACTTCACGAGCTCCGTCGCTATCGTGCCCTCGACCCAGACGCTGTACGTCGGAGTCGGCTCGTCGTGCAATGCCTGCACGGAGAATAACGACCCGACCCGCGGAACGATTCAGAAAGTCAACGTCGCCACCGGGCAGTCGTCGCAGGCTCTCGCGGCGTCGCGGTTCCGCAACGCGCTCGCGATGACCGTCAACCCGGCCACGAACACCATGTGGGCCGGAGGCGCCGGGCAAGACGACCTGCTGGCACTCAGCGGTTCCGTCGTCATCAATGACAACAGTCCGTACGACGGGCATCCCTACGAGTTCTTCGATCCGGTCTCAGCGCACAGCGGCATCCCCGACTACGGCTGGCCCGTCTGCGAGGAAAACAACCATCTCTACAACCCGCTGAACACGGCCGGCGCCACTTGCAAGGCCGTTGCGCCGGCGACAACGGGCGGGAACGTCGTCCAGCCGGCGGTCGAACTCTTCGCCTACTCCACCATCATCGGGGCCGTGTTCTACCCGGCCAACCAAACGGGGGCGAACGCCTTCCCGGCGAGCGTTCTTCCCGGCGGTCTGGGCGGCGCGTTCCTCAGCATGCACGGTTCGTGGCACGAGTCGGCGGCCAATATGGAGCCGATCGCCGTCCCCGAACTGGTCTACGTTCCGATGAGCGCGGGCACCGACCGGCCCCAGACCGGCGCGTTCAGCGGATCGACCTGGACCTCGGGCTCGCAGTGGAACACCATCCTCTACGGGTTCCAGGATCCGATCACGGGCAATCGTGTCGGCCGTCCGGTCGGCCTGGCGGTCAGCACGACGGGAAGTTTGTTCGTCGCCGACGATTACGCCGGGGTGATCTATCGCATTCGTCCGGGCGTGGCACCCGGTTCGAAGGCCCGACGGCCGCGGTAGGAGGGCACGATCGCTCCAATCCGCTTCCTGGGTTCGTTCCTGATCGCGGCTGTACTCGCCGCGTCGATCGGCCCCATCGCCGCGAATTCGTCGCCGGCGGTTGCGCCCGTCGTCTTGCCCGTGTCGCAGATACCGGTGACGCGCGCGGCCGCCGTCCTGCGGCGGCTGTTCCCGGCTGCGCGCATCACGATCGAACCCAACGCGAACGCGCTGATCGTCGTCGCGCCGCCTTCCTTGGTGCCCTCGATTCAGGGCGTCTTGGCGGGGATCGACGTACGCAGCCCGGTCGCGCCGGCGGTCGACGCGATCGCGCTGCAGAACCTGACCCCGGAGGAAGCGGTCGCGCACCTGCGGCCGCTGTTTCCCGACGCGCACATCATCGCCGGCCCGCATCGGACGCTGCTGCTGCGCGCAACGCCGCAGCAGTTGACCCAGATTCACGCCATCGTCGCGTCGCTCGACGCCACGCCGCCGGCGCAGCGAGTCGCCTTCGCGCGGCCCGGCACGTCGGCCGAAGCGTTCCATATCATGCAGGCGTCCTCGCGCGACGTCGCGCGCTACCTGACCGCCGCGCTGCCCGGCGCGCACGTTTCGATCGCGGGCAACAGCGTGCTGGTCGTGGGTTCGAACGCCGCGATCGTGCGGGCCCGCAAGCTGGTCGCGGAATTGGACGTCCCGCCCGCGGGAACGCGCTTCGCGCAAGTCTATCGCATCCGGGCGGTCGAGGCCGCCTCGATCGGCGATCTGCTCCGGCGTTCGTTTCCCGACATCACGGTCAACGTTGAAAAGGACGTCAACGCGCTGACCATCATCGCGACCGCGAGCGAGCAACGCCGCATCGCCGACGCGATCGCGCAGCTCGATGTGACGCCGACGACCGCCTCGTATGCGGTCGGCAGCGACGCGCCGCCGGCGGTCACGGTCGCCGGCAACGGTTTCGAAATCTATACCCTGCGCGCAGCGCTGCCGGGACTCAACGGTAATCCTTCGACGACGGCCAACGACGTCGCGGCCACGGTGACGCAAGCGCTCGCCGCGTCGGCACCCGACCTGCACATCACCGTTGCGACGACCTCGCAGCAGCTGATCCTCACCGGCAGTCCGGCGAGCATCGCGATGGCGCGCGATTTGATCGGGCAGCTCGACGTCGCGCAGAAGCTGGTCGTGCTCGATACGCAGATCCTCGAGATCGACGAAACGGTCGCCAAGGATCTGGGCCTGTCGTTTCCGCAGCCGGTCGTCTCGAGCACCTTTAGCGAAGTCGTCCCGACCGATGCCAACGGCAACACATTGCGCATCGGCCGCCTGCAGGCGATCACGCGCACCCCGCTCTCGCTGCCCGTCCAGTTGAACCTGCTGGTGCGCAACGGCACCGCGCGCGTGCTCGCCGATCCGCGCATCACGACGGTGTCGGGACGTACGGCGACGATTCGGGCCGGCGACACGATCGCCATCGAGACGACGGCCGGCGGCGGTGCCGGCACCGTGGCGACGACCCAGATCCAGACCTTCCAAACCGGCGTCACGCTCGACATCACGCCGATCGTGAATGCCGACAATTACGTCAGCGTCACCCTGCATCCGAGCGTCAACAGCGAAACTGCGATCGTGAACGGCATCCCTCAGATCTCGACGCGGGATACGCAGACGACGGTCGCACTGCAGGAAGATCAAACGCTGATCATCGGCGGGCTGATTCAGGAGTCGAACCAGCGCACCGACAACAAGATTCCGATCCTCGGCGATCTGCCGGTGATCGGCAGCGTCTTCGGCGAGCACGTCGTCAACGGCCAGCGCAACGAACTGATCATCACGGTGACGCCGCACATCGTCGTTCCGGGCGACCACGGCTCGTTCCGTGCGCAGCCCGCGCAGCAGACGATGACGCCGCCGCCGCTGCCGACCCTGCCGCCCGCAACCCGGCTGCCGGGGCCGCGCGCCTCGCTGCTGCCGGCGATCGGGTCTCCGCTGACGCCGGCGCCGGTCGCAACGGCTCCGGTGATCGTGCCGGCGCCGGTCGTCGCGGCCAGCCTGGCGCCCGCGTCGGGAGTTGCGCCGGCCGGCTCGTCGCCGTTCCCGACGCTCAATACGTTCACGTACGGCTCGATTCCGCAGAACAACTTCGCCAAGCCGACCGATCCGGTCCAAATCTTCTACGCGACCTTTTCACCGACGGTGATTTCGCGTAACACCGTGGTCCTGATCAACGTCATCACGACGACCAACGCGCAGCAAGTCACGCTGAGCTACAACAGCCTTACGCAGCAGCTCGCGCAGGTGAATCCCGGCCAGTGGCAGGCGCGCTTTCCGATGCCCTCCGGGTCGCTGCCGGCCCCGCCCGCGAACATCTCGCTGACCCTCTCCGCCGCACGCACCTACGGGTCGTCGCAGTCGATCGTGATCCCGGTCAGCGTCACGCCGTGATCGGCCCGCGCGCCCGGGTCTGCGGGCTCGCGCTCGCGGCCCTGTTCGCGGCGGCGGCCGGGTGCGGCGGCGGCCAGAGCGACATCATCGTTGGCCCGGCGCCGACCGCGAGCGGCTACGCGTCGCCGACGCCCGCACCGTGCGGGACGCCGATTTCGAACGGGGTGTACGTCGCGATGGCGTCCTACATTACCGCGACCACCGATGCGACCTACGGGCTGATCAACGGCTACGCGCTGGTCGCGACCGATGGGACGTACAGCAACGTCGCGCAGCCGATTATGGTGCACCCGGGCGACGTGGTGCAGTTCGTCAACGTCGAGCCGGCGCCGAACCCCTCGCAGCCGCCGATTCAGCACTCCGCCGTCAGCCTGCAGAGCGCGTCGTTCCCGGCCGCAACCCCCAGCCCGACCCCGAGCTCGAGCCCGTCGCCGAGTCCGGTTTCCAGCGCATCGCCCAGCGGAAGCCCGTCACCGGCCGTAACGCCGACGCCGATCTTCACCAGCAGCGCGCAGTCACCGATCGGCAGCTCGATTTCGCTCGCCCTGTGGTCGACCGGACGCGTGCCGCCCAGCGCGACCGATACGCTCTGCTACTCGCAGAGCTTCACCACGCCGGTGCAAGGCACGTACGCGTTCGGCGATTACGATTATTACCTCGCGACCAACATGCGCGACGTCATCATCGTCACCAACAGCGCGACCCAGTTGCGCCGCCGAACTCCCGCCTACCTGATCCGCCACGCACCAACGAACCGCTAGTCGCTGACCGCTAGTCGTAGACGCCGCGCAGGCTCCAGGCGGTGCCTTCGCGTGCGATGCGCACCAGCGCGCCGTCGTCGAGGCAGACGTCGTACTCATCGCGCGCGAACGGTGCGCCTTCGCCGGTAGCGGGTCCCCACCAGCGTTCCTCGGTGCGCCACGGTCCGGCCACTTCGACGACGTGCTGCGGCGGCGAACCGACGAAACGGGGCATCCCGTCGAGGACGCGCACGTCGATCGCGCGCGGTGCGACCAGCCGCAATTGCAGCGTTGCGGCGGCCGGCAAGGCCGGCGGCTCGAGGCGCGGCCCGCGCGTCGCGAGCGGTTCGAGCGTGAACGTCTCCAGCGCGTAGCGCCGCTCGATGCGCGGGCCGTTGACGACGCGGGCGCGCAGCGCGCGGCCTTCGCCGAATGCGGCGTCGAGCCGCGCGAGCACGATGCCGACGGCGTCCGGATCGGGATCGCCGGCCGCGAACAGCGACATCGGGACGCCGCCGCCGGCGAGCTCTTCGGCCGCCAGCCGTAAGCCGACGACCGGCGCTTCGAGCGTCACGCCTTCGAGCCGCGCGCGCAGCAGTTCGAACAGCGTCGCCGGCAGCGCGGTCGGCTGCGCGACGCGCGTCGTCAGCACGCGCGTCTGCGCATCCTCGCATTCAAGGGTCAGCACCAGCCGGCCGGCGCGTTTGCCCGCCGCCGCGAGGTCGTCGACCACCCAGCCGACCAGCGTGCGCAGGGCGAACAGCACCTGCTCTTCAGAGCCGGCCTCGCCTTCACCGTAGAGCTTGCGGTCGACCCGCAGCGCGCGCGTGCGCGGTTCGAGCGGCCGGCCGTCGATGCCGCGCGCGCGGTCGTGCCAGGCCGCCGCCGCGGCGCCGAAGCGGCGCACGAACGGTCCGTGCGGCAGCGCGGCGAGCTCACCCAGGGTGGTGACCCCCAGCAGCCGCAGGCGCTCACAGGTGCCGCGCTCGATCTCCAGCAGTTCGAGCGGCAGCGGAGCGACGAATGCGGCCGGATCGCCGTCGCAGACGATCCCGTCGCCGCGCCAGGCCGCGGCCGCGGCGACGAAGCGGTTGGGGCCGCACGTCGCGCGCAGCGGCAGATCGAACCCCGTCAGCGCGCTGCGGACGGCCGCGATCCAGCCGGCCGGGTCGCCCCCGATCCCGTGCATCTCGAGAAAGGCGCGGCCCAGTCCGCCGTCCTCGACCAGCGGCGAGGCGGCATCGAGCGCGTCGAGGACCTCGCTCCACACCCGCGCGTCGACGGCCGGGTCGTCGAAGGCGGTGCGGGCGTCGTGGGCGACGGCCTGGGCCTGGACCAGCGTCATCCCGGGCCGGACCCCCAGCGCCGCCGCGGTCAAGGTGCAGTCGACCACGCGTCCCCGCTCGATCCGGTCGGCCAGAATCAGGGGCGCATCGAGCGCGATCCCCGGGTTCGTCGCCCGCGCCACGGCGAGCCGGAAGGCCGGGATCCAGACGCACACGATCGGCATGGGAGCGTCAGGATAGCGAACACGCGTTCGATCCGTCAAGCCAAAGTGAGCGTCGTACCCCTCCCCCTGGGGGGGAAGGGATAACTTGTTGCAAAGGCCTCCTATTTCACTGGACCCCCCTCCCCTGGAGGGGTACTATAGGTGCATGAACACCACAACCTTACGCGCTCTCCTCTCAGACGAAGACGGCGCAACTCTGGTCGAGTACTCACTCGTTCTCGGCCTCATCTCCGTAATGTGCATCTCCGCCATCAATTTTCTGGGCGGAAAAATAAGCCATCTGTTCAGCACGATCGGCACCACTATCGCCGCCGCCTGAACGCCCGTAACGTCTGCGCGCGCCGGAAGCCGGACTCCCAGCTGCAGACCGCATGAGAGCGTTCGGGTAGCGAGCGTACGGCTTGATGCTCAAGCGGCAACCTGCTGCTGCCCTGCTCCCTAGAAAGAGCGGTTAACTTGTTGCAAAGCTGAGAATTTTCCCAGGACAATCCCCTCCCCCCGAGGGGTATTTTTATAGAATGAATACCGCAACATTGGGCGCGATGCTCGCGGACGAAGACGGCGCCACCTTGGTGGAGTACGGCCTGGTCGTCGCGCTGATCGCGGTCCTTTGCATCGCCGCCATCAGTTTTCTGGGCGGAAAAATCAGCCGCTTGTTCAGCACGATCGGGAACTCGGTCGGCGGCGCCTGAGCCGGCGTAACAGGCGCTCCGGCGGGTACGTTCCCAGGACGTGCACACGCTCTTGGCAGCCCTGCTCGCCGTGCTGCCCACCTACGGGCCGATCGTCGCCCCTCCCGCGACGCCGCCGCCCGGGATGCGGATCCCCATCGGCGCCGACGAGGCGCTGATCCTCAAGTCGAACTCGACCAATACGGCCGGCTATCGGTTGCGCGTGTCGACCGATGGCTGGACCACGCTGCAGCAAGGGGATATTCCGCTGCGCAAACGGGTGTCGCCGGCGCTGGTGAAACGATTCTTCACCGACTTGCGCGCCGCCGGACCGCTCGACCGCATCGCGGTGCGGCGCTGTATGAAGAGCATGTCGTTCGGTACGACGCTGCAGATCGTGTACGAGGGCAAGACGTCGCCCGATATCTCCTGTCCCAGCGGCGCGCAGCAGCTGTTCGGAGACGCGCTCGCGCTCGCTGATGCCGCCGGCGTCACGCTCACGGCACGGCCGCTGCGCGGCAACCTGTAAGGGCGCCCAAGCGCACGAGTATGAGACCGGCCTGAGAGGGCGGTGAGCGTTCTCTGAGATCGCGTGAATTCGCGTCGCCTCCCGCGTACGATGCTGGTGGATTCATTTCCACGCCATCATCAACAATCGTTTCGGAGGTTTCATGTTCACCAAGATCGTTCTCTCCACCGCACTGCTGGCCGCCTTCGTGGCGCCGCTCGCCGCTAACGCCGGCGAAGTGCAAAACCGCATCAACAACCAGAATGCGCGCATCAACCAGGGCGTGCACAACGGCTCGCTGACCTACGGCGAGTATCATCGCCTCGATCGTTCTGAAAACCGCATCCAGGCCGAGCGCAATCGCGACCTGCGCAATGACGGCGGCCATCTGACGGCCGGTCAGTACCACTCGCTGAACCGTCAAGAGAACAATCTCTCCAGCCGCATCTACTTCGACAAGCACAACCTGAACCGCCAGCACTAGTGGATCGCTGACGCGATCCGTCGCGTTTGGGATTCGCCCACGCCGCCCTCACGGGATGTCAACGTGCGTTCGCGCACGTCGACCAGCGGCGGACGTTCGTCGAACGGCTCGCATCGCACCAGCGCGTCGCCCACCGGGGCGGCGCGTTTGTGTTTGCGCACCACCGCGCGCAGGTCGAAGCCGGCGAACTCGCCCAGATGGCCCGCTGGGCCGTTCCAGCGCACGCGTTCGAGCGCCGTTTCGAGCCGCACCGTTGCGACGTAGCGCAACTCGGTCGAGGCTTCGTCGCCGACCGCGACGAGCAGCGCGTTGGCGCGATGGGTCAAGCTCGCCAGCCGGCTCCACGCCGCCGACCCCGTTCCGCGCCCGCTGGGAAGCGTCGGCAGCACCACGACCGTGAAGGCGCCCGAACGGACGATGATGTCGGCGGCGCGGACGGCGGCGACCGGCTCGGTGACGGGAACGACCAGCAGCCGTTCGAGGCGTACGCCGGCGGCGGCCAGAGCGGGCGGGAAGAGGTCGACGCCGATCAGTGCGCCCAGGCCGCGCCGGGTAGCCGCGGCGAGCAGCCGTACCGCCAGCGTGCTGCGTCCGGAGCTCGGTGCGCCTTCGAGGGTCGCGATGGTGCCGCGCGGGAACCCGCCGCCCAGGACCGCATCGAGCGCGGCCAGCCCGGTGCTCACGAGCGCCTCGTCGCCCCGGACGAAGGCCGCGGCCGTCGCCTCGCGGTGGTCGCGGTCGAGCCGCTCGCGAAGCGCCGCGAAGGCGGAATCGGCGTGCATGGGAGGCCCATGCTAATCGAACATATGTTCGATGTCAAGGCGGCGGTGGGTTTCGGGGAAGGGACAACCGCGAGCCGCAGGGATGATGCGGAGAGCCCGTGACCGCACTTCCGACCATCTCCGCCTCGGCGATCCACGTTGCGCCGTTCCTCTACGTCGACCGTACCCTCGCCAACGGTTTGCGCGCCATCGTGATCCCGGACCGCCGGGTGCCGTCGGCGGCGATCAACGTCGCGTACCGCGTCGGCGGCAAAGACGATCCGCCGGGCCGCTCGGGCTTCGCGCATCTCTTCGAACATTTGATGTTCAAGGGCACCTCGCGCACCGCGCCCGAGACGATCGACCGGCTCACCGAAGACGTCGGCGGCTTCAACAATGCCTTCACGACCGAAGACATCACCAACTACTACGAAGTCATTCCATCGAATCACCTCGAGCGTCTGCTGTGGGCCGAAGCCGACCGGCTCGCCTCGCTGACCGTCAACGATGAGAATTTCGCCACCGAACGCGAGGTGGTGATCGGTGAATACGATCAGCGCATCTTAGCCGAACCGTACGGACTGCTCGACGAACTCGTCAACAGCGAAGCGTACCGCGTGCATCCGTACCGGCGCGGCGTGATCGGCAGTCCGGCCGAACTCAACGCCGCCGCGCTCGGAGATGTGGTTGCCTTTCACGCGACGTATTATCGGCCCGACAACGCGGTCGTCGTCGTCGCCGGCGACTGTGAGGTCGAAGAAACGTTCGGCTGGATCGAGCGTTACTTCGGCCGCATTCCGACCCCGCCGTCGCCGATTCCGCGCGTGCACGTCGTCGAGCCGCCGCAGAGCGAAGAGCGCGTCTTCACCCACCGCGCGGCGAACGCACCGCTGCCGGCACTCGAAGAGGCCTATCACATTCCCGCCGCGGCGCACCCCGATGCGCCTGCGCTCGAGGTGTTGGAAGCGGTGCTCGGTGCAGGCCGTTCGTCGCGGCTGTACACGACGCTCGTCTACGAGCGTCAACTCGTCACCAGCGCCTGGGCGGCGGCCGATCTGCGCGAGCAGCCGGGACTCTTCGGCTTGCGCATCACCTGCTCGCGCGGTATCGCGCTCGCCGACGCGCGCGCCGCGCTGCACGAAGAAGTCGAGCGCGTGCGCAGCGAGCCGCCTTTGGAACTCGAGCTGGAACGGGTCCGCACCCAGATCGCCAGCGCGCTGGTGCGCGCTCGCCAGACGAACAACGGGGTTGCCATGGCGCTCGCGCGCGCGACGACCGAACGCGGCGATCCGGCAGTCGTGAACACCGATCTCGAGCGCTACCTCGCGGTCAGCGGCGACGACGTCCAGCGGGTGGCGCGCACCTACTTGAGGGTCGAGAACCGCACCACGATCGAGTACTTGCCGGCGTGAACGGCGGCACGCCGGCGATGCCGGTCCCCGGGCCGCCGCGTGATGCGGCCATACCCGCGGCCGTCGAACGCAGGCTCGACAACGGGCTGCGTGTGATCGCGTTCGAACAGCGCAATCTGCCGCTGATCGCAGCCCAGCTGATCGTCGGCTGCGGCGGCGCGGCCGAGCACGAAGACGAAGCCGGCCTCTCGGCGATGGTCGCGGCGCTGTTGACGCAAGGCACCACGCGCCGGAGCGCGACCGAGATCGCGGCCGCGGTCGATGCGCTCGGCGCGCGGCTCGATGCGGGCTCCGGATACGATGCCTCGGTCGTGAGCGTCAGCGCGACGACGCCCGCATTTGCGCAGTCGTTCGCGCTGCTCAACGAAATCGTGCGGGCGCCGGCGTTCTTGGCGCGCGAGGTCGAGCGGGTGCGCACGAAGTCGCTCTCCGACCTCAGCCTGACCTACGCGAACCCGAGCGCGCTGGCGCGGCTGGTCGCGTATCGCGCCGCGTATGCCGGCGCACCGTACGGGCATCCGCTGGCTGGGACCGCCGCGACCCTCGCGTCGCTCGAACGCGACCGCGTGGCGTGGTTTCACGAGCGCTTCTATCGTCCCGACGATGCGACGCTCGTCATCGGCGGCGACCTCACCGTCGAGGAAGCGTTTGGGCTTGCCGAAAGCGAGCTCGGCAGTTGGCGCGCGCCGGACTCGGCGCGCGGTTCGGTGCCGGAGGCGGCGATTCCATCGCCGCGGGCGCGCGTCGTGGTCGTCGACAAGCCGGAATCGGGACGGACGGCGCTGACCGTCGGACGCGTGACGATTCCGCGCCGTTCGCCCGACTACGCCGCGGCCGTGGTCGCGAACGCCGTGCTGACCGGATACAGCGGGCGCGTCAATCAGGAGATCCGGGTAAAGCGCGGCTTGTCGTACGGCGCGAGCACGTCGCTGCCGGCGCGGCGGCTGCCGTCGCTCTTCAGCGCCTCGACGCTGATCGACCACGGCCGCGCCGTCGAAGCGACGGAGGTGATGCTGGCGACGCTGCGCTCGCTGGTGGACGCGCCGGCCGGCGACGACGACTTGATCAGCCGCAAAGCCACGGTGACCGGCGGATTCTATCGCGGCATCGAAACGATCGACGGGATCGCGAGCGCGCTCGCCGAGCATGTCCTGTTCGATGTTCCGCTCGACGAATTGCCGCGCTTTCCGGCCAGCATCGCGGCGGTCGATGCCGCAGCGGTGCGAGGTTTCGCCGCTCGCCGGCTGATCGACGATCTCTGCGTGACGCTGGTCGGCGATGCGTCCCGGTTCGCCGCCGAGCTGGCGCGAACGCACGACGTGCGCATCATTCCGGGCGAGCGGCTCGACCTCGGTTCGCCCGAGCTGGAAGCTGAATACGCGCCGGTTTCCCCACCCCTCGATGCGAATGCGGTAACGTAAGGGCTGTGCCCGCTTCGACCACGATCCGCCGGCTCGCCGACCGCGCTCGCTACGACCGTGCAACGCTCGACGAGGTCCTCGATGCCGCCTACGTCGCGTATGTCGGCGTCGTGGTCGACGGCGCGCCGGTCGTGTTGCCCTTTGCGTGCGCACGTATCGGCGACGAACTGATCCTCCACGGGTCGAATCGAGCCGGGACGCTGACCACGGTCGCCGGCGGCACGCCCGTGTGCGCGACGGTGACGCTGGTCGACGGGCTCGTGCTGGCGCGCAGCGGCTTTCACTCGTCGATGAACTACCGTTCGGCCGCCATCCACGGCGTCGCGCGCATCGTCAGCGATCCGGTCGAGAAAAGACGCCTGCTCGATGCCGTCGTCGACCGGCTGCTGCCGGGACGCAGCGCGCAGATTCGCGGTTTGACCGAGGGCGAACTCGAGGCGACCTTGGTGGCGGCGCTCCCGCTGACGACATTTTCGGCGAAGGTGCGCAGCGGCGGCCCCAAAGACGCGCCGGAAGACCTGAGCGCGACCGGGATCTGGGGCGGCGTGATCCCGCTCGTCACCAGCTTCGGCGCGCCGATCCCCGACGATGCCACCGCCGCGGGCGTCCCCGCGCCCTCGGTTACCCGTTAGGAACGAGTAGCAGCTTTCCGGTCGTCGCGCGGGCTTCGAGGTCGCGGTGCGCTTGCGCGGCGTCGGCCAGCGGATAGGCGGCGCCGATGCGCGCATTGAGCTTGCCGTCGCGCACCATCGCGAACAGATCGCGCGCGCGGCCGAGTATTTCGTCGCGCGTGCGAGTGAAGTCGACCAGCGTCGGCCGGGTGAGGTAGAGCGAGCCGCCCGCCGCGAGCGCCTGCACGTTGATCGGCGGTACGGGTCCGCTCGCGCCGCCGAAGATGACCAGCAGACCGCGCGGTTTGAGCACCGAGAGCGACCGTTCCCAGGTGTCCTTGCCGACCGAGTCATAGGCGACGTCGACGCCGTGCGGGCCGACCAGTTCGCGGGTGACCTCGGCGAAATCGTGTTCGGCGTAAACGATCGTGTCGTCGGCGCCGGCGGCGCGCGCCAGCGCGGCTTTTTCGTCGGTTCCGACCGTCGCGATCACGCGTGCGCCGCGCGATTTCGCGATCTGCACCAGCAACAGGCCGACGCCGCCGGCGGCCGCGTGGACCAGGGCCACCTGCCCCGGTTTGAGCGGGAAGGTATCGGTCGCCAGATAGTGCGCCGTCATGCCTTGCAGCATCAGCGCGCAGGCGGTGCGGTCGTCGATGTCGTCGGGGACGGGAACCGCGAAGCGCAGGTCGACGGCGTTGAGTTCGGCGTAGCCGCCGGAGGTCGGCTGCGTGTAGGCGACGCGTTGACCAACGGCAATGCCGGTGACGCCCTCACCGAGCGCTTCGACCACGCCCGCACCCTCGCGGCCCGGCACGAACGGCAGCGGTGAGGGGTAGGCCCCTGTGCGCAGGTAGACGTCGATGAAGTTGATCCCCGCCGCCGATTGGCGCACGAGCAGGCCGCCGGGCGGGGCCGCAGGCGGCGCGATATCGACGAAGGTGAGGACGTCAGGACCGCCAATGCGGTCGATCCGAATTGCGTGCATGCCGCTGTGGACCGCCGGAGTCCCGGATCGAGTTTCCGTCGGCACCGGCGGGGTAGGAGAACACCATGGAACGGCGCGACCTCTATGAGGACGATCTGACCGAAGAGCGTTATCCCTCGCCCGAGAAGCGCGATGAAGCCGCGGCCGACGAGGTGCTCGATCCGGACGTCTCCGGTGACGACGAGCCGGTCAAGCCGGCTGTGACGCCGGCCCCGCCGAACTAAGGTTTCGGCGCCGCGGCTGCCGTCGTGCCCGGGACGCGCGGCAAGGTCGGATCGTTCAACGCCTCGTCGAACAGCGGCTCGCTGACCGCGGTCGTCGTCGGCGCCGCGGCGGCGTCGCCGTGCGCCGGCGGAGTCGCCTCGTGGAGCGGGTCCGTCTCACCGCGGGGATGCAGCCCCATCGAGTCTGGGCTCTGTTCCGTCATCTGATCCGCCTTCTGCTTCAGGTACATTGACTGTACCCGTCCGGGGTAGGATCACTCACGATGCGCCCGCAGCTCGACCTCGGCTTGCTCAAGGACACCGTCGCGCAGTTCAACGCCGACAAGGTACCGCGCATGGCGGCCGCACTCTCGTACACGACGGTGTTTGCGATCGCGCCGATGTTCATCGTCATCATCGCGATCATGGGGACGTCCCTCGCCTTTGCCGGCGCTGCCGGGCACGGCTCGGTCGAAGATCAGCTGATCGCCGCCGTGCGCCGGTCGGCCGGCGATCAGGCTGCGGGTACGGTGCGCGACCTCGTGAGCGCCGGCTTCGCGCACCGCGGAGCGTCGATTGCGGCGCAGGTGTTCGGGTGGCTGATGCTGGTCGTGGGCGCCGGCGGGTTGTTCGCCGCGCTGCAGGACGCGCTCAACAGCATCTGGCACGTGACCCCGGCCAAACGCGGCCTCTGGCTGATCGTGCGCGACCGGGCGACCTCATTCGGCATGCTGTTCGCGGCCGGCTTCGTGCTGCTGGTCACGACCGCGATCAACGCGGCGATCGCCGTCGTGGCCGCGCGCTTCGTCGCGCTGCTGCCGTTCCCGGGTGCGGCCGCCGCCTTCACGCTCGCGAACTGGATTCTCTCGATCGCGGCGATCGGGCTGCTCTTCGCGCTGATGTACAAATATTTGCCGGATGCCGAGATCGCGTGGCGCGACGTCTGGACCGGCGCGCTCTGCACGGCCGTGCTGTTCGTCGCCGGACAGAGCCTGATCGCGCTCTATCTCGGCCGTGCCGGGATCGCGTCGGCGTACGGTGCCGCAGGTTCGCTGCTGGTCGTGCTGCTGTGGATCTATTACTCCTCGCTGATCCTGTTGTTCGGCGCTGAGCTTACGCGCGCGTATGCGCAGCGCCATGGCTCACGGAGCGGAGCCGGCGCGGAAGGCGCGAGCACGATCGCCGCTTAGGAACGCACCGCGCCGCTTACCAAGCGCGTACGTGACCAACGTTCGAACGGCTGCACCCGCCGGAAGAGCGAGAACCAGCCGACCACGCCGATCAAACTCAGGAACAGCGAAAAATAGCGCCCGACGGCGCGTCGGATTCCAACCCTGGCACTGCGGTCGGCGCCGACGACCCGCACGTCGGAGACCATCATGCCGAAGGTCTGTCCGATCAGCGCCACCAGGACGATCACGTAGAGCCAGAACGCCAGCATCAGCAGGCCGTTGTCGGCGCCGAGCGCCACTTTGCCGTGTCCGTTGGCGAACACCGCGACCACGCTTTTCATGGCTTGCGGTGCGGTCGGATCCGCGTTGAACGCTCGGACCACCGCTGGATCGGGGCCAACCCGAATCAGCGAACCTGCGGCCGGTGCCAGCGTTTGTATCACCAGCAGGTCGATCGCCAGCGCCCAGGCGCGCCGCCAAAAGCCGGCGTTCACGGTCTCGCGCTGCGTGTCCGGCGCGAGCGGCTGCTGGGCGTTGACGGCGAAGCGGTGCGACCACAGCAGGTAGAGCGGATCGCGCGCGAAGCGATGCAGCGCGGCGACGCGGTTGGTGGCGTACGGCGTCGATGCGGTCCACTCGCCCAAGCGCAGTGACGGTTCGGCGCGCAGCTCTTTGAGCTGCTCGGCGAAGGCACCTAAATCGACCTTGCGGCCGATGGCATGGAACGAACTCACCGCGATCGCGCGCTGCGCGGCCTCCAGTGAGCCGCAGCAGATCAGACCGACCCGGTCGGCCGTGTAGTCGATTTTGCGCAGCCACGCGCCGAAGGCGATCGCGATCACGCCGTTCTCGCGCCCGTTCGAACTCAGCAGCGAGGTGTATTTCGTATTGCCGGCCGCAATATGGCCGAGTTCGCGGCCGATCAAGAACTGCAGCTCGTCGGTGCCGAAATGTTCGACGTACTGCGCCGAGATCACGATGGCGTAGGGGTCGCCGGTGCCGATCCCGACCACGGGGACGAAGGGGTCGTCGCGCACGAACACGTGCGGGGTCGGCAAGCGCAGCATCCGCGCGCACTCGTCGACGACGGCGTAGATATGCCCGAACTGCCCTTCGTGCACGCGCAGCCCGCCGCCCAGCAGCCGTCCGCGCGCGAACGAGACGTAGACCATCGCCACGACCAGCAGCAGGCCCAGCTGCTGCCAGGTGATCTGATGCTGGAAGATCCAGCCCAGCACAACGATCGTGATCGGCAGCGAAGCCAGCGTCCCCCAAAACGTCCGCCGCTCGCCGCGCACGCGCAACGACTCCGGTCCGCGGAACGGTGAGGATGTCGTCGTCGCCTGCACCGGCTCTCCTACTTCAGCATGAAGCCCGAGCGGTGGGCTTGGCGTTCGTAGGCGAATTTTCCGTCCCGCAGGACATAGAAGTAGCAGTTCGGATCGAGCACGTCGCCGGTCGGGCCGAAGCTGTAGGTGCCCGTCACCGTATCGAACGAGCCGCCGTTCGAGAGCGCGCGAATCATGTTGAGGCGATTGGTCGCGCCGCTGCGCTGCTGCGCGAGCGCAATCAGCTGGACCGCGGCGTAGCCGTACGCTGCGACCGGCGAGAGCGCCCCGTAGCGGGCTTGATAGTCGTGCACGTTGAGTGCGGTCGTCGGGGCCAGCGGATAGTAGGGCACGGCCGATGACACGACCATGCCTTCGGCGAGCTTCGCGTAGAGCTGCACGGTGATAGGATCGAAGAAACCTTGCGATCCCACGAAGCGGCCGCTGTAGCCGGTCGAACGCAGCGTGCCCATCAGCGGGCCCATGTCCTCCGCGTTCCCGGCCAGCACGACGCAGTCGGGAAGCCGCGCGACG
>Ga0302324_100010378_pt1 | contig 19297 bp, 26 predicted proteins | sample Palsa_T0_1_FD_201949 | JGI IMG/M metagenome (GOLD analysis project Ga0302324, IMG submission 201949) | Peat permafrost microbial communities from Stordalen Mire near Abisko, Sweden - Palsa_T0_1 | ecosystem: Environmental > Terrestrial > Soil > Palsa > Peat permafrost | place: Sweden: Abisko...
ATGTAACTAACGGACGCAGGGCAGGATTAGGAATTCTCGTCGTCTTCCGTGGCCAGCGGAGGCGGACCTGGTGGCCGCGCGCCCTTCGGCTAAGGGCAAGATTTTCCCGGTGAATCCCCCCAAAAGCCGTACGGGCGTCCTTAGACATCTTCTTCCTCATTGGACCGAGGGCGTTTCGCTTCTGGCTGCGGATCGGGCGGCCGCACGCCGACGGGGAAAAGATACGTGTGTCCGCTATCTCCTCGGGGAATACGATTCGTGTGGGCACGAGCAATAAGATTGCCGTTACCATCATTCTCGATGCGGCCCTTGCCGATTTCAACCCACTCGCGGAATCTTCCGCCTTCGTAATACTGTGCCCATGCAATGTGGGTCATCGGTTTTTTCGGATCGAGCATGGGACTCGGCTACCACGATCAGAGGCGCGGGGAAAGATGATTCGATGGCTCGGAATGGAAATTCCCCGTCTCATGGGACTGCGACGCGTCGGGATGACTGTTCTGGTGCCAGAGTTGAATGCGTTGGGCCTCGTCCAGCTCAGCGGGCTCCTCCCACATAAAATTGTCAGGATGAAAGATCGCCCGTATGACGCGGCGGGTTATAGTCAAGGCAAACAGCCTGAAGCCTCCGCACATTCCCTCCTCACGCCGGTGGCGCTGTGCCGGCTGCGGAGCCGGGACCTTGCAGGTCAACATCTTCTTCACATCCCTGAATAGCTGCCGGATTGTGCCGGGAAGAAAAGGGCGGGGGGTGGCCCCTGCCCCTGACTTTAGCCAAGTGTTTGCCGCAGGCTGTTCGCCGATCGCGGCGGTTACCGGCTGGCTGTCGGTATTGTGGTCGTCTTTGGTTTTGCTGCCTGGTTCTGGCCGGGGCCCCACTTCTTCCCCGGCCATTATCGTTCCCGGTCATCTCGTTGCCGCTGTCGGGCTGCCTCCTGGTCCTGATCTATCCGCCGCGCTTGTTCACGCTCAGCAAGATATCGGGAATAATCGGTCTTCTCGGCGGCATCTGCAGCACGCGCGGCCTGCGTTACGGCGCCCTCGCGTTTCGCTTCCGGTGTCAGGACCGGTGCAAATAGGGCTTCGACTGTGTTGTTGACGAGATCGAGGGTCTTGCTAACAGCCCGCCCGGCGGTTTTGCCGAGCGCCGGCGGCATCTGTGGCTCCTTCACAGCCGTTGGGCCAGGACGGCCCCTCCGCGCGGCATTCTCAATTCGGGTGGCCTGCCAGTGAGCGTCACGTTCCTCCTTACGGCTACTCAGTAACTCCTTCGTCGCCTCGATGCCCAACAATTTCGCCGGCTTGATACCGAGGGCGTCAAGATATCCGGCTGCGTCGACTTGGGCCATGCGGTGGACGCGCGGGGGTTGAATGATTTGTCCGTTATCGCGCCAGTAATGAGGGCGTGACTCGGTGACGAGCACGATTTCACCTTCGCGATAGCGGCTTGCGAAGTTCCCGTTCTGGCGTTTAAGAAGGGCCTGCTTTCGGCTTTGCTCAGCCTCTTCCTTGGTGACACGCGCAAATGAGAGGCCGCGTTTGTAAAACACTTCGGCAAACTCCCGATTATTGTCGGACTGACACCAATCCGAAAGAAGCTGCGCTTGAATACCTCTGAGTTCCTTTGCCGTGACCAAGCGCGGCAGCGGCACCGGTCGGTTGTAGACCGCTTCTTTTGTGGCCTCTATGCCTTGCAATTGGGTCCGATCCAGCTTGGTCAAGAACCTGTCAATCTCGGAGCGTTCGTCGCCAGTCGTCCGTTTGTTTAACCTGTACACTTGGTCGTGCTCAGCAACCGCCACGATCTCGCCGGCGCGATAGTGTGTCACGAATCTCCCACGCTCTTTTCCGACGCCATTCTGGTGACTGCGAGCCGCTTCCTCCTTCGTTACCATGGCCAACAAGATGCCACGTTGGTCAAGGGAGGCTGCGAAACTATGCGCGTCGTGACTGCGATTATAGGCTCCCCAAATATCCGCAGCGACTCCACGGAGATTTTCAGGTGGATCGAGCGGCCGTTTGTCGCGCGCTACTTCTCTTGCGACATCCGAATACGAGTATTCCGGTGACGTTCGATTGAACTCCGGATGCTGAGGGCCATTTGGAGCTGGTGGTTCGAACGGACTACGCGGATCCTTGTCTTTTCCCCCTGCCCGTGGTTCGACAAACCGCCGCTCTATCTTCTCTTTCTCGATCGCAGATTTTGCCAAAGCATCTTCCCACGCCATCTCTTCTCGATGCGGGTCGCGCGTCGGCTCCGACCGTGTTGTTTTCCTGCTGACCTGCTGCTCGCGAATGATTTCCTTGGCCTGCTCCACGGTTGGCAAAGTATCGCGGTCAAGATCGGCCAAGCGTTCGCGTGTCTGGCCTGCGGTGAGGCCCAGAATACGCTTGCCAAGGGCGTGCAACCCCCCTTCGTGATCAATGACCAAGAAAGCGCGCCGGTCACCCTGGGCAAGTACCCATCCGTGTTCGGCGAGCGCGGTTTGGAAGCTGCGTCCACAGTCCGAACGATCCCAACAATCGCGGATATTCGCGCGCACATCCTTGATGTCCACCCCGAGCCGACGGGCCTGTTCGAACTCATTGCGGTTGGGCGCTAGAACGGGGCCGTCGCGTTCGTTCTTTACGCGCGTCAGATCAAGCGTGTTTTCCAGCTCGCGGCATACCTCTTTTAGACGTTCTTTGAAGAATGGAAGAGGCCGCGCGGTCATTGTATCCGCATCTATCCGGCTCCAAGCCACATGCATATGTTCGTGGCCAGTTTGTTCGTCGATATGTAAACAAATCGCGCGGGGTTGATTAGTCAGGCCGAGCTTGTCTTCAATCCGGTTGGCGACGCGGAGCCACTCGTTCCTACTGAGCTCTTCACCTTCTGGATTTCGCACTTGTAAATGGAAAAATGGCTGCTCGCAGCGGGTTGCTTCGGCCATGACATGGACGGAGCGGAAAGCCTCCCGGATGTCGCCCGCAGCGAAACCGCACAGCTGAAAGAGCTCGGCCCGCTCTCCGTCTTTGGCCGTCATCATGTAACGGGCCAGTTTCTCCCCATTAGCGTGAGTATTTCCCTTGGCGATCATACGCGGTCTCTGCGCCCCATAATCTCCAGAATTTTGCAGACCGCCGACCGGGTCTCTTGGAGCGCAGCAAAGCATTCATGCGCCGCTACGGTTGCTCGTCCCGCGTTAAGGGTTTTGGCAATTTGATTCAGATTGCTGCCGACTTTATTGAGCGCCGCTGTAGCATGCGCGAGCGCTTCGACATCTACCGTCGGGCTGCGTTTCGCGCGCGGGCCGGGAGAACCAAGCGCACAGGCGCGGAGGTAGCTTGCGAGGCTTAGGCCTGCCGTCCGGGCTTTGTCATCGATGATGACAAACTCGGCGGCATCGCAAGCGACGCCGATCTTGCGATTACGCTGGCGCCGTTGGCTGCCACTGCGCCGCGCGACTGGCGATGAATTCTCGTTGGCAGTCACGGGCGCAGCTCCGGAGGTGTGGAACCAGAGATGGGTTCCACTTGCCGCGACGAGCGGCACAAGGGGGGATTCAAACGGGGGGACGCCCCCTTTGCAAGTTGAGCCGCAACAGAGGGCATCTCGGCCCTCTGTTCGGCGGGGCGCGTGGAACACGCGCACAACTTGCTGGCGGCTGTAGATACCCGAATCATCCTGAGAGTGAATCGAGAACTCAAGCCCGCCGCAATACGGATTTGTGTTTCTCGTGCGGAACGGTTCACTTGCGGAATGATTGGCGAAACGCGGAACGCAACGCGTCCCACGTTTCGCTTAAATTGGACGGCAGGAAAATAAGCGAGACAACCATTGAGGTGCTCACCTCTTACGCCAAGAACCGCTGCTCTATTTGCCGGAGCGTTTCGCCTTCGGCTCTTTTGCCAGCAACCCCACAATCTTGGGGTATGCACGTTCGGCGAGCTGCATGAGCATAAGCACCTCCTTGTGGCCGAGGCGAATTCCGTCTGTCGAGCTCTTAGTAAAGGTGCAGGTGAACGTGACGTCGAAGAGCGCGCCGGCACCGTTCTTGCCACTCCGTACAGATGCACTGATCGGACTGAAGCTGATTTTCCTGCTCGGATTTGAAGCTTTAGGCATAGCGTTTCCTTTCGTGTTTTAAGTTGGGGCTCCGGAAGTATCGTCCTGCGCTCGGAAAGGATGCCGCCTTTCGACGGCATCCCTCGCCTATGGTCACCACCAGCTTGTGTAAAAGACCCGCTTCCCGGCTTTGAAAGCTTCGCGTGCCCTGCGAACAAATTCAAGATCCCGTTCCATCTCTTCGGGCCCCGACTCTCCAAAAAAGAAGCCCGTTGTGCGCGGGAGTTCGTCCCTACGAATGGCCTGTTCCAAGGCATCGAGGTGAGCGGCTTCAAGCTGGACCGGCGAGCAATTGAAATCCTTGTTTTGCCCGCCCCGCTTGAAATATATCCACCGCATCCAGCCGTGAAGGTTTGGATGTTTCCGCCAATAGAAAAGCTGGGCGCTATCGCCCGGCTCATCGAAGTCGGTAGGTGGGATGTCCTGGTTGGTCGTGAAGGCGTACATATCGAGACCCATTGTCGTTCTCCATTTGGTTTCAGGCGCGGCCTAGTCCGCGTCCTGAAAACGAATGGACACCCGTGGCCACGGCTGCGCATCGGGTCAAGCCTCCTGCCCGAAGGGTCCAAAAAGCACGTTCCTCTTCGCGTTAGCGAAAGGAACGCTGTCTTATTGGAGGGCTTGATGCGAGGCGCAGTTGTCCCACTTAGACCCAAGCTCAAGGTACTGAAAGTTGTGCCGGCCTCGGCGTCAATGAGTTCGTGAACATCTGCCAAAAGCTTGATTGTGTTGCTCGCCCAGGCGGCGCGCGTGCGGCTCGGGCAGCGGGACGACAACAGATCGGCTTCACAAAACGAAAAGGGCAAGGCACCCGGTTGGGCGCCCTGCCCCGGTCTGCGATTAAGCGGCCTGTTCGTCCGGCTGCTGAGCCTGACGATCACCGGCCTGGAACTTCGAAATCTCCGTGTGGGCCTGGTCGGCGACTTTGGCCAGAAGGAGAAGGTCCCCGGCGTTGAACGTGCCGGTATACTTCCAGTTTCCGGCGTCGTCTTTGTAGCTACGCTCAAACGTGACGTTATAGTAAGCGCGTCCGTCTTTTTCGTTCCGCCAGATGCTCGCCATGATCGGGAACATCGTGACTTTAGCGGCTGGTTTTGAAGCGTTGGACATGGTCTTTCCTCTCGTGTTTCTCTGGCGCGGGATTGCACCAGTGATGCAAACGAGCGGGATTCGGGCGCGGCTGCGATCAACCGTTGCCGCGCTCCTTGGAGCGGCACCGAAAAGCACGTTCGTCTTCGCCCTCGGCGAAACGAACGCTGGCATTTTGGCGGCAGGTTGAACGCGCTAAGCCGCGACTGCATCACGCTTGCGTTCACTGGTACTCGAAATCCGCGCCCAGGTAAACAGCAGGATCGAGAATGCAGCATTGAACGCGCGGGCCAGCGCCAAGTGGCACACTGACGAGAAACGCCCGATATATACCCACAAAACAACCGGAGATTGAATTGGAACCCCCAGTTCGGCACACTGCGGATTTCTGCTTCTCGCGCTGGGCAATTGAGTATCCGAACAAATTTCGGCACGCGGAGCGGACTACGTCCCACGTTTCGCATTTCGTGGGCAACAGGAAAGGAAAAGTGTGCGCGGGCTGTACGATCCCCCGAGAGCATTGGAAAGGGCCTCCACAATGATGACGGTGGCGCCCGCATTAACCACACGCGGAAAAATCTTCAGTCGTTTGCGCTATCCAGCTCGTCGAGTTCGTCCTCGGAAATCCGGAGGTGCACGGGACTTCGTGCTGGTTTCTCCGGTCGAGCGGGCCTGATGTTTAGATAGGGCAGCGTTCAACGAGCTATGTCGCCGGCCCTCTCTGTGATCGGGGCTTTGGCAATCGCTTTTTTGGAAGAACCCAGTGACCATTCTGCTTCTGAACCCATCCCTTAAGCCGCAATTTTGCGGGCGTGACTGCGAAGCTCTTGACCTCTTCCCAGTCCTCCGGGTTGTTGGAATGGCCGCGAATAACAACAAGAAAATCGTGGGATGAATCCAGGACAGCCGCGCTCGCGCGGGAGCGCGGCTTTACATATTTCCACAACCCTTTGGACCAGTGATTTGCAAGGTAGTGCCCAGCAGCTGCCGTACCTTTCTCGGTGAAACCCGCAAGGACAAAATGCACGCGGCCGCTTTCTGCCCTGCGAAAGATGATGGCGTAGTCCTGGACATCATGTCGCTCTTGCTCCCAGTCGTGCATGTAGCGCGTGCCAGGTTCGTGGCCTGCTGTGTTCAGGCCCCACCCTAAAGGCAGGAGGCGCCTAAACCCTTTGGATTTCTTCGCCGGTGGATCGATTTCAAAGTGAGTTTCGGCATCTTTAGGTATTAGAGACCTGTGAAGCGACAGTGCATCGCCGCAATCCCACCATGCGTCGTTGTGCATCCAGTCGGCGCATCCCAGAATGGCATCGTTAGTCCGGTCGGTGTATCCAAGTCCCATTGCAATTTCGAAAGGCGACGCGTTCATCAGGTGCCCGTGCTGCCGTAGGTCGACCTTGGGTGATCCAAGTCCTTGTTCTCGCAACCCTTCACAGATCGCAAACGCGCCCTCTGCGTCCCATCTGTTAATCCAGAATCGAGCCTTGAACAAGCGGCTTGGCGGTGGTATTCGCACTTCCTCGGGTACACGCAACGGGCTATATCTACCCTCCACTACGGGACCGACACTAGCATCCTTTTGCTCGTGCCTCTCCCTCTCTAGTTTTTCGAGAGTTCGCTGTTGCGTCAGGATGGGTTCAATCGCGTGCGTCTGCAGGATGATGCGTCCCTCGGAGGCGCGCGCAGCGGAGCAACCGAAAAATTGATGAAATTTGGTTGCCAGATCTGGCTCGATATGGTCGGCAACGTGATCCGGCTTCTCGCTCACACGTGCTTTCTCCGTTTGACCCGCCGGCGTGTCGAGAAACTCCACTCTTGGAAACCAGCCTTTGGGCGTTGGAATGGTGACGCGAGCCGGTCCCGGATCGTCTGAGTTCTCGCGATAGTATTGTTCTAATTTGGCTGCGAGTCGGCCCGCCATTTTTTCACCGGCTCTTCTTGGTGCTAGGGTGTACTCGCCATGGAGGATCTTGTAAACATGGCGGAGCACAGCGGTTTTGCCGGCGTTGTTGTCATACAGATGCTTGGAAGTCTTGTCGAAGGAAGCACGAAGTTCCGCGATTTGCCGTGAAGTGAATATGCCACAGTCTATGAACTTGGTCAGTTGCTGCCCGAGTCGAGCGTCCCAGAATTGAAACGTGGCCGAATTTTCACTGCTTGAGGTTTTGTCCGTAAATGTCCTTTTTTGTCCTGTCGATCTTACTACACACCTGGCTTCCGCTGCTGGCGACTTCTTAACGTCAGTTGTTTTTGCGATCGCGCGCGAGCCTCGTCCCGCTTCGGCGCGGCAATCCGCGCCGCGAGACGTTTCGCTGCTGCGAGGAATTTCTCTTGCTCCTTATCGCCTTCTCGCAAGACTCTCCCGGCTATGAACCGCAACCTTGCCATGAAATGCTCTCTTTTTCTTTCTGACCGCGCGCGTTCTCGCCGTTCAAGCCGCGCTATTCGCTCACATTCTTGATGGAAGCGCTCTGGGCTCAAGCTCACTAGCCACGCGTCGCGATCATTCTCTCGCAGCCACTTGTCGGTGGCTTTGCGGTGCCCAGCCGGAACCTTCCGAGGCGGCGATTTGTTCTGACGGACCATGTCGTGAAATATGCAGCGCGCCGACAGACCTGTCAAGAAACGGCGAGTGATGGGCTATTTGTAAAGTCCGAGACGGATCTTTTCATGTTCGCAGATGTCCCGAAAAATCATATTGCACGTCCGCTCGTGTCCGACGGAACATCGAATTTCGAAATATGGAAGGAGCTGTGGAAGAGATGTTCAAGGACCAAAACGATTCCAAACAAGCTCGCCGAGACGCGGGAAAGCCCAACCGGGCGGTCCCGGTCACAACCGAGTGCGCTGAACCTGGCGCATTCAAGTCGGGGCCAGGTTATCAGCCTGGCCCCTCTCGAAATCACTGCATCCGAGTTAGGGCGGAAAGTCCGCGGTGGTGGTTGGCGAGCTCAGCGCCGAGCGTGGTGATGTGTTGCTGCGCCCTCGCCGTATGCCTCTTGACTCGTTCCACAGATGTCTGGCGGGCCATTGATTTTGACTTCATCCACGTGCTCGCTTGGCGCGCTTATGAATGGTTCAGAGAGTAGGACAACTCAGATGAACGACGAGCAAACACCAGTGGAACAAACAATCGGAAACGGGACGCGCCAACTCGCGGGAGATGCGCCGGTTTGTAGTGTACACACCAAGAAGGCAGCTCTCGACGGTGAGCTCGAAGACGAGCAGATCACAGCAAGGGAATACGCCACGCTTCAGCAGGGCTACGACTTTATCAATGCGACCTTCTACGATGGTTCTCTTCCGCAACCGCTAATCACTTTTCAGCGCCATCCTAGGGCACGCGGCTACGTTTCGGTAAATAAATTTCAACGTCGCGGAAACCCTCAAGCTCATGTCCACGAGCTTGCCCTAAACCCTGACAGCTTCAACGGACGTACCGATGAGGAAATTCTCTCAACTATGTGTCACGAATCAGGACACGTCTGGCAGCACGAGTACGGCAATCCCGGTCGAGGCGGATACCACAACCGGGAATGGGCGAGAAAGATGCACAGCATCGGTTTGATGCCAAGCAGTACGGGTAAGCCCGGCGGGGCGACGACGGGCGACCACATGTCTCACTACATCATGGAGGATGGACCGTTCGCGCGGGCATGCCGCACGTTCTTGACCAAATACCGACTGACCTGGGAAACGGCCGACGATAACAACTCCGGCACCGTCAAGCGACGACAGACCCGCGCTAAACTCACCTGCCCGATTTGCGGCAAAAGCAGTTTAGCCGCACCTGGCGCGCGGTTTGGCTGCGAGGAATGCTGGAGGAAAACTGGGGAGTTCATCTTGCTGCTGCCGAGCGGCGCAGGACAAACGGGCACAGATGAGGCAAGGATTAGTGACACACTCTCGGACAACGAATACGATCGCGCCATTCGCTTTCTCGCCAACGCATTATGGACCGCTGGTAAGGACGACATCAGCCTGGAACAGTTCTTGCCCGCTCTAAGCGATTTTACTGCGGCGGTTGAACGGGGCGTACACGAGGAGAACTCTTTAGCGGCCTTCATCGCGGGAATGGACGTCGACGATATGCGTGCCGGTGCTTCTCGAGTTAAGAACTCCAGACACGACGCATCACGGGTGATCCCGATCAGGGCCGAAGGCTCCTCTGACGCTAGACGCGAAATACCGGAGGGCGGCCTATGACGGCCGAAGAATACGGAAACGCTTATGAACAAGGGTTCGACGTGATCCTCCGGCGCTTGATGGCGCGCGATCTCGATCACGGGCGGGCTGAGGAACTCGCTCAGGCGGCTTGGGCGCGAGGATGGGAACGATCGCTGCAACTGCGGGATACGCGCTGTGTGGCTCGGTGGGTAGCCAAGATCGCTTTGAACATGCTTCGTGATGACCAAGTCAGCTTCAAAGTGACACGGCAACTGCGCGCAGAAGACGAACTGATTGCTGCGCAAGAAATTGACCTCGTAGCCATCGATGTGCGGCGAATGCTGAAAAGCTGCGATGCCCGATATCGGTGTGTTCTGCAGGGGACGTACGTAGAGGGTTTATCGACGAGCGAGTTAGCAAGAGCTTCGCGCACGACGCTTAGAGGGATCGAGGGACAACTCTATCGGGCGCGGCTCGTCCTGAGACAGAAGATGTCGGCCCGACTCGTGGAATCTGAATTACGAGGAGCAAAAGGAGGTTCATTCCAAAAGCAATATGGACAACAACATTGATGGCCAAAACATCGAAACGGTCCACGAGCATGGACTGATCACCGAAACAATTGGCGCAAAGCCAGTGAAACCTCGACCTCGGAAGAACATCCGCCGCGCATACGACCGGCTCGCGGAAGTTTACCACTTGATGTTCTCCGATTGGGACGGCCTGATCGGGCGCCAAGCCACGGGGCTCAAAGAGATTATCGAGCGTGAGCTCGGCACTTCTCAAACCCTCCGTATCCTTGATCCAACATGTGGCATCGGAACTCAGGTTCTCGGACTGGCGTCCATGGGTTACAGCGTCACCGGGTGCGACATCAGCCCCGACGCGGTGGAGCGTGCCCGCCGGGAAGTCTCCGCGAGAGGGCTTCACATCCCACTCTACGTGGCCGACGTCCGGAACCTGACGTCTGTTCAGGAGATCGAATTCGATGTCGTAGTTTCCCTCGGGAATTCACTGTGCGCTTTTCGGAGCTTCGAAGAGCTTGTTGTAGCGCTTACCCAAATGCGTGGGAAGCTCCGCGCGGGCGGTCTTCTGATCGCCGGCGTGCGGGACTACGACCGAGCAATTGCATTACGGACCGGGCCTCTGCTCGTTGATAGACCCCTGCTCTGTTTCGACATGGGAAAACGGCGCATTGTCATTCAGGTCTGGGAGTGGGTGGATGGAACACGCTACATCGCCCATGTTTATATCGATTGTGAGGATGGAGTCCATCACCGACATTCCGTGCCCTGCCGCGTCATTGGGCGGGAAGAATTGACGGATGCTCTGCGTGTTGCCGGCTTCACCAACGTCCGTTGGCTCTCAAGTGAAGGCCAGACATCCAACGCACAATCTGTTTACGAGAGTGGCTTCGATCAACTGACTGTGCTGGCGATTCGGCCTTGAGGCCGTGAGCCACGATTGAGGAAATCCAAGCGTATGAAAAACAGTGCCAATGCGCGTCTCGAAGCCTTGATGAGACGGAAAGCGGATTTGGCCGCCGCGCTCCGGGCCGAGAGAGAGAAACAGAAGGAAATCGAGCGCAAGGATGACGAACGCCTGATCAGGATCGTGGGGCGCGCACTGTTGGCGCACGCATCACAACACCCGGACTTTGACCTGGTGCTCAGGGGTGTTCTGAGGGTAGCCGTTACGAGCGGAAGCGCCGAGTACAACTATCTGAGGAACAAAAGATGGCTGCCGTAATCTCACGATTTCTAATCCCGGGAGTTCATCACGGCACTTGTAAACCACAATGGCCGACTTACTTCCCTGAGTTAGTAATTCGCTCATTCGCAGTGAACACAACAGCACGAATTCATTCGTTGAAAAAAGGAGGGTCGAAACGACAGGAGCTTATGTCTATCTGGTGGTGGATTGGTCTTGCGGCAATAGCGCTGATCGGTTTGTGCATCTGGGGGAACTGGGGAGATCTCGAACGGCGCCGGGCGGTTTGGAGCGAAGCAAAATCCTACGAGCCGCCCAACATACACGGGAAGGCAGAATTCCCAAATGACGAGAAACTAATGGCGAAGCGCTTTGAGCCAGTCGGAATTCCGGTTGGCATCTCACAGGAGTCGGGTCGGACCATCTTTCACCGAGAGAGTACTCCCATCTTAACGATAGGAAAGAACGGCTCCCTGAAATCGACGAGTGCAATCCAGGCTGCCCTGCTATCGCCATCTCTGGGAAAATACTCGGTCATCATTCTCGACACGACGGGCGAACATACGACTGTCTGCGCAGAGTATCGATCAAGGTTTGGACCTGTTGACATTATCAATCCCTGCGAAATCTTTACAAAGGAACTAAAGAGGTGGGTGCCGTTTTCCCGTTGGAACCCAATTGGTCCCCACTGGCTCGATCCAAAGTCGCCACTTTTTAGTTCGCGTGCCGGCGCAGTCGCTGCGCCTATTTTTCCACATGTAGAGGGCCACAACAGGTATTTCTACGACAGCCCGAGGAATGCTCTAAAGACCCTCTGCATGGTGCAGGCGAAGTACGGCAAGCCCGGCCAGTGCAATCTGCCATTCATCGCTCGGGAAATTATCAACGGACCAGGTGGCATCTTTGGCTATGCGCGCCACATGCTGCCCCTGATCGACGATGGGTTCTTACGATCCCAATTACAACGTTTTGCTGCTGCAAATGCCGAAAGCGCGAAATCGATTATGGAGTTCATGGAAACCGCAGTCACCGAGATGGATTTCCTGAATGACCATGCCGTTGCAAATTGTCTTGGTGGCGAGTCCGATGTGACGTTCAGCATGTGTAAACAGAAAGTGCGAACGATCTTCGTGGTGCTTCCATTGGAGGTGCTGGCAGGCGGCCTCGGAAAGCTCCTAAAACTCACGCTTTCCTGCATCAATAACGAGCTGATGCGTGAGGATGGCACGGGTCCGGTGCCCACTCTAGTGATTGCCGATGAACTCTATGCGCTGCTTCAAGGACAGGTCGACAGCGGCTTAGACGTGACATGGTCCGCGTCAAGAAAATATAACTTCCAGCTATGGGCATGCATCCACGACTTGAGTCAGCTAAAAGACTTGTTTCCAAAAACTTACGAGACCTTCATCAATAACGCGGGAGCGCAGCAGTGGCTCTCCGCTTCCGATGTTTCTGGATCTGAATACCTATCAAAGCTCTTAGGCGATCGTGAGGTTTATGGGTTTTCAAAATCGCTCAACCTTCACGTCGGCACAGACTACAGCGATGCGCCAACTGATCAAGATTTGCGGAAACTGGGCATCACCCACAACAACTCGCAGCACTCCCGCCGACTTCTTCTGCCGGCCGAAATTCGCCAGGATCTGGGCCCTAGAGAGCAAATCCTGGTGCTTGAAGGGCTTCCTCCCATCAGAGCCGGCAAGCGGCCCTATTTTGAAGACAACGCAATGCTGCGAAGAGCCCAGCCAAACCCCTTTTTCAGAGGTGACAAGTAATGGCTAACACAAAACGGTTCACTGACGAAGACGCCAAGCTGCGCGAGCTCGAAATCGAAAACGACGCTCTCCAACAGCAGCTCGATGAAATGCAGCGCGCCAATGATCGCCTATCGAAAGCCGTCCTCCGGGAGGGCGGAAAGGTGGATCACACGCCCCAAACTTTCCTGGTCATATTCGCGCTTCTGGTGCTTGGCCGCATGGCTCTCTACGTTTACGTCGAACAAATGGGAGGCAACGCAGGGATAGAAGCGAGGCCAGCCAACGGGCTCTTTGGTGGTGCCAGCTTGATCGTACTGGGCATCTGGGTAGTTAACGAGATCAAATCCTCAGGCTGGCTCATGATGCCCAAGGCAATGGTGATCGTAGTGGCCCTCGTCATTGCAGCCTCCGTCTTCAGCAACGGCAGAATCTGGGAAGGTACGGCCACGGTCCCTGGTGGGCAACCTTGGAACGCCGTAGCGCTGGTTCTCGCCGGATTGCTCGTTGCCGCAACACCATTCTGCGAGTGGCTTGTGAACACGATTGTCGATTTAGTCAGTGATCCCTCAGCGTTAGTCAGCAAATTAATTCGAAGGAGAAAACGATGAACGAAGACAAAGAAAAACAACTTCGCAGCTCAATCAGCGAAGAAGTATCGCGCCAGGTCCATCCAGATCGAAGCACGAGGCCACCTGACCAAGTCCAGAAGCTTCCTGACTGGTATCAGCGCACGCAGCCAACAGGTGGGCAAAGGAGTGATTGGAGTGGGGGCTGGGCTCGTGGCCAGAACTGGTCTGGGGGCAGAGACCGATGAGGAATCATTTTGACGGTGAGCCTCACATTCCCTGGCATCCCGTGCCGTCGTTCAAGCAATATGACGACCGCTGGACGGGCTATCACGATCCAGTGACCGGCATCCGGCTCCCTTACAATCCACCGAAACCACTACGTCCACACGACCATGGCGAAAACCGCTTTGATAGTCGCTGCGGGATCTGCTGTGCAGGGAGGGAACGATAATGGCCGGCGAATTGATCAGATGGAAGCCTTCCAGCAAGGTCGAGGATAGGGTCAAGCAGGCCCTTCAGATCGTGCAAGGAAATATCCCACCCGTTCATAGGTCTACGGAGCAGCCACCGGCTGAGCGTCTTATGACGCCGGTGCCGATTTCAAATCCCCCGGCAAACAGACCTCCTGCGGCCCCTGCCAAACAGGGAGCCAAGGACGTAATCGATGTGGTCCGCATTTGTGCCGTCCATGATAAGCCTTATGCGTCCCGCTACGTCCTGGGAACCGATGGACGTTTTCGATATGCCGGACCAATTCAAGTCACAAAGTCCTTGTACAGGCTGCAGTATGAAGACAGCGGCGACATCAAGGTTGTCCCGAGTGTCGACATAGACGTTGAGACGTGCGCTTGGTGTGCAGCAAGCGGGCGCGGTGCGATCCGCTGCGGCCGCTGCCGACAGCTTATTTGCAGAGGAAAAACCGTGCACAAACGGTTCAGATGCAGGGAAAGCTGCGGGCGCGAGGGTGATCTTGCTCACGAGGACTTTGAAAATCCTGGTGTGAACCCATTCATTGATAACTGGGGAAGCCGATGAAGCCGTTCAGAAACCGGCTTTCTTTCATGTCACGGCGTGCCCATCTGGGGGTGCCCGTAAGCCGTCAGCGGGCGCCCTGTCTGCAAAGAAAGGCGGAGGTCTAGAAGTTAAAAACACAGGAGCGAATTCATGTATGAGATTTCAACCACCAACTGAAGCCGAGATCGAGGCCCGAAAACTATGGCCCAAAGGTGTTTATCCATTCGAAATCATGGAGGCCGTAGAGAAATTGAGTGCAGGTAAGGGCAATGTGATGATCGAAGTAACAATTCAGGTTAGCCGGCGTGACGGGTCCACACGCATCGTGAAGGACTATCTCATGGTCCAGCGGCCGGAAAAGCTGATGCATGCGGCCAGGGCGTGTGGCGTCATCGAAAAGTATCACTCAGGTTCCCTTAGCGATGACGACTTCGTGGGAAAGTGCGGAAGCCTGAGGCTCGGCATTGAGAAAAGCAAGGAATACCCGGACAAGAACGTAATTCTCGATTACGTGTGAATGTCACTGGAACTCAGATGGCTGATGCGGAAAGGAGGTGAAAGCATGGACAGCGAGGAAGCGCGGAACAAGGCGATTTGGGAGGTCAACAACAACCTTGGCCCCTCCAACACGACGAACCTTACTGCTGCGGTTCGGGAGAAGTACGAGACCGAGCGGACAAACCAGCAAGCATTGAAACAGAGCACGAAGTAGGGCAATGGCGGAAGCAGTCGGTCAACGCATCGCTTCCGCCAAAGTTCATCAGAGCGGATATGACTAAGGCGAAGGGACACAATTTGGAAACTCCGGCTGTAGGGAATTCACATGAGCAGCGATGGGCGGATGAACGCGAAACGTGCGAGTCGGATTGCAGAGGTGGCACAAGAGTTATGCGATCGAGAGGGAGCTCGGGCACAGGCAGAGGGAATTCTTGAAGCTCCCGACTTGGTATCGGTATTCGCTCTCGCCTGCGCCATGTCGGTTGTCCGCTTCAAAGATTTGAGTGACGAACTTGCGACTGACCTGGCCGGAACGGCGCTGCGTACGATCATCAAAAACCTGATGGTGCAGCGCGTCGACATACCTGATCTTTGAGGTTTGCCGGAACCCTGACGCAGGTGCCGGCAAGCGCTGCTGCAGAAAGGCCTGACGAACTGTAGCGCGGCATAAGAATAACGGTGCCTCGCAGATTTCCTGGCCAGCAATAGCAATGACCGGATGGGTCAAGTGCCTTGACTAGATCGGTCGGTCTCGCTTTCATAGGGGCCATGCAGGGAGTGAGCGTGTAGAAATGGACCGAGACGAACTTGACGCTTTCAAACGCGCGGATCTTCGGGTTTATGCCGCTTCTCTCGGCTATTCGCTCGACAAGCGCGAAAGCTGGCGCGGATCTGCAGTTTTACGGCATGCCAACGGCGACAAGATCATCGTTTCCCTCAAGCCTGATGGCCATTACACATATTGGTCTGTCCGATCGGACGACGATAGGGGCACCATCATCGATTTCGTAAAGCATCGCAAAGGCCTGAACCTTGGCGCCATCCGAAAAGAGCTGCGGGCTTGGACGGGGATGCCGTCGCCGGCACTGCCGTCCTACGCTGCGCTGGACGTAACGCACAAGGATCGCAACCGCGTTGAGATGGAATTCGGAAAGATGAAGGATGCCGCTCGCCACTCCTATCTCGAGAATGAGCGCGGCATCCCTGCTGAACTACTAATGCAGGAACGGTTTGCCGGTCGCATCCGGGTCGATGCACGCGGCAACGCGGTTATGCCCCACTTCGATCAATACGGACTTTGCGGATTCGAAAAAAAGAACATTGGTTTCACGGGCTTTAGCTCTGGTGGAACCAAGGGCCTGTGGCTGAGCCACACGAACGCGGACGATGAGAGGCTTGTTTTCTGCGAAAGCGCTATAGATGCAATGTCGTATGCGCTCTTCAACCCCGACGCCGAAGATCGTACGCGTTATGCCTCGGTTGGCGGGAAGTTGAACTCGATGCAACCGGAACTGATCCGGGCGGCGATTGCCCGGATTCCGTCGGCCGCTGAAAGTGTTGCAGCGTTTGATGCCGATGAAGCCGGACGCGCCCTGGCTGAAATCGTCATGCGGGCAGTTGAGCTTTCAGGTCGAGCTGATGTGAAGTTTCGAATTCATGAGCCTCCTGCCGGATTCAAGGACTGGAACGACGTTTGGCGGGCAGGCCGGAGGTCGTCAGCACCCCTGCCCTACCGCCATGATGAGCCGGCGGTCGGTTGATGCACGACGTGCGATTGTGGACCGCAGGAAGGTTGTTCAGAGAGGGATTCAGGAATCTTATAAATGGACATCGACGGCCGCAGAATCTATCCCGATCCCGATGCTGATGGCATCGAATATGAGCCCTCGGAATGGCAGCTGTGCGACAAGCATCACGTTCGGCATGTGCCGACACATAGCGTCTTCGAAGTGGATGTGGATCGGGATCGGATGACAGGGAAATACCTGGACATCGAGGATTTCTTCGCAAGACTTGTCCATGTTTGCGATGGCCAGTATGCACCTGACGAAGGGCTCGATGAGGAAACGCTTGTATTCCTTGGCCGCGGAGCCATTGCGTTCAATCTCCAAGCCATTGGCCTATGGAAGCCACAGGTCGAACGATATCCTGATCGACCCGAACATAATCGGATGAAAAGCAAATACCCGAAGCCAAGCTAAGGATTTATGGGACCCGATACCAGCTTCGCCGAACGTCACTATCGCGTGAGCGAGCTCGCGAAGCTCTGGGGCTTAGGTCGGGAAACCCTTCGCGTCATTGTGAAGGACGAACCGGGCGTGATCAAAATCCGTATGGGCCGTAAAAAGGCGCACACAACGTACAGCGTGCCGGAATCGGTCGCGCAACGGATTCACACTCGATTGCTGAATTCGAACGTATAATGCGATGAATGTTTCGGGATTATAATGAGTGTAATCAGTGCGCGAAGAAAGAAAATACCGCAGAGTCGAACATGGGTTCCTGTTGGATCGCGATGTAGCGAAGGCCAAGAGTCTGTTTCCGGCGAAGCGAACCAAGACGATGGAAGACGTTGGCTTGCCCGAGAACTCACCTGATGCGGAACTGGTTTTGGAGGCCTGGAGACGGAATCTGATTCTGGTCACGGGCAATGGAAACGACTTTAAACGGGAGATGGAGGGGTTTCTTCGAACCACCAAGAAGAGCGAATGCCATGAAGGATATGGGCTCCTCGTCTTACCGAATGGCTATGAACGGTTGATGCGCGGCATCGAATTGAAGCTGAGATTGGGAAAAGAGAAATTGACCTGGGCTGATGTCTGTGACCGAAACCTTCACGTACAAGTCAGCAGGTCGGGATCTGTTAGCGTGCGAGAGTTCCCACGCTGTGCCTACTGCATAAAGCTTGATGGGAAGGGTTAGCGGCCAGCAGGTAAGTTAACAGGCTTGGGCTTGTTGTCGAATGCTTCTTGCAGAATCCTCGTCAGACGCTGTTGGCGTTCGGTGACCCATGCACCGTAATGGCGTAGGACAATGGCTTCTGAGTTGCCGAGCAAGTCGGCTACGTCTCTCGCCCTGACGCCTTGTTCTAACAAAATGCGCGCGAACGTATGACGGAATCGGTGGGGTGTAGGTGTTTGTTCCCACGGACCGCAGAGCTCCCAAAGCTTGATCAACTTCCTGCGCCAAACATCAGTGATGACGTTCATGTCCTTCGTCGTATGTTGACCGAAGATGTATGGGCCATGCTCGTTGGTTCGCTCCCGGATGCGGTCCTGCAGCCATTTTGGTAGCCAGGTATAAACGTGAGTTCCGGCCTTGGTGGTTCGAATGAGAACCTGTCCCCCCGGTTGAAGGCGGTCAGCGCGGAAGGTGCAGACATCGGAAATTCGAAGCCCGGTGTAAACCGAGAGAGATATGAAATCCGCGAGATCCTGCCCAGTCCACTTTCGGTTGTAGCGGGCGTATTCTCCTTTGGCTGGATTGTGGTGAATATCGCGGGACCAAGTGAGCGGCTGCTTGCCGTAGGTAGTAGCGCACGCCTCGTACATTCGCTTGAGTTCATCATCGCTGAAGGGCTGCTTTTGCTCGCTACGAGTGTCGGCAGCATCCCTGCCCCTGGGGTTTTTAACAAGACGCGCCGGGTTACGAGGTAGCCATTCGTTCGATACGCAAAACTCGAAGAATGCCTTGATGGTGCTCATGTTCTTCGCGGCCGTTTGGGGACTGACGGGCCAGGATGAGCGCATCTCGCGCACGTCGATTGGCGTCCATTGATCCAACATGACGTAGCCACGGTTTTCGCCAAAGGCTTTGAGCTTGGCGATTAGTAGCCGATATTTCTTCTGAGTGTTGAAAGCAGCGTGTTGTTCAAACTCAGTCGTGAAGGCCTTAACAGCGCGGTCAACGGTGATGCGTTCGGGTTTCTTCGGCGCGCTATCTTGCTGAGGCGCTGGGTCTGTTCCGTGCCAATTCCCTGCCCGTTCCCAGAGGGCGATCACGGCCCTGGCGCCGTCCCACTCCCATTGACCGGTACTCTGCCGGCGGAAATTGCGCGAGAGAGTTCCTGAGCCAAAGATGGGGCAGTCACAACGCTTCCATCCTCGCTTACGTTCCTCGAATTCAACGGACTTGGAATCTTCTGGATGCCCTGCTTTGCAGTCCCGCCGATGCCGGCGATAGGTGGCGAGTGCCATGCCAACATTCTATGCTACTTTGACCGACATTGCCCGAGGCGGAAAGGCCATTGTCCGGATGTTATAGAAAATAAACTGGCGGAGAGAGAGGGATTCGAACCCTCGATAGAGTTTCCCCTATACACGCTTTCCAAGCGTGCGCCTTCAACCGCTCGGCCATCTCTCCGGGATTCCGGTGAGCTTGGGCGCA
>Ga0302324_100010379_pt1 | contig 19296 bp, 19 predicted proteins | sample Palsa_T0_1_FD_201949 | JGI IMG/M metagenome (GOLD analysis project Ga0302324, IMG submission 201949) | Peat permafrost microbial communities from Stordalen Mire near Abisko, Sweden - Palsa_T0_1 | ecosystem: Environmental > Terrestrial > Soil > Palsa > Peat permafrost | place: Sweden: Abisko...
GCCGCCTCGCCCCTGGCGATCTCGTCGAGCGCCCCCTCCATCCGCGCCGTGAAGTCATAGTCGACCAGGTGGGCGAAGTGCCGTTCGAGCAGCGTCACGACCGCGAAGGCGATGAACGAGGGGACGAGCGCGGTGCCCTTCTTGAAGACATAGCCCCGGTCCAGGATGGTGCCGATGATCGACGCGTAGGTCGACGGCCTGCCGATTTCCCTGTCCTCGAGCTCCTTGATCAGGGATGCCTCGGTGTAGCGGGCCGGCGCGCGGGTCGCGTGCTCGGCCGGTGCCAGGCTGACCGCGGTCAGCGGGTCGGCCTCGGCCAGCGGCGGCAGCCGGCGCTGGTTGTCGTCCAGCTCGGCGTCCGGGTCGTCGGAGCCCTCGACGTACGCCTTCAGGAAGCCGTAGAAGCCGATCACCTTGCCGGACGCGCCGAAGTCGGCCTGCTCGCCCGCGCTGGAGCGGCCGGTCACGCGGACCGACACCGACTCGCCGGTGGCGTCCTTCATCTGCGAGGCGACGGTGCGCTTCCAGACCAGCTCGTACAGCCGGAGCTCGTCGCCGGCCAGGCCGGTCCTGGCCGGCGTGCGGAAGCTGTCGCCGGATGGCCGGATCGCCTCGTGCGCCTCCTGCGCGCTCTTCACCTTGCTGGTGTAGACGCGCGGGGCATCCGGGACGTACTCGGCTCCGTACAGCTCGCGAGCCTGCGCCCTGGCGGCAGTGATGGCGGTCTTCGACAAGATGATCGAGTCGGTCCGCATATAGGTAATGTGGCCGTTCTCGTACAGCCGCTGCGCGATCTGCATCGCGTACTTGGCGGAGAAGCCCAGCTTGCGGGAGGCCTCCTGCTGCAGCGTGGTGGTGCGGAACGGCGCGTACGGCGACCTGCGGTAAGGCTTGCGCTCGACCGAGCCGACAGTGAAGTCGGTATCGCCCAGCCGGCCGGCCAGGGCCGCCGCCTGCTCCCCGTCCAGGTGCAGGATGTCGGCGGACTTCAGCTGCCCGGTGGACCCGAAGTCCCGGCCCTGCGCCACCCGCTTGCCGTCGACGGCGACGAGCGAGGCAGCGAACGGGGACATGTCGTCGCCCCGGGCCGGGGCGAACTCGGCCTCCAGGTCCCAGTACCGGGAACCGCGGAACGCGATCCGCTCGCGCTCCCTGTCCACCACGAGCCGGACGGCCACCGACTGCACCCGCCCGGCGGACAGCCGGGGCATGACCTTCTTCCACAGCACGGGTGACACCTCGTACCCGTACAGCCGGTCAAGCACCCGCCGGGTCTGGTAGGCGTCGACCAGGCCGAGGTCCATCTCCCGCGGGTTCGCGACGGCCTGGGCGATGGCCTCCGGGGTGATCTCGTGGAAGACCATCCGCCTGGCCGGGACCTTGGGCTTCAGCTCCTCCAGCAGGTGCCAGGCGATGGCCTCGCCCTCGCGGTCCTCATCAGTGGCCAGCAGCAGTTCGTCGGCATCCTTCAGCAGCGACTTCAGCTTCGCGACCTGCTGCCGCTTGTCGGCGTTGACCACGTACAGCGGCTCGAAGTCGGCATCCACGTTGACGCCAAGCCGGGCCCACGGCTCGCCGCGGTACTTGGCGGGTATCTCGGCCGCCTTGTCCGGCATATCGCGGATGTGCCCGATGCTGGACTCGACCACGTAGCCCTTGCCGAGGTATCCGGCGATGGTGCGCGCCTTCGTCGGCGACTCGACGATGACGAGCCGCCGCACGCCGTCGGCGGCGGAACCGCCAGCCTTGGCGCCTTTGGCGGCCGATCCAGTTCTTGCTGCCACGCTCTTCACCCTCACATCCCGCGGACGCCCTGGAGGCTACCGCAGGCAATCAGCAGACGGCCCGCGGACTGGCCACTCTGCGGCCGCGGCAACGTCACCGCGGCACTTCGGCCGGGACTGACCGCGGCCGGATGGCCGCCGTTCGCTCCCTGCTCCCGTAGCTTCAACCCGCCGCGACGCCGCGTGTGTTCCCTTGGGGGAAACTGCCCTTTTTTTACAACGCCGATTGAACTGCGCGCTGGCCGCGCACAATGAGACTGATGTCGGAGTACTCCTACCTTGTCCTCTACCTGCCGCGCGGAACGCCGAGGGAAGCCGCGCGGCGAATCCTCACGGATCACGCCGAGTACGGCGACTGGGAGCTTGCCCGGCTGCGGCTGAATGCCGACGGCAGCAGGAAGGCTACCCTGCGGCGCCAGATCATCCGGCCCGTGCGGACGCTCAGGTGACCCAGCGCGGCACCGCCGCCGGTCGCGGCGTGCCGCGGTGCCGCCCTGCCTGCCCCCGCCCGCGGCGGGCAGGCCCGCGCCCAGCGGGACGGGCTCCGGTGCGTGCCGGCGACGGCGGCGCGTTCCCGCCGGATGGACAGGGACCGCCACGGCCCGCGCGAGCTGGTGATCACGAGGAAGCACGCCGCGGACAGCAGCGCCCAGATGGCGAAGCTGTCCAGCGAGTCGGCCCTGACGGCGGAGGAGATGCTGATGGCGAGGCCGGGGGTCAGCACGGCCTTGCTCGCTGCCCAGCTGGCCAGGATGTTCATGGTTACTCCTCGTCGCTACCGTGATGCCTTGCTTTTTTAACGGATAGTTACGCCGTCAGTGCTCTGCGCACTCGTGCATGCACGTCGTGGCCCGCGCGGCGCCGTGCAGGACGGCGTCGCTCAGAACCACATGCGGGGAGGGTTAAGTCAGCTATACGGATTCGGGGGGCCAGCGCCGCCAGAGACGGGCCGGGTGTGACGGATCAGGCCTAACACAATGCGTTACTATATCACTACCCATTGTATGCGCAAGGGGCATTATGCCGAACCTGTCCAGGCTCGGCACGTCCGGCGCTGCGCGCACCGCCAGTGATCTCACCCGGGCGGAGCGCTAGCAGTGATCGAGGAACCTGTCCAGGACACGGACGCCGAAGCGCAGCGCCTCGACCGGGACCCGCTCATCGACGCCGTGGAACATGCCGGAAAAGTCCAGGTCAGCGGGAAGGCGGAGCGGGGTGAAGCCGAAGCACCTGATGCCGAGACGGCTGAAGGATTTCGCGTCGGTGCCGCCGGAGAGGCAGTACGGCACGATCCTGGCGGCGGCGTCCTCGGCCAGCAGGGCCGCGGTCATGGCCGCGCAGAGGCCGCCGTCGAATGTCGTCTCCAGCGCGACGTCATGATGGATGAACTCGCGCCGGACGGCTGTGCCGAGCAGCTCGTCCACCTCGGCGAAGAACTCCTCCTCGTGGCCGGGCAGGAACCGCCCGTCCAGATCGGCGGAAGCGGTCTGCGGGACGACATTGACCTTGTAGCCCGCGTTCAGGACCGTCGGGTTGACGGTGTTGGTCAGGGTCGCGCCCACCATCCGGGTGATCGGGCCTAGCTTGGCGAGTACCTCATCGGCCGCGTCCGGGGTGAAATCGATGCCGAGCGCCGCGGCGGCTTCGGCCAGGAACGCCGTGACGGAAGGGGTTAGCCGGACCGGCCATTCATGCCGGCCGATCCTGGCGACGGTCTCGGCAAGCTCGGTCACCGCGTTGTCGGGCTGCAGCATCGACCCGTGCCCCGCAGCGCCGCGCGCGGTGAGCCGCATCCAGGCCATGCCCTTCTCCGCGGTCTGGATCGGGTAGATGCGGCGCCCGCCGATGGTGGCGCTGAAGCCGCCGACCTCGCCGATGGCCTCAGTGACGCCGTCGAAGAGGTCCGGGTGGTTGTCTACCAGCCAGCGCGCGCCGTATGTCCCGCCCGCCTCCTCGTCGGCGACAAACGCGAGCACCACGTCGCGCTGCGGGCGGCGGCCCTCCCGCAGCCGCTGCCGGACCACCGCCAGGATCATGGCGTCCATGTCCTTCATGTCCACGGCGCCGCGGCCCCAGATGCAGCCGCCGGAGAGCTCGCCGGAGAACGGGTGCACCTGCCAGTCGGCCGCCTCCGCCGGCACCACGTCGAGGTGACCGTGGATGAGCAGGGCGGCCCTGCCCGGGTCCGTGCCGCTGATCCTGGCCACGACGCTGGAACGGCCGGGGCGGGATTCCAGCACCGCGGGCTCAAGGCCGGCCTCGGCGAGCAGGGCGGCGACGCGTTCCGCCGCCACGCGCTCGCCCGGTCCGGAATGGTCGCCGGGGTTTGTCGTGTCGATCCTGATCAGGTCGCTGCAAAGAGCCGCGACCTCGTCCTGCGCTGTCGCCTCGCCGGAGGCCGGAATCTGGGTCACCCGGCCATCGTCGCATCCGGTGCCGGCCACCCGCGCCCGGGAGGTCTCCCGCCCGGCCGGCCGGCCGCTGGTTGGCCGGACGCCGGACGCCGGACACATGTTCGCCTTCGCCCGGCCCGGCCAGATTTGCTATCGTGATGCGGCCAGCCAGCTTTCAGCGGTTCCGCCGCGGCTGGCGACGTCCGGGTGGCGGAATAGGCAGACGCGCTAGCTTGAGGTGCTAGTGCCCCAAAAGGGCATGGGGGTTCAAGTCCCCCCTCGGACACGACGTTTCCCCAGTTCAGCGCCCTGGAGATGGGCTCAGATGGGCTTCGTGACACTGAATTGACACGATCGGTCATCGCGCGGCCCCCTCGACGAGGGCGGCGAAGCGGTCTGCTGCCTCCCGCTGGCTGCCCGGCAGAACGTGGGCGTAGACCTGCAGCGTGATGACCGCGCTGGCGTGCCCGAGCCGCTCGCTCACGACGTGGACCGGGACGCCGCTGGTCAGCAGAACCGACGCATGACCGTGCCGGAGATCATGCAGCCGGATTGACGGCAGCGCAGCCCCGCCGGGCGTCTCGCGGCAGCGGGCAATATCGCGGGCGAACTGGCGGGACACATGCTCGCCATTGCGGTGGGCATCCTCCAGGTCGCCGACGATCAGCGCGTCCGGCCGGGCGAGCCGGAGTGCCATCTCGCCGCGCCGCATCTTCCATGACTTCAGCACCGCCACGGTCGCGGGATCGAGATCGATCACGCGCGGCTTGCCGGTCTTGGTCGAGTCCTCGACCATCTCCGCGCCCTCGCCGAGGGTGCGCACCATTCCGGCCGACCGGCGGATGGCCAGCGCGGCCTCGTCGGCGCTGAAGTCACGCCAGCGGAGAGCGAGCAGCTCGCCGCGCCTCATGCCAGTCATCGCCAGCACATGCCACAGCGGGCTGCTCGCGCTGTTCTCCGCGGCCCAGCCCAGGAACAGCGCGAGCTGCGCGGTGCTCCAGCACGTCATCTCCGGGGGCCTGGCCTCGCGGGCGGTCGGCGGGGTTGCCGCGTCGGCGGGGTTGCGGGCCAGCAGGCCATCCTTCACCGCCTGGTGCAGGACCCGGTGGATGATGACGTGCACGTACCTGGTGGTCCTCGCCGAAAGGGGCTCCCCGGCGCGGTGGTCCTTCCGGCCGGACTTCTCCAGCACCCGGTAGTGCGCGGTGAGCTTCACCCCGGTGAGCTGCGCCAGCGGCAGCGCGGCGAGCGGGTAGGACTCGATGTGGTTGCGCCAGTTCTTGCGGTAGCTGGCGGCTGTCTGCGGCTTCAGGCGCAGGCCGGCGATCACCTCGGCACCGTAGGCCCCGAGCCGCTGACGGCTGGGCTCGATGTAGCCTTCGCGCTTGCCATCGACCTGGGCTGCCTTCAGCCAGTCCACGGCGGCCGTCTTCGTCACGAAGCCGCGCTTGTTGATCTCCCTGGCGGTGCCATCCGGCAGGCGGACCATGCCCTTGACCCGCCACCGCTGGCCGGCCGCGGTGCGGTAGGGGTAGACGTTCTTACCCGCCATCGTGATTCCCTCCATCACCGGGGCCGTGATCACCGAGGTACGCCCCGACCTCATCGAGCGACCAGGCCGGCTCGCCTGTGTCCTTGTGTACGCCGATCCCGCCGCCGCCCGGGGCGGCGAGCATGTATCTGTCAAAACTGAGCGCGCGGGGATCACGCCGCCGGGACTTGATCAGCCGGTACCCCTGCCTCTTGGCGGCGGCGCGCAACCTGTTTTCGCGGATCTTGTCCGCCTGTGATGTACCCATGCTTTACAGCTTACCAGAAGCAATGCTGTAAGGCGTGCTACAAGACGTGCCAGAGTGGGAGCCAGATGCCCTGGAACCTTATTTGCCTTCCAAGGACAGCGTGGGTAGCTTGACCCCAGCGCATGCCTTCGGGTGCCGCGCGAATAAGTCCGCAGGGCCGTGGCCGGTGCACAACGTAAGTGCCACGAAGCCCTGACCCGCCTGGCGACCGCCAGCGGTGCGGCGAAGAAAAACCTCTTCGTGATGCCCGCTGGAGGCACCGTGCCCGACACTTACCATTCCCCCGTAACGCTCGAAGATCTTGAGGGCCGCGACTTCGCCTACCCGTACGAGGCGGCCATGGTGCTGCGCATCGACGTGCGGACGCTCAGGAGCGCAATCGCGGCTGGCGAGATCCCGGCCGTGCGGACGGGGCAGCAGTTCCGCGTGCCCGTCGCCTGGCTGCGCCAGAAGGCGCTGGCAGGCCAGACGGCTGGCTCGCCATGATTACCGCCGGCCGGATCGCCGCCGCCAGGGTCCGTCGTTGCCGCTTCACCCATCAATGTCCCGAGTGCCGCGGCACCGTGCAGGTAGGACAGAGCGAGAGCCTGGTTACCGGCAAGGGCTGGCTGCACACGGACTGCGTGATTGCTCTCCAGCAGCGGCAGCAGGGGCGGGCTGGCTGATGACCGTGGTCACAGAGCCAGCCGCCCTGGCGGCACGGCTCTGTGAGGAGTGCGGAGAATCGTTCGTGCCCAGGCAAGAACGCAGCCGCTACTGCTCGAAGGACTGCCGTCACCGGGCCACTTCGCGGCGCTGGCACCAGAAGGGCAAAACGCTGTGGTAGACCCCGCTGATGACAAGATCATTTATCCCGCCAGGCCCTTGTAATCGGAGCCCCGTAAGGAGAAGAGTGGAGCGATGGTGATGCCGCGACTCGACCCGTCCGTGCCGGACGCGCCGCGGATCTCGATGTGCGTGCCGGTAGCGGCCGAGCAGCGCGTGCTCGACCTCGCGGCCGAGCGCGGCGTGAGCAAGAGCGCCGCCGCGCGGGAGATCCTGCTCGCCGGCCTCAGCGCGCTCGATGCGGAGCGCGGGCCGCCCGAACGTAGCGGCGGGTAGCCGCCGCACCTCGTTAGCAGGACCAAGATCAGGGAGCTGGACCGGGCGAAAGCCCGGCCGCTCCCTCTTCGTTTCTGAGGAGGCAGTGATGGCCAGGGCCAGTCCGCATGCAAACGGCCGGTCGGGGACCAATCCGACCGGCCGTTCACCCAGCGAATCAAGGACCAGGAATCCCCCGAGCGAGGAGAAGACCCGTGAACACCCGCCAACCGATTGAAGGGCACTCAGGTGAAGAATAACCCCTCCCAGCCTCTTGACGCCGAGACATCGCGTGCAAGCCAGCCGGTCACCGATGCTGGCGGCAGGCTGCTCGGCTGGTGCAGCGCGACGATCGAGTTGAGCAACGCGCCGCACCTGCGCCCGCGGCGGGGCAAGTCCCCGAGGCTGAGCAACGCGCAGGTGTGGGAGCGGATCGCCCGGTTCACGGAGACCGGCGACCCGGATCATCTGCCGCCGCGGCTCAAGTCCGAAGCCAGCGGAATCCTGAACGTGCTGCTGGAGGCCGCCGCGCGCGGCAGGCCGCCGTGGCCGGGACCTGGCCCGGAGCCGGGACCGGAGACATCGCTCGCCGAGTGTGCCCGGATTCTCATGGGCGACCGTGCCGACGCCGAGAGCATCTTCGAGGACGGCGCAGCATGACCTCCGAATCGCAGCCAGCCAGGCGCTGGAAGCCGCCAAAGGTGTCCCCCGAAGGCGCCTGCATCAGCGTGTACGGCGGCCGGAAATACAGCCCGGTCATGTTCGACCGGATCTGCCAGGAGGACGGCGTTGCCCGCGGCAGCCGGGCCCAGCACCTCGCGGTGGAGGTCGTCAGGAGCACCGCCCTGGCCAGGATGTTCGCCGCCGAGGGCAGGAGAGCCTCCTACGGCTCTGGCGGCGTGCTCTGGACGGTGCCGTGCCTGCGCTCCGACGCGCCCGCCGTCGTAGAAGCGCTGCTTGCCGTCGAGCGCGGTGACTGGGCCGCGGCGGCGGAGTTCACGGCCGAGCCGGTCAGCCCGGTGGTCGAGCTGGTTGCCGCCACCGTCCGCAGCGCGAAGAGGGCCGCGCAGATCCGCTCCGTCGCGGCGAAGGACGACATCCTCCGCGCGGCGTGGGTGCAGTGGGCCGCCACCATCACGGAGCTGGCTGAGAAGGCCGGGGACCCGCTGGCCGCGCACCTGATCGCCCGTCATTACCCGACCGGCCGGACCCTGGAGCGGATCGCTGCCGGCCAGGGCCGGTGGCTGCTGGAGGAGGAGCACGACGAGCTGCACTTCCTGCATGAGCTGGGTGACGCCCCGTGGCACGATCGGGACAAGGCCGCGCGCTGTGACCACTGCCACCACGGCCAGTACGGGCTGGCCATTCCGACGGGAGATGCAGCGTGACCGGGCCGATGCCGCCGGGCTGGGACTTCATCGAATGGCTACGTGCCCATCCCGAGATCCGCGGCCAGGCCGTGAATGATGCACTCAGCCAGTGGCTCGGCCCGGTAGGCCCTGGCGAGGTCGAGGCCCTGCGCTTCCTTGACTGGATCTGGCCCCTGAGCTGGTACCAGGTTCACGGCATCGAGGTGGGCATGCAGTACCACATCCTGGGCAAGCTCGCCGCCCGCTACATCCGGCGGATGAGCGTGGAAACGCTGGCCGGTGAGCTGTGGGAAGTCATCGAGGCGTCCGACAACACCCGTCCCTCGCCGGGCACCAGGCCGTGGACCTATGCCGACATGGCGAGGATCGCCGCCCGCGTGCAGCGGAGCTTTGAGCGCAAGGACGCTCAGGCCCTGGCCACCTATGCGGCATGGCAGGCCGGGAAGGCTGATGCCCGGTGAGCGCGCCGCCGGGAAATCCAAGCCTTGACGAGCAGGTCCAGGCCGAGGCTGCCCGGCTGCTGCCGACCGAGCTGGCCCGCATCCAGCTACGCCGGGAGATCGCCGCCAGGGGGCGCCAGCCGATCGTCATGGTGCCAGCGGCCGAGGTCCGCAAGCGCAAGATGCCGCCGTTCCTGGTCGAGGGCAAGATCCCGGCGCGCGGCATCGGCGTCTTCTTCGGTGAGAGCGGCCAGCACAAGTCCTTCCTCAAGCTGCACCTGCTGCTGTGCGTCAGCAACGGACGGCCCTTCCTCGGCTGCCAGGTGAATGCCCCGGCCGCTGAGAAGGGCTGGGCCGTCTACGTGCTGGGTGAGGGGCAGTACGACGCAGGGCTCCGGGTAGACGCCGCCTGCCTGGTGCACGGATTCTCTGACGAGCGGCTGGCTTACGTCGAGCAGCCCTTCCCGCTCGGCGATGAGTCAGCCGTGGCCGAGGTGATCGAGCTTTGCAAGGCGCTGCCCGGCCCGGTGCGGATCATCGCCTTCGACTCGCTGGCCGACTTCTACGGCGGGGACGACAGCGAGAACAGCAGCACCGACATGCAGCGGCTGATCGGCGGGATGAAGCGGATCTCCGCAGAGCTGTCCTGCGTGGTCGCCGCGGTCGCCCACACCGGCCACGGCGGCAAGGACGCCGACGGCGAGGACAAGCCAGCCCCGGCACGGCTGCGGGGCTCCTCACGGTTCCGCCAGGCGTTCGACTTCGAGTTCATGGTCGAGGGCGGCCGGATGATCGCCACCAAGGAGCGCTACGCGGAGAAGGGCGAGCCGATCCGCTTCGGGATGGAGAATTCCGGCGGCACGCTGGTGATCAGCCAGGCGACCGGGGGCAAGCCAGCCGCCGCCGAGGAGCCGTGCTGGCCGCACCCGGCCACCGAAGCACAGTTCGGCAAGATCGTGGCCGCGATCCGGCAGACGCCAGGCATGAGCATGTCGGCAATCGCCAGGGCGGCGAAGGTCCGCAAGGAGGACACGGCCATCGTCCTGCTGAAGCTGGAAGAGGTCTCCATGGTCGTCAACGACAGCAAGACAGCAACGGGCAAGTACAAGCCAGGACCCGTTTATACCGAGTGGCTTCCTGCATATATAAACCGGATATCCGGGCTGAATGGGCAAAGTGGTTCCGCGGTTCCGGGCGGTTCCCAGGTGGTTCCCGGAACCGGTTCCCGGTTCCCGACCCCCTAGTAGTGCTAACGCATAGGGGGGAGGGGACGTGGTTCCGGGGATGCTGAGAAGCCGGAGGATGTAGAGATGCCAGATACGGAGACACCGGGACCGTCCACGGGACCTTTGCACGCGGCTGGCTCGCACGGTGGCACGGTGGCACGGGGGCACGGCTGAACGGTGCTGACGGGTGGCTAGCCCCGGCACGCACGCCGCCTCGTTTCCGCTCAGACCGGCCCAGCCGTCACAATGAGGGCATGGCAGTCTGGCCGCGGTGGGCCGTCCGCTGCACCGCCCGTTCCCGCCGGAATGGCTTCGGCCCGTGCGGAGCCTGGGCCTGCTCGGGCCAGTTCGTCTGCTCGGTCCACGGCGGCCGGTCACCCAACGGGCTGGCAGCCGGGCAGGAGCGGCTGGCCCAGCGGGAGAGAGATTTGGTGCTCTCCAGGATGTTCAGGAGGTTCGCCGAGCGGATGGACCGTGAGCAGGGCACAGGCCGGCCAGGTTGACACGCCACCACGCGGGCTGATCCGCTGAACGGGTGACCGCAGGCACTCGATCCAGGGACCGTAGCGGCAAGTTCTGCCCTCCTGACCAGGCATTTCCCGGCCTGGACCGTCAGCGGAGCGCCGCCCTGGCCCACAACCTGGTGCACAAGGGCGGCCTGACCGTCAGGGCCGCCAGGCGGGTCATGATCGAGCAGTACGACTTGCGACGGTCGGTTGGCGGCATAGCCTCTGACCTGCGCGAATACACCTGCTCCCGGTGCCGCGGTGTCCCCGTTGGCCGGCTGGCCGAGCGGGACCGCCGCGGGCGCTGGGTGAGCCCCGTCCCGCCTCCGCCTGAGCCCGAGCACAAGCCCTTCGTCGTCCTGTGGGGCGGGTGACCGTGAGCGCCCGCAGCGAGCGCCTCAGCGACTCCGACCGTCAAGAGCTGGTCGGTGCGCTGTCCCGCATCGAGGACGAGCTGGTGGCCATCAGCGGCTGGCTGCCAGGCCCGGAGATCCACGTCAGGCGGCTGCTGACCGAGGCGCGCGACAAGATGGCCGCGGCGAGCTGGGGCGTACTGCGAATGTGACCGTGAGCTGTTGAAACGGCGTCGTCAGGCTCCCGGGATAGACCTGGCACGGGACATGCAGTCCCCGCTCAGCACCATCACTGACCAGGCCAGACGCATGATCATCGGCCTCGTGGCACTGGCTGTGCCACGATCGGGGCCTAAATGCGCCATGGCCACCAGGCCGCTGTCGAGCTGCCCGCGATGCCGCAGGCCGTTCGAGATCGGCCGCGGCAAGGGCGTCGATGGCCTGTACTGCTCGACCGGCTGCGCCAAGGCCGATCGCAGGAACGCCCGCCAGGTTCCGTTCTTGCGTGATGACGAGCTGGATGTGAGCACTGGCCGCACCTGCGGGCGCTGCGGCCAGGCGCTGCCGCAGCACATGAAGCTGGCCGCGGTCTACTGCTCAGGAAATCGAGGTTCGCCTGGTCAAGGGCGCGATCTTGGCTTGATGGCGTGCCGGGACGGCAGCGCTCCGATGGCGGCGCGGACGTTCTTAGCTGCCCGTCGTCGGCTACGCGGCACGGACAGGACGGCAGGCCGCCGGACCCGGCCAGGATGCCAATTGGGGCCGATCTCCGCGGAGCGGCTTGACGAAGGTGCAGGTAAAGTGCATGTTAGGGGAAGCCGAGAGGACCAGCATGCCGCCTGCCGCACGCCACTCGACCGTGCACGCCTTGCCTGAGCCGGATACGCGTCTGCTGGCCCGGCCGCCGCTTGAGGTCGTGATCTGCGAGATTCGCGCCACATCTGACTTGCCTGCCACTCTCGGATCGGCTGAAGGTCTGCGGCTGAAGGATGCTGCGGCTGCTGCTGGCTTCCCGGTACAACGGATCGAGCAGACGCAGCAGCAGGGCATCAGGATGCAGGTTGGCCCGGGCGAGCAAGCCGCTCCGCTTATCGAGACTCACAGCGTCGGCTGGCAGCTCATTTCAGGTGATGGCAGCATCATGTCGGTCGTGCCGGGCGTGGTCAGTATCCAGACAACGCGATATGCGAGCTGGGAAGGGTCGTTCCGGCCTCTTCTCGCGGGAGCGCTCGCAGCGTTCGATGACGTTCTCCAGCCACAAATCCGGCAGCGGGTCGGGTTGCGCTATGTCGACCGGCTGGTCGATCCGGATGCCTCCAGTGCAGGTGCATGGCGTGGCCGGGTAGTGGATTCTCTGCTCGGCCCAGTCGCCGATCCGAGACTCGGTGGGCGCGTAGTCGCTAGCCAGCAACAGACTGAGCTGGCGATCAGTGAGCATCGGCATGCACTGCTGCGCCATGGGCCGTTCGCAGATGGAGCGCTGCACGGAGCGATCAGCTACATGCTAGACATCGATGCCTACGACACAACAACGACCGCGTTCGACGTTGAGGGCACATTGGCAGCAGCCGATGAGCTGAACCAGCTCGCCTTGTCCCTGTTCCAGGCGACCCTCAGCCCGGCCTACCTCACCGAGCTTCGGGGGGAAGAATGAGCGTCGCCTATGCAGAGGCCGTCCCGTACAAATTCACGTCGGGCACCGGCGCCGCGCTGTATGACCCAGCCTGGCTCTACGCCGACGAGCTTGAGGCAGACCAGAGACGCACCCACATCGCCCCGACCAGTGTCAGGGACCCGGTGCTCCGGGATGTACTGATTGCCTTTCAGGACGGCCTCATCCACCAGCTCGCTGACATGACCACCCGGATCTCGGCGTCGGCGCGATGGTCGTCGACAGCCTCGCTGACCCATGGCGCGGCAGCGGATCCTCCGGGCTACGCCGGGCTATGGCTTCCAGCTATTTATGCCCTGCCCACCCAGGGCGTGAGCTTCACGTCCACCACAGCTGCCGGTTTCCTCGATGTCAGTGTTGGCAGGATAACAACGCACCTAGGCCTCGCCGGCGGGGGACTGCCGACCTTCCAGTACTCCAGCGAAATGCGCGCGCTGCCGATTGCTCCGACTGTCCAGTCAACGCATCCTCGGCCCGGCGCGCAGCCCCTCGCCGTCAACGCTGTCGAGGACATTTCCGAATGGCTCGGCGTGCCAGCGGCCGATGTCTTCAGAGCCACCGGCATCAAGAAGCGGACCTACCAGCAATGGAAGAAGGCCGGCACGCGGCGACCGCGCGTATCCAGCGAAGGCCGCTTGTGGGAACTGCACCAGCTCGCCGCAGATCTCATCGAGACCATGAGCGCAGGCGGTGTACAGCGCTGGTTCAGTCAAGATCCCGCACGGAGGAAGATGCTGCGCAGTGGTGACCTGGACAAGCTCGCATCTCAGGCATATACCACCAAGACCACGCAGCGGCCGGCGTGGGCCGGCGCCGGCAGCCCAGAAACGCATGCGGTGCCCCGCCGCGACACCTCTGTCGGACCGATGGACCCAGGTGACGTGGTGGAACCTGGGTCATGATCCGCATCGACGACCTGCTCCCTGAGAACTGGTCCGCGATTGTCACCGCGGCACTCCCTCACTGGCATCAAGGACACCTGATCGCCAGCCCGCCGCTGTTCTGGTCGGCCGACCCGCGCCACCCACTGCTGCCATTTACAGCGGACAACAGCGACCCGGCGCGGAGCTGGCAGATCCTTTCTCTGCCAGAAGTAGCTCGACCCCCCTATGGCGTCGTAGTATCGCAGACCTGCGACATCTGTGAGGCGCGCCCGGTGAGCCCGTTCATCGACATCGCGCCCGTCTATGACGTCGCCGATGATCTCAAAGGTGGCCAGGAAAACGATATACGCCAACATCGCTGGAACAATTACGTCTATCTGACAAGCCAGCCCGCCGCGGGTCGCTGCTATGTCGCGGACCTGAGGATATTTCTGCCAGTCGAGAAAGGCGCCCTCGTAGCGCGGGCACCGCTCGACGGATTCGCCAGCGAAAATGACCTGCTCGACTTCGCCGAGCGCGTTGCGACCCGCTCGCGCCGGCCCGCATATGCCGACGCAGTGCATGACTTCGTGATCGCACCCCTTGACGACTGGATTCGCAACGATGAGAAGAATGCCCTGCGCGAGCACTCAGGCCGCTTCACGGATGTGGAAGAGGTAAGGCTGCGCATAGAAGGCGATCGCCTCGACCCGGCCGGCGTGCAGCTCGTTGTGTTCCAGGAGACCAAGCTCTCCCGTGAAGACCAGGGGGCATGGCGCAAATGGCGGGAGCGAGCCAAGAAGAGACTACTTAAGGAGGCCGACATCGAACTGCGGCCCATACAGTTCTCGTCGCTGGCCACGATGTCGGCCGCCGACTACCGCCAGCTCGCCACGGTGTGGTTGCGATACCTGGGCCGCAGTCCCAGGTCCTGACTGCCACGGTCCTTGGCCTCTGGCCCTGCCAGGATCGAGCTGAGCAACGCAGCCCATTCCGCGCGGCCCACATCTACGGCTGGCGGACGCTCAGCACCCGGGCGATGCTCACTGCCCGGTCGCCGCCGGAGGAAGGGTGGCCTGTAGCCGGTCATAGACCTTCCGCAGGTAGAACTCTCCCAGCGTGGCGCGGAAGTCCTCATCATCGAGGATCTTCTTGAAGATCTCGTCGTTGGCGTCAACGCGGGTGATGATCGTCTGCAGGAACTTCTTGTCGAAGACCAGGCGGAAGTTATCGAGGCTGTTGCTCCGCGCCTGATCAGCTAGCTGGCCGTCGGCGACCCAGCTCTCCTCGAACTGGTCGAGGAGCAGTTTGTCGGTGTTGGTCAGGTCGGTGCCGAACCTGTCATTGAGCACCTCGATGATGCTGGAGAGGTGCTCCAGGTCCAGCTCTTCCTGGCTTCCTTTCCCCTCGCCGAAGAATGACCGAACCTCCCCCACCTCGGCGCTCAGTGCCAAAGTCCCGGTGAAGGTCATCTGATGCCGCAGGTGGGTCAGCTCCACCTCGGCGCCCAAGTCCAGCCGCTCAACCGTGCCCGTGTCGCGCAGATAGGACGACAGGGCGCGGCAGTACACGTAGTCACGCTCCAGGACCGGGTCGGTGAAGGCGGCGATCTGGGAGACGAACGAGTAGGTGCGGACGAACCGTGTCAGCGCATCGCGGAACTCCAGGCGTTCCTCATCGCGTATCTGCTCGTAGCGGGCCTTTGCGGGTCCGAGCGCGGCATAGGTCGCGGCGGAGCGCTTATCGTCCGACGCCCCGGCACCTAGCAGGGCCGGGGTCGCCGCCTCGACCTCCTCGGCCCGGAGCACATCGAAGTCATCGAGCCGCCGCCGGGTGTCCCACAGGATGTTCGGGTCTGTCGGCGGGGCGACCGTGCACCCGTGGAACTGCTCGAACGCCTCGACGATGTCCTCAGTGTCGTTGCGGAAGTCGAGCACGAAGGTGCTCTCCTTGAGCGGGTGGATCCGGTTGAGCCGCGACAGCGTCTGGACGGCGGCCAGCCCGACCAGGACCTTGTCCACGTACATGGTGTGCAGCAGCGGCTGGTCGAACCCGGTCTGGAACTTCTCCGCCACGATGAGCACACCGTACTCAGGGGCGGCGAACTCCTCGGCCGTCCGGCTTTCCGGAAACCCGTTCATGTTTGCCTCGGTCAGGGGCTTGCCCGAGCTGTCATCGATCTTCCCGGAGAACGCGACGAGGGTGCGGATCTCGGTGTAGCCCTGGGCCTTGATGTACTTGTCGATGTTCTGCTTGTAACGCACGGCATGGAGCCGGGAGGAGGTCACCACCATCGCCTTCGCCAGGCCGCCCATTTCCTTGGCGGTGTGGTTGCGGAAGTGCTCGACGATGATCTCGGTCTTCTGCGCGAGATGGTACGGGTGCAGGCTCACGAACCGGGCGATGGCCCGGCGGGCCTTCCTGGCGTCGTACTCTGGATCCTGCAGGGTTGCTTTCTCGATCTTCCAGAACGTCTGGTAGGTCGTGTAGCTGGCGAGGACGTCCATGATGAAGCCCTCCTCGATCGCCTGCCGCATCGAGTACAGGTGGAATGGCTCATGCAGGTGCGTCTCGGGGTTGAGCCAGCCGAACATCTCCAGCGTCCGGCCCTTCGGCGTCGCGGTGAACGCGAAATAGGACAGGTTCGGCTGCCGCCCGATGCGCGCGCCCACCGACCTGGCCAGCGCTTCCTCAACTGGGTCAACGGCAGCCGCCAGCAGGCCCGCGTCCTCCGCCTCGGCGGCTGTCAGCTCCTGCTCCTCGCCAGCTCCAAGGACCAGCCGGAGGTCCTTGGCTGCCTCCCCTGACTGGGAGGAATGCGCCTCGTCAATGACGACTGCGTAGCTGCGGGCTGGCAGCGCACCGATCTTGTCCAGCACAAACGGGAACTTCTGCAGCGTGGTGATGATGATCCGCGCCTGCTCACCAGCCAGCGCCTCAGCCAGCTGCCCGGAGTCCTTGTCGATCTTCACGACCAGCCCGCGGGCATGCTCGAACTGGTAGATGGTGTCCTGCAGCTGACGGTCCAGGATCACCCGGTCGGTGATCACCACGACCTTGTCGAAGATCTTGCGGTCATCCGCGCCGTGCAGGGTGGAGAGCCGGTGCGCCGCCCAGGCGATCGTATTGGACTTCCCTGACCCGGCGGAATGCTGAATGAGGTAGGAATGCCCCGCGCCGCTGGCGCCCGCGTCGGCCTCCAGTTTGAGCACCGCGTCCCACTGGTGGAAACGCGGGAAGATCACGACTTCCGCGGTACGCCGCGCGCTGACCGAGCCCTTGCCAGGGCGGTCGACATGGATGAAGCGGTGCAGGATATCGAGCCAGGCGTCCCGCGCCCATACGCGCTCCCAGAGGTAAGAGGTCTTGTGGCCGCTGGGGTTCGAGGGATTGCCCTTCCCCAGGTTGTGACCGAGGTTGAACGGGAGGAACCGGGTCGACTTTCCCTCCAGCCTGGTGGTCATCGCGACGGCATCAGGGTCGACCGCGAAGTGGACCAGCGCGCGGCGGCCGAGGGTCACGATCCTGGGATCACGGTCCGTGCGGTACTGCCCGATCGCGTGCTCGATGTTCTGCCCTGTCAGGTGGTTCTTCAGCTCCGCGGTTGCGACCGGGATCCCGTTGAGGAACAGGCACAGATCGAGAGTCTTATTCGACTCCGGATCGAACGGCAGCTGGCGGGTGACGGTCAGCCGGTTGGCGTCATAGTGGGCGACCAGCTCCGGCGCTACATCGAACGCTGGCTTCCGGTAAGAGAGCCGGATCTCCACGTTCTGATCACGGACCCCGTGCCGGAGAACCTCTACCGTGCCACGCTCATCGATCTGCTGGGCCAGCCGCTGCGCGAACCGCTGCCGCGCACGGTCCCCCTCGCCTCCGTGCGCCTTGACCAGCTTCCCCCAGTTGGACGCCTGAGTCTCCTGGATAAACGCGAACAGCTCTGCCGTATCGAAGCCCAGCCGCGCATCAAAGTCCTGCCGATCCTCAGGGTCTGTTCCGACCTTGCACGCCCGATAGCCGCCCTCGGCGACCAAATGGGCCGTGATCTCATCCTCAAGCAGCTTCTCGCTAACCGAACTCATGCCGCCTCCGGGATGCCGAGGTGCCCGGTAACAGCAGCGGTGACGAGAGCCTGGCGGCGCTCTTGGAGGAGTTCCACCTGGCGTTCGACAACACTTGCCAGGCCGCTCACACGCCTCTGCTCTCGACGGAGCCGGTCTACCATCGCGTCCTGGTCCGTGAAGGGCGCTCGCGGAACGGGTATCACACCTGCAGCTCCGACATTGAAATGACTCTGGATTGTCCCCACCGAGCGCTCGACGATGTGCTTTTGCATCCAGTCGGAGTTCATTACGAATTCCAGAAAATGGGCCGAGTAGTTGCTTCTCAAGCGGATGATCACGAGGTCGATGCAGTTGATTCCATCAAGTTCTGGCGGGACGACCGCTGCGGCTCCAGCTTGGCCGGTTCGTACGACAACCACATCGCCCGATCGTAGCTGGGACTTTGGGTGCAGCTTGTGGCCCTCCTCGGTCAAATAGACGAGGTCGTCTGAGGAGATGGTGCCGGGTGAGACATTTGTCCCGCGTATGGCCGGAATGCCGGACTCCGTATACCACGCCGAAGGAGTAATTACGATTCCGACAACAACCTCACGGCATACATACTTCAGCGGGATCTCTCCGTACTTGTCTGCCAGACCTCGAATCTCCGCCTCCAGAAAGCCCTGCCACCGCTCCTCCAGCAGCTCTGCCATCCGCCGTTTCGCGGCGATCAGGGCATCAATCCGCGCCGTTTCGCGGTCGAGGTAGTCGGCGATGGAGCGTTGGGTGGTGATGGGCGGCATGGCAACCGGGATACTGCGAAAGTCCTCCCACGAAATGTCGAATTGAGAGGGCGGCATGAACTTGCCGCGTCTTTCGTACTCACTAATATACAGACGAGTTCTTAGCAGGTGATGGATAAAGCGGGGCTCGGCGCTGCTCGCAATATTGGCCACAAAGTAGGCAGGACTAATGATGCCGTCGTAGTTGGAAACGCCGAGCGCCCCGTGCGGCTTGCCCAGCTGGTTCATCACGAGGTCTCCCTTTCGCACCACTTGGTAAGACGAGAGGTCTTCCGAAGGTGCAGGGCGTCCATCCCCTTCAAACCTCGGCACCACACCTTGGGGCAAGTTGACTGATAGCAGCGGGAGGTCCGTGCGACCACGGCGTCTGCTTCTGGTCAGAAAGGACCGCAACTGCGTGTGCTGCCAACCTTCACTGTCAGGGCCATAGGCAAACGGCCTAGTCACTGTGCAACCTCGGCCAGCAGTCGCTGGATCTCGTCCTCTAGCGTCTTGATCTCGCCGTCGATCTCCTCAAGGGGCCGTGGCGGCGCGTACTTGTAGAAGTGCCGCGTCAAGGGGATCTCGTACCCGATCTTGGTTCGGGTATTTTCAACCCACGCGTCCGGCGCGTACGGCAGTATCTCGCCCCGCATGTAGTCGCTGACAGCGGTCCGGTACTCCAACGTCGCGAACCGCTCGGCCGGGTCCCGGCCGAATGACACCGACACCGCAGGCAGCGGCACGTTCTCGTTATCGCGCAGGTCCGGGTCCGATTCGGGATTGCCCTTGCGGTCGGCGATTCCCGGTGCATCCTCGTCGCGCACTGCCAGTGTCGCATAGACCGCCTTACGGGCTGGACCTGGCAGATCGAGGCCGTTCAGCGCCGGGCCGATCGCCTGGCGCAGTTCCTGCTCCATTACGGACACCGTTCCGCGGTGCTTTTCGAGCAACTCACGCAGTGCGGCCTGCTCATCGTCTGGCA
>Ga0302324_100010380_pt1 | contig 19296 bp, 16 predicted proteins | sample Palsa_T0_1_FD_201949 | JGI IMG/M metagenome (GOLD analysis project Ga0302324, IMG submission 201949) | Peat permafrost microbial communities from Stordalen Mire near Abisko, Sweden - Palsa_T0_1 | ecosystem: Environmental > Terrestrial > Soil > Palsa > Peat permafrost | place: Sweden: Abisko...
TCCAGCGATTGCGGTCGTTGATCCAGACGCTGTGGTTCCCCTTCTCGCCCCACGATCCCTCCGGCAGACGTTCGACCTTGTTCGGGGGATAGTGATACAGCGCCTCCTCGGAAGTCATCAGCTTCACGGCCGGATCGTTCGCCAGCGTTAGAATCACATCCCGCAAAAATCTTGGCCCCTCAAACCACCAGTGCCCGAACAGCTCCGCATCAAACGGCGCCACGCAGACGCCCTGGTGCCCCGTGCGGTCGCGATGCTCGCGCAGCACATCCTTCACCACGTTGCAGAAATGCTGGGCATGCTCAAACAATTTTGCCGGCACATCGTCGGGATAGTACGGATCCTTATCGCCGAGGCCCGCTTTGTTGTTCGTCACCTTCCAGTATCGCAGTCCCCGCTCGCCGTGTTTCTTGTGGAATTCCAGGTATGTCCCGTTGCCCGGATATCCGATCGCGCCGCTCCACACCTGCTCGCTGACTCGCGGATGCCGGCCAAACGCGAAACACCTCGGCGGCTCCGACCGGCTGCTCACCCCCACCGGCTCCAGCACATCGCGCCACGCCCGCCGGGTGTCCCAATGCACCTGCGTTTCATTCACCGAGCGGTAATTTCCCCCATCAAACGTTCCCAGCGGATGTCCGCCCGTGATCAGATGCGTGTCCACGAAAAAATGTGTCACGCCCGCATTGGCGATGAACGTTTCGATCCCCACCCGATGCCGCGGATTATCGTACAGCACCGAGGGAAGCCACTGATCCCACTCCGGCCGATACGCGCACTCCGGCAGCCACATGCCCCGCGGCTTTATTCCCAGCTTTTTCTCGCTCGTATAAAGCCCCGCCGACATCTGCGCCGAGATTGCCTGGTCATTCAGCATCAGCGGCATATACGCATGCGTCGCATTGCTCGTCAGAATTTGTATATGCCCATCGCGAAACCGCCGCGCGAATTCTCCGGGGATGTCGCGCCCGATGCGCTGAAAGTGCTCGAGCCGATCCAGATACCACTTCTCCCACTGCCCGGCGAGATAGGCCAGATGCAGCGCGCCGGAGGTTTCAAACCCCTTTCGATCGTCGGCGGCGCGATTCGCGCGCTCGTTAAGATATACCGGAAATCCGGCCTTGAACCGGTCGTGCGAAAGCTGCTCAAGAAGGATTGGAGTCAGGCCGATAGTCAGGGCTGGCCGGGCCTTGAGGAGGGCGCATTCACCGACCATATCAAGGATGGGCAGGTACGTTTCCGCCGCAGCCTCATACAGCCATGCCTCGCCGTGGGGATACGACCCGTGATGCAGCACATAGGGCAGATGCCCATGCAGCACGATGCACAGGCTGCCAAGCGCGTCGCTCATGGGGAACATGCTAACCGCCGCTGGGGAGCATGACTATCCCCGCAACGGGCTGGTAAATCCGGCGCGGATAAAATGACCGAAGTACAAGATTAGTTGTTGTAAAGAATCCGTTAAGGTGGGTAGACTTATGCCAACACAGATCGGCACACGCGTGCAAGCGGGCAGAGGATCCTGGTCAAATCGGACCGAGGGAGCACCGATGCTGCAGCAACCGCACATATTTCCCTCCATGCCCGAGATCGGGCAGTCGGAATCCTACTACGCAAAAATCGCCCGGCAGGCCGATGCCGATGGAAATATGTACGCCCACGAGGCCGCGAAAGTCGGTCAATACATCACCCTGGCTTTGGACACCCACCTCGAATGGCCGGCCAAACTCCGATATTTCCAGCATGCACTGAAGCGACATTGCGTCCCGCCGCCCGTGCCGGATGAGTCGGTCTGGGTGTTCTATCGCGACCTGGCCGATCTCGTTCGCCGCTACGCCGGCTACGAAGCGTTGCGCCTGGCCAGCAGCGAAGACGATATGTACGCCACCCGCCTCGCCCTGGGGGGCGATCGAGATGCCGTCGAGGCCGACGCCGAAACCTTCTTTGGCCAGCTCCTCGGCACCGGCGACAAACGCCCCGACTGGGTCAGCGAAGACGACTGGGCCCAGCTCAAGCTGATCCGCGAGCAGTGGATTTGAGAAGCGGAAACCGGGAACCCGGGCCGACACGGCCCGGCTCTCTGGCATCCCTCCCCCCTCTCCGCTACAATTCCCCGTTCTCGATTTCGGGGAACGGCCCCGATTTTTCGAGCCGTTAGCTCTCGCTTTTTGACGCTCAGAGGTTTGCCATGGCCGAGGAACAAGCCGCCGTACAGGAACCGGAAACAGTCCCCTATCAGATCAAGATTGAGGACGCCGGACCGGCGACGAAAAAAGTCTCCATTGAAGTCCCCCAGGAAGTGATCGCTTCCAAGCTGGAACAGCAGTTCACCCAGCTCCGCCGTGAGGCGGCCCTGCCAGGGTTCAGGCCCGGTCACGCGCCGCGCAAGCTCATTGAAAAACGCTTCCACACCGATGTGCGCGACCAGGTCAAACGCACCCTCATCAGCGAAAGCTACGAGCAGGCCATCTCCAAGAATTCCCTCAGCGTCATCGGCGAGCCCCATTTCGATAATGCCGATTCCATCGAGCTTCCCGAAACCGGCAGCCTGACGTATTCCTTCGAAGTCGAGGTTCAGCCCGACATCAACCTTCCACCCCTCACCGGCCTTGCCGTCAAAAAACCCAAGGTCGAGGTGAAGGATGAACACGTCGATCAGGCGATGCTCAACCTTCGCCAGCAGCAGGGCATTCTCGTCCCCGTCGAAGATCGCGGCGTCGAAGCCGGCGACTATCTCACCGCCGATATTCATCTCAAGGTGGATGGCAACGTCGTCTCTCATCAGCACGATGCGCAGGTGATCGCCAAGCCCGGCCGGTTTGCCGGAATCCAGATTGATGATCTCGACGTGAAACTCCAGGGCCAGAAGCCCGGCGAAAAGCGCGAGTTCACCGTGACCGGCCCCGACAACCACGCCGTCGAGCCAATCCGCGGCAAAGAGGTCCTCATCGAGGTCGATCTCAAGGACATCAAGAAGCTGGAACTCGCCGAGCTCGATCAGGCCTTCCTCGACGGCCTCGGTTTCGCTGATGAGGCCGAGCTGCGCGGAGCCCTCCGCGAGCAGATGCTGGAGCGCGTGGATTACGATGTGAAGCAGTCGATGCGCGACCAGATCAACAATTATCTCCTGCAAAACGTCTACATCGACCTCCCCTCTAAGCTCTCCGATCGCCAGGCCGATCGTGTCCTGCAGCGCCGTCGGATCGACATGCTCATGCGCGGTTTGCCCGAGGACCAGGTCGATGCCCGCATCGAATCCCTCCGCGGCGGAATCCGCGAAGAATCCGTGCGCGACCTCAAGCTTTTTTTCATCCTCCAGAAAATCGCCGCTGATTTTAATGTCGAGGTTGACGAGGCCGAACTCAACGGCCGCATCGCCCTCCTCGCCGCCCAGTCCGGCAAACGCCCCGAGAAACTGAAGCAGGAAATGACCGCGGATGGGTCGCTCCTGAGCATGTACGTCCAGATGCGCGAGCAGAAAGCCATCGACGAAATCCTGAAATCGGCCAAGATCGAAGAAGTGGACGTCGACACGGTAAAGGAGGACAAACCCGCCGGCGCCGCCCCCTCCTCCGATCAGCCCGCGACATGACCGCGCTGCGGCCGCCCATTCCCCCGTTTAACCGCCGCACTTGTGCGGCGCGTTCTTTCCACGACCCGAAAAAATCCGCGTGACCCCCACCCCAAAAATCAACGCCCCGCGCGGAACCGCCGACACACTCCCCGCCGAAAGCTGGAAATGGCAGGCCGTCGAATCCATCGCCCGGCAGGTCGCCGGACTCTATCACTTCGCCGAAATCCGCACCCCCATCTACGAATCCAGCGATCTCTTTCACCGCGGCGTCGGTGAAACCACCGACATCGTCAGCAAGGAAACCTTCACTTTCGCCGATCGCGGCGGCGATTCCATCACGCTACGCCCCGAGGGAACCGCCGGCGTCGTCCGCGCCGTCATCGAAAATAATCTCATCGCACAGGAAGGCTCCCGCCAGAAGGTCTTCTACATCGGCCCCAACTTCCGCTACGAACGCCCGCAAAAAGGCCGGCTCCGCCAGCACCACCAGTTCGGCGTTGAAGCCTTCGGCATCGCCGAGGCCGAGCAGGATGTCGAATGCATCCTCCTCCAGCTTGATTTCTACCGCCGCTGCGGCATCAAGCATTTCTCCCTGCAGATTAACAGCCTCGGCGACAAGGAAAGCAAGCAGCGCTACCGCGACGCGCTGGTAAAATTCCTCACCCCAAAATCCGCATCGCTCAGCGAAGACAGCCAGCGCCGGCTCTCGGAAAATCCCCTGCGGATTCTCGACAGTAAAGACCCGCGCGACCAGTCCGCCTGCGCCGATGCACCCCCCGCCGGCGAATCTCTCTCCGATGCCAGTCGCGCCCATTTCCATCGCGTGCGCGAAATGCTCACCCACCGGGCAATTCCCTTCACCGTCAATCCCAATCTCGTCCGCGGATTCGATTACTACACCGGAACCGTCTGGGAAGTCACCACCAGCGGCCTCGGGGCGCAAAACGCCATCGGAGGCGGGGGCCGGTACGACAACCTCGTCGAAAGCCTTGGCGGTCGGCCAACCCCCGGCGTCGGTTTTGGCATCGGACTCGAACGCCTCCTCATGGCCCTCGAGGCCCAGAACGCAACCCTCGCTGATCCGCGCCGCCCGCTGGTCTGGCTCGTGGCAATGGGCGACGCCGCCCGATCGTCCGCATGGGACCTGCTCGCCGACCTCCGCGCCGCCGGCATCACCGCCGACATGGATTTCGGCGCACGCTCCGCCAAATCCCAGTTCAAAATCGCCGACCGCGAAAAAGCCGCCTTCTGCATGGTCCTCGGCGACGACGAACTCGCCCGCGGGGAAGTGATGCTCAAAATCCTCTCCACCGGCGAGCAATCGTCCATCCCTCGAATTGAAATCGTCTCCCGGTTAAAATCCCTCGGAACCTGACCGCCCGCGACTGCGAGCACCGAATGGATGCGGTGAAGCAACTCAATTACGCCCCCCGCCCACCCAAATCGCATCGTCGTCTGAGGCGCTTCCACCAGTTCGCCGTCGTGTGTTCCCTCATCGCCGCCGGATATTTCTGGGGCCCGGGCGCGTGGCGCTGGGCGAAATATCTCAACTGGCAATATCAGGCGGCACGTTATCTCGCCTCGCCGGACCATATTGCCTTCGAAGAAACTCCCGCGGGAATTCTCACCGCCGATGCGCCCTTCTCCTTGCAGCCCGGAACTTTTTTCCTGCACCAGCTGCGCCGCCCTGATGGCATTTTAAGATTGGTCGCAATCTCCGGCAGAGCGTGGTGCGTGCACGCGCCCGCGGGTTCACCCATGCTTGTCACCATTCCCGGCAACGCGCGGCAATTGCCCGTGCCCGCCGGTGCATCAGTTCTCCTGAACATCCAGAAATACATCGTTTTGCCGATCGGCTTCAAGATAAATCCCGCCATCGTGCTTCAGTCCAGCACTTTGGCGCTGCCCCCCGCATCGAAAGACTGCAGATATTTCGCCGGCCAGCCCGATCCCGTCGATCCCTCGCATTTCACTTTCGTCTACGAATCGGACGGCAAGAAATACCCCATCGACTGCTGGCTGAAAAACGACGACCGCCTCGTAGTCTCCCCGCGGCCTTAAGAAAATATTTCACCGCGAAGAAGAAAAATGCAAAAAGGGGACATTCATAATATTTTATTATGAATGTCCCCTTTTTTATTTTTTTTTCGGACCTATGGCACCGCCCCCATCGTTTCTGGCGAGATTTCCTCCACCGGCTTTATCGCTGAAACCACCTTGCCAAACCGCGCAATCAGCGGCGGCGACGCGGCCGCCAATATCATACACATCCCAATCAGCGCGAAAGGCCCGAAATACGACGCCTGCCGATGCGCATCGTGCAGATGATCCGTCCATGCCCCCATCACCCACGGACCCAGCGCGCCAAACGTCCCGGCGATCTGCAGGAACAATCCCACCACCCGTCCCCGAAACTCCGGGGAAATCCGCTCCAGCATCGCCCCGTCGCTCATCGCATAACTCGATAGCTGCATCGTCTGAAACGCGCACAGGATGACCAGCGCCCCCGCCAGCGGCCACAGCGGCGCCGTCGCAGCGATCAATCCGCCCACGATCAGAATGATCGAAAGCCCCGGCAATCGCCGGCGTCCCGGCGTGAGAAACACGGCCAGCGGATTGAAGATCACGCTAGGCAGCATCATGATTCCAACAAACAAACCGGCCTCGCTGACGTTCAGGCCGAAAACATTGCGCACATAAATCGCCGCGATCGACAGCCCCGCGACGCCGGCGAAATCGCGGAACATCAGCACGCATGCCGCCCGCATCACCCGCCGATTGAGCCGCGGATCGACGATTGCCACCCGGCGATTTTTCGGTCCGGTCACCGCATCCGCACCCAAGAGCAGGAATAAAATCCCCACAAATAACCCCGCGATTCCCATTTCGACGCACGGCTTTTGCCACTGCGCCACCTGCCAAAGCTGCCACGAAGCCGTCGCCGCCCGCCACCCCGCGATCTGCGGCCCAAAGAAAAATCCCAGCCCCGAGCCGACGGCCAGAATCCCAATCGCCATCCCCGGCGATTTCGGATAATGCGAACTCGACAGTGCGTTGGCCGAGGGATGAAACAAAGTGCCGAACATCCCGGCAAGAATTCCCAGCACCAAAATGTGTGAATATTCTCGCGAAAGTCCGATCCCCACAATCGCGATCGCATTTCCAAACAGTCCGATGGTCAGCAGCATTTTCCGGCTGAATCGATCCGCCGCGAGCCCCGCCGCGTAGCTGCCCAGATTATACACCGCGCCGTACAGGGTGACGATCAGCGTCGCCTCGCCGATGCCGGGCAATTTCAAATCGGCCGCGATGCGGTAATAGAGCGGCACCAGCATCGATCCGTACGCATGCGTAAACCCGTGAAGAATCGTGCACAGCGCCAGCGTGAGATGACTGCGCCACCGCGCTCCAGCCGCCGGCGAAGAATTCATCCGCGCCTCAGCACGTCGAGAAATGCCTGCCCATACATGCGGATTTTGTACGCGCCCAAACCCTTCACCATCGCCAGCGCCGCCTCATCCGCCGGCGCCTGCAGCGCTAATTCCTTCAGCGTGGAATCGTGGCAGATCACATACGCCGGCATTCCGCGCTCGCGCGCGATTTGCGTCCGAAGCTGCCGTAGCGCCGCGAATCGCACCTCCACCTCCTGGCTCATCGGCTCATCATTCGTCCGCTCCCTCTTCCGCTCGACGAGCGGTTCCACCACCCGTTCATTTCTCCGCGGAACCAGATCCGCCAGATCGGCCGGCGGTGGTTGCTCGCCGCGCATCACCGAAATCCCCGACGCCGTCAGATCGACCACCGGCCGAAACTTCACACCATCCGGATCGCGCTGCCTCGCCAGCCCGCTTTCCAGCACCCGGTGCAGCATCGCCACGATCCGCTTGCTCGGAAATGCCCGCAGCAAACCGAACGTGGAAAGATCGGTGAGTCCCCACCTTTGCGTGCGCTCGGTCATGCAGCCCCCCAGCATTTCCGCGACGGCCCCAACGCCGAATTTTCCCCGGCACCGCGCGATCCCCGAAAGAATCTGCCGCACCATCATCACCACCGCATCGTCCATCCCCGCCCCATCGCTCGCCGAAATCTGCAGGTTCTCTCCCTTCCTGCAGACATCGCATCGGCAATCACTCACCTGTGCATCATCCCCAAAATAATCCAAAATCATCTGCCGCCGGCACCGCCGCGTGCCGGCAAACTGGATCACCAGATCCAGCTTCTCCAGCGCGTTTTCCTTGCGCCGCTTGATCACCGCGGGATCAGCCTGCGGATTTTCCTCGCCCAGCTTTTCGATGAAAAATTCCTGGATGAACCGGTCCTGATAGCTGAACAGAATAATGCACCGCGCCGCCCGCCCGTCTCGGCCGCCGCGCCCCGCCTCCTGATAATACGCCTCCAGCGTGCCCGGCAAATTGTAATGCACCACCAGCCTAATATCCGGCTTATTGATCCCCATCCCAAACGCATTGGTCGCCACCGCGATCACGCCCGGCGTCTGCATGAACTGCTCCAGCGACGCCGTGCGCGAAGCCGGATCCATTCCCGCGTGATATCTGAGAATCGTCCGCCCCGGAATCGCCGGTTTCAGGATCGATGCCAGTTCATCCACCGCCTTTCGCGTCGCGCAGTAAACCAGCGTGCTCCCCTTCTCTTCCCGAAGCAATTCGAGCAGTGCCGAATCCTTGTTGCCGCCCCCGCTCATCCGGCGGCTCTCGTAAATCAACCCCGGGCGGTCAAACCCCGTGACCACCACCGTTGGATCGCGCAGATTGAGCTGCACGATAATGTCCTGACGCACGTCTTCCGTCGCCGTGGCCGTGAGTGCAATCGTCGGCGGATCGCCCAGCTTCTTCCTCGCCTCCCCCAGCCGCGCATATTCCGGCCGGAAATCGTGACCCCACTGGCTGATGCAGTGCGCCTCGTCCACCGCGAGCAGCTTGGGCCGCAATTTCTCCAGCATCGGCTGAAAATTCGCCGCGAACAGACGCTCCGGCGCGACATACAACAGACCCTCAAATCCATCATTCAATTCCGCGATCACCTCGCGCTGCATCGCCGCCGGCAAAGAACTGTTGAGAAACACCGCCGAAATATTCTCGTCCCGAAGCTGCTGAACCTGATCCTCCATCAGCGAAATCAGCGGCGACACCACCACCGTCAGCCCGCCCCCCACCACCGCCGGAAGTTGAAAGCAAAGGCTCTTCCCCGCCCCCGTCGGCATCACGCACAGCACGTCCCGCCCGGAAAGCACATCCTCAATCACCTCCCGCTGCGCCGGCCGAAACGCGTCCAGCCCGAAATGTTCCTGGAGATGTTCGAGCAGATCTGGCATGGGTTCGGATTATAATCGGAAAAAATGTTTACCGCGAAGGCGCGAAGAGCGCGAAAAAAAGTAAAAGAAAGCAAAAAGGGGACATTCATAATATAATATTATGAATGTCCCCTTTTTACTTTTTCGCGCTCTTCGCGCCTTCGCGGTTATCCTTCTCTTTTGCGTTTTGGCCGCGGCCCTACTCCCGCCCCGCCTGCGCTGCCCACTCCTCAAATTTCCTCAGCATCTCCCCCGTCACCGACCTGGGTGTATCATGAATCGCATCCTGAAATATCGTCGCGGTGATCTGCCCCTCCACGCCCGACGCAACGCTGCTGAGAAACGGCACCGTCGCCGCGCGATCGCATAGATATTTAATATCCGCCCCGCTGTACCCATTCAGCACCGACGCGAGTTGATTCAGATCGACATCCGCCGCCAGCGGACGATGCCCCAGATAAATCTCCAGCATTTTCTTTCTCGCTTCCTCATCGGGCAGCGGGATATACACCTTCTCGTCGAACCGCCCCGGCCGCAGCACGGCCGGATCAAGCTGCCACGGCACATTGGTCGCCCCCATGAACAAAATCGGCTGGCCGCTTTTTTTGTCGAACCCCTCCATTCCCTGCAGAATCTGCGGCACCACCCGCTGCATCACGCTCGACCCCTCATCCCGCCGGGCCGGAACCAGCGATTCGATCTCGTCGATGAAAATAATGCTCCGTTTTTCCGCTGCTGCCGCGTCGAACAGCTTCTTGATGTTCTGCTCGGCTTCGCCCACCCATTTGCTGAGCACATCCGCCGGCGAAATGCGGAAAAACGCCGCGTCGATCTCCCCGGCCGTCGCCTTGGCGAGCATCGTCTTCCCCGTGCCCGGCGGCCCATACAGCAGCACACCACCCCCGGGCCGGATGCCAAAGCGCTCGGCCAAATCCGCATGCTCAAACGGATAAATCATCTTCAGACGAATGTCCTGCTTCACGTCCTCCAGGCCAGCAACATCATCAAATTGAATCGACGGCCGCTCCTTCACGAGCCACTGACTGGCCGATGTCCTCGCCTCTGCATCCGCCGCCGATTCCCGCGCCGGCGCCACCCCCTGCCGGCGGTTCTCCGTCTTCGCCTTCTCGCAATCCCGAGCCAGCTCGAGCAGTTTCGCCGCCGTATCCCGCCGCGCCTGGATCAGCTCCTCCCCCTGCGCCTGCCGGCTCAATTCCAGCATCGCCCGCGCCGCCTCGAGCAGATAAACCCGCGCCGAATCCCACTGCCCCGCACGCCGCGCGTCCAGGCCCTTCTGCTTCTGACGTTCAAAGGTGTCCCACGAAATGGCCATGACGCGAAATTCTAGATGGATTCGTCTCGCCCTCAAAATTCCCGTAAAAAAAATCGCAGCGGAGCCTTGACGCGCATCGAAGCGACGTGTACTTTACCGTATAGAGTTAACTTCCCACGAGGCGTTCAATGGAACTTGAAAACGCGCTGGATCAAATCGCTGAGATTCATCGGCAAATGTCGCTGACGCGGATTTTTCGGGGGTATCGGGCCTCCACCACTTTTTGTACTGCCATGATTGCGCTGGCGGCCGGCGTTGTTCAGGGTATTTGGTTGCCGAACGCCGCGCACGAGCCGAAACAATTTGTCGATCTTTGGGTTGCAGTGGCCTTTATCTGTCTTGCCGTGGTCGGCTCGCAGATGGTTCGACGATTTCGCCGAACCGATTCTCCCGTGCAACGGCAACTGACAATGCACGCCATGCAACAGTTTCTGCCCTGCATTGTGATCGGCGGCATGGTGACTTTCCTTCTCAGGAATTTCGCCCATCAAACCATCTGGCTGTTGCCGGGGCTCTGGTCGATATTTTTTGGATTGGGGATTTTCGCTTCGCGTCAACTGCTGCCGCAATCAATTATATTTGTCGGCGCGTTTTATCTGTTGTGGGGTCTTATCTGCATGGGCGGATGCGGGGCAATCAGCTCCCTATCGCCCTGGGTTGTCGCGTTTCCGTTTGCCGTTGGCCAATCTGCGGCGGCGCTGATCCTGCATTGGTCGCTGGAGCGTAGCCATGAGTCGTAATGAACCATTGAGCAAGCGCGCATCGGGGCGCTTCGCATACGAGGGATTGGAACGAATCTTTCACGAGAAATCGCGATTGAGCATTCTCTCCTCCCTGGCCGCCCATCCGACCGGGCTTTTGTTCACCGAATTGAAAACGCTTTGTTCCCTGACCGACGGCAATCTGAGCCGGCAAATCCAGGCGCTTCAGGAAAATGGCCTGGTGGAAATATGGAAGGGATTTCGCAACAACCGCCCGCAAACGCTTTGCCGATTGAGCGGGGCCGGGCGCGCGCGATTCCTCGAATATATTCAGGTGCTGCAAGCGGTGGTTTCAGATGCCGGCGCCACCGGTCGCACCACCGCGCGGAACCCTGCTTTCCCACATCCCGACACTGTTTCCGCATAAGTCGTTTTCCAAAATGCCGGAGCATTCGACATGTGTTTATGCTTTACATTGCAAAGTTATTTGCGAAGGTAAGCTAAATCACCTCTCTGGAGGATTTCTGAATGTGGCAATGGATTCTAACGCTCGACCGGATTCTTCGCGGTCAGACGACGCAGATCAGCGCGCTCCGCGAAGATAAGTTCGACATCCCGATCTACGGCATGGCCGTGATCATCCAAACGCTCGGCGCCATTTACGGCCTGTGCATGGGTCTCTTCTCCATCTCGCCGGGCGGCAGTGGTCATGCGATGCAGATAATCGCATCCATGCTGAAAGTGCCCGCGCTTTTCGTGTGCACCCTGATCGTGACATTTCCCTCGCTATACGTTTTCAACGCACTGGTGGGATCACGCCTGCTGATCCTTTCAGTGCTCCGCCTGCTCCTGGCGTCGCTTGCTGTCATCCTTGCCGTGCTGGCTTCGATCGGACCCATCGTCGGCTTCTTCTCATTCACCACCACGAGCTACGAGTTCATGATCCTGCTCAACGTGTTTGTCTTCACCGTCGCGGGACTTCTCGGATTGGCGTTTCTTCTGCAAACGCTCCATCGGATGACAATCCTCAGGAGTGAAGCATCGGCGACATCCATGACCCAACCTTCGCCGCCGGAACCTGAAATGGGCCCGCTTGAGCATCCCAGAGAGCATGTCCTGGCCCGGCACGTCAAAACTGTTTTCCGAATCTGGGTGATAGTGTTCGGTCTGGTCGGATGTCAGATGGCGTGGGTACTGCGCCCTTTTATCGGACATCCCAATCAGCCATTCACCTGGTTTCGACACCCCGATTCAAATTTCTTCCAGGCGGTCGCCAAGGCGGCGATCAAGTTGTTCTCTTGAGGCAACCCATGGCCCGCGGCATTGCTCTCAGGCGGTCGCTCCTCTGGCCCATTGACGATGTGCTCCGCGGCGGCACGTCCGCAATCGCGCGCGAGTCATCGCTTAACGTCTGGCGAATGGGCGGCATCCTACTTGCCTGTGGCTCATTCCATGGAGCTATTCTGGGCTCTTTCATCGGACACGGCTCGCCGCGACTGGCGCAAATCATTTATTCAGCGGCAAAGATCCCGCTGTTGCTGCTGGTCACCTCCGCCCTGACGCTGCCGAGTTTTTTCGTCGTCAATAACCTGCTGGGACTGCGAGCCGATTTCATCGCATCGCTGCGCGCACTGGCGGCTTCGCAGGCGGCGCTCACCATTACGCTCGCTTCGCTGGCCCCGGTGACATTGCTCTGGTATCTGTCGGACCCCGATTATTCAGATGCGATTCTGTTCAACGCAGGGAGCTTCGTGATCGCCACAGCCGCAGCGCAATTCGCGCTGCGCCGCGAGTATCGACCGCTCATTCAGCAAAATGCCCGCCATAGATTGATGCTTCGGGTTTGGCTGGCCGTCTACGCCTTCGTAGGCATTCAAATGGGCTGGGTGTTGCGCCCGTTCATTGGCGATCCCGATATGCCGGTTTCGTTCTTCCGTCCCAATGCGTTCACAAACGCCTATTTGTTTTTGATGCATCTCATTCTGGGCAAATTATGAAATGCGAGAGTGCGCAAGCGCTTGAACTGAAATCGAAATCAATTCGCGCTGGCGGATTCCGATGCGCTGCGCTGCTGATCGATCATAGGCTTCAGCACCTCCGCCACGAACGGCTCGGCCATCCAGTCGTAATGCCCGCCATCATTGTCCAGAGATTTCCAGCCCGGTTGATACGGATGCTGAATCACTTCCGATTTCTCGGCTGCATCAAGCGATGCCAGCGTGAAACCCTTTCTCCCCGCGCCGCTGCAGTGGCGGCGGTCGTAGTTTCCGAAAATCGTCGGCCCGATCCCCTGCCAGAAAAAATCGCCCGGACTGAAAAATACGTGCAGCACCGTCGCGTGACGAAGCATCGGCCCCAGATCAAATCCCGGCGACAGCGCTGGGGCCAGAAAAATAATTGGCCCGACGCGCATATCCCCCGGCAATCGTGCCACCGCCCCCGCCGCCACGCCCGCGCCGGCGCTGTGTGCGATCAGCGCCACCCGCGCGTTCGGATGCGCTTCCCGCCACTGGACGATCTCATCGGCCAGTCGCCGCTCGGCATGTTCATGCCACGCATGCGACGAGATCGAGATGAAAAAAACCGGGAAGCTCGATCCCCAGTCGGAAACGCGCAGGCAATCACGGCTGCCATGCTGCCGCAGAGAATCAACAATCTGCCCATACACCGCCCCGTCGCCGCCGATGCCGGGGACGACGATCACCATATTGGCCTGCCGCACAGCGACGGTTTCCGTCGCGCATCCGGTTAAAATGATGGTCGCGATCGTCAAAAGAATTCTGAGGCTTCCGCCGGCGTTCATGCTGGTCTGTTTCTACCACGAACGAATCAGAATGAGTAAACTGCATTTTGGCGAGAATTTTTTTGGGAGATTTAAGATGAGTGAAGCGCCCGCGGCCGCCCCGGTCCAACCCGCTGCCCGCCCGATCACCCGGCAATTCGTCAACTTCGTCTGCTACAAGCTCGACCCGGCCTTTCGCCGACTGCCCGATCTTGAAAAAGAGCACGCCCGCGCCGAGTTCGCCGCCCTCTTCTCCCGCAAATCAGGCGAACTCCTCTGCCTCTCCTACAGCACGGTGGGTCTGCGCCCCGATGTCGATTTCGTCCTCTGGCGAATCTCCGCAAACTCCGACGATTTCCAGGCCCAAACCCAGCAGATCAATCACACCCGCCTCGGCGGGTTCCTCACCACGCCGCACTCGTTCGTCTCCATGACTAAGCGCAGCATGTACATCGACAAGGTTGATCCCTTTCACACGGCCGAAAGCCGCACCCACATCATTCCCGGCAAGCGCAAATTTCTCTTTATTTACCCCTTCGTTAAAACCCGCGCGTGGTATCTCCTTCCCCTGGAAGAGCGGCAAAAGCTGATGGACGCCCACATCCGCGTCGGCAACAAATATCCCAGCGTGAAGCTGAACACCACCTACAGTTTCGGCCTGGACGATCAGGATTTCGTCGTCGCCTTCGAAACCGATGAGCCGAAGGATTTCCTCGATCTGGTGATGGAACTCCGCGAAACCGAAAGCAGCAAATATACCCAGCGCGACACTCCAATCTTCACCTGCGTGCAAATGCCGATGGAAAAAATCCTGGAGCAATTGTTCTGATCACCATCCCCCTCGCTCGGTACTCACAACACTCTAGTTCCGTCATTTCAAACGAATTGAAGCGCCGAGCACGCCGAGTTCGCCGAGGACGCCGAGAATTGCAAATCCTTCTCGGCGTCCTCGGCGAACTCGGCGTGCTCGGCGCTTATATTAAACTTAGCCCCCAAATTTGCCGCCGCTGACCGCATCGCTATACTCACCCGCCTATGACGCCGGTGCTGTTGGGCTGCATCGCCGGGTTCGCGCTGTGGTTTTTGCTGTTCTGCGTGTTCGCCGGGCTTTTTACCGTTGCGCAGAACGAGCGCGCCGTGATAACCACCTTTGGCCGCGCCCAGCGCGTCGGAGTGGCCACGACTCTCGACAGCCCCATCGCCGCTTCCCTCAACGCCGACGAACGCGAACGATACAAATATCCCCAGGTGCGCGTCGTCCACCCCGGCGGCCCCTATTTCAAATGGCCCTGGCAGCGCGTCTACAAGACCTCCATCGCCACCCAGACCATCAACATGGCCTACGACCCCGAATCCCCGCAGGCCAACGACGGCGGCACTGTCCTCGAAGCCGTCACCAAGGACCAGCTCAACACCGGCCTCAAGGGCCAGCTCCGCTACCGAGTCTGCGAAAACAATCTCTACGCCTATCTCTTCGGCGTCGGCCGCCCCATCGTCCATGTCATGGGATATTTCGTCTCCGTCCTGCGCGAACGCATCGCCAATTTCGAGGCCCCGCCCCCCAAAACGGTCGAGGGCAACGGCAAGCCCGAACTGGCCACCGCCACCATGGGCATCTCCATCAACGACCTCCGCAAAAATCTCAGCGATATCAACGATCACATGGCCCGCGAATGCGCTTCCTCCGAAGCTCGGTACGGCATCACCCTCGACGCTTCCCTCATCACCGGGATCGATCCCCCCGCCGATGTCGAATCCGCCCTCGCCGCCATCAACACCGCATACAACCAGGTCTCTTCCGACATCAGCCTCGCCCAGGCGTCGGCCGATCAGAAGATCGTCCAGTCCCGCCGCGCCGTCGAGATCGAAACCCTCAAGGCCCAGGCCGAGGTTGAACCGCTGATGGCCATGGCCTCGCAACTCGGCGAGCTGCAAAAAAGTGGTGACGAGGTCCTGTCCATCTATCTCCGCAACGTGCGGCTTAAGCTCTTCAGCCAGTGTTCGCGCATGATCATGATGGTGAACCGTGACTGATCTTTCCCGCCTCCTGATCTCCGCCGGCATCGCGTTTGTCGGTTTGTCCGCCGGGATTCCCATCCTGCTTGCCATCTTCCGGCTGCTTGGCTTTTACGTCGTCGTCAGCGAGCGGGAATGCAAAGTCTACGTCCTGTTCGGCAAAGTTGTGGGACACCTCGACGATCCCGGTCTGCATTTCCTCTGGGCCAAGCTCGGGCCCAAGGCGCTGATCGTCAACCTGTTCGGGCAATGCTTCACGATCGACCTGCGGCTCGATCAGCAATATCTCCGCAGCACCATGGTCAATTCCGAGGAAGGCGCCCCGATGGGCATCGGAATCTGGTACGAGATGTTCATCAGCGATCCCGCATCGTATCTGTTCAAGAACGCCGACCCGCGCGGCTCCCTCGCCGCCAACGTCGGGAACGCCACCGTCCGGTGCCTGAGCAACATGAAGCTGTCGGACATGCTCGAAAGCCGCCACCAGATGAGCCAGACCGTCCGCGACGAAGTCTCGCCCCATTCATCCGAGTGGGGATACAAGCTCGGCTCGGTCTACATCCGTAAAGTCCATTTCCGCGACGCCCAGATGATGCAGCAGATTCAGGAAAAGGTGGTCAACCGCCTGCGGCAGGTCACCAGCGGCATCAAGCAGGACGGCGCCAACCAGGTGAGCATCATCACCAGCACCGCCGAGCGACAGGCGGCCATCGAACTCGCCAAGGCCGGCGCGATGCGTCCGCAGATCGTCGGCTCCGCCTTGGAAAAAATCACCCGCGACCCCGACCTCGCCCGCGCGATGTTCGAGGTCCTGGAAACCCAAAACCTGATCGACGGCAAAGCCGAAATCACCATCCTCCCCGATAACCAGCGCCTGCTCGGCGAAATCCTCGCCGCCCAGCGCGTGCCCCCCGTCGCCCCGCGCCATTAACCCGCGGCGTGGCGGCTTCAGCCGCCGTGTCCCCCGCTTCGCGCCCACCCCTCCAATCCTTGACAACCCTTTTCCAAGGCATATGTTCAACGGCCCAACACCCAGCGCCATTAGCTCAATTGGCAGAGCAGCTGACTCTTAATCAGCGGGTTGCAGGTTCAAGTCCTGCATGGCGCATTGATATAAACCCAATAAAAATAGATGGATACGGCGCACTACGGGCATTGAGCCGAATTTGAAATATATTTGCCGGTGTTACGCCAGTGTTACGATAGATCAGTTTTTGGGAGGTTCGCCTATGACTGACGATCCGCCGATCTTCGCCGTGCGATGGACTGATCCGAACGGCCCAGCCCACATTGTCTGGTGTCGGCTTCCGAACGCCGATGAGGAACCATCTTTGACAAAGAAGCAAAAAGGAAAATATTTAATTCCGCTGGATACTGTTCCGCCGCGCATTTTGCTTTGGGCCAATCAATTTCGCCTGTGTGACGATCTACATCGCAATCCCGATTATTGGTTTCCTACTGGAATGGGCTGGAGGGTGGGTATCCATGAGGTGAAAGCATTGGAAGCGAAATATCCGCGAGACTGAAAGCGAGACGGGTGTTAGGCGGCGATCGGGAATCGGAGGCATGAATCTGCCGGTTGCATTTTTGGATATGCTATCTGCCTGATGCTACAGCCCAAGCGTAAAATGCGATTCCCGCCAGAAATCCGAGTACAAGCGCGATTCCGAAAACACCAGCGATCAATTCAAAGGGGGTGTTACGTTGCCATTTGATATTCATAGGTTCTCTCAAGAAACCTTCCCTGGGCTTGTCGTTTTCGGCATCATTTTTATCCTAGTTGGCATCGTGGCACCCGTCGTCATTAGGCCATATTGGGCAGTATGTCTTTTGGTAATGCTGGTTTTTGACCTCGGCATTTATGCGGTCTTTAGGCATTATGAGCCGGAAAAATCCTCGGCTGCAACGCAGCCACTTACACTCAAAAATCTTTTTGACACCGATTTTCCAAGCGGCAGCGTGAGTAACACCATCACCATGAAATCCGTAAGAGACGGCACGATTTTCAGTATTCCCTATCGCGTCGTGACCGACTTCACCGCTCGGACAAAATTCATTGCGTTTTATGTTCCAAGCTCTCCAAGCGCATTCGACATCTGCTGTGCACTTCCCCCACAGATTCAGACAGTATTTGATGCGATAGAGAAGTCCATCGAGATAACGGCGACCGATTCTGGCAATGCGCCGACAACCCTTAAAGATTTGGCTTTCACAGGCCGCTCTTTCATCTATTGCGAGGACAACTTTTCTTTTCTGCAACTCGCAACGATTGAATCCGCTTTTTCTGAGAGAAATACTGCCGTCCAGTTCAGAGGTCAAACGTATTGGGTTCTGCATTGTAACGATAAACGAGAATTGCCCAACCCAGCACCTGCCGCCATTTTGGCTCCAGCAATACATGATCAATTACCCTCCATCGAGCCGCCGCCGAGCAGCCCAACGCGACCATTGTCCACAGAACCATCCACAACATTGCCAGCAGGTGCCCGTCCGACAACCAAGCCTTTCGCGCTTCTTCGGCCAACAACATCATTAGTCGAGTGCCTGCAATATGCCGCATACGGCGAAGGTCCATTAGATGAGACGGACCAATGGAGAGATGTGACTGAACCGGGTGAGGAACTAATTAATCGCGTAAAGCGTCTGATTCGCCAGTTTGAACCAGTAGAGGTGAATTGGAGAAATCTCCAAATTCCAGAAAGCTTCCTGCACGGCACGGTCAAGAAACTAAATTTATTTACGTCCAAGGGCCTAAAGGCCACCTTCCGCGATGGCGAGCAACTCACCATTGAGTTGCTACAACAAAAGTTGAAACCAAACCCGGATGAAATAGTGTAATGGCGAAATCCAACTAATTCGCTTTTTTGGGATTCGCCGTCTTCCCCCCAGCGATGTCCCCTAGCGAATGCGTCGTCAACATGAAGGAGACAGCCAGTGGGCTGGATCTCAAATTCGAGCTTACACCTGCCACTCGCGCCGCCATTTGTATTCTCGACGGCAATTCATTGCGGGCGCTTCACCGCTTGTCAAAGGAGGCCGACAATACGCTTCTATGCACGCTCGCCGCAAGCCTTGCCTCATTTCGGAACGGGTTATGGGAAAGTGCCGGAAAGCAATTTACGAAATGCCTGGAACACACCCGGACTACGCGTGATCCGTTCAACATTGGACCGTCTCTTCAGGCATTGATTGCGGCCGCCAATCGCCGCTCGAACTGAGGGCAAGAAAAGGTGACACACATCACAGTGTCGCCGGTCGGTGTGGAATATCCGACCTTCTGCCGCAAGATTGGGCCAGGTTGATTGGCGACGTGCCCGTTGTCACTTCAATTCTGAACGGCTTCTTCCAGCAGGACACTCTCATCAACTTCGCCGGCAACAACTATCCCAATTGGCAAGATGGCATCGTTGAGTCGAAGGCAAAGCGTCGAGTGACATTCTACTCCCGAGCGGCGCAGATCGCCATCCATACGCAACATGAGCCGGGACGCTTCGCCACCGACGCCAAACATATCGTCGCCGAGAAGCGCGGTGGGATCGAACGCGGCACGGCCTGGTGGTTGAACAAGGCCAGCGCTAT
>Ga0302324_100010381_pt1 | contig 19294 bp, 17 predicted proteins | sample Palsa_T0_1_FD_201949 | JGI IMG/M metagenome (GOLD analysis project Ga0302324, IMG submission 201949) | Peat permafrost microbial communities from Stordalen Mire near Abisko, Sweden - Palsa_T0_1 | ecosystem: Environmental > Terrestrial > Soil > Palsa > Peat permafrost | place: Sweden: Abisko...
CGGCGAGGCTGCGGGGCGCGTTGAGGGTGCGCGTGAGACCGTCTGAGGCGGCTGCGCTTTCGGCGAAGGTGCGGGGGCGGCTGGCGGTGGTGGCTGTCACGTCTGAGGCGGCTGCGCTTTCGGCGAGCGTCCGCGCGTCTTGGAGCGCGGCGCGCGTAAGGGTGTCTGAGCTGGCGGCCGATTCGGCGAGGGTGAGCGTGTAACTGGCGACGGTGAAGGACCAACTGGTGTTATCCGTGCCGTTGACGGAGTGGGTGCCGGCGTAGAAGGGTGTGTTGCCGAGCGCTTTGATGTCCTGAACGGTGATGTACTGGAGGCTGACGCCGTTTGGGCACGAGATGCTCGCCTGTGTTCCCGGTGTGCTCGACACGTACGCCACCCGGCCGTCGCCTACTTGTGCGGTGGTGCCGTTGATCGTGACCGTCGCTGCGTTCGATGACGACTCAGTGAAGCTGTTGGCTCCGAGGGTCTTGGTGGCGAAGTTGGCATCGAAGACTGGGGTGCCTGAACCTGAGCCTAGCGCTGAGTTGTAGAGCTTGACCTCGTAGAAGGCTCCGGCTGCGAGGTTGAGAGTTCCACCACCGTAGGACCCGATCTCCAATGGACTAGTTCCCGCATAGATACTAGCCAGTGCCAGGCTTACATTTGTGCCAAGTTGAGTCCAAGTGGCACCGTCAGGAGAAGTGAAGAACTGCACAACTCCTGGTGAGCCTGGTGTGAACGACGCTCTGACCCATTTGCGAGTACCGGCAGCCAGACCTATCGCTACAGATGAACCTCCAGCCACCAATGCCGTACCCGCCGCGCTCGCCTGAAGGCCAAGAAGGCCAGTTGGAGACAAGTAGAAGATGTATGAGAAGTTGCCCGCCGCCAGCCCTCTTGCCGCCAGCATCGAAGTGCTTGTGGGCGTCCACGATGCCATCGCCACGTTCACGTCGATGGTGATCGCTCCCGTGATCTCAAGTACGCTCGATGCTGGAGTAGAAACATACTGGCCTACTACTCCCGGCAGGTACTGATACCCGTACGGGCTGCCTGACCCGACGAGGTTCACGGCCGTGGTGGTCGTGCTCGCAGGGAGCGTCACGAGGACGCCTTGGCCGATGGTGAGCGTGTTGAAGGTATTAGCACCCGTGATCGTGAACGAACAGGCTGTGCCTCCGTTGACCGTGACGTTATAGAAAGTATTACCGCCACCGGCAAATACCTGAATGATACCTGCGTAGTTGTTGAAAACAACAGTAGACGTTCCACAGACGAGTGTACCCAATATACTCCATTGCAACTGCGATGGCCCGCCCGTCAGAGTGATGGTGCCCGACCCAAGGTTGAAGGTAGTGCCAGCCGACGTAGTAAAACCACGACCAGTGTAGTTGTAGCCGTTCATGTTGAACGACCCAGTCGTGATCGTGACGAACGCAGCCCAAAAAATAGTGAGATTGGCTTGTAACGTGTATGTTCCGCCAAACGCCGCTATGGCGATCGTCCATGAGAAGTAGGGTGCAGGCGGTGTCAACGTGTAGGCTGCCCGTCCGGCCAATGTAGTTGTAAACGATCCAGTGAAGTTCACTCCGGTAACACACGTCAGGCTCCCGAAGACCGAATAGGCTACGGTGGAGGTCAGCGTGCCGCCAGTTGAGCCCGTCAGGTTGACACTGGCGCCCCAGCGTGGCATGTCGCAGGTGATTGTCCCCGAGGTCAGGCCGGTGATGTTCACGTTGTCCTGCGGTAGCGGCACACGAGATGTCCAGTTCGCAGCGTTTGACCAGTTGCCCGTCGTGTTCCCGCTCCATGTCTGGGGGGCGTTCGCTGTGAAGGTGATGCCGCTGTTGCCGCCGCAGTTACCGAAGGCCGATGCGCCTGATGCTGCCGTCGTCCAAGTTGCCGCTCCGGCTCCGGTGATGTCCATGAAGTCGACCTGTCCCGTGCAGGTCACGGTGGCTGCTGTGATTGTCTTGGACGTACCAACAACACTAGACTGAACTAGAACATGGTAGGTCGCAGAACCAGTATTAGAAGCAAGGGTAAGTGTGCCAGTGATAGCAATACTCGTGCTACCTGCGATGGACAACACATTTCCCGTGGCAGCAGACCCGGTGTAGGAGAGAGATGCAAGAGTTGGTACAACATTATTCGGCGTGGTGATCATACAGGTACCGCTGCCTGCGAATACGACCGCATTATAAGCAATAGCGATTGTACCCGTCTGCTCACCCGGAGCAAACGTCGGATTGACTCCAGTGAAGGTAATAGTGCTTGTACCAGCACTCAGGGTGATATTAGTGACCCCAGCACCGCACGTCCAGATATTCGTACCGCCGCCCGTCATGGTGATCGATGATGACCCCAGAGTGATCGAGCGTGGATTGCTGGCACCACCAGCGTTGAACAATCCCCACGAGCACGTCTGATTGTTGGTGTTCAGATTCCCGTAAGTCAACGTCAACGTACTAGCAGCGTTGATGCTGTTCGAGTCCTGCAGCGTGACCGTGGCCGTGCTCGCAGCCGTACCAATCGTCGTCTGACCAAAGACCTTGCCACCCGTGGTCCACGCCACAGTCCCCGACGTAGCAGAGAACACCACCACTGACGTAGTGGTCGAGCCCAGCGTTAGCGTCATCGAGGAGACGAACGTCGCCGTGAGCCCAGCGATCGTGAAGTTCACCGACGCTGGAATAGTGAACGTGCCGGTGAAGCTCGATACGCCCGATCCGGAGAAGTCGATCGTCAGACAGGACGCCGCCGCAGCCACCGTCACCGGACCGGACGCAGCCGTGAAGATGACTGAGTCACCCGCACCGGGAACAACACCACCAACCCAAGCCGTCGTTGCCGACCAAAGACCTCCCGTCGTGCTGGCCGTGATCGTAGCCACTACCCACCGCCTATCTGCATCGCATCGCAGCCGGGGACACTGCAAGTCCGCACGATCCCACCCATCTTGAGCGAGCGCGCCTTACGGAACACAAACACATGCTCGTGATCAGCACCGTCAATCGGCTCCTCAACGCTGTCCGTCGTCACTGGAGGGTCAAACCAACCCGCAGGCGTGCCCGACGGAATCGAGAAATGCGCGGCGATGTCAGCCACCAAGTTGGCGGGAGATCCGTCCACCCACAACGGCGTCGGCTGCCCGGCCGCCTGATACGCCGCTATCGCGATCGTCCGCATGTTGGCTCGTGTAGCTGCTAGCGGGGGCGAGATGACCACAGCGTCGTTTACGCCCTCGGCATTCACGTAGCCGACGGTGACCGAGGCGGCCATCGCGAACCCTTACGTGCCCGTAATCGTATCGGTCAACTGGAAGTTGTCACCGCTCGCCGACAACGTGACAGTCGACGCGAACAACGTCTCGTACATCAGCCGGCCACCGTTCTGCGCCTGAAAGTCACCGACCTTCGCAACCGTCACCGGCAGCACATCAGTGCCATTCGCCGTATAGGTACCCGTCAGCGTGTATGTATTCGTTCCCGCCGTATGCCCGTACACGATCACCTTGCGAACCAGCCCGCCGCCGGCAGTCGTGATCTCGCCCGTCAGCGTCGTGTCCGCACCGCCGGTCGTCGGCGTCGCGTTATTCGCCGTCAACGCCACCCACACCGCCGGGCAGTTCCCCGCCCCGATCTGATAGACGCCCGACGCAGGCGTCGCCGCCGCCGCCCCCGAGCGCGAGCCCGGAGTCTCCCACCGCGCGACCGTCAACACCGTCGCCGAGTTCGACAGCACCGTCCCGACCACCGAGCCGACCATGACATCATGCCCCGCCCACTGATTCGTCGTCCACGCCTGCGTCGAATCCGTCGCCGTCGTGCCAGTCGGAGCCGAGGACGTCGTCCCCGCCGCAGACGTCATGTCCCCCAGCGACGCCGCCCACAGGTCACGGCCCGACGCCTGAATCGCGCCGCCCGCAATCGGAGGCAACGGCCCCGCCGCAGACGGAACGTCCGGCTTCGGGGTGCCGAGAATCAAATGCTCAGCCTCCTCGTCCCCCAGCACCGGCACCGTCGTCTTATGCAACGAGCCGAGATGGCCGGCCAGCAGCTTGCCGAACGCCTCGTCCGCGCAATGCAGCCACTCCGGCGCCTTCAGCGAATGCTGAGCGCCGAACGCCAACCCAATGTCCTTACAAGCGTCGATCGGGCTGTAACCCTCCGGCACCACGAACGCCGTGATCGAGCGCTCGATCTCCGCCGGCACCTGCTTCAGAGCGTAGAACACCTCGCTCCCATCAGCACGCAGCTCCTTGGAGGCCAGCGGGCCGGCAGCCTTCGCCTCCTCCTCGCTCACCTCCTCGCGGACAGTGAGCGTCGGTGCGAGATTGCCGAGACGGACGATTGTTTCAGGCATTGCTTTCTCCTCGATTCAAGTTGGCGCGTTACGCGCCGATGAAGCCTTCGACGTCCGGGGCGTCCGGCGAGCCGACCTCTTCAGCCTGCGCGAACTCGCCTGCGGGCGCGTCGCCGGCCGGAGCCTTCGCCCGTCCGGTCTCCTCGCCGACGGCCGGGTCGACGACCTCGGCATGCTCCTCGGTCGAGCCGACCGACGGGGGTGCGGCCTGCGTGTGAATCGACGGCGTGACGTCCTCGCCGCCGAGGTTGCCCTTCAGGACCTGGCCGGGGGCGATCGGGTCGACGACCATCGGCTCGCGGTGCTCCAGCTCGCCGTCCTCCTGACTCGCGGGGGGCTCTGGGGCTCTCGGTGCGGCCTCCTGGCGGGGCTTGGGGACCGGGGCGGAGTGAGGGACGTCCGGGTGCGGCGCGGGCGGAGGGGAGGTCCCCTGCGATGTCGTGGGCGGCACGGCGGCGGGGACGGTCGTCCGCTCGCCGGGCTTGACGTCCGGGGCGCCGCCGAGCACCTTCGCGGCCTTCTCGACGTGCTCGGGCGTAGCGGTCGCGCCGACCACCACGCCCGGGGTGCTTTGCAAGGCTGCGGTCAGCGCCGCCGGCAGCACGCGGTCGGACGTCTCGGCGCGCGCCTGCCCGTCACCGACGAGCGTCAGTGGAGCGAACCTGATTTCGGACTTCGCGCCGGCCGGGTCGACCATCAGGAACGTCTGCTCCTCGAACGGGTTGTCCTCCGCGCGCCGCGGCGCGCGAGAGGTCAAGATCGCTTCGGCGTCTGAGAGGAACACGGTGCCGTTGGGCTCCACGCTGTACCCCTCCTCCTTGCCCTCGTGGTTGATCTTCACCACGCCGAGCCAGCCGGCCGTGTTGTTCAGGTACTCGCGCTTCTCGACGAGCTGATGGGTTACGGTCGAGGCTTCCATTCTTCCTCCTACGGCCGAGCGGCCGTTGTAGCGTGTTCGAGGTAGTCTGCCGCAGCGCGCAGACGTTGCGGGTCATCGCCGAACTTGCCGAGGCCCAGGTTGCAGGCTTCGCAGAGCACGCCCCTCACCAGCCCCGACTCATGGTCGTGATCGACGTGAGGTGCGCGGCCGTGCTCGGACAGCGAGGCGCGGCAGATCGCGCAGCCCTGCTCCTGCTCGGCGAGCATCGCTTCATATTGCTCCACGGTGAGCACGATGCCCTTCCGCTTCCAGGCGTTCTCGCGCTGAGTGCGCCTGCGCGGTTCGGTGCGTTCGGTCTCACGACACTTCCAGCGCTGGCCGCCGGTGATCCTACTTGGCCGCGTGCCCGCGCGTAACAGTGGGACACCTGGGCCGCAGACCGAACAGTCACCCGTAACGTTGGAAAGTAGGTGTTGGACGACACCCTTCTTGCGCGACTCGTTCCAGAACTTCTCGCTGCACTCCCCGGAGCAGAAGCGGTGTCGTCGTGTCCCAGCCAGCGACTTCCCACACTGCTCACAGGAATCGCGGAGAACGTGCGGGGCGTGTTTCTTTCGCCGGACGATTGGCTTCGACGGGTCTCGGCGTGTGGAGTTGCGGTCATTGTTGTAGAGGGTGCGATGCTGGGGGCAGCAGAACTTCCTAACGGCACCGGGGCGAATCTCGTGAACAAGATCCGCCCCGCAGTAGAGACACTTCGTAGGTGGAGTCATTCCTCCATGTTAGAGGAGTTTCTCTTCTACGTCAAGTGAACACAAGCCTTCCGATCCTTCCCCGCCCGATACCGTAAAGTAGCATCCCGCTATCCAACGCGGTCTCCCACCTCACATAGAAACCGGGGCGGGGGAGCTGCTGGACCTTGGGCTCGGCGCCGAAGTACGTCAGGCGGCCGGCGTTCTGGCCTACCACCCAAATCTCGTTCACCGGAATGACGAGGTTGCCGGCGAAGTTCTCGAAGTTCTCGACCTCGACGATCGGGTACCCCTTGTACTGGCCGACCTGACCGGCGACGAAGATGCGCTCCGCGACGTTCGGCCCGAACTGCGCGCCGATGTTCGACAGAATACGAACCGCGTTGCGGGCGCCCAACAGGGTGATCTGACCCTTCGAGCGCTGCGCCACGAAGTCGAGAATCGGGTCGACATTGTTGGCTGTCAGCGTCATCGCCGGGAACGTCCCGTAGGTCGTGCCCGACGTGATGCCCGACTGCACCAGCGAGATGAGCTGCTGCACGGGAAGCTGTGAAATCTTCTCCCGCGCCTGCTCCTGGAGCTTCTGGAACGTGCTCCAGAAGTCGAGGAGAATCTCGTCGCGGTGAAGGTCGATCGCAGCCGCCATCTCCTGACGCGGCATCAGCGTGCGCTGATACCGGAGCATGTCAGAGAGAATCTGGCCGCCCTAGCCCTGGAAGTACGCGGTCATGCCGCGCAGGTCCTCATCGACCCAGTCGACATCGCCGAGGCCCACGGTCTTCACCGAGATGACCTTGGGGACGATCGACTCGGCCATCATGTCGGACCAGGCGATCTGGAAAAGCTGGAAGGCGACTTCCTCCATCTCGGCGGGGTGCCGGCGGAAGTAGTTACCCAGCGCGACATTGCTGTCACGCATGAGGACGTGCTGACGGTCCTCGTCCGGGGCGGCGGCAACCTCAGCAAGCGCTCGTTCGACGATAAGTTCCATGTGCGTCTAGCTCCTCTCGTAGTCGCCTTACGCCTACTGATTGCTCCGCAGGAATCGGCAGGTCAGGACACATTCGCCCACGGTGCCGTAGTAACGCGGCATGTTGTGGACGATGAAGATGTCCGTGTTGGCGACGACGTTTGTGTCGTCGGAGTGCTTCGCCCACGCGCCCGTGCCGGCGGTCTTGCCGACCGGCCGTGCCGCCGTGGGGTCCCAGCCGATGATGTCGCCCGGCACGTACGTCGTGTCCGGGTTCACCAGCGTCAGGTTGAGAACGCCCGTCTTGTACTCGCGGACGTAGTCGCCCGAGGCGATCGGCAGGTTGACGATCTCGTTCGGACCGAGCGCCGGGTTGTACTGCGAGCCCGGGTTGATGTCCGGCACCATGATCTGCCGCAGCGCCACCGACAGGGACTGACTGCGCAGTCCGTCGCCGGAGGTGACGATCGTGTCGCCGGCCACGACGGGGCGCGCGCAGGCGACTCCGCCGACGACGACGGGGACGACGGCGGAGCCCGGCACGATCACGCCGTTGGCGACGTTGAGCGACCAGACTTCACCTGGGCTCGCAACGTCGGCGTTCGGCAACTGGCCGACGCCGAGCAGCGGGTATGCGCCAACCTGCGTAAGAGCGACGGGGGACATTTTCTCAGGCTCCTCTTCTCGATGACTTTCGTTGGGCCGTAGCCCTACTTAGCTGCTCCGGCCGGAGCAGCCTTCCTGCCGAGCGCTCGTGCGATCTTCGCGGCCGAGGAGGCGCCGTCGGGAACGGCGACGCCGCCTCCGGCGCCCACGACGGAGCGCATGAAACTTGCGACCTCTTCGTCGGCGAAGGACGGGTTGCCGGCAGCAGCGGCGGCAGCGGCGGCAGCGGTGTCGGTCGTCACGGGGGCCTTGCCGTCGCCGACATAGTCGCGCTTGACCGAGCCGGGGACGGCGCCGGAGGCGTACTCCTCGCGCTCGACGAGGGCCTTGTCCCACGCCTCGTCCGAAGCGGTGCCGGCCAGCTCGTTGAGGTTGGCCTTGCTCGTCTCGCCGAGCTTCGCGAGGAAGCCGGCGCCGAGGGTGGAGAGACGCTTGTCCTTCAGGGAGACGGCCTGGGCGGCGGTCTCCAGGGTGACGATCTTGGCTTCGGCGGTGGCCTTGGCGGTGTCGGCGGCGACCTTCTCGGCCTCGGCCTTCTCGACCTTGCCGGTCAGCTCGCGGCCTTCGGTCTGGAGCGCTTCGACCTTGGCCTGAGCAGTGTCGCGCTCGGACTTGAGGCGAGCAAGCTCGGTGTCCTCGATCTGAACCAATGCCATGTGACTCGCGCTCCTCTGTGTCGGTCGGTACGTACTGTCGTGGTGGGACTTGTCGTGGGCTTCGGCGATCTCGTCATGGAAGTGGCCGAGATTGGCCTCTGTGTAGGCGCCTCGTCCACCGCGGGAGCCGAAGATCAGGCCCGTCCCTGTGAAGCAGATGTCCCGTAAGATACGCCGGCCGGGCGAACTGCCGTCTCCCCGTAGGTGTTCGCACCACGACGCCTTCTCCGCGCCGTTCGGCAATTTGACGTAGGACTGCTCGCAGTCCGCGCAGGAATACCAAGGCGCGTAGGTCTCCATCGACTGCATCAGCTCGCCGCGGTCGATGTTGTCCGCCGCCTCCTCCCAGACTTCGGGGAAGCGGTGCTTCCACACCGCGAGCACGGTGTCGATGCGCGAGGAGTCCGTGCCGTCGATGAGTTTGCAGTCGGCGATGCAGCCGACCGCGGTGCGCGGGTCGTGCATGACGGTGACGGGGCAGAGCATCGGCGTCAGCGACTTGAGCGCGAGTTCGTCGCTCAGCCACATCGCGCCGTTGAGGTTCGCGCGGTTGGCCTCGACGTAGCGACCCTCAAGCCAGCCGAGATTCTCGTTCGGCGCCTTGCTCTTGACGGCGCTCGCGAAGGCGAACTCCTCGATGCGCTGCGCGTCGGGCTGCACGAGGAGCAGCGGCGTCGTCAAGTAGACGTGATCGCCGCGCTCGAAAACGTGGGGGCGTCCGATGAGTAGGGGTTCGGTCATAAAGTCGATCTCCGATCTTACGCTACGACGGGAATTAGCCCGTGCTCTCGATGAACTTGACGTCGGCCTTGGGTATGTCCCCCGGCTTGGCGTGGCTCTTGGACCGGGCGCGGTGGGTGTGGACGAAGAAGCCGTCCTTGTCCTTCTTCAGCGACACGCCGGAGTCCTTGCCGTGGACCTTCTGGAACGCCTCGCGTTCCTCCTGGCTCGGCGCCTGGTAGGTCTCGGCCGACCAGTCCTCGACGGGGCGCCACACCGTCTCGGCGGGCCGCGGGAGTTCGAGCGCAATGCGGTCGAGCGCTTCGCGCATGGAGGCGAGCTGCGCGCCCATCTCCACGTTGCCGGACACGCCCTCGGCGTTCGACTGGCCGACGCCGGGGCCGCCCTGGGTGTTGTCGGTTCCGCAGGTCGGGCATACGGTGTTGCCGGGCCAGTCTGCGAGGACGACGCCGCAGTTGGTGCATGTCGCGTTCCCGGCCGCGTTCTCGACGAGGGGCTCTGACATGAAGCCCCAGCGGATCGCGCGCTCGGTCGCGCCCCGCAGGTCCCAGTGCGGCTCGGTGAAGCGCAGGGCGCGGGCGATCATGGCCCCGTCACCGATGCGTCGGCCGACGACCATGCGCAGGCCGTCCTCCAGCTTGACGCATGCGAACTCGTCGCAGATCGAGCGGGAGTTGACGGGCACGATGACCGACGGGCCGGAGCGGAGCACCTGATTGAAGTCGATGCAGTCACGCTCGGCCTGGGTGACGTAGGCGTTGTAGTCGGCGTGGTCTGCGTACTCGTCCAAGATCGCGGCGGTCGTCTCGCCGACGTAGTGGACCTCGCCGCCTTCGACGATCGCCTTGATCGTCTCCCCGGCATTGCGGTGCACGGTCTTCCTGGGTGCGGCGGGGTCGCGGCCCTGGCCGGGGCGGTCCTGGTTGGTGCCGTTGTTCGTCGACGTGCCCGCGGGCCGGCCGGGCGAGTTGTCTTGCGGCTCGCCGGGGTTACTGAAGGGGACGGCGCCGGGCATGAGAATCTCATCGTCGCCGCGGGCGATCTCCCGCTCGCGTTCGGCGAGGGCGGCGTCATAGTCGTAGCCGAGCGCTTCGACGACCCACCGTCGTGGTATGTCACCGCGGTCGCGGGCCTGGAGGACGTTGGTCCAGAACAGGGCGACGTTGGAGAGGACGATCTTCGGCGCCCAGATCGACGGTGCTCCCATCTTGAAGATCGCCCGATTTCGCGTTGCGGTCTCGTCGTAGAAGGTCGCTTGAACGTGACGGACGAGCTTGCGTCGGTCCGCGGAGACGACGCGGGCCGTCAGCTCCATCTCGTTCACGCCGCCCTGGGTGCCGGAGTCGTTGGGGACCTCTTCGGTCTGTCGCATCAGCCCCATCTTCAACTTCCTACCAATCAACTTCCGTTTGGCAGGGTTGAGGAGTTCGTCGAGCTTGGGGGTGATGATCTCCAACTGGAGGCGGTGGTCGCCGACCATGACACCGGAGCGCGAGGCGAAGGACACTTGGTCGATCAGGTTGTCAACTTCGCCCTGTTGGGCGGGCAGCAGGTCGGAGCCCTTTTTCGCGAGGACTATGTAGTTGGTGCCGCCCTGGAGGAGCGAGTTGCCGGTCAGATAGATGCCACCGCCTTGACGCATCGTCCATGAGCCCAGCTCCGTCTCAACGCACCAGACCGGCTGGACTGGAAGCTCCCGGCGCTCGAACGACGCACCCTTGATGGTCGCTTTCTTGAGACGTAGCGCCTTACATTCCCGCCCAGCCGTCGGCAGCGTCGTGAGATGACCCAGCAGGAATGCCGCCAGCCTGATCGCGTCCTGCACTGGACCATCGTTCTGACTGATGAGCTTGCCGCCCCGGCGGTCGACGTGGCCTTCGGCGTCGAGCGCGGCCTGGAGAAAGGCGTCCAGAGCGTCCGTGCCGAGATGCCAAACAAGGGACTCCGGCCCTTCCTCGTCGAGACGCGCCTTGGCCCACAGTTCCCGCGTGAACGCCGGGGCCAGCCTGTACTGCTTCAATGTCTCGGTCTTCTGGTACACGGAATGCGGCACCGTCTCCAGCAGCGCCTCAATAGCCACGCACCCATTGTCCTTGGCCTGGTAGATGCTCGCCTCGAACTTCGGCTCATTCGGGTGCGTCACCCCACCGTCTCCACGCTGAACGGTGCCATCACATAGCACCCAGGCCACGATGGCCGCTTCCCGTGGCGACAGTCGAGAGCCGTCGCTGTCGAGTGGCGCCGCCAGGTGCAGGTAGTGCTCGCTGGTGATCTCATCGGTCGCCTTGAAGCCGGCGTGCTGCGTCCCGTCGCGCCTCCAGTCGCGCCAGTGAGTAAACCATCGATGATTGGCGGTCGATCGGAGGGAGTGCTGTCCATTGACTAGCTCCACGACCGGGGCGTCTGTGTGGTGGACGCCGGTCACTCGCGTCCATTCGGAACGGCCGGTGGCCGGGTTGATGCCAACCGTGTAGTCACCGGGCGTAACTTGATCGTGCGACTTCCAGCCGTCCAAGGTCAGAATCTCGCTGTCGGTCGGGACGCAGTAGTCCATGATGTTCAGTAGCCGCTTGGCTTCGATGAGCGCGAAGTTGCGTGTCAGTAGTGGGCGCGGGTAGGGCGCGGAGCCTTTCGGCATCGTCGTGCGGTGCACCATGCGCTGATTGAGCGTGTAGAGCGTCATGCCGCGGGAGGCGACGTCACCGTCGTTGTAGGGAATCTGAATCTTGCCGGTGAAGAGGGCGGCGACGACGGGTTCCATCATCGCCATGATCGCCTTGCGCTGACCGTTGGTTTTCGGGTCGAGGTACTCGTTGAGCCACATCTTGAGGTTCTGGTCCTCGACGTAGTACGCGAGTTCGCCGCCGCCGATGATGTCGTTGGTGATGACGCGGACGTTCTCGGCCGGCAGAATGCCGACGTTCGGCACCTGGAGCTGTGCCTGTACGGGCTCGTCTGACTTCAGCGGCCAGTATTGCATCCGCTTGCGCGTGAACAGGGTCACTGTTGTCACCGAGGCGGCGATGAGGTACTCGCGGTACAGCTCCTCCAGGACGTGCTCCAGGTCCATCGCCTTGGGGGCCGTCATCTGGTTGAAGAACTCCAGTGTCTTCTCGTCGCGGTGCTGGTTGACGACGCCCTCTCCGAAGGCGATGGCGATCATCTCGCCCATTGCCGCTCCGGTGTCGTCGTCGGTGTCGGCGAGGGTACGGGCCAATCTGATTTCGTCGATAACCGAGGTGGGCGTCCGGAAGGGCGTTCTCGCCAGCATCGACCCCTGGTTGTTGACGTAGAGTTGGAAGTTGTTGGGTTGCGCGAATTGGAGGCCGGCGGCTTCGACCCATTGGTCCTTGACGGCTTGGCGGACCTGTTCGTCGGGGAGGTCGGTGCGGTTGTCGATGATGGCGTTGACGATCTCGCCTTTGTGGCCGGAGCGCATGATCGGCTGGGCGACGGGAGGGAAGGCGGGCTCGGTCATGCCGTGTACGCCTGGTGCTCGGAGTGGACGTGCTCGGCGGTGATCGTGTCGGGGACGCCCCCGCCCTTACGCAGGCAGCGCCCGCAGATGACGTACTTGCCGCCGGCCATGCGGTGCTTCCCGAGCCAGTGGCAGCCGTCGACGTGGCAGTTGTGCTGGTGGTAGAGGCCCGCCAGCAGCAGGACCACGCCCGTGATGAGCGTCACCTGCCCGAAGTCCGAGCCTATTCCACTCCAGAACTGATACCCGAGGCCCGAGAGGGGGTGGAGCATGTATTGGCCCACCAGAGGCGTCGCGAACGTCACGCCGATAAGATACGCCGCCCCCCGATTTGCCCGGCGAACCGGCTGGAATTGGCCGCTTAGCCGCCGGTAATCATCGTGTAAAGCCGGGAATACGTTTTGGCTTCCCGTTCGTAGCGGTAGAGCTGGCGGACGATGCTCTCGCGTAGTTGTCTCGCTTCGGCGCCTGCGTCGAACACTGCGGGGTAGACCTGTCGTTTGGCGGCGAGGACGTCGGCTTTGGTGATGCGATCTCCGGCCTTGTTCGGTAACACTGCCTCGTAGCCGGTCATCTCTTCGATCTGCCTGAGTAGCAGTGCGATCGTGGCGTCGAGGTGTGCGACGGCTTCTTCTAGCTCTGCGCCGGAGTAGGCGGACCTCATCAGGTAGTCCTCGATCAGATCGACCTTCCCGGCCGGCGCGGTCTCAGGCGTCCACGTCGGCGGCCTGAGCGCGACCGCCGCGCGGAGCGTAGCCTCGATCTCCTCGGTGGTCATGCGAGGCCGACCGCAGCGGCGGCCATCAGCAGCGCCCACCAGGCCAGGTAGCCGCCGGAGGTGGTACCCGGGCCGGCGTTTCCATTTCTTCGGGCTCTGGACGGGGGACGTAGCAACCAAACTTGCGACAATGATCCCACTGGGGGCATTTCATATTCGTCCTGGGACAGATCACGGGACCGCTCACCCTTGCCTCACTTGGCCGGCGAGGACATTGGGAGCGCCGACGGCACGGTCGAACACGGGGGCGCCCTGATTCTTGGCGTACACCTGCTCCTCCATCTCCCCGGCCTTGTACGCCATCGCCATACCCCGCGCCGCGTCTAGCATGTGGAAGGCGTTGGGCTTCTTCTTCACGCCGCCCATCGCGCGCACGCGCTGCTCGGTTTCGCCTTGGAAGTCGTCGATCAGCTCGGCGTGGAACGGGAGCAGCAGGAAGCCGGGGTCGACGAACCCGCGCAGATACCGGGTGGACGCTTCGATCATCGTCATGCGCGCGATCAGGTCAACTCGGCCTGTCCACTTGTCACGAACCTCCTCGACGATATGGCCGAACTGATCGACCATCTGGCTGCCTTCCTTGGAGACGTAGTTCTTGTCGACCGACACCGGCACCTTGGCGTTGAACACATACCCGCGTGACACTTCCTTGAGATGCTCGGGGCATTTCTCGTCTGACTCCATCGCCTGATACAGCGGCAGCCCGAGGCCGGTGATGTCCTGGCCGAACGCGCGGAGCGTCAGCCCGTAGTGGCGGGCGATGCGGTAGGTGCACTCGCGAATCTGCCGCTCCGTGAAGCGCCACAGGTGGAACATGCGAATGAGCTGGAGCCGTGACCTCTTCGCCGCGTCAGGCAGGACCGCCCATATCTGTATGACGGTCGGGTCGGTCACGAGGCCGACGTCCATGCCACCGTACACCTGCTGGCCGAGCCCGTCGGGCAGGTCGAGTATGTCACCGACATCGCCATCGGCGGCGATCATCGACGGCAGGTCCTCGGACTGATGCTCGCACGCCTTGAAGGTGATAGTGTTGTACTTCGATTCCTTGTCCTGATCCATGCAAGCCATCAGTCGCGCGGTGACGAAGAACTGTGACAGCGACTGACCCTTCTCGCCGAGAATGTTCCGGCGATAGTCCGGGGTGTTTACCCCGCCGTACATCGCGATGGCGGCCTCCTTCTCGGCCTTGTTCCAGCCCGGCTTCTGTAACGCGGTAACTGACGTTACCTTGAAAGCTCCGGAGGTCGAAATCTTCCCGAACTGCCCTCCGGTCCCGCCGACGTGGACTCCGTAGGCGTGGTACGTGAAGTCGTACTTGCCGTCCGGGCCGGTGTGGTCCTTTATCACGGTCGGGTGGACTTCTACCCAACCGTTGGCTGGGTAGTCCTGTGAGTTCGAGCAAACTTGAGTTTCGGCGTAAAAGGAGTGATCTTCGGCGACCGTCAGGTCATACAGTGTCTCAACCTTCCCGGTCGGCTCGGCCCGCTTCACAAGCGCGAAGTGCTTGCCGTCGTCAACGAACGCCGACTGCGAGCGAAGGTTTCCTCTGATCTGATACCAGCCCCCACGACCACCACCGCCGTGGAACCCCTTGAGCGCCTTCGCCTTCGGGTCTCGGGTCTCCGTCCACCAGTACAGGCTCACGAAGTACCCGAGCGACTGGGCGAGGAGCTTGATCGACAGGACGAGCTTCTTGTCGGCGCACGTCGCCTGCCAGCGACCGGCTGCGTAGCGATCGTCCTTGACCATGTTGCCGTCACCCGTCACGTAGCCGTCAAGCACCAGCCGGCGAACGCGCTCCGACTGTCCCAACAGCCACGGCTTCACCTCATGTTCGACGGCGAGCCGGCCGACATGCTCGACCAGCCAGTCCCGATAGGTTAGCGCCCCCTTGAGGTGCACGCGCGCGCCCTTACTATTCCGATCGTCATAGGCTTTCGACTCGACCCCGATGCTCGCGAGGCGGCGTTGCACCATCTCAACCTCGTCACGATGCACGGAGAGGACCGCCTGCGCGAGCGCCCCGTCAGCTCGCAACCCAACGCAGCCCTCGGCCATGTAGAACCCGAGCAGCCACCAGAAGTCGTCATTGACGGTGACTCCGACAGGCATCTCGGGCAGCGCCGCGACCGGGAACTCGCAGGGGCTCGACCAATACTCCTTCGCGTCCTCGGGCGCCAGGTCGCGCGCCCGCACGAATCGCGCCTCGCCCGGCGCATCGAAGCTCCGGTCGGTGCGACGGCCTTCCTTTAGCTCTCGGGCCTTCAGTGCGCCTATGCCACCCTTCACCCACTTGCGATACCACTTGTCCGCCGACTGCCACGCGACGCCGAGTTGCTCTGCCACTTCGGCGCGGGTATGCCCGTCCTCGAACATTTCGCCGCCGCGCAGCCTTCGGGCCTCCGACTCGGCCATACGCGGACGGCGCTCAGCCCGCCTACACCAGAACGGGTGGTTCTCGGAGGCAACCAGGCCGGGGTGTCCTTGCCCTGCGAGCCGAACAGTGGGGCGGTTGCGCTTGGCTGTCGCGGTCACCTTCCGCCACCGGCCCCGGTGTGTCAGCACCCGGTCGCCGATCTTGACCTGCTCGATGGGAATGTGTCCCGCGTCGGTCAGGACTAGGGTCCCCGGCGGGAAGCACTCGTCGATCATCAGGTCGGGCTCGTGCATTGACTTGACGCCGAGTCCGGTGATGTGAGGTATGCGGCCCAAGATGCGGGTGCCGTCGGCGAAGGCGACGGCGAAGGGCTTGTGGGTGATGCCGGTGCGTTGGGCGTCGGTGCGCAGGAAGTCTCGGGTGAGGCGGGTTTCGGTGATGCGGTTCTCGATGTGGGCGGTGACGCCTTCGAGGTGCAGTAGCTCGGGGGCGGTGACGAGGAGGTCTTCGCCGAGTCGTTTGAAGGCGTGCGACACGGCGCGAGCTTTGATCGACTCCGTTTTCCCGACGTCACGAGCGCAGGGGAATACCTGATAGTTGGTGACGGGCCTGAACAGTGGGTACTGGTAATCGCGAACGTGGTAAGTGCCGCTGTAGGTGTAGTTGTTGGGGTCGCCGAAGAGCAGCTCGGAGAGGTACACCGGGTCGCAGAGCTGAGCGATCAGACTCCAGTCATCATCGTCGAGCATCCACATTCCCTCCAGTGAGCGAATGTCTGACTGTCTGTCAATGATGCCGAGGGTGCCTTCAGCCATAGGGACGGTTCTCGTAGAGCTTCACGTGCCGGCCGTTGAGTTGGGCCATGCGTCCGCGGAGCTGCTCGGGGGTCCACTGATGCTCGTTCTTAGCGCGCACTATAAAGCCGTCGATGGTCACCTGACCATGTATGAGGGCGCAGAGCATGGCGACCCGCTTGGAGTTGAAGCAGCGGCAGAGTTCGTCGACAAGTGAAGGGTTGGCCACTAAAGTTCGCCGATGTAGAGCTTGCCTTTTTCCCGAGCATAATCGGTGTCGATCTTGTCGAGCACCACCACCTCGCCGACGATCCAGTCAAGCACCGACTTCGGGGTGATGTCATGGTAGGCGCGGTCTTCCTTGTCGGCGTGATAGAGCATGCGCACCTTCCAACGCAACTCGTTGACGAACCGCTCATACTCCAGGGTGCGCTTGGAGATGTGAATGCCGCGATCGTGTGCAGCCCGCTTGAGCACGGCAATGTAGTTGGAAAGCGTGTGAGCCCCGCCGGCCTCCCGAGTCTGCTTGTCGATGCCGAGCGCCTTCTCCAGCGCCCGCATCTCCTTGCTCGCTTCGAGCAGCGCCCGACCGTAGGACGCGAGTTCGCCGCCGTCCATCTCCACCCGCTTGTAGCTGCCGGTGGGCACGCCGCGACCGTCAAGCTCGGGCTCCATGCCGTTGATCGCCGTTTGACAGCGGAACACGACGATCTGCTGCTGAAGCAGGGTACCGAGTGACACGAGATCGTTCACCTTACTCAGGACGTATTCGTCGCGATACCGCGCCAGCGAGCGCGTCCACAGGTCCACCTCGTCGGCCGACTGTAGGTGAAGCGGGCCACCGGCAGGCAGCTCCACGCTGAAGTCCACGATGCTAGCTGGCGCTGGCATCGTCTAGCATCTTTTCGTACTCGCGCAGCATTTCGGGTGCGTCGCCCGTGTAGTGGCGGCGCAGGTAGCCGGGGGCGGCCTCGGCCATTATCACGATCGCAAACTCGATGTTCTTGTCCGTGAGTCGCGTCAGCTCGATCTCGACGTTGCCGAACTCGTGGCCCATGTGACAATCAGTGCAGAGCCGCAGGGCGTTAGCGGGCGTCCACTGCATCTTGTGGTTACGCTTCAGCCACTGGCGCGCGATCACGTGATGGGCATGCGACGTGCGCCCACGATAGTCGGGCCGTCCGTTCGCGCGACCACATACCGCACACACACGCTGCACCATCGCGGCGCGATAGAAGTCCTCCGGGGTGGGTGTGAGAATGCTCATCGCTCGTCGTAGGGCAGCAGGAACTCACCGTACAGCCGGCGGAGCAAGCGCGCGCCCTCGACGATGATGTCCTCGTCGCGGAACTCGCGGACCTGCCACACCCACACCATCTGAAGCGGCCTATACACGCCCTTCTGACGCTTACGCCAATACCGGCGGAACTCGTCGTAAGTCCCATACCCCTCGCGCCGGAGACCCGTAACGTCGTTCGCGATCTCCCACAGGGGCTCATGCCGCCGACCTTCCAAGACCATGAGCTTTGCGTCGTACTCGTCGTAGCCGTTCACCGCGTACGCCACAACTGGAGTTGGGAGGTTAGCCGTGATTATCTTCGAGCTTTCGTGGGGCGTCGTCCGGAACTCGGTCTTTTCGCCGATCTTGACTTTCGTCCAGTCGACATGCGGCACGCGGAGGAAGAGAGTCTTGGCCTCTCGTTGCCGGTAGGGCTTTGGAGCTGAGCCGCCGTGGGTCATCTGTAGCCGTGCGTGAGAATGGCGGCGACGACCGAGATCAAAGACGCCAGCAGACCGCCGCCGATGCCGGCCCGCACGAGCCCTCTGTTCACGGCGCTCTGCGTCGCGAGGTCGCCGCCCTGACGGACCTGATTGGCGACCTTCACGGGTTCGAGCTGGGCGTCGAACTTGTCTTGTGCGGCGCCGAGGTCGTCCTTGGTGGCGTAGCTGCCGCGTTCACTTTCGATCTGGGAGCGCAGGTTGTTGGCCTTCTCGTCCTTGTATGACTGAATCTCGCGGGCCAGCTCAAGTGCGGCGAGGTCGGCGGTCTCTTTGATCTCCAGCGCCCGCTGGTCGGCGGCGCGCAAGGCTTCGGTGTGCTCCTTCAGGGTGACGACGACGCCGTTGGCGAGTGCCTTGTCCAGCGAGCCCCTCATGCTGCCACCGGGGCGGGTATCGGCCACAGCTTCGGTAGCGTGTCGGCGCGCAGGTACAGGGGGTGGAGAGGTAAGCCGTCCTTGGTGAAGCCGAGGGCGTACAGGTTGAGCATGGCGCCTGCGTACATGCGTCTGATGTCATGCTGGCGTCCGAGGTGGTGGCCGTGGGCGCCCCAGCAGGCGACGGCGATCTCGGCGACCCTGCCGACCTCTAGGAGGTATTCGTTGTTGCGCGGGCCGACTGCGTTGGCTCCGGCGGCGAGCATGACCTTCGGGTCGGTGGCCCGCAGGGCGAAGGCGTTGACCATGTAGATGCCGCCGTACCCCCAGTCCTTTGCGAACCGTTTGCAGCGTCTGATCGTCGGGTCGTCCTCGGTCTCGTCTGCCGTCGAGGGGTTCAGGCCGATCATCACGCAGATTCCCTTGGTCGGGTCCCACGTACGTGTCAGAATGTAGCGCCAGCGTCGACAGGGCGAGAAGATCGCGGTGTTCCCGCGGCCCTCATACAGTGAGTCCATGCTTACGCGCCGACTGCCGTCAGTAGCTCGGCGAGGGCGTCGTCCATGTCGTCCAGCTCGGACATCTCCTCGACGTGGTCGATGAACTCGGCGATCGCCCCGCGGCGGAGTGTCGCCTTCTCGGCGCAGGCGATCTCGACGGTGCGTTCGTCCTTGCCCAGCCGGCATAGCCGTGACA
>Ga0302324_100010383_pt1 | contig 19292 bp, 17 predicted proteins | sample Palsa_T0_1_FD_201949 | JGI IMG/M metagenome (GOLD analysis project Ga0302324, IMG submission 201949) | Peat permafrost microbial communities from Stordalen Mire near Abisko, Sweden - Palsa_T0_1 | ecosystem: Environmental > Terrestrial > Soil > Palsa > Peat permafrost | place: Sweden: Abisko...
AGACGCTTCGCGCCAGACTCGCCGATGTGCTGCTCGCACAGGGCTATCAGGATCTGAGCGGTCAGATCATCCGCAGCGTCATCAAACTGGTCGACGAGTTGGAGCTCGCGCTGGGCGATCTGGTTCGAATCGGCAGCTTCCAGTACGCCGCGCAGGCGAGCGGACAGGCCAGCGTGGCCTCAAGCCACGGGCCGATGGTCCCCGGCGTCGAACACGGCCAGTGCGTCGCCGCTCAGCAGGATGTGGATGCCGTGTTGTCCGGACTGGGCATGTAGTGCGCGCGCATTGAATCGGGGCGCGAGCCTGGGCCCGCGCCGCGCTTTAGAACAGTTCCAGCTCGCCCGGTGCCGCCGCCTCGCGCAGACTCTGCAGGGCCTTGAGCATCTGCTCGGCACGCAGGCCGCGCATCATGAAATCGAACAGCACGCGCTCCTCGACCATGCTGTAGCGCGCACGCACCTGGTCCAGAATCCCGTGCCAATCGACGCTCGAGGGCGCCGCCGGATCGGTCGTGGCATCGGCCGGAATAGCTAAACCGGCGCGCACATGCGTCAGACGCTGAATCAGCTTGTCGTAGAACTGCAGCGCCTTGACCGCGCCCTGCACCGATTCGCGAATGGATGTGGCCAGAGCCATGGCCGTCGGCGCCACAGGTTCGCTGCGCGCGCGCGCCTCGAATTGCTGCAGATCGGTCGAGATCGACGCCAGACACTGGGCGATCTTGTCGACCTGGGTATCGCTCTCGCGCACCGCGGCGTCCAGCTGCGCTACGCCGAGATTCAGGAATTGGTGCAGACCACGAGCCACCGTCAGGGCACTGGCCAGAGCATCGCGCGGCTCGCGCGCGCCACTAACGACTTCGTTACCGACCGGGTTCATGGTTAGTGGCCTCGGCTCGCGGACCGCGCCGGTCCACTCAATACCCGTTCCAGCGTCGCCAGCAACTGATCGGGATGGAACGGCTTGACCATCCAGCCAGTGGCCCCCGCCTGCTTGCCCTGCAGCTTGCTTTGCGGACTGGACTCGGTGGTCAGCAGCAGCAGCGGAGTCAGGTGATAGCTCGGCAGCGTGCGCAGCTGTGCCACCAGCGTGATGCCGTCCATGCGCGGCATGTTGACGTCGGCCAGCACCAGATCCACCGCGTTCAGGCGCGCATATTCCAAGGCTTCATGCCCGTCGGCGGCCTCGACGACTTCATAGCCGGCGGCGCGCAGCGTCACGCTGACCATGTGCCGCATCGATGCCGAGTCATCGACCGCAAGAATTCGCTTGGACATGCAGCCCGCTCCATTGATGTTTGAATCAAAGCCGGCACGGCCCCCGAAAGCGAGCCGCCGCTCGTTACTTGGTATCGGCGCGTGGGTGCCGGGACTTAACCGTGGCGACGGAGCTTTCCGCGCAGTGAGTACTGCGTCACACAATCGGTGCCTGCGCGCTCGAAGCCCGATGCTGGCTTCGTACAGCAGCGGCAGATAGTGATCGGGCGTGGGTGCAGATAGCAGGGCCGCCATGAAGCCCCACGGGGAACGGCATCATGGACCAAAGGGGCTGGAATAGACTTTCACGCGTTTCACGTCAGATTTGGGAAAGCGCATTTTGCGCCAGATTACGGATGTCAAAGTGCTGTGTGACAAGAAGTATGTTGCATGCGAGTTCAATGCCAATCTTGGCTATCGAGTATCTGATAGATTTGGTCGTTGCTTAGCTGCAATTTCCGGGGCACTCGGATGCAGTTCAAATTGGTTCAGCACTAGAACTCGGCGGTGGATTTGTTGGATCATTCGAAAACAGGGAGGACTGTATCCAGCGGTGTGGTGACCGGTCTTGGCTCGAGACACGCCCTGCTGATACCAACTGAGGGAGCAGCGATAGATGCCACAGAAAACCTGGTCGGCCGTGGATGCGTATCTGACGGATCGCCTGGTTGGGAGCGATGCGGCGCTGGAGGCGACTCTGGCGGCTAGTCGCGCCGCAGGGTTGCCCGAAATCCAGGTCTCACCGACTCAGGGCAAGCTCCTGATGCTCCTGGCGCGCGCCATTGGGGCACATTCCATTCTGGAACTCGGCACCCTGGGCGGCTACAGCACCATCTGGCTCGCGCGGGGGTTACCCGCTGACGGGCAGCTGATCACCTGCGATGTCAATGCCGAGCATGCCGCCGTTGCCCGCGCGAACATCGAGCTCGCTGGACTGAGCGCGAATGTGGAAGTGCGCCTCGGGCCTGCCCTCGACACATTGTCCCAACTGCTCCGAGAGCGTCATCCGCCCTTCGACTTGGTGTTCATCGATGCCGACAAGCCGAACTATCCCGCCTACTTGGAGGCCGCGCTAAAACTCTGCCGACCCGGTACCCTGATCATCGCCGACAATGTCGTGCGCGGCGGCGAGCTGCTGGATGAAGCTACGTCGGATCCCAATGCCCGCGGCGTCCGCGGACTCATCGACAGCCTTGCTGCGGATCCACGCCTCTCCGCCACGGCATTGCAGACCGTGGGCGACAAGGGCCATGACGGCTTCGCGATCGCCCTGGTCAACAAAACGGGTTAGGCCATGCCACCCTTCCCCGCACCCAAAGCATCAGGTCTAAGACTCTCCGTCCTGGTCGCGATCGCGCTCGTCGGCACCGTATTCATCGGCATAATTGCCGCCGTAGCCAACGGTCCCCTGTCGTGGGCATTTTTCGCCGTTGCCATCACCAAGCTTTTGCGACTTCCGACTTGGGATCAGTGGCTCTTTCTCGCCGCATGGGCTGCGCTCACAGGAGCGTTGTTCACGATCGGCGCGGGCGCTGCGCCGCGGCGTGTTCGCACGCGATTGTTCGGGCTCGTCAGTGGAATACTCGTGCCGGCAGGGCTCGTAGTTCTCGCGCGGTTCTTGAGCCGCTACTGGCCGGATACCAGCGGACCCTTCGATAGTCCGCCCCTGACTTTGTTTCTCGTGCTGTATGGTTTGCTGATCCCGTGGCTGCTCGGTCGAGTAGCGTTCGCGCTGAGCCGTGAGAAGGCACCGTGAACGCGACGCCCAAAGCGGTCCGTCCGACGCTCGAAATTCCGGGCGATGCTGGATAAGGCGCTCACTCGGGTGGATGATCGGGCGTTGTTTGGACTGATCTAGCGGTGAATTGAGTATCGCGGCGCATGAGAATGGACAGGACGAACCGGCTGATTCTTCATTTTGCTATTGGGATCGTTTGCCGTTTGGCGCCTTGAAGGCCGCCTTAAGGCTGGCAGGCGTCTGGTCCATGCTCCGATGCGGGAGAATCGCCGCCACGGTCCTGGTGCGCGACCTGAGCCACGAACTGCGCGCGCCTCGTTCAATTGGCACGCAGCACAGCGCCGCAGCTCAGGCGCGCATGTCGGCGCTTACTTGAAGGTCGCGTCGGTGCGATCCAGGGTGTCGCGGTGCGGAACGAAATCTACCATCGAGTCGAACGATGGACCTATCAGCGCGTTGGACTTCAATTCCGCGCGAACCGCGGCGTTGACTTTGTCCAGCCCGTCGGCAGTGGGCGTCACGTAGTACACCCAGAAGCTGTTGGGCGACTCGGTATGGATGCTCTCCTCATCGATTTCATATTCGACGACTGAACCGTCTGCGAGGAGTTTTTCCATCATCGGCTCAAAGACGCTCTTGCTCAGTATCTCCACTGCATCGTCCGGTGCCGTCGGCTTGAGTGCGTACGACGAGCCGTGCGAATAGGCGCCCTTGTAGGTGCCCGCGCGCCAGTTGTAGTGACGGCTGACCAGGACGACGTCCGCATGCTTGGTCACGGAAGTGATGACTCCCGTGGTCGTAGTGCTGGACTTCTCGAACGCGTCCAGTACCTTCATGATGCCCGCGAGCGAGTGAGACGACCACCAGTTATCGTGGGTATAGCCGTCGGCGGAGTGTACGAGATTGAAATCGCTGCCGTAGGCGATCAGCGTACTATCGCCGATGGCCTCGTCCAGGGTCTTCTGATTCGAGGCAACGGGCTTCTCGAACTCCGCCCACTTCGCACGCGGCACGGCCCAGAGAGAAACGTACGTATACATACGCTCCTTTTCCTTCATGTCGCTGGTCTGCGATTGCACGCTGCCCGCAAGCGCGCCCAACACTGCGCACAGTGCGAGCTGCGCGATCCTCTTGTTACGTTTCTGTTGCACGGCTGGTCTCCCTTCTTCCTCATTTTGCTGTTGCGCGGGAATCCGACCGGATTCCCGCAGCGGCGCAGTATACGCCGCGAGGATCGGCGGCAGTTGGCCGATGGCCGCCGGACGCACCGCCGCCCGCCAAATTGCCAGTGGCGGACGACCGCGCGTTGTTTGATCTCGCCAAGCTGTGAGCATGACGATCATCGGCCGGCGCGGGCCGCGTACGCGAAGCGCACCCCGTGGCGTGCGCTACAAGGGTAATCCCATTTTATTCAGCAGCGCCGCGTAGCGCCGAAAAGCCCCACAAAGCCGAGCGTCATCGTGATGATCGGCTGGCTAAGTATCGCTGTCAGTCTTTATCGCTGTCAGTCTGCCTCGCGCATCAGCTGCACATTGCCGCCCGCCGCGGTGGTATCCACGCTCAGTGCCCGCTCGGTCATGAAGCGCGTCAGATACTGCGGGCCGCCGGCCTTCGGTCCGGTGCCGGACAAGCCTTCGCCGCCAAAGGGCTGCGAGCCGACCACGGCACCGATCATCGAGCGGTTGACGTACAGATTGCCGACCCGCGCTCGCCGGCGCACCTGCTCGGTGTGCTGCGTCAAGCGCGTTTGCAGCCCCATCGTCAGGCCATAGCCGCTGGCATTGATGCGATCGACGGTCCGTTCCAGCTCGCCGGCGCGCCAGGTTACGACGTGCAGCACAGGACCGAATACCTCCTGGCGCATATCCTCGATCCTCTCCAGCCGCACCAGCGTCGGGGCCACGAAATGTCCGCCGCCGGAGAACGCCGGCAGCGCACAGCGGTACAGGATCTGCTGCTGCGGCAGTGAGGCCACGTAGGCCTCCAAACTCTGCTGCGCGCTCGCATCGATGACCGGACCGATGTCGGTATCGATGTCGCCGGGATCGCCGATACGCAGCCGAGCCATCGCGCCAATCAGCATGCGCAGCATCGCCTCGGCGATGTCCTGCTGCAGGCACAGCAGCCGCAGCGCCGAGCAGCGCTGCCCGGCGCTCTGGAACGCGGAGGCCATGACATCGCCGACTGCTCGCTCCAGCAGCGCAGTGGAATCCACCAGCATCGCATTCAGGCCGCCGGTTTCGGCGATCAGCGGCACGAGCGGACGGCTCTCATCGGCCAGCAGCGCCTGGGCGATGCGGCGCGCGGTGCCGTTGGAGCCCGTGAACACCACCCCGGCGAGCCGGCGATCCCCGACCAGGGCAGCGCCGAGGGCATCATCCCCGGGCAGCAGGGCCAGGACCTGCGGCGGCACACCGGCCTCGAGCAGCAGGCGTACCGCGGCGGCCGCGATCAGCGGCGTCTGCGGCGCAGGCTTGGCGATCACCGCGTTGCCCGTGACCAGCGCGGCGCTGACCTGACCGAGAAATATCGCCAGCGGAAAATTCCACGGACTGATGCAGGCGAACGTGCCGCGCGCGGCCCAGCGCAGCTCGTTGAGTTCGCCGGTCGGACCGGGCAGCGCCAGCGGCTGCATCAAACGCCGTGCCTGGACGGCGTAGTAGCGGCAGAAATCCACCGCCTCGCGCACCTCGGCGAGCGCGTCCTCGAAGTTCTTGCCGGCCTCGCGCACCGCCAGCGCCATCAACAGCGCGCGCTCGCGCTCGAGCAGATCGGCCACACGCATCAGGCAATCCGCGCGTTGCTCGACGCTGAGCGCCGCCCACTCGGGCTGCGCGGCCTGCGTCAGTTCCAGGGCTTGCGCCAGATGCGCGGCAGTCGCCGCGACGAACGTGCCGACGACACGCTGCGTGCGGGCCGGGTCGCGCACGGCGAGGCCGGCGCCGTCCATTTCCCGACCGCCGATCATCGGCGCGGCGCGCTGTTCGCGCGCCCAGCACTCGGCCATGCGCGCCAGCTGCTGGCGGACCGCCGCAGCATCGGAAAAATCGATGCCCGCGGAATTTCTGCGATCGGGATACAGATCCTTCGGTGCCACGATTGCCTCGTTCTCCATCGCCGGTGCGCGTTGCAGTTGCATCACGGGATCGAGCAGCAGGCGTTCATCGCTGATGCTCGGACTGGCCAATTGATAGACAAAGCCGGCGTTGGCGCTGTTCTCGAGAATGCGCCGCACCAGATACGGTAGCAGTTCCGCATAGCCTCCGACCGGCGCATAGATGCGACAGCGTACATCGGCGTCGCTGATCAGGCGCTCATAGAGCCCCGCACCCATGCCATGCAGGCGTTGAAATTCAAACGCACCGCGGCCGGCCGACCAGTGCAGTACCGTGGCCACGGTCAGCGCGTTATGGGTGGCAAAGGCCGGAAATAGTCCTTTGGCCTGCAGCAGGCGACGGGCGCAGGTCAGATAACTCACGTCGGTGGCGCTCTTGCGCGTATAGACGGGAAATGCCGCGAGACTGAGTTGCTGGGCGTGCTGGATCTCGCCGTCCCAATAGGCGCCTTTGACCAGCCGCACGGTCAGGCGCAGGCCGCAACGCTGCGCCAGATCATCGGCCCAGTCGATGATGGCCGGCGCGCGGCGCTGATAAGCCTGCACCGCAAAGCCGAAACCGTCCCAACCCTTGAGGCGCGGATCGGCCGCCACCGCGCCGATCACGGCCAGCGACATCTCCAGCCGTTCACTCTCCTCGGCATCGATGGTCATTCCGATGTTCTGCTCGCGCGCCGCGCGCGCCAGTGCCGTCACGGTCTGCGTCAGCTCTGCCACGGCATGTTCGCGCTGCAGCGGCTCGTAGCGGCAGTTCAGCGCCGAGAGCTTGACCGAGATGCCGTCATTGCCGGCGCTGGCAGCGCGCTGCCCGGCGCCCTGCTCGGCGCCCCGACCCACCGCCGCGATGGCATCCTGATAGGCGGCCAGGTAGCGTTGCGCCTCGGCGTCCGTGCGCGCGGATTCTCCGAGCATGTCATAGGAGAAACTGAAGCCCCGCAGCTCGCGGCCGGCTGCGCGCCGCAGCGCCTGACGGATGTCGCGGCCGAATACGAATTGCCGTCCCAGCATCTGCATCGACAGCGCCACCAGAGGTCGCATCAGCTGCGCTGCCGCCGGCGCGATGCACACGCTTTGGCGCGCCAGCATCAGCGCACGGGTGAGCGCGTTGACGCGCCACGAGGGCGAGGCGCCGCGGTGAGCGCGCCAATCCCCGTCCGTGATCTTCTCGGCGATCAGCTTCGCGGCCGTGGCCGCATCCGGGATGCGCAGGTACGCCTCCGCCAGCGTCAGCAGCGCCAAACCTTCGGCGCTTTGAATTCCGTACTGCTGCAGGAAGCGGTCGATCCAGCGGTGCGACAGTGCCGCGCGCTGCGCGCGCACCAGCTCCAGGGCAGTGCGCTGGACGGCATCCTCGAGCATCGGCGCTGACATGGAAGCGACGCCCATCAGTTGCCGTCGCTGATGAGCGTGCCGCCGTCGACGATGAGATTCTGCCCGGTGATGAAAGCGCCGGCGGGCGATGCCAACATCACGGCCACACCGGCGATCTCGTGCGGCTGGCCGATGCGGCGCAGCGGGGTCTGTGCCAGCCGGCGCGCAAGCGCCGGCGCGTCCTCGGTCAGTGGCCGCGCGAACTCGGTAGCGATGACCCCGGGCGAAATCGCGTTCACGCGCACGTTCGACGGACCCCACTCGACCGCCAGGTTGCGCGCCAGCTGGGCAACCCCGGCCTTGGACAAGCCGTACAGGCCGATGGATTTGTTACCGCGCAGGCTCGAGAGACTCGCGGTCAGGATGACCGCGCCGTCGCGCCGCTGCGCCATGGCCGGAATCACCAGGCTGCTCAGCCACAGCATGCTGCGCAGGTTCACGGTCATGGTCTGCTCCCAATCCTGATCGCTGGCGGCGGCGATTGGCCCCAGATGCGGCGCGACACCGGCGTTGCACACCAGCACATCGATGCGCTCGCGCTCTGCCAGCGTGCTGTGCACCAGCTGCTGCAGTTGCGGGCGTTGCCCGACATCACAGGCTATGCCGAGCGCGTCCAGACCCTGCGCGCAAAGCCCCGCCGCCGCCTCGGCGCAGGCCCGCGCTTCATTGCTCGAGAGCACGACCCGGGCGCCGGCGCGGGCCATCTCGGTGGCGATCGCCAGGCCGATGCCGCGAGTGGCGCCCGTGATCAGTGCCACTTTGCCCTCGAGGCTGAACAGCTCGGACATCGCTAGGGCTGGGCCGACAGATGCGGCCACGCCGCGCGCAGATACAGTGCCATCGAGATCAGCGTGAGTGCCGCGGCGAGCACAGTGAGCCATTGCCCGAGCAGATAGATCGGCAGGCCCAGCAGCGAATGGCGGAACAGCAGCATCGTCAGCCCGACCATCTGCAGGATGGTCTTGTATTTGCCGATGCGCGATACCGCCACCGCGGTGCGCTGGCCGATGCCCGCCATCCATTCGCGCAACGCCGAGATGGCGATCTCGCGGCCGATGATCACCGCAGCCGTCAGGACCATGACCGCACGCGGATCGCGGCTGACGATCAGCACCAGCGCGACCGCGACGATGAGCTTGTCTGCCACCGGATCGAGGAAAGCCCCCAAGCGGGTGGTCTGTCCCAGGCGGCGCGCCAGGTAGCCATCGAGCGAATCGGTGATCGCCGCCGCCGCGAACAGCAGCCCGGCCAGCGGATCGGCCAGATCGTGCGGCACGTGGCTGCCGATCAGGAACAACAGCATGATCAGCGGTATCGCCAGAATGCGCAGCCACGTCAGGATGTTTGGCCAGTTCCAGATCATCAGGCCCCCGGGTGCAGATGATCATAGATCGAACGCGCCATCGACGCGCCGACGCCGGCTACTTTTTCCAGATCCGCGACCGCGGCCCGCATGACGCCCTGCAGGCCACCGAAATGCGTCAGTATGGCGCGCCGCCGCGCCGGCCCCAGGCCCGGTATGGTCTCGAGCACCGACTCGCGATAGCGCCGCGCGCGCCGCCGGCGATGCCCGGTGATCGCGAACCGATGCGCTTCATCGCGCACCCGTTGAATGAAGTGCAGCGCCGCGCTGTCAGGCTCGAGCACGATCGCTGTGCTCTCCCCGGGCCGGTGCAGCCGCTCCTGACCGGGGCGCCGGTCCGCTCCCTTGGCCACGCCGACCACCGCCAGCCCCTCGACCCCGGCCTCGGCCAGCGCCCGGACCGCGGCCTCCACCTGCCCCGCTCCGCCGTCGATCAGCAGCAGATCCGGACGCACACGCTCACCGCTGGCGATGCGTTGCGCGTGGCGGTGCAGGGCCTGGTGCATGGCGGCGTAGTCATCGCCGGCCGTGACCCCCTCGATGTTGTAACGCCGGTAATCGCGCTTGCGTGCGCCTTCCGGGCCGAACACGACACAGGAGGCCACGGTGCCTTCGCCGGCGGTATGACTGACATCGAAGCACTCGACCCGCTCGGGGGCGGCCGGCAATTGCAGCACGCGCGCCAGAATCTGCATGCCTTGCGCGGCCAGCTCGGCCTGGGCGCGCCGCATGCGCAGCGCATTGCGCGCGTTCTCCTGCGCCTGCTCGATCCATTTGACGCCCAGTCCGCGCTGCGGCACGCGCAGCTGCAGCGAGCGGCCCAGGGAGCTCGACAGCGCCTCCATGAGCGCTTCGCGGTCGGGCAGTTCGATGTTGATCAGCACCTCCGGCGGCAGAGCTTCGCGGCTGTAATAGAGCATCAGGAAGTCGGCCAGCGTTTCCGCCGGCTCACTGAGCGCGCTGCCCGGAAAATAACTGGCGGTCCCCAGATTCTGGCCCTCGCGCACGGGCAGCACGCAGATCGCGTACTGCCCCGGCTCCCCGGCGATCGCCACCACGTCGATGTCGGTGCGACGCTGTGCATTGGCGATCTGCTGCGCGCGGATTTCCTGCAGCTCACGCAGCTGATCGCGCAGCCGCGCGGCGTCTTCGAACTGCAGCGAGGCCGCGGCCGCCTCCATGCGCCGCTGCAATTCGGCGACCACCTCGAGATTACGCCCCTCGAGCACGCCGATCGCGCCCTCGACGTCACGCGCGTAGGTATCGCGATCAATCAGGCCAACACACGGTGCCGAGCAGCGGCCGATCTGGTACTGCAGGCACGGCCGGCTGCGATTGGCGAAGAAGGAATCGCGGCAGTTGCGAATGCGAAATACCTTCTGCAGGTGCTGCAGCACTTCCTTGACGCTCGAGGCGCTCGGAAACGGCCCGAACTGGCGGCTGCCGCGCTGGCGCGGCCCACGATAGAACACCAGCCGCGGGAACTCGTGACCTGCGGGACAGAGGATGTACGGGAAGGATTTGTCGTCGCGCAGGATAATGTTGTAGCGCGGGCGATGGGCCTTGATCAGGTTGCTCTCGAGCAGCAGCGCCTCGGACTCGGTATTGACGACGGTCACCTCGATGCGCGCGATGCGCGCCACCAGCGCCGCGACCTTCGGTGCCAGCAGGCGGCTGGAGAAGTAGCTGCCGACCCGATCGCGCAGACGCGCCGCCTTGCCGACATAGATCAATTCGCCGTCGGCCGCGTACATGCGATAGACACCGGGACGCTGCGGCAGCGTCGCCACATAGTCTTTGGCATCGAATTCGCGTTCGCTCATGGCGGCGCTCGCGGCGGCCTGCTCAGAAGGCAGAGCACGCCCCGTCGAGCTGGCGAGGGATGCTCACGATTGCCGCTTGCTGCGCTCGGCGATCAGCATCGCGAGTTCGAGCGCCTGCTCGTAATTCAGTCGCGGATCGACCTGCGAGCGGTAGGCGCGCTGCAGATCCGAGTCGGTCAGACCGCGCGCGCCGCCGGTGCATTCGGTGACGTCCTCGCCCGTGAGCTCAATGTGCGCACCGCCCAGATAGGAGCCGTGTTCGGCGTGGATGCGGAAGGCCAGATCGAGTTCCTTTAGGATGTTCTCGAAGCGTCGCGTCTTGAAGCCGCCGGTGCTGGTTTCGGTATTGCCGTGCATGGGATCGCAGCACCACAGCACCGTATGACCGGTGCGCTGCACCGCCTCTATGGCCGCCGGCAGCGACTTCTCGATGTCCTTGGCGCCATAGCGGTGAATCAAAGTCAGCCGGCCGGGCTGGTTCTGCGGATTGAGTGCGGTCACGAGCTCCTGCAACCACTGCGCGCTCATGGCGGCGCCGATCTTGATGCCGATCGGATTGGCGATGCCGCGGAAGTACTCGACGTGCGAGCCTTCGACCTGCGCCGTGCGCATGCCGATCCAGGGCATGTGGGTCGAGAGGTTGTACCAGCGGTTCTGGCGCGCGATGTAGCGCGTCTGTGCCTGCTCGTACAGCAGATGCAAACCCTCGTGGCTGGCAAAGAAGTCCACGCGCGTGGCCTCGTGCACCCGCTTGCCGCTCAGAGATTCGAAGAAATCCAGCGCATCGCCGATCGAGCGCGCGGTGCGCTCGTAGGCCTCACGCAGCTGCGCGTGGCGCACAAAACCCAGATCCCAGTATTCGGGATGATGCAGGTCGGCGAAGCCGCCATCGACCAGCGCGCGCACGAAATTCAAGGTCAGCGCGGCGCGCTCGTAGCCGCGCAGCAACAATTGCGGGTCGGCGCGGCGCGCCTGCGGGTTGAACTCCGGCCGGTTCACCAGATCGCCGCGATAGGCCGGCAACGTGACGCCCTCGCGCGTCTCGGTATCCGCCGAGCGGGGCTTGGCGTATTGGCCTGCCATGCGGCCGACGCGCACCACCGGGCGCTTCATGCCCGACAGCAACACCAGGCTCATCTGCAGCAGCACCTTGAGCTGCTTGGCGATGCGGTCGGATTCGCACTCGACGAAGCTCTCGGCGCAGTCCCCGCCCTGCAACAGAAAGCCTTCGCCGCGCTGGACCGCCGCCAGCCGCTCGCGCAGGTTCTCCACTTCCCACGACACCACGATCGGCGGCAGTCGCGCCAGTTCAGCGACCACCTTGGCCAGCGCCTCCGGATCATCGTAGATCGGCTGCTGAGCGGCCTTGCGCGACTGCCAGCTCGCCGGGTGCCAGGAATTGCTGTCGGTGGAACGCATGGGCCAATGCTAACATGGGCACTTTGCCGGGGGCATTGCATGCATAAGGTGCTGGTTCTGGGGGCCGGCAAGATCGGCGCGTTGATCTCGGGCCTGCTGGCCGAATCAGGCGCCTATCAGGTGCAGCTCGCCGATCTCGAGGAGAGCGCGGCGAGCAGCGTGGCACGGGCCCATGGGCTGGCCAATGTGCTGCCGGTGCGGCTGGATGCGACCGACGCGGCGGCACTGCGCGCGCAGCTGCAGCAGCATCGGGTCGACGCGGTGGTTTCCAGCCTGCCCTATCACTGCAATCCGCTGGTCGGGGCCGCGGCGCGCGAGGCCGGGGTGCACTACTTCGATCTAACCGAAGATGTCGAGGTCACGCGCCGCGTCGCCGCGCTGGCGCGCGAGGCGCCGCAGGCATTCGTGCCTCAATGCGGGCTCGCCCCGGGCTTCATCAGCATCGCCGGCGGCGAGCTGATTCGCCACTTCGATACGCTGCGCAGCGTGCGGCTGCGGGTCGGCGCGCTGCCGCAGCACCCGCACAACGTCCTGAAATACTCTCTGACCTGGTCCACCGAGGGCCTGATCAACGAATACGGCAATCCGTGCGAAGCCATGGCCGACGGCCGCCTGGTCGAAATCCGGCCGCTCGAAGGGCTGGAGGAGATCGAGATCGACGGCACGCTGTATGAGGCATTCAATACCTCCGGTGGCCTGGGCTCGCTGGCGCAGACCTGCGGCGCGCGCTGCGAGAGCATGGACTACAAGACCATCCGCTATCCCGGACACTGCGCGCAGATGCGCCTGCTCATGAACGATCTGAAGCTCAATCAGGATCGCGCGACGCTCAAACGGATCCTGGAAAATGCCGTGCCGCAGACGCTGCAGGACGTCGTGATCGTATATGCCGCCGTGACCGGCCAGCAGAACGGCGAGCTGCGCGAGGAAAACTACGTCAGCAAGATCTATCCGCAGATGATTGCCGGCCGGCTGTGGTCCGCGATTCAGGTCAGCACCGCCTCGGGCGTGTGCGCGGTATTGGATCTGGTGCTGATGCACCCGGAGCGCCATCGCGGCCTGGTGACTCAGGAGTCCTTCCGCCTGCCCGACATCCTGAGCAACCGCTTCGGCCGCAACCTTGCCGCCGGCAGCAGCAAGGACATCTCGGGCGACGTGGTGCTCAGCGGTGCGCCGGGGCGGCAGCGGGCGCTGCGGGCGTGAGCGGCGTGCAGTCCACCGATCGCGCCGCGCTGCTGGCGCATTTCGAGCTCGAGGCCGCCGGCGAGGGCGCGCAACACGCAGCACTCGATTCCTTCAGTCCCGCCGATGGCAATCTGATCGCCCGCGTGCGCACGCACAGCGCCGCCGATTACGAGGACACCCTCGGCCGCGCCGTGGTCGCGGCACGCAGTTGGGCCGATGTGCCCGCGCCGGCGCGCGGTCAGCTGGTGCGCCATGTGGCCGACGAGCTGCGCTCACACAAGACGCAGCTGGCGGCATTGGTCGCGCTCGAGAACGGCAAGATCATCGCCGAAGCGCTCGGGGAAGTGCAGGAGATGATCGACATGGCCGACTTCGCGGTCGGACAGTCGCGCATGCTCTACGGCCGCACCATGCACTCCGAGCGCGCGCAGCATCGCATGTACGAGCAATGGCATCCGCTCGGCGTGGTCGGCATCATCACGGCCTTCAACTTCCCGGTCGCGGTGTGGTCCTGGAATGCGCTGCTCGCGGCCATCTGCGGCAACGCCTGCATCTGGAAACCCTCGCCGAAGACCCCGCTGTGCGCTCTGGCGGTACAGCGTTTGTGCCGGCGCGTGCTCGAGCGCCATCAGGCGCCGCCGATTTTTCAGCTGCTGATCGATCACGGCAGCGAACATGGCCAGCGGCTCGCGGCCGATGCGCGCGTTGCGCTGCTGTCCTTCACCGGCTCGACCCAGGTCGGGCGTCAGATTGCGCAGGCGGTGGCCGCAAGACTCGGCAAATCCCTGCTCGAGCTGGGCGGCAACAACTGCATCATCGTCGATGACAGCGCCGATCTGGACCTCGCCGCGCGCGCGATCGTGTTTGGCGCGCTCGGCACGGCCGGGCAGCGTTGCACCACGACGCGACGCGTGCTGGTGCACCGTTCGCGCCTGGAGGAACTGCAGCGGCGCCTGGTGCACGCCTACCAGCAAATGACCATCGGCGATCCGCTCGATCCGGCAACGCTGGTCGGGCCGCTGATCGACGCGCAGGCCGTGCGAGAGTTCGAGCGCGCGCTCGCGGCCGCACGCGCTGCCGGCGGCAAGGTGCTGGTGGGCGGCAAAGTGATCACGCGGCCGGGCCACTATGTGGAGCCTGCGATCGTGCTGGCGCACAACGACTGGGAGATCGTGCAGCGGGAGACTTTCGCGCCCATCCTGTACCTGATCGCTACCGACTCGCTCGAGCAGGCCATCGAGCTGCAGAATCAATCCGCGTACGGCCTGTCCTCGGCACTGTTCACGCAGCGGCTGGCCAACGCCGAGCGCTACCTGAGCCACCGCGGCAGCGACTGCGGCATCGCCGGCATCAACATCGGCACCTCGGGGGCCGAGATTGGCGGCGCCTTCGGCGGCGAGAAAGACACCGGTGGCGGCCGCGAGGCCGGCTCGGATGCCTGGCAGGCCTACATGCGCCGCCAGACCAACACCATCAACTGGAGCTCGGCGCTGCCGCTGGCACAGGGCATCGAGTTCGATATCGCCCCTTAGCCGACCGCGCCGGGGATTGAGCGCCCGGGCAGCTGCAGCTCCACCCGCGCCCCGCCCAGGCCCGGGGAGGCATCGATGAAGAATCTGCCGCCATAGATCGCCACCGTTTCACGCACCATCGACAGCCCGAGCCCATGACCGGGCACGTGCTCGTCAGCACGCACGCCGCGCTCGATGACGCGCATGCGGTCGGTGGTGGCAATGCCCGGACCGTCATCCTCGACGACGATCGACAGACGCTGCGGCAGCGCGCGCGCCTCATCCAGCTGGGCGCTGACCGCGATGCGTGAACGGCACCACTTGCAGGCGTTGTCGAGCACGTTGCCCAGCAGCTCGAGGATATCGCCGGTGTCGCCGAGAAACCCGAGCTGCGCAGGCACCTCCAGATCGATGCGCAGATCCTTGTCGGCATGCACCTTGAGCATCGCCGCGCGCAGCTCGCTGAGCAGCGGCAGCACCGCCACGCTGGCCTGGCCCAATGTGGCCCCGCCGCCCGCGGCGGCGCGCTTGAGCTGGTGTTCGACGATCTGCGCCATGCGATCGATCTCCATCTGGATGGTCGCGCGCTGCGTGTCGGCGGACTCCACCGTGCCGAGAGTGGCGCGTATCACCGCCAGCGGGGTCTTGAGGCTGTGCGCCAGATTGCCGAGCGTGTCGCGGTAGCGGGCAATGCGATTTCGCTCGGACTCCAGCAGCGCATTGAGTCCCGTGGTAACCCCGGCGAGTTCGCGCGGGTAGGCCGCGCCCAGCCCCTGGGCGGCCCCGGCCTCGACCGCTGCGATCTCCTGCTCCAGGCGCCGCACCGGTGCGAGCGCTCGGCGCATCATCCAGGCCATGGTCGCCAGCAGCGCCAGCACCAGAGCGCCGAACCAGCCGGCCATCTGCTGCCGGAAGCGCCACAGCTGCCGGCGCTGCGGTTCGGTGCTGTCGGCCGCCGTGAACACCAGATTCTTGGACTCGCCGGCGGCGTACACCCACTGCAGGCCGCGGCTGAGTTCCGCCACCTGCGTGCCGTCGCGGGCGCGTTGATAACGGAAGTCCACTCCGCCGACGGCCAGGCGCATGCCCAGTTCGAGCCCGGTACCGCTCAACGATGCAGAGCTCCACAGCAGCTTGCCGTTCTCGTCGCGCACGGCCGCATAGAGGCCCGAGCCCGGCACCTCGAGCCGCGATTCCGGGTCGAGCAGGTTGACATCGATGCCGCCATCACGATTCAAATCCACCGCGGTGACCAGCCCGACCACCTGCTCGGCCAGCAGTTCACGCAGCGCGACGTTGGCGAGCTCGCGAAATACCCCGTCGAGCACGCCGACCGTCAGAGCGAAGAACAGCACCAGCGGCACCGCCACCGCGAACAGCAGGCGACGGCTGACGGACCGCGGCGCGCGCGCCATCAGAGCGTGCCGGCAACCGGCGCGCTCTGGCGCGGCAGGCTCAGCCGGTAGCCGCGCCCGCGCAGCGTCTCGATCGGTTTGAGGGTGTCGTCGGGGTCGAGTTTTCGACGCAGTCGGCCCACCAGCACTTCGACCACATTGCTGTCGCGATCGAAGTCCTGAGCGTACAGCCGTTCGGTCAGCTCGGTCTTGGAAAGCACCTCACCGGCACGCAGCATCAGGTGCTCGAGAATGCGGTATTCGAAGCTGGTGAGCTCCACGGCCGTGCCGCGCACCGTGACGGTCTGCGCCCTGGAGTCCAGTTCTATCGGGCCGCAGGCCAGGCGGGGGCTGGCCCAACCACCAGCCCGGCGCAGCAGCGCCGCCAGTCGCGCCTGCACTTCGGCGACATGGAACGGCTTGGCCACATAGTCGTCCGCGCCAGCGCTCAAACCCTCCACCTTGTCCTGCCAGCGATCGCGCGCGGTCAGGATCAGCACGCCAAAGCTCTTGCCGCGCGCACGCAGTTGGCGGATCAGATCCAGGCCGGAGAGCTTGGGCAAGCCCAGATCGATGATGGCCACATCGATCGGGTACTCGGTCCCGGCGTACAGGCCCTCTTCGCCGTCGGCGGCAACATCCACGGTATGTCCGGCAGCGGTCAGATCCACCCGCAACGCCTCGCGCAGGACCGCTTCGTCTTCGACCACCAGTATTCTCATGATCGGCTCAGGGCGTTCAGGGAACTTCAGCGCCGCTGCGCGCATCGATACGCACGCTCCAGACCTTGCCGCCTTCCGACAGCAGTCGGAACACGTACATGTGCCGGCCGCTCTCATCGGCGCTGGCGGCACGCACCACGCGCGCGGCGTAGCGCTTCTGTACCAGCGCGGTCGCCTGCGTTCGCGTGAGCTCATGCTCCGGCATGGGATTGGGCGGCTCGGCCGTGCGGCCCGCAGACAAGGGCATGAGCAGCAGCCCGACGGCCATGACCAAGCCAGGGATCTGTTGCGCCTGCTGCATTGCCCGCACCGCCCCCCGCACGCATTGGCTGAATGTCACCAGCAACCACATTAGGGCGATCCCGATGAACCCCGGCTGAACTGCAGTTAGCTCTTGTGATTCAAAGATTTAGCTGCGCCCCAGAGCTCCTCCCACTGCGCTGCCGAGAGCTCCTGCAGCACCATGCCCCGGCGCTTGGCCTCCAGTTCCATGAACTCGAAGCGTCGCTCGAATTTCAATGCCGCAGCGCGCAAGGCGTCCTCGGCGTCGAGCTCGAGGTGGCGCGCCCAGTTGGCGAGCGTGAACAGCAGATCGCCGAGTTCCTCGGCCACAGCCTCGCGCTGGCCCAGTTTAATCGCCTGATCGATCTCCGCCAGCTCCTCATCGATCTTGGTGCGCACACCGGCGGGCCCATCCCAGTCGAAGCCGACCCGGCGCGCGCGCCGGCCGAGCTTGGCCGCACGCACCAGAGCCGGCAGCGCGCGCGGCACATCGGCCAGCGCTCCCGGCGCGCCCTGCGCTGCCCGCTCGCGCGCTTTCTGCGCCTCCCAGGACACATGCAGATGCGGCACGTCGATCGCGGTGCGTTCGGCGAACACGTGCGGATGACGCCGCACCAGCTTGTCGCGAATACCTTGCGCGACGCCGGCAAAATCGAAGCGGCCGAGTTCCTCGGCCATGCATGCGTGGAACACGACATGAAACAGCAGATCTCCCAGCTCATCGCGCAGTCGCTCCAGATCGCCACGCGCGATCGCATCGGCCACCTCGTACGCTTCCTCGATCGTGAACGGTGCGATACTCGCGAAACTCTGCTCGCGGTCCCAGGGACAGCCGTCCTGCGGATCGCGCAGCGTGCGCATGAGCGCCAGCAGCGCATCGACCTGCTCGGCCGCGCGGCTCAAGCCGCGCCCTCGAGCAGCAAGTCGCGCAGTTTGGCGAGGATGCCGGCCGTTGCGCCCCAGATGTTGCGCTCACCGAAGGGCAGCTCCCAGCTCTCGAGCTCCAGAGCGCGCGCCCGGCCAGAATGCGATCGATAGTTTCCGGGGCTCAGGGCGAATGCCAGCGGCAGCTCGAATACTTCGGCCACCTCGGTGCTGTCGGGTTTGAGCGTAAAGCCGGGCTGCAGCAGCGCGACCACGGGGGTGATGCGATAGCCGGTGCGCACGATCTGATCGGACAGAAACCCGACCGTCTGGATCAACGGCGCGTCGATGCCGATCTCCTCCAGCGTCTCGCGCACGGCGGCCGCGGCCGGATCCAGGTCGGTCGGCTCGACCCGGCCACCGGGAAAGCTGATCTGACCGGCGTGCGAGCGCAGATGACTCGCGCGCACCGTCAGCAGCAGCGCCGGTGCGTCCGGATGCAGCACGATCGGCACCAGTACCGCTGCCGCGGCCAGCGTCGGGGAATGCTCCAGGCCGTGATCGGGCGCCGGCAGCAAGCGGCTATGCAGGCGCGCACGCCAGTCGACAGGCAGCGCGCTCGGCATCGAAGTCGCCGGTGTGATCATTGCGCCGCTCAACCCCCGCCGCCGGACGGCCCACCCTTGAGCCCACCGCGTGTGAGCTCCTCCGGGTCGAGCAGCGCATCGAGTTGCTCGCGCGCCAGCCCGGTCTCGCGGGCCGCGACCTCCCGGATCGGCTTGCCCTCGGCGTAGGCCTTCTTGGCGATCGCGGCGCCTTTTTCGTAACCGATCACCGGATTCAACGCCGTCACCAGTATGGGACTGCGTTCCAGCGCCTCGCCCAGGCGCGCACGATTGACCTCGAAACCCGCGATCGCGCGATCGGCCAGCAGCCGTGAGACGTTGGCGAGCAGGCGGATGCTCTCGAGCAGGTCGTAGGCGATCAGCGGCAGCATGACGTTGAGCTGGAAGTTGCCCGACTGTCCAGCGATCGTGATGGCCGCGTCGTGGCCGATGACTTGCGCGGCGACCATGGCCGTGGCCTCCGGGATCACCGGATTGACCTTGCCCGGCATGATGCTGCTGCCGGGCTGAAGTGCCGGCAAGGCAATCTCGCCCAGTCCGGCCAGCGGGCCGCTGTTCATCCAGCGCAGATCATTGGCTATTTTCATCAGGCTCACGGCGATGACCTTGAGCTGACCGGAGAG
>Ga0302324_100010385_pt1 | contig 19291 bp, 20 predicted proteins | sample Palsa_T0_1_FD_201949 | JGI IMG/M metagenome (GOLD analysis project Ga0302324, IMG submission 201949) | Peat permafrost microbial communities from Stordalen Mire near Abisko, Sweden - Palsa_T0_1 | ecosystem: Environmental > Terrestrial > Soil > Palsa > Peat permafrost | place: Sweden: Abisko...
ATACTCATTCTCGACCCGCACACCCGAAAAATCACGGACGCCAATCCGTTCATTTCGGATTTATTGGGCTATCCTGCCCGCGCATTACTGGGCAAGGAACTCTGGGAAATCGGACTGCTTAAGGACGAAGCCGCGAGCCGCGACGCATTTAGCCAATTGAAGCAGAATGGCTCCATCCGCTACGAGAATCTGCCGCTGCAGAACAAGGAGGGCCATCGCCACGAAGTGGAATTCGTCAGCAACGTGTATGACGAAGGCGGCCGCGACGTCATTCAATGCAACATCCGCGACATCACTGAGCGCAAGCGGATGGAATACGCCTTGCGCGACGCCCACACCCAGTTGACCCGGCAAGCCGCTGAACTGGAACGCGTGGTCGCCGAACGCACCGCCAAGCTTCAGGAAATGGTGAGCGAGCTGGAAGGCTTCTCTTACACCGTTTCGCATGATATGCGTGCGCCGTTGCGGGCCATGCAGAGCTTCTCGCAATTCCTGGTGGATGAATACGGCGGCAAGCTGGACCCACAAGGAGTCGAATATCTCGGCCAGATCATGCGTTCGTCCGTCCGGCTCGATCGCCTCATCCGCGATGTCTTGAGCTACACCAAAATCCTCCACGCGGAGTTGCCCATGGATCGCGTGGATCTGGACCTCCTGGTGCGCGACATGCTCATCACCTTCCCGAACGGGCAACCTATCAAACCGGATATTCAAGTCAAAGGCACGCTGCCCGATGTGATGGGAAACGACGCGCTGCTGGGACAATGCTTCTCCAACCTGCTGAGCAATGCCATCAAATTCGTTGCGCCCGGAACCACGCCACACGTCGAGATTTGGGCGGAAGCGATCGACAGCACAGCGGTTCGCGTGTGGTTCAAAGACAATGGCATTGGCATCGCCCCGGAAGACCGCGACCGGGTGTTCCGGATGTTCGAGCGCATCCATCCCGCCACCGAATTCGAGGGCACCGGCATCGGTCTGACCATCGTGCGCAAGGCGGTCGAACGCATGGGCGCGCAGGTCGGCTTCGAATCGGAGGTGGGTAAAGGCAGCAACTTCTGGATTCAGCTCCGCAGAGGATGAGTGATGAAACCGATTCTCCAGGTCGACGACGATGCGAACGATGTGTTCTTGCTGCAACATGCCATGACCAAGGCAGGCGTGAAGAATCCCATTCAGGTGGTCACCGACGGACAGCAGGCCATAGACTATCTGAGAGGCGCGGGAAAATTCGCCGACCGTGCCAAGTTCCCGCTCCCCTGCCTGATCCTGCTGGATTTGAAGTTGCCATACGTGATGGGTCTCGACGTACTCAAATGGATCCGCCAACAGCCGCGCGTGTCATTGGTAGTTATGCTCACGGCATCCGGAAACGACGCGGACATCGCGGCCGCCTACCGTCTGGGCGCCAATGCGTTCATGACCAAGCCGTCTGAATCCGGCAAATTCGAAGACATGGTCAAAGCGCTCAAGGACTTTTGGCTGACGCACAATACAATGCCAGAGGAGTGTTAGCCCACAATACTGCTCACTTTTGGTGGGGCAGACCATCGCCTCTCGTGGTCTGCCGCCTTCGCGCCGGCCAGGGTAGCCCGTTCCCTTTGATACACTCGAATTTGGGGATGCAGCACCTCCACCAGGCGGGATTCCCAGCCCCGAAATGTGACCTACTGGCGCGCACTTGATCCAACCTGCCATCCGTGACCTGTTCCTCAGCCTGAGCCGTCACCCGGCTTTTCAGGAGTTGCTCCGCCGCTTGCCGTCCGGCGGAAATCTCTCTCTCTCCGGCCTCACTACCACCGCTAAAGCCATCTATTCCGTCCTGCTGTGGCAGATGACCGAGCGTCCGCTGGCGATTGTTGTGGATGGCAACAAGCGGGCCGAAGAACTGTTCGAAGCGGTGGAAACCTTTTACGCCCTGCTGATCGCCAGCCGTGAGTCTGCCGGCCCCCAACTGCTGCCGGCGCTGGACGTACTACCCATGCAAGGCATGTCGCCGCACGCCCAAATCTGCGAGCAGCGGGCCATCGGCCTGTGGCGGCTGGCCACCCGGCGCGTGCCCATCACTATCATGCCGGTGGCGTCCGCGCTGCTGCGCATCGAGTCCGGCGACTTCTACCGGCAGCTCGCCCTCAACCTACGCGTGGGCGACGAAGTGCCTTTGCAGGATGTGGTCGCACATCTGGAAAGCGTCGGATATGAGCGCCGCGAGCCGGTCGAAATGGTCGGCGAATATTCCGTACGCGGCGGCATCTTGGATGTCTTTTCTCCGGAATCCGCCAAACCCGTCCGCGTGGATCTCTTTGGCGACCTCCTGGAATCCATTCGCCGGTTCGAAGTGGAATCGCAGCGGTCCGTAACCAAGGTCGAGGAAGCGCTGCTGCTGCCATTGACCGAGTATCAGAAGTCGCGGGGTTTGCTGGTGGAAGTTGCCGAACGACTTCAGGATTCCGGCGTTCCCGCACGCGACCTGCCGCCGCCCGGCGAGCCTTTCCCCGGTTGGGAGTTACTGGTTCCCATGGTCCGCCCGCGCCGCCACTCCGTGTTCTCGCTGCTCGAACGGCCTCTGATTCTGTGGGACGAGCCCGCCCAAGTGGCCGGCGCAGCCGAACGCATTTGGAAGCGGCTCGAACAAACACCGTCCTCGCCGGCCTACGACCCGGAGCGAGTCTTCTTCTCCTGGAACGACCTGGAAGCGCAAGCCGCCAACGCCCCCCAAATCGCTCTAGAAGAGCTGGAAGTGATCGCGCACCCAGCACCCAGCACCCGGCACCCAGCACCCGTCTTCTACATCCCGACGCGCCCCTCGCTGGCCTTTCACGGGAATATGCCGGTGGCCATCGCCGAGGCGCGCAACCTGGCCGAAGGCAACTCCCGCGTGGCATTTTTCGCCGAATCGAGCGGTGCCGTCGAGCGCGTCGCCGATATCTTCAACGAGTACGGCGTGCCCTATCAGCTTGGGCTCGACCAGTCAGACTCGACGCCCGAATATCTGGCGGGGCGCGCCTACATGGCTGGAACTGTGGCGTCCATCTACCTGATCCGCGGAGCGGTCCGGCGGGGTGTCGTCTTCCGCGATGCCGGCCTCGCGATCTTCGGCAGCGAGGACCTCTTTGACACTTCCGAATTGGTCGCCCGCGCGCCGTCCGGAAAATCCGCGCTGGCCACCTTCTCCGCCGACCTGATCGATCTGAAGCCTGGCGACTATGTGGTGCACGCCGAGCATGGCGTGGCGCGCTTCCTGGGCCTGCGCGAAATCGACCACGGCGAGGCGCAGGGCGACTACATGCTGCTCGAATATGCCGGTGCCGCCAAGCTCTATGTGCCGCTCACCCGCATGGACCTGGTGCAGCGCTTCCGCGGCGCGGGCGAGTCGGTCCCAGCCCTCGACCGCATGGGCGGCGCCACCTGGAGCCGCACCAAGACCCGCGTCAAAGCCAAAATGCGCGACATGGCCGATGAGCTGCTTAAGCTCTACGCCGGGCGAAAAATGGCCGATGGCTTCGCGTTTTCGCACGACAGCAACTGGCAGCGCGAGTTCGAAGACGCCTTCGAGTTCACCGAGACCCGCGATCAGCTCACCGCCATCAAAGACATCAAGCGCGACATGGAAAGTCCGCAGCCCATGGACCGCCTGCTGTGCGGCGACGTGGGCTACGGCAAGACCGAGGTAGTCATGCGCGCCGCCTTCAAAGCCATGGGGGATGGCAAGCAGGTGGCCGTGCTGGCGCCCACGACGGTCCTGACGTTTCAGCACTACGAGACCTTCAAGCGCCGCTTTCAGCCTTTCCCTATACGCATTGAAATGTTAAGCCGCTTTCGCACCGCCAAGGAGATGAAAGCTGTGTTGGCGGATCTGGCCGAAGGCAAGGTAGACCTGGTGGTTGGGACTCACCGGCTGCTCTCGACCGATGTGGTCTTCAAGGACCTAGGCTTGGTCCTGGTGGATGAGGAGCAGCGCTTCGGCGTCAAACACAAGGAACGCCTGAAGCACCTGAAGCAGAGTGTGGATGTGATCAGCATGAGCGCCACGCCAATTCCCAGAACACTACACATGTCGTTGTTAGGTTTGCGCGACATGTCGGTGATCGAGACGCCGCCCAAGGACAGGCTTTCCATCCAGACCGTTGTCGCGCATTTCCAACCCGATTTGATAAAGTCGGCCCTGGAACTCGAATTAGGCCGTGGGGGGCAAGTCTATTTCCTGCATAACCGTGTGGATTCCATTTGGGCGCGTGCTGCCTTCCTGCAACAGCTTGTTCCCACGGCGCGGATCGGCGTCGGGCACGGCCAGATCGGCGAGGCGGAGCTGGAAAAGACCATGCTCAAGTTCATGCAACACGAATATGACATCTTCGTTTGCACTACAATTGTAGAAAATGGTCTGGATATTCCACTTGCCAACACCATCATCATCGAAAATGCGGAACGTTACGGCCTAGCCGAGCTTTACCAGCTTCGCGGGCGCGTGGGCCGCTCGAATCGCCGCGCCTATGCCTATTTGCTGGTGCCTCCCGATACCGAATTGAGCGAAGTGGCGCGCAAGCGGCTGGCGGCGTTAAAGGAGTTCAGCGATCTGGGTGCGGGGTTCAAGATTGCCGCATTGGATCTGGAGTTGCGCGGGGCCGGCAATCTGCTGGGCGGTGAGCAGCACGGCCATATCAACGCCGTAGGCTTCGACATGTATGTGCGCCTGCTGGAGGAAACCGTGCGCGAGTTGAAGGGCGAGGAGGTGCCGGCGGAAATTCACTCCAGCCTGAATCTGGGGCTCGACATGCGCATTCCCGCGGACTACATCGCCGATGAAAATCAGCGCTTGCGCGCCTACCGCCAGATCGCTAACGCCGGCACGCCCGCCGACCGTGAGCGCGTGGAGAAGGAGCTGGAAGATCGCTACGGCCCGGTGCCCGAGGCGGTGCGCAATCTGCTGGAATATTCCGGACTCAAGACTGCCGCTGAGAAGCTGGGGATCGAAGCGATCGACCGCCGTCACACGCTGCTCAACGTGAAGTTCCACCCGGAGACCCATATCGATCCGGCGCGGCTGATGAATCTGGTCAATCAAAGCCGCGGCGCGCAGTTCTCGCCCGCGGGGGTGTTGATGCTGCCGCTGGACGGCGCGGCCGCCCCCGGCGAGATCCTGCAATTCCTAAAGCAGCGGTTCGAGCAGCTGCAGGCGTAACATTTCCAAAGTCGCGCTCACATGTCATAATGGCAGGCCAGGAGGTACCTGATGTGTGGCATCGCCGGCGAGTGCTTTGGATTTCGATACCGCTGGCGGCAATAAGCTTGGCGGCCATGTATAGGGTATCCGCTCCCATTTTCTCCAGTCCGTTCACAAGCGCCACTAAAGCCAGGTTTGTCTCCTCCGACAATATGTCGGCACACCATCTGGTCGCCACTATGTGGGTTGACTCGGTGAGGACCTACACCGACAGGGATGTACGGGTCGATTTAGACCTTGAAAATCACAGCGGCAGGATGGCCGAACAGCTAGCCATTCATTTCGAAGAACCTGGATTTGAAGAAAGGGGGCCGTGCTGGCAGGACCATCATCCTGCATGTCCCGCTGGAGGCAACGAGAGTCCCGTGCCGATGCCGGCAACCCTTCAGGCAGGAAGGTCCATCCACGTCTACGCGACACTTAAGCCTCTTAGCGCTGGGCGATTCGGCATTCTCGCCATTTATCGATGGGCTGAAACCGGCGGGGGCGGGGACATTAAGGTCAAGGCTGTCGCGCCGGAGTCTTACACACGCGCTGTAAGTTTGGATCCCATCGAGGTCACAACCCGCTGGTTGGCGGTCCTGGAAGTCCTCAAAAGGCTGGGCGAGTGGCTAGCCCTTCCAGTTGTTATCGCGCTAGCCGGCGCGGCATGGCAGTGGACGATTAAACGCCACGACGAACAGTATGCAGAACGGGAAAAACACCGCCAATGGCTGGAAAATGAACGGGAAAAAGCGTTTCAAGTGTGGAAGGAGCAGCTTGCCCGCATCTTCGAATACACACAACAACACTATCTGCACATTACGCGCAGCATACGCGGGCTCCAAGAGGCCGTCACGAAGGCGCGCGCCGGCGATGCCCGTTATAGAGAGCGTGTGTTTTACCATTTCTTGATGTTTCGGATGCATATGCGCAATCTTCGCGACAGCAAAGGAGGCTGGTTCCTGATGAGTATGGATGCTGAAACTGTCCTAAGCGCGGCAGCGTTCCTCCTATGGAGCCAGTTTGCGGCCAAGCTGGATGACAAACGGCTGGATACCGTAGTCGGTCGTTTGAAACGGCCGGTAGGCCTGGCCAAATACCGCGAGGCTTGTACGAGTGGCAAGACCGGCAATGAGTTGAGTGCCGCGGAGGCCGAGTACCTCTCTTGGATGGATAGCGCGGACCCCGAGGAGTCGTTCAACCGTTGCCTCGGTTTGATGGACCTGATGCGCATGGTGCTCCTGTTTGAATCGAACCGCCCGATGGTGGAGTATTGGTACATGAAGAAGCCGGACTTTACGCTGACCCAGTTCCGAACGATCCTCAAGAAGCTACCGGCTGTCCCTGCGGCAGATGCCGAAAATGTGAAAGAACTGGAGGAGAAGGCGGGTCGCTATGCCGACTCGGTAGAAGGCTATCTAAATGACGTAAAGCATTGATAAACTAATGCTTAACGTGAGCTTGTTCGCCTGGCGGGACTGTGGTAATCTGTAGAAGGAAGCGGAAAATGATTCAAGACACTGAAATTCCTTAAGTCCTTTTCAGGGCCATCCCGAACTGTGCCATCTTCCCGGACGCGTGGGCCGCTCGACCGCCGCGCCTATGCCTATTTGGACGGCGCGACTGCCCAGGCGAGATCCTGCAATTCTTAAAGCAGCGGTTCGAGCAGTTGGAGGCGTAACGACGGGCCAAACGCCCGCCCCCACCGTGCTATACTTTGAAAGATCCAGGCTGTAACGATTCAGGAACATCTATGCCCAAGCTGAAGACTCACAAAGGTGCGTCCAAGCGGTTCAAGAAGACCGGGACCGGCAAGGTGGTGCGCAACCACGCCTTCGCCCGGCACATTCTGACCTCGAAGTCGCGCAAGCGAAAACGAAAGCTTCACAAAGCCGTGTTGGCGGATGCCGCCGATCAGCCGGTGTTGAAGCGCATGATCCCGTATTGAGGGAATCAACCGCGTGTGGACGGAGCGCGTGGCACGTGCCCGATCCACCGCAAACCCTGGCTGTACGATGGCCAGACGGCCGCTAGAAGATGGTCGTCGACAATTATCGATAAGGAGAAAACGTGCCCAGAGTTAAACGTGGAACCAACCGCAGGGACTCGCGCCGCAAGACGCTTGATCGCGCGTCCGGATTCTTTCTAACCAAGAGCAAGCTGAACCGCGCGGCGCAGGAAGCCGTCGAAAAGGCCCTCAAATACGCCTACGTTGGACGCAAGAACAAGAAGCGCGAGTACCGTTCGCTGTGGATTGTGCGCATCAACGCGGGCTGCCGGCAAGCCGGTATTTCCTACAGCAAATTCATGCACGGCTTGAAGGCCGCGGGAGTGGACCTGGACCGCAAGGTATTGGCGGAAGTGGCCGCCGGCGACCCGGCCGGCTTCAGCTTGCTGATCGAGAAGGCCAAAGCGGCCCTGGAGCCGGCGGCCTGATGAGTCCCGTGGAACAGGAAACCGATTCGCTTCATGCGCTCGAGCAGCGCATCCAACAGGCTGTGCAGTTGGTGGCGCGGCTGCGCCAGGAAAAAGACGCAGCCGTGCAGGAAGCCGCCGAGGCGCGCGCGGAAGCCGCCCGGCTCTCCGACGATTTGAAGACGCTGCACGCCGAGCGCAAGCAGGTGCGCGCCCGCATCGAGAAGCTGTTGGGGCAGATCGACCAACTCAGCGCCGGCTAAAACGGTGGCCGCCAGCACACCCGAAAAACGCCCGGTACGCGTCACCATCCTGAGCCAGTCTTACACGCTGCTCACCGCCGGAGATCCGCGCGAAGTGGAGGAATTGGCGCGCCATGTGGACGAGTTGATGCTCTCGATCGCCGCCAAATCTCCCAACGCGGATTCAACGCGCATCGCCGTGCTGGCGTGTATGCACCTGGCCGACCGGCTGCATAACCTGGAGCAGGATCTGAATCAACTGAAAGAGCGCGTGGACCGCAAGAGCGAGGAATTCGCCGGCCTCCTGGAGCAGGCGCTCGAGGGCGGACAGTGAAGCTTGGCAGACGTTTGCAAGCGTTGCTTGAATAACTGAGCAAATGGAGAAAGAACATATACACAAGGCGCTCATGCGATTGGGAGAAATTCTTCGCGATCGCCGGGTAACTGGAGAAGTCGATGTATTCGGGGGTGCTGCGATGGTACTGGGCTTTGATTTTCGGAGAGCTACGCAAGATGTAGATTCCTTGGTAACGAGTGGCCACGGACAAGTCATGCAAGCGGCTCAGGAAGTCGGAAAAGAACTGCACTTACCTCCAAACTGGCTTAATGAACAGGCCACCATTTACCTTTCCAAACACAGTGATTTCTCATTGTTCAAGATGTATCCGTCCGAAGGGCAGTTCGGATTGCGAGTTTTGCTGGCCAAACCAGAATACGTCTTAGCGATGAAACTGCTGGCCTTTCGTCTCTACGCTGCCGATGTAGACGATATCAAGCATCTGGCGCTTCACCTAAACCGAACTTCGGCAGAAGATCTGTTGTCGTTGTGAAATACTATTACCCGAACGAATAAATTACACCGGAACGGGTGCTTCAAGTTACCGAACTCGCGAGGAAACTCCATGCGCCCTCAAAGTCTTAAAGAGGCTATTGAACATATCTTGCTGGCAGGGGAGGAAGAACGGATTGCGATAGCGGAGTTTTTGGACGAGTTCTACCTCCATTACGGACACACAGAACAGTTACAAACAATGATAGATGCCCCACCGCCAGTCTCGGGTAGACAGCCTCTTGATGCCTATGTTGGCGCTATAGGAGAGCATCTGGCACGGCGATGGGGATTAACCATACCGTTTTGGGTGGAAGATAAATGCCGTTTCCTCGATACGCCAATATTCGCTGATGACTTGCAATTGATGAAGCCCATTTTGCTACGAGATAGCCCAATTGCTTTTCGCCGTCGCTTGATTTTTACCGAAGCTGAACCGTTACGCAGAGGGCGGTTCCCCACCGAGCCAGCCGGTTTCACATACTCGTCGTTTTGAGCCAAAAAACGATAACTAACGAGTCGCCCAGCCCGCACCACCGCAGATCGGCGCCACAGCGTCAGGCGCAGGGCCCCGCCGTTACTTCCTGGCAAAGTGAATGGGCTTTACCAGGACGGGAGCGTCCAGTATCCTCAACTCAGCCTGCCCGTCGCCAACCACCTTCATCTCGAACTTGATGACATCGTCCCCCTCTTTTTCCTCGAATGTCAGCGTATCGCCCTGAAGCTTCGGGTTGAGCATGGGTGAAGGCTGATCCGGCTGATCGTTTGAGTCCGGCTCCTTCAGGTCGCCGTTCGCGTCAACGTTAATGCTGCAATCGGCTGTTTCCCCCGAGACCGGGTCCCCGGCCTTCACCTTGATGGTGCAGATCACCTTGTCCTTGAACTTCGCCTCCCACGTACCGGCAATCTTCTTTTGCGAATCGGCGTCTTGTGCCGCGAGGGGCAGGCAGGCAAGCAAGGGCAGCAGACCAACGACGAATCTGAGCATGCCCCGGCCTTAGCAAACCGATGGCCATTCGCAGAAATCGAGCCAGCCGACGCGTGGCGATTGGAAACCGTGCGCGCCAATCACATATGTGAGCCAAACGCCACGCGGCGAGCTTCGGACCTCTGTCGGGCGGCACGTTGCGGATTATCATAACTTGATAGAGCCAACGACGAATTCGGAAAAATTTAGATTCCTTTTTTGATCATGTGGCGGAGGAGGACGTCGACTGGACTGTGATGGGCACCCATCCACTGGCCGGCCAATACCTGAGCAAGAAGGCCTTCATCACTGGTACCTTCGCTAAGCTGGGACAGGTTCTGCCAAACGATGCGCAGCTCCGTACGGAGCATCTGATCGTCACAGACGGCCAGGCTGTCGGTGCACGATTGTTCCAGGAGAATCCGGCCCAATAGGCATCGAAGGGGAGACAGATGAAAGCCGCGTGTGTTTCAGAATTCGGTCCGCCCAGTGTAATTACAATCCGCGACTTGCCCCGTCCCAAACCCTCCGCCGGGCAACTGCTGGTGCGCGTTCGTGCCGCTGGAGTTGGGCCTTGGGACGCCCTCGTGCGCGAGGGGAAGAGCGCACTCAAGCAACCCCTACCTCTCATCCTCGGTTCGGAACTCTCCGGAACGGTGGAAGCCGTTGGAGATGAGGTGGCTGGTTTCAAACCGGGCGACGAAGTCTACGGCGCAACCAACCAGATGTTCACAGGAGCCTATGTCGAGTTTGCCCTGGCCTCGGCCGGGATGATGGCGCACAAACCCAAAAAGCTCACCCACATTGAGGCCGCTTCCAGTCCGATCGGAGCCGTCACCGCGTGGCAAATGCTCTTCGACTATGCTCACGCGGCCTCGGGACAAACCGCGCTGATCCATGGAGCGGCGGGGAAGGTGGGCGCGTACGCTGTTCAAATGGCTCGTCACGCAGCCCTGCATACAATCGCAACCGCATCCACCGCCGATCTGGAGTACGTCAAAACCCTTGGTGCCGGACAAGTTGTGGATTACCAGACGACAAGATTCGAAGATTTCGCGAACGGCGTAGATATCGTCCTCGACACTGTCGGAGGAGACACCCAGCGACGCTCCCTCAGCGTGCTGAAGCCGGGTGGAATCCTCGTTTCGGTGGTATCGAAGGTTCCCGAGGAAACCCAAGAACACTTCGGCGTAAGGGCCGCGTATTTTTATGTGGAGGTGACCACCGGGCGGCTGAATCAGATAACGGAACTGTTCGACGAAGGAACACTAGTGCCGCAGGTAGGCACGGTGCTTCCACTGTCGGATGCGCGCACAGCCCATGAAATGCTCAGCGGCGCGCCCCACAAGCGTGGCAAAATTGTACTGCAAGTTGCCGCTGGAATTTGACTGAGGATTCTGTCATGCACGCCGTAATGCACGCATCGCTGACTTTGAAGCGCACACTAGCACCGCTGGCGGCGCCGGCAACCGGCGCGGCGTCGCTTTTCGAACAGTCAAGATTTTGCCGGACAAGCCCTCGGCCCCGGAAGTCGCCTACCGCACCTCGTGCGCCAGGCCCTGCCACCGCGCGGAATCGAAAACCGCTTGCAGGGCTTTTTCGATCAAGGCATTGGCGCGGTCCTGTGCCTGGTTGACGGTGTCTTGTTCGCGGTTGACGCCGTCCTGTTGCCGGTTCACTTTATCCTGTTCGGCGTTCACGGCCCCCTGCTTCCGGTTGACCTCCGACTGTAGCTCGTTCACTCGGGACTGTGCCCCGTTTCCCTCGTTCACCAGACCTTGTTGCCGGTTGACTTCGGCCTGCGCCCGATTCACGTCCGCCTGGTGCCCGTTGACGTCCCCTTGCATCCGATTGACTTCCCCCTGATGGTCGTTGACCACGCTTTGCCGCCGGTTGACCTCGCGTTGGGGCGCCATGGCGTCCTCGAATTGAGTCATCGTGCGGCTGTCACTCACGATGTAATCGCGGCCATCCTGACGGAACCAGGCATAATGTGGGCCGTATTTCGAGCGCCATTCTTTGAAGCGCCGCTCGTCCCGGCTATCCCAGGAGCCGTTCATACTGTCGCCCGAAACGATCAGGTATCGAGTGACCTTCGATCCGTCGCGCGCGCCCGATGCCGGTGCCTGCGGTGCTTCGGGCGCGCCAGGTGCCGCTGGAGCCACGGGCGCCAAAGGAGCCTGCGCTTGCCCCGGAATTGCAGCGGCGGCCAGAAAGACTACTGCCGCCCCCAGCGCCAGAATGGTTGCGAGGCCGATTCGCGTCACCCCGCGCGAGATGGCGGTTCCGTCCAGAATGCGATGAATGCGGTCGTCTGCTTTTCCGTATCGAGCCATGGCTACTCCCTCCCAGTGCGTTGCCTGCATGCCGCGCTCGATGAACTGCAGCAGCGTCTCGGCGTAGGAAACGCGATCCTTGGTTGCCGCCAAAGCGGCGTCGTCACTGGCCTGTTCGGCCAGGCGCACGATCCTGTTGTGCATCCACCAGTTCAGCGGGCTAAACCACAGCAGAGCCCGGTGCAATGCCGAAAGCAGTTGCACGGCGGGATCGTGCCGCCGGACATGCGATTGCTCGTGGGCCAGGATGGCCTCCAATTTCGCGGCGTCCCATTCGCGCCAGTCCCGCGGCAGCACCACCAGCGGGCGGAACGGGCCGAGCGCCGCCGGCACCGTCAGATCGGAGGAGTCGTGGATGGGCAATCCCCCTGCGAGGCAGCGGCCGGTAGGGCGGCTCCTGCGAATGAGACGGCGGCTCAGAAACAGTCCTGTGACCAGGCGCAATAATAGGAAGCCCGCTCCCAGCGAGTACACTGCCAATAGCAGCGCCGGCCGGCCGGCAGGTTGGCGCGATACGGCCATTTTTGGTAATTGCGCGGCTGGCCGGCGAGTCGCAAAGTTGCCCGCATCGAGGCTGCGCGCGGCGGCGGTGGGCGCGTCGTAACCCGGGACCTCCGGCAGGCTCACCGCCGGCAGAGTCATATTGAGCGCCGGGATCAGCAGTGAACCGAACAGGACCGTGGTCCATGCGGCCAGCCTGACAGCGGGGTCCTTGACGCGGAACAACCCCAACAGGACGGCTGCGGCGATCCCGACCACGGCCGAACGCAGCGCCCACGCGGCCAGGAACGTGAGGACGGTCATACCTTCTTCTCCTTACACGCGGCTTTCTCCTTATGCGCGGCGATCTTCGCGGCCAGTTGCCGCAGGTCCTGCGGTTTGAGCACCTGCCGATCCACCAGGCCGACCATCAACTCCTCGACCGAACCGCCGCAAAACCGATCCACCAACTGCGCCACCACATCGGCGGCCACGTTGCGCGGGGTCTCCGATGCACGGTAGACAAAGGTGCGGCCCTCGATGGTGTGGGTCAGGTAGCCCTTCTCTTCGAGATGCCGGAGAATGGTGCGGATGGTCGAGTCCTTGAGCGGGCGCTGGCCGGCCAGGCCTTCGCGGCAGAGTTCGGCGGTCGAATCGGGGTGGCTCCAGACAAAATCCATCACCAGTTGTTCGAGCTGGGTGAGGGCGGCGCGGCGGCTTTTGTTAACGTTAAACATTATAACGTTATAAACTATAACAGATGGAAAGGCTGTTGTCAAGAGCTTTGATGATCGGCTTTGACGATCAGGGGACCAAACGGTTGGCGAGTGGACCCCTACTCCTGCCGTAACGCCGTCAGCGGATCGATGGACGTCGCCTGCCGGGCGGGCACGAAGCACGCTATCGCCGCCACCAACAGAAATACCACCGGAATCGCGGCGAAGGTCGCCAGGTCCGTGGGACTGGTTCCATACAGCATGCTTGCCAGTAGCTTAGTCAGCATCGCCGCGCAGAAAGTGCCGGCCACGATGCCAGCCAAGGTCAACACAATCCCCTGCCGCAGCACCATCCCGACTACCGACCCCTGCGGCGCCCCCAGCGCCATTCGCACCCCGATCTCGCGCGTCCGCTGGCTCACCGAAAGCGCCATCACCGCGGCTATTCCGCTGGCACTGATCAACAGCGCCAGCCCGGCGAAGATCCCCATCAGAAAGGTCATCATGCGCGGCGGGGCCAGCGACTCATATTCCGCATGTTCGACGGTCTGCACCTGATCGGTGGCCACCAATGGGTCGAGCTCGTGGATGGCCGCCCGTATCATCCGCGCCTCCGTCTCCGCATGGCCCCCGGTGCGTACGACGAGTCGATTGATAAAGCCGTCGCCTTGCAGCGCCCCGTAAATTTCGCCGGCAGCCGGCTGATTCACGCCGTATTCCCTCACGTCGCCGGCGATGCCCACGATCTCCGCCCAATGCTTGCCGCCGTCGAAGCTGACCCGCTTGCCGATCGGATCTTCGCCCGAAAATTGGTTGCGGGCCAGCGTCTGGTTGATGATTACGACCCCGGGGCTGGTAGCCTCGCAATCCTGTTGGCTGAAGCTTCGGCCTTTCACGATGGGCTGGCGGATGGTTTCAAAGTACCCCGCGGTGAGGACCCGGATATCCGACGTAACCGTCGGTTCTCCGCTGCCGCGTGGCCTGCCATCGACAATGTACTGGACGTGGCTCGGGCCGGATGCCAGCCCGGCTGGATTGAATGGGAACGTCGTAGCCATGGCCGCCGATTCCACTCCCGGGACCGTCTTGATCCGGTCCAGGACGCGGTCCACCAGCAGCCGCGCCGTCTTCAAGGTATAAGGCGGCATCCCGGGACTGATGCGCATCGTGACCAGGCGGTCGGGAACAAATCCAGGCTGCACCTGCTGCATCTTCACGAAGCTTCGGATCATCAGCCCCGCCGCGGCCAGCAGGATCACCGAGAAAGCCACCTGAGCCACTACCAGCGCCGAGCGTAGCCGGCTGCGCCCCCGGCTCGCCGTGCCGCGCGCCGCCGCTTGTTGGAATGCCGTCCCCAGCCATCCGCGCGTGGTAAGGACCGGCGCCAGCCCGAACACAATCCCTGTACCCACGCTCACCAGGAAAGTAAATAGCAGCACCGGTGCATCCATCCGCACCTCGGCTGCGCGCGTGGTGAAGCGCCCGGCGAAGCCCGTCAGCACGCGCAACGCCAGCGGCGCCAGCGCCACGCCCGCCAGCCCGCCGCCCACCGCCAGCAGCACGCTCTCCGTGAGCAACTGGCGCATCAGGCGCGCTTTGCCCGCACCCAGCGCGGAGCGCACCGCCAGCTCCCGCTCCAGCTTCAGCAGCCGCGCCAGAAACAGGTTGGCAACGTTCGCGCACGCCGCCAGCAATACGAAGCCCACCACCCCCAGCAGCACCAGGAACATCGTCCGGGCGCGCTCGGTCAGATCGTCGCGCAGGCCGTCGGCGCGGATCCGGTAGCCATCCGCCGCCAGATAAATTCCAGGATAGGCCTTTGCCATATTCGCCCCGATCACCGCAAGATCCGCCCGCGCCTGCGCTAAATTGACGCCTGGCTTCAGCCGGCCGAATGCGTTCATCATCCGCCCGTTGCGATTGGCTATGAACTTCGCGCTGGAACGCATCGGGCACTGCGATGTCGGCATATACACATCGCTCTCCACCGGATACTGCGGAATCGGCGGCAGCACCCCGATTACCGAGTGCGGCCGGTTGTTCATCTGAAACACTTTGCCCACGATGTGTGGGTCGCCGCTCTGGTGCGTCTGCCAATATTGGTAGCTGAGGATGAGCACGGCCGGCCCGCCCGGCGCTTCGTCGGCGGCCACGAACGTTCGCCCCAGCAGAGGCTTCACGCCCAGCACGTCGAAGAAATTGGCTGAGACCACCGCCGTCTCCACCCGCTCGGCGGTATCTTTGCCGATCAGCAGGAAGTTCATGGTGTGGTGCTCCGCCACACCCTGTAGCGTGTGATTCCGCGAGCTGTAATCGCTGAGCTCCTTGACCGAAAACGGGAAATCCAGCACGTTGGCCTTGGAGGCGTCCTGATGCAGCACCACCAACTGCTCGCCATGCAGGTAGGGTAGCGGCCGCAGCAGCACTCCGTACACCAGGCTGAAAATCGCGGTATTCGCTCCGATCCCCAGCGCCAGCGTAAGAATCGCCGCCAGCGAAAAGCCAGGGTTCCGGGCCAGCACGCGCAGGCCGTAGCGGACATCCTGCAGCAGAGTCTCGATCCACCGTCCCAGGCGCGCGTCGCGGCAATCGTCCTTGAGCTGCTCCGCCCCTCCTACCAGGATCGCGGCTTGCCGGACGGCCTCCGTGCGGCTCATGCCGCGCGCCATGTTTTGCTCCGCTTGGCGTTCGTAGTGCTCGCGCAGTTCGGCTGCCAGTTCCCCCTCGAACCGCCCACGCCGAAAAAGAAATCGAAAAATAGAGGATAGCCTGTTCATCTTTATGTCCCCACGATCCGTGCCACGGCTCCGGAAAGCCGCAGCCAGCTCTCTTTTTCCGCCACCAGTTGTTTCCGCCCCCGCGCCGTCAGCTCGTAAAACCTCGCCTGGCGGTTATTCTCCGAGCTGCCCCAGAACGCCCGGATCCACCCCCGCTCTTCGAGGCGATGCAGCGCGGGATAGAGCGACCCCTGGTTCACCTGCAGCACGCTCTCGGAAACCTGCTGAATGCGTTGCGTGACCCCCCATCCGTGCATCGGCTCCAGCTCGAGTGTTTTCAGGATCAGCAAATCGAGCGTCCCCTGCAGCAGGTCCGCCTTGGATTTCGCCATGCTCTTCTCCTCCAGATATTCTACAAGAATGCCACGGCTCTTGTAGAATGTCAAGAGGGCGTTTCAAGATAAGTACCGGCCAGACTCATGTGACTGCCTCCGGATGCACCGGCGTGATTTACCTCGACTTGCGCCTATAATACTCTTCGAGGCGCGATGATCCGAATCCTATCGGTCTTGGCTGTAGCGGTAACGTCGGCGGTCGCCCAAGGCCCCATAGTGCGGATCGCCAACACCACCCGCCCTGCCGGTAACGATTTTCGCATCGGCGATCGCTACGAAATTGTGATTTCCGCTGTGGCACAGCAGCCGGTCAGCGTCAGAACGACCAGGAACGGGCGGACGGACTGGAGCCCGGTGATTGCTTTGACCGACATGCATGGCCGATGGTCGACGGGCGGACGGTTCGAGAAGGGCGACTTCGGCGATTGGAGCGAGGTCTGGACCGTCGGAGGCAAACTGGCCGCTCCCGCCATCCATTTTTCGGTTGGCGCGCCATGCCTGAGCTCCGGGCAGAATATGATTTCCCAGATCGGCCGTAACAGAGCCCAGACTTGCGAGACTCCCGAGGGACGTCAGACGTTCGTCACCCCATCCGACGCAGAACCCTTTCGGACACCCGCTGGCAGGGTGGTTCCGGGGCGCGCGCACGCGAACAGGGGTGCCGAGCAAATTCGCGCGGAAGTTATACAGGACTTTATTGTCGGCGAGGGTGAGCAAGTCCGCTGGAAATATACGGGAACCGGAGACGAAGCCGGGAATCGAATCCTGAAGTTAATCGGCATGAACGCCTTAAGCGAAAATGAAACGCGGAAAGTGCTCTCAATCATCCGGGTTGCCTTCGAAAGGCCCGAACGCATTCCACCGGGATCGAAGGACCCGTTCAGGACTTCGCTCTTGGTGCGACAACTAGCGGATTCGACGGACCAGGAAAGCCTCAAGCAGCAAATCGCCGAGACCATGGCCTACGTTCAGGCGCAATAGTCTGCGCAGTGACGAAATGTGGCTAGGTCCCGGTGTTGGTTCCTGCTACGTTTCCAGCGGGACTGAATGCTCCCTAGCCCGCGTTTAAAGCTGCCACTGCCCCTCACCCGCCGTGCTTCGGAGGATGCCATAAACCAGGTCGGCGGGCCCCGATGCCGCGGGTTATCATTGCGGATAGATGGGACTTTTCTATATGGGTTGCCGGGTCCTGAATCCGATGACTTCCAAGTCGACCGCCGTACGGCGCCTGATGGTTGACTCGGGCGCCGAGTCCACATGGATCAACGCAACGGTACTGGAGGCGAATCGGGATTGAGAGGCGCAAGAAGGACCTCCAATTTCAGTTGGCGAGCGGCCAGATCGTTGCACGCTCGGTTGGCTACGCCGTACTCATGGTGTATAAGTCGGAGACCGTGGACGAAGTCGTTTTCGCCGAAACAGGCGACCTCCAACTGCTCGGCGCGCGCGCTCTGGAGGGTTTGAACTTGCAAGTGGATGCTCGCCGGAAGAAGCTGGTGGCTGCCGGCCCGATCGTGAGCGCAGCCGCCGTGCCTCCGCGATTCGGACGGTTGGTGCAGGTCCGCCCCGGGTCGCGCTAAACCTGCGCTTTTGCCTTGTCATCGCCAGACGGTCAGGGATCGTCAGTGCTCCGCCTACTACCCACGCTGCTACTCGAAACGAAGGCTGTCAACCCCAAAGGACACGCCATCACTCCGGCGAAGCCTGCTTAAAACCGAACCGAATATTAGGAGGCCTTGCAAAATACCGGCGAGGCTCAAGTGACCCCCTCCGGACGCGCGGGCGTCCCGGCGGCGCCCAACCCGTCGGCTCTTTCGGCGGCCGCGGGCGCCGGTGCTCCTACCGGTTTCAGTGAGGCATCGGCTTCGCAAACCCGCGATTCGCATTTTCCGATTCCCCGCCATCCCACTGAAAAGCCAACCACGGTTGGGGTAAACTGACAGTATGCGATTTCGGCGTTCCCTCATGGTTCTGGTCCCGCTGCTCACTGGTCTGGCGGCATACGCCCAACAGGTGCCGCGTCCGGCGGGCGAGTTTGCGATCAAGATGCCTAACGGCCAAGTCACCCTTTTGAGCCAGTATGCGGGCAAAGTCGTGGTGCTGGCGTTCATCTCCACCACCTGTCCGCACTGCCAGCACACCACGCAGGTCCTCAGCGGCCTTCAAAGCGAGTACGGCCCGCGCGGCGTACAATTTTTGGCGGCGGCCTTCAATCCCGATGCGGCCCAGCTGGTGCCCGGTTTTATCGCGCAGTTCAGGCCCCTATTTCCGGTCGGGTCGGCGGACCGCGACTCGGTGCTCGAATACGAGCAAGCGTCGCTGGCCAAGCCGAACTACGTACCCGAGCTGATGTTCATCGACCGGGGCCGCGTGATCCGCGCGCAACACAACGGCGGCGACGACTTCTTTAAGGAGCAGGAGAAGAATATTCGCGACATGCTGGATACGCTGTTGAAAGAGCCCGTGAAGAGCGCGCACAACGCGCACAAGTGAACGGCTGTCGAATCCGTCTTCAGCAATAGCGCCGACACGCAGCGGTGCGCGCGCCCCGCAATCAGCCCTGAACGGCGGCGGATTCTCCAGTGAGGTCTTCGATAGCCACGGGCGGATTGTAGTATAGAATGCGGGCGCAGCTTTCGCAATACATCACCTCATCCCCCTTCTTCAGGTCCTGGTAGAACTGCAGGCGCAGCGCTATCTGGCAGGCGCTGCAGCGGCCGTCCACGGCTTCGGCAATGGCCACGCCGCGGCGGCCTTTGCGAATGCGTTCATATTGGCGGTAGACATTCGGGTGCACCCGCGCGACAATCTGGGCGCGTTCCTGGTTGATCTGGTCGAGCGCCTTCTGGTCCTCCGCCGTGCGCGCCCTGGCCTGCTGCTTCTCCGCCTCCACGTGCGCCTTCTCGTCTTTCAGGGCCAGTTCGGCGGCCTTCACGTTCCTGTCGAGCGGCTCGGATTCGCCCATCAATTCCAGGATGTGATCCTCGG
>Ga0302324_100010387_pt1 | contig 19290 bp, 14 predicted proteins | sample Palsa_T0_1_FD_201949 | JGI IMG/M metagenome (GOLD analysis project Ga0302324, IMG submission 201949) | Peat permafrost microbial communities from Stordalen Mire near Abisko, Sweden - Palsa_T0_1 | ecosystem: Environmental > Terrestrial > Soil > Palsa > Peat permafrost | place: Sweden: Abisko...
GCGGCCGGCTAGCCGACACGCTCGGCCACCGCAAGATGGTGACGCTCGGCGTCGTCGTGTTCGCCGGCGCGTCGGCGCTGTGCGGGCTGACCCCCAAGGGAAGCCTGGCCGAGGCGTGGATCGTGACCTTCCGGGCCGTCCAGGGGGTCGGCGGAGCGATCATGTTCCCGGCCGCGCTGGCGATCGTGGTGCAGACGTTCGCGCTACGCGAGCGGGGGAAGGCGCTGGCGATATTCTTCGGCATCGCCGGCGGCCTGACCGCGATCGGCCCGGTCCTCGGGGGCTATCTCACGGAGTGGACCTGGCGGGCCATCTTCTGGGTGAACATCCCTGTCGCCATCGTCGCCCTGATACTGATCGTCATCTCCAAGCCCGCCACGGAGCACCGGCCTGCTCGCATCGACTACCGGGGGCTGGTGCTGATCGCCGCCGGGGTGGCACTGAGCGTGTTCGGATTCCAGCAGTCGTCCATCTGGGGGTGGAGCAATCCCGGCACCGGAGCCTGCATCGCGCTGGGCGCTGCGCTGCTGGTCGCGTTCTGCTTCGTCGAGGTCCGGACCCGGTCGCCGCTCATCCAGATGCACATCTTCCGAATCCGGCCGTTCCTGGTGGAGAACGTCGTGCTCGGCGTGGCCATGCTGGTGTTCGTCCCGGTGTTCTTCTTCTCCAGTGAGTACGCCCAGATCGCGCTGGGGAAGACATCCCAGCAGGCCGGCCTGTTCCTGCTGTACTTCTTTATCGGGTTCGTCATCGCGGCGCAGATCGGCGGCCGGATGCTGGACCGGCGCGGGGCGAAGCTCCCGGTGACGCTCGGCTGCGCGCTGGCCGCCGTGGGGTTCTGGCTGTGGGCCGGGAAGGTCACCGACCTCGACTTCGGCTCTCAGGTCTGGTTCATCGTCCTGGCCGGCGCCGGGATGGGGTTCATGCTCGGCCCGGCCAGCACGGACGCCGTCAACCGGGCGTCCAGGCTCTCCTACGGCGAGGCAACCGGCATCACCCAGACCGTCCGGAACTACGCCGCCAGCCTGGGGCTGGCGATTCTCGGCACCATCCTGGTCTCGCAGATGCGCTCCCGGATTACCACGTCGCTGATCTCCCTGGGCGTCCCCAGCGGGCGGGCCGCGAGCCAGGCGTCGAGTCTGTCGCAGTCCCAGGGCGGGCACGGCAGCATCGCCTCGATTCCGCCGTTCGTGCGGCTCGACTTCGCCTACTCCACCCGCACCGTGCTGCAGGTGATGGCGGGGATCATGGTGGTAGCGGCGGTGGTGGCCGTAGTCGGCCTGCGGGCAGGGGCGCAGGAGGACGCGGATACAACCGGGACGGCCGGTGAGGAGAAGTCCTCGCCTCCGGTCACCGGAAGGGTTTCGCCCCAGCCCGACGAGCGGTAGCCGGCCAGGCGCGGCGTGGCTTCTTAACTGGCGTGGCTGCCGATCAGGCTGCCTACGGCGAACGTCACCCCGATGGCGACCGCGCCCAGCGCGAGCTGGCGGAGGCCCGAACGCAGCGATGAGCGGCCGGTGAGCCGACCCACCACCATCCCGCCGGCGACCAGTGCCACCGCCGTGATACCCAGGGCGTCGGTCAGAACGTCCAGCCCGGCCAGGTAAGGCAGCAGCGGCACCAGCGCCCCGACGGAGAACGCGACCAGCGACGACACTCCGGCCACCACCGCGGACGGCAGGTCCTCCGGATCGACGCCTAGCTCCTCGCGGGTGTGCACGCGCAGCGCGGTGTCCGGGTCCTTGGATACCGCGGCGGCCATCCTCGCCGCGGTCTGCTGATCGGCGCCGTACCCGCGGAAGGTATCAGCTAGCTCGGCCTGCTCGGCTGCGGGAAACCGGGCGTGCATCCGGCGCTCGACGGCGACCTCAGCGTGTACCAGCTCGTTCTGGTTGGTCACCGACACATACTCGCCGGTGCCCATCGAGAACGCCCCGGCCACCAGCGCCGCCGCGCCGGTCAGCACGACCGTGCTCGCCGACACCCCTCCCCCGCCGAGCCCGGCGATCAGCGAGGCGTTGGTGACCAGCCCGTCCACGGCGCCGAACACGGTGGGCCGCAACCAGCCGCCGGACACGTCGCGATGGCGGTGCGACCACCCGGCCGCGGCCGCCGCCGAACCCACCGCCTGATTTGGCTCCCGGCCCTCGTCGTCGGCCACGTACCGGATTATCCTCCGTGGCGGTCCCGGCGCTACCCGACGCCGCTGCCGGGCTTCTTCGTCGGCTCGGCGGGCCGTTCCCGCAGTTGCTCCACCGCGAGCCGCACGATCATGACCAGATGCGGATCATCGACCAGGTAGACCTGGCGCCGGCCCTCCCGGCGCGACCGGACAAGCCCGGCAAGCTTCAGCTTGGCGAGGTGCTGGCTCACCGCCTGCAGCGTCCCGCCCACAGCGTCGGCCAGGCCGCCGACGTCCTTTTCCCCGTGCGCCAGGACCCACACGACATGCAGCCGCATCGTGGAAGCCAGCAGGCCGAACCGGCCCGCAGCCAGTTGCAGCAGCTCCGGCGAAAGATCATCGGAACCGCCGTGCTCGCCGGTCAGGGCGCCGACCACTACTGCCTCCTGCACCGCGGATCGCCTGCTCGCGCAACGACGAAGACCGCATTCTGTCGACAGCTCTGCCCGTCGCGGCTACGGCTGTGCCTGTCGCGGCTACGGCCGTGCCCGTCGTGGCTACGGCTGTGGCTGTCGCGGCTACATCGCGGGTAGCCGCCAGCCCTCCGTGGGGATGCTGACCGAGCAGCTGGTGATGTTGAGCGGCGTCCGGTTGTTGGTCGAGCCGTCAGCGTTCAGGCACAGCCCGGCCGCCTTGTTGACCAGCGAGTAGTTGGCTCCTTGCGTCCAGATCTGGGTGGCGGACGGGCCGCAGCTGTTCAGCACGACCTCGGTGCCGCTGGCGGTCGACTGACCGGCGGTGTCCAGGCACTTACCCTCGATCTCGATGTTGCCGTCGGACTCGATGGTCGCGGTCTGCTGCGGCGAGCCGATGCAGGTTTGCATCTGGACCGGGGTGCCCGGGGCCGCGGCCGAACCTTCATTGATGCAGCCGACCTGCGTGTTTTTGGTGCTGGCCTGTTTGACCTGGTTGGACACTACCCCGACGGGGGTGAGCGACGCCGGGGCCGGCGCCCCCGGCAGCGGCCAGACCTGGTTCACGCCACCGTCGCAGGTCCAGATCTGCAGCACGGTCCCGTTGGTCGTGGTGGCGGCCGGGTCGTCCAGGCAGAAGCTGGCTGCCTTGTTGATCAGCGTGTTCCCCGTTCCCTGCGTCCATACCTGGGTGGGGGACGAGCCGCAGTTGTTCAGGTCGACCTTGGTCCCGCTGGCCGTGGCCTCGCCCGCGGTGTCCAGGCACAGGCCGTTGACCTCCAGGTGGCCGTCCGGCTCGACCGTCCAGTCCTGCTCCGGGGCGTTGGTGCAGGTGGAGAACTCGACGCTGGCACCGGGGGCGGCACTGTCGCCGGCGTCGTCCACGCACATCGGGGCGACTCCGTTCTCGCTTTCGTCGTATCCGCCGAGATAGCCCTGACTGAAAATGCCGGACGGGATGGACCCGAAGGTGGGCGACGTCGCGGTGGACGTCAGCGGGAACAGCGCGTCGAAGCTGTGGTACGAGCCGCCGTTCTGCGTCACGCCGTCGCCGACCAGCAGCCCGCCGTTCGATCCGGCGTACGCACCGGCCGGGAAAGTGGTCAGCGACGTCACGCCCGCGCCGCGCAGGGTCAGCGGGTGGAACCAGGGGATCCCCAGGCCGGTGTTCGCGTCCACCGCGGACAAGCCCATGACCAGGACCGAGTTAGGCGCGCATACGTCGTTGTCGCCGCACTCGTTGTTCACCCAGCGGTTGTGCCCGCCCAGGTACACCACCGACCCGGCCACCTGGACGGAGTAGATCGAGTCGCCGCCGCTGTAGTTGATCCAGGTCGGCTGGACGTTGCCGGTCGCCGCGGTCGGGAACCTGGCCGCGGCGTCGCACACGCTGGCCGAGTTAGCGGGCATCGCCATGTAGCCGGTGGTGCCGATGACCAGGAACGATCCGTCCGGGGAGAAGTCGACGCCGCGGACGTAGTCGTGCTCGTTGGAGCACTCGTTGGCCAGGATCGGCGCCGCCCAGTCGGCCAGGGTCGCGGTCGCCTTCAGCCCGCCGCCGGTGTTGATCAGCGCCACCCGAGGCCGGGACTGCCCGTCCACGTCGAGGAAAGCCCCGGTGATCGCCAGTTCCTGGCCGTTGGCGGTCAGCGAGAGCGCATCTACCTTCAGCGCGAGCCCGGCATACGGGGAATCGCTGATCGGCATGCTGAACGTGGTGTCCACCGCGCCAGTGGTCGCGCTCAGCCGCGCGTCCCCCTGCTCCTTCGTGCTGTCGGCCGACGTGAACTTGCCGCCGATGTACAGCGCGTTCCCGTTCAGCGCCATCGCGCTGACGTAGTCGCTCACCTTCCCCGCGAAGGCGGTGACCACCGTGCCGTCCTTCGACGCGTTCCCGGGCGTCACGTTGAGCTGCACCAGGCCACGGTGGCTCAGCCCGTTCACCGTCGTGAACGCCCCGCCGACGTAGACCGTGTCGTGCGGGCCCGCCAGCACGCTGTAGGCCGGCCCGGCGTTGAGCTGCGGTACGAAGTCCGGGTCGATGATCCCGGTGCCGAGACGGTAGGCGAAGATGTCGTCGCGCGTCACCTCGGTGCCCGCCTTGCAGTGCCCCGACGAGGACGGCCCCGGCTGGCACGCCGTGGTGAACGCGCCGGCCACCACGACCTCGCCGTTCACCACGGCGGTGCTCTGCACGGTGGCGTCGGTGCAGGCACCGCCGAACCACGTCTCGCACGCCGATGCGCTGGTGGTGCCCGCGAACACGTTCGGCGTCCACGACACCGGCACCGGGGACACCAGGCCGGGCAGCGGGACGGCGGCGCCGGCCGGCACCACGCCGAACAGGACAAGTGCGGCACTCGCAACCGAAGCGAGCAGCGCCCGGGGGACTAGACGGCGCATGAGATTCCTTCAGGCTCGGGGGGGAGATCGGGCTCAGGGGGCAGATCGGCTCGGGGGGAGGTCGGGCTCGGACGGCATTTCAGACTCAGCGGCAGAAAGACCAGCTGAACACGCTCGTATGCTAAGGCACTCGCCCGGCGGCTACATCGTGGGTAGCCGCCAGCCCTGCGTGGTCAGGCCGCCGCCCGAGCAGGTGGTGATGTCGAGCAGGGTCCCGTTGTTGGTCGAGCCGTCGGCGTTCAGGCACAACCCGGACGCCTGGTTGACCAAAGAGTAACCCGCTCCCTGCGCCCAGACCTGGGTGGCGGACGAGTTGCATTTGTTCAGCACGACCTCGGTGCCGCTGGCGGTTGCCTGCCCGGCGGTGTCCAGGCACTTACCCCTGATCTCGACGTTGCCGTCGGACTCGACGGTCGCGGTCTGCACAGATTCGCCGTTGCAGGTTTCCATCTCGACGGGGACGCCCGGGGAGTCGCTGGAACCCACGTTGATGCAGCCGACCTGCGAATTGGTCTGGTTGAGCTGGGAGTACACCACCCCGACCGGGGTGAGCGACGCCGGGGCCGGCGCCCCCGGCAGCGGCCAGACCTGGTTCTCCCCGCCCGAGCAGGTGGCGATGTCGAGCACGGTCCCGCTGGTCGTGCTGGAGCCCGGGTCGTCCAGGCAGAGCCCGGATGCCTCGTTGACCAGCGTGTTCCCCGTTCCCTGCGTCCAGACCTGGGTAGAGCTGGCGCCGCAGGTGTTCACGTCGACCTTGGTGCCGCTGGCGGTGGCCTCGCCGACGGTGTCCAGGCACAGGCTGTTGACCTCGACGTTGCCGTCGGACTCGACGGTCCAGTTCTGCTCCGGGGCATTGGTGCAGGTGCGGAACTCTACATCGGTGCCAGCGACGGCACTGTCGCCGGTGTCGTCCACGCACATCGGGGCGATCCCGGGCCCGCCCTGGCCCTCGTCGTACCCGCCGATGTCACCCTGGCTGAAGAGGCCCGAGGGGATGGACCCGAAGGCGGGCGACGTTGCGGTGGACGTCAGCGGGAACAGGGCGTTGAAGCTGTGGTAGGCGCCGCCGTTGAGCGTCACGTCGTTGCCCAGCAGCAGCCCGCCGTTAGATCCCGCGTATTCATCGGCCGGGAACGTGGTCAGCGACATCACGCCCTGGCCGCGCGTGGTCAGCGGCTGGAACCAGGGGATCACCAGGCCGGTGTTCGCGTCCACCGCGGCGATGCCCGCGACGAGGAAGGCGTTGTCCTCGCAGATGGTGTTGTTGCCGCATTCGTCGTTCAGCCAGCGGTTGTGCCCGCCCAGGTACACCACGGACCCGGCCACCTGGACGGAGTAGACCGAGTCGCCGCCGGTGTAGTTGACCCAGGTCGGCTGGATGTCCGTGCCGGTCGCCGCGGTCGGGAACCTGGCCGCCGCGTCGCACAGGCTGGCCGACGTCGCCGGCGACGCCTTGTACCCGGTGTCGCCGATGACCAGGAACGATCCGTCCGGGGAGAAGTCGATGCTGCGGACGTAGTCGTGCTCCTTGGAGCAGTTGTTGGTCAGGATCGGCGCCGCCCAGTCGGCCAGGGTCGCCGTCGCCCCCAGCCCGCCGCCGGTGTTGATCAGCGCCACCCGGGGCGTGGGCTGCCCGGCCACGTCGAGGAAAGGCCCGCCGATCGCCAGTTCCGAGCCGTCGGCGGTCAGCGACATGGCTTCCACCTTCAGCGCCTCCCCGCTGACCGGGGGGACGCTGATCGGCATGCTGAACGTGGTGTCCACCGCGCCGTTAGTCGCGTTCAGCCGCGCATCCCCCTCCTCTTTGGTGCCGTCGACCTTCGAGAACTGGCCGCCGATGTACAGCGCGTTCCCGTTTAGCGCCATCGTGAGGACGGTTTTGTTGACCTGCCCGGCGAAGCCGGTGACCACCGTGCCGTCCGTCGAAGTCCCCGGTGTCACGTTGAGCTGTACCAGGCCCTCGGCGCCCACCCCGTTGACCGTGGCGAAAGCCCCGCCGACGTAGACCGTGTCGTTCGGGCCCGCCACCACGCTGTCGACCGGCCCGGCGTTGAGCTGCGGCATGAAGTCCGGGTCGATGACCCCGGTGCCGAGCTGGTAGGCGAAGATGTCGTCGCGCGTCACCGTCGTGCCCGCCGCGCAGTGCCCCGACGAGGACGGCCCCGACTGGCACACCGTGGTGAACGCGCCGGCCACCACGACCTCGCCGTTCACCACCGCGGTGCTGCGGACCGTGGCGGTACCGCAGTCCCCGCCGAACCACGTCTCGCACACCGATGCGCTGGTGGTGCCCGCGAACACGTTCGGCGTCCACGACACCGGCACCGCGGACACCAGGCCGGGCAGCGGGACGGCGGCACCGGCCGGCACCACGCCGAACGCGACAAGTGCGGCACTGCAGACCGCGGCGAGCAATGCCTGGGGGACTAGTCGGCGCATGAGATTCCTTCAGGCGGGGGGCGAATGATACGACTGAGAACATTCCGTACGCGTGGGACGGCATGAGTATAGCTTGCTAAATTGCGCAAACGAACAAATTGCTCCAGATACCCGATCCGATGACGCCTGAGCACCCATAGCCGCCTTCGGCACGCAAAGCGGCTGCCGGGACTCAGGCTAGCGGCAGGAAGCCCGGCCTGCGACCCGGATCACCCGGCCGGCGGCGCCAGCGGGCGGCGCGGCGGTCGGTGGCGATCTGGCGGACCACGTTGCGGCCGGGGATCCCGGTGACTCCGCCGCCCCCGTGGGTAGCCGAGCCGGCCTGGTAGAGGCCGCGGATCGGGGTGCGCAGGTCGGCGTAGCCGGCCGCCGGCCTGGCGTGGAACATCTGCCCGAGGCTCAGTTCCCCGTGGAAGATGTTGCCGCCGATCAGCCCGTACTCTTGCTGCATCTGGCGGGGGCCGATGACCTGGCGGTGCAGCACCGAGTCGGTGAAGCCGGGCGCGACGGTCTCCATCCGGGCGATCACCCTGTCCGCGTAGGCGGCCAGCGCGTCGTCGTCCGGCTCGTCCGCGTAGCCGTGCGGCACCCACTGGGTGAACATCGACATCACGTGCTGGCCGGCCGGGGCAAGCGAGTCGTCGAAGACGCTGGGGATGCAGATGTCGGCGAACGGCACCAACGATGGGCTGCCGGCGACCGCCTGCTGGAAGGCGTTCTCGACGTCGTCGAGGCTTTCGGCCAGCACGATCGTGCCGCCGTGGACCTGCGGATCGGGCTCCGGATGGCTGGCGAACACCGGCAGCCGGCCCAGCGCCAGGTTGATCTTCACCGTGCCGCTGCGAGTCTGCCAGCCGCGGATGTCGGCCACGAAGTCGTCGGGCAGCATTGCGGGGTCCAGCAGCCGCAGGAAGGATATCCGCGGGTGAGTCGTGGTAACCACGGTGGCTGCGTTAATTTCCTCGCCGCTGGCCAGCGTAACTCCAGTCACCCGGTCGGCGGTGGCGCGGATTCTGGCGACCTCCGCGTCGGTCCGGATCTCGGCGCCGAACGAGCGGGCCGCCGCGGCCAGCGCGCCGCTGACGCCGCCCATCCCGCCGCGCGGGAAACCCCAGGCACCCGCCTGGCCGCCGGTGTCGCCGATGTGGTGGTGCAGCATCACGTAGGCGGTCCCGGCCGACCTCGGGCCGGCCCAGGTGCCGATCACGCCGGATACCGCGAGCAGCCCGCGCATCGCGTCGCTGTCGAAGTAGCGCTCGACCAGGTCCGCGACGCTCCCGGTGAGCAGCCGGGTGACGTCGACCGCGCCCCTGGTATCGAGCTTGCGCAGGTGCCGCAGCAGCAGCCCCTGCCGCCACAGGTCGCCCGGCCGCCGCGATCCGAGCCGCGGCGGGATCTCCGCCAGCAGGGGCCCGAGAATCGCGCCGAGGCCGGCCAGGTGGGCCTCGTAGCCGTCGTAGGCCGCGGCATCCCGCGCGGAGAACTTTCCGATCTCGGCGCGCCGCTCGGCCGGGTCGTGCGGCAGCCGGAGATACCGGCCGTCGGCGCGCGGCGCGAAATATGGTCCCTGCGGGAAGACGTGGTACCCGTGGCTGGCCAGCCGCAGCTCGCGGACCAGGTCCTGCGGCAGCAGGGAGACCACGTAGGACAGCGACGTCACCGTGTAGTCGGGGCCGAACGGGTGCTCGCTGACCGCCGCGCCGCCGACCACGTCGCGACGCTCGCAGACCAGCGTGTCGAGCCCGTTCCTGGCGAGGTAGGCGGCCGCGACCAGCCCGTTGTGCCCCCCGCCGACGATCACCACGTCCCGGCTATCCGTCATCCGCCACGTCTCCTTCTCGCCAGCGACGCCATTGCGCCGCGAGCCCTGCCCGCGGGCTAGAAGATCACGTAGACCTTGCGGATCTTCTCGTGGATCTGCCAGGTGCCTGCCCAGCCGCGCGGGAAGACGGCGTTCTGGCCCGGGCCGACGTCGCGGGCCTCGCCGCCGTCCGGGGTCACCGTCATCCGGCCGGAGACGATGTGCACGAACTCGTGCGTCTCCAGCTTCCAGTAGGACGGGCCCGGGGCGCACTCCCACACGCCTACCTCCTGCTCGCCGTCCTGCCACAGGGTGTGGCCGGCCGTCTGCATCGGCTCGCCGGTCGCCTCCTCCAGCGGGCCCCAGTCCTCCAGCTCGGCGGCCGCGGCGTCGGCCAGAAACGGCGTTACGGCGATGATGTCGGTCATGTGCGATCTCCTTCGGTCAAGCACGGCCTTCTCGGTCAAGCACGGCCTTCTCGGTCAAGCACGGCCTTCTCGGTTAAGCACGGCCTTCTCGGTTAAGCACGGCCTTCTCGGTTAAGCACGGTCTTCGGTGAGCGTGGTCTGGCAGTCAGCATGATTCCCGCCGTCCGCACGGTCCTGGCGGCCGGCAGCTCTTCTGGTCAGCATCGCCGTTCGGGCAAGCACGGCCGGTCAGGGGATCGTCAGCTTGCCGGGGGCCTGCTGCCCGCGAGAAGAAAAGGCCTGGCCGCGAGAGGGGAAGGGCAGTGCGATCGGGTCCGCGGCCAGGCGGCTGCGGCCCTCGGCGTCGAAGCGGTCCAGGCCGAGCTGCGCCGTGTCCACCACGTCGGAGCTGCCGGTCAGCGCTACATCGGCGGCCGCGCGGGCTACCGCCGGCCCCCACATCATTCCCGCTCCGCCGGCACTGGCCACGATAGCCCCGTTATAAATCTGGCCGGTGCCGGCGGCCGGGCCGATGATCGGGAGATGGTCGGGGGTGTAGTCGATGGTGGCCGCCCAGATCTTGCGCAGCCCGAGCCCGGCGGTGACCGGGACGAGCTCGGCGAGGCGCTCGCGCATCAGCGCCAGGTAGGGCTCGTCGATGCTGGCGGCCTCGCCGGGCGGCTCGGCCGGGTTGCTCATGCCGAACAGCATGCCGCCTTCCTCCGGGCGCCAGTAGAGCCCGGCGGACAGGTCGAAGACCATCGGCAGCCGGCTGGGGGCGAGGTCGGGGTGGGCCTGGGTCACCGCGACCTGGTGCCGGACGCCGGAGGCGGGTACCGCGATCCCGGCGAGCGCGGCGACGTCGGCGAGCTCGGGGCCGCCGGTCAGCACGACGATCGGGGCGGCGATCGGGCCCGCGCTCGTCCGCACTCCGGTGACGCTGTCGCCTTCGGCGGCGAGGCCGGTGAAGGTGACGTGCTCGCGCACCTGCACACCGCTGGTCGCGAGCGCCACCGCGTAGGCGGTCACGTTGCGCGGCGGAGTCAGATAGCCGTCCTCGGCGCAGAACGTGCCGCCGAGCGTCAGTCCGGGCGCCATGGCCGGGTTGAGCGCGTCGAGCTCGGCTGGGGATAGCCAGCGGACCGACAGGCCCTCGGCGTTCTGCATGGCCATGCGGTCGCGCGCGGCGGCGACGTCCTCGGAGGTGAAGCAGGGCAGCACGTACCCCTGCGGGATGAAGCCGGAGTCGATGCCCAGCTCGTCGTGCTGGCTCAGGTAGAACTTGCGTGACCACTCGCCGAGCTGGACCGCCCAGGGGGTGCCGCCCTGGGTCCGGACTATGCCGGCCGCGCGGCTGCTCGCGCCCTGGCCCAGGGTGCGTTTCTCCAGCAGGACGACGCGGGCCAGGCCGCTGCGGCGCAGGAAGTAGGCGCACCAGGCGCCCACCGTCCCGCCGCCGACGACGACGGCGTCCGCGGCGTCCGGGAGGCCAGCTGAGAGCATTGGCACGAGGCCGATGCTGGCATAGACTGAACGTTCAGTCAAGACCGAGAGCTAGGATCCGGCTGCCCGGCCGGGGCCGGGCTGGGCTCTGGCCGCCGGGCGGAGGCTAAGGCTAGGCTCCGGCTGCCGACCGGGGTTAAGGCTAGGCTCCAGCTGCCGACCGGGGTTAAGGCTAGGCTCCGGCCGCCGGGCGGGGCCGGCTGGGCTCCGGCTGCCGGCCGGGAACTAAGGAGCGCCATGTACGGCCTGTCCGCCGAGGACCTGCAGATTCAGGGAACCGCCCGGTCGTTCGCCGACGAGCTGATCCCGCTCGAGGTCACCGCCGAGATGAACGACGGGGAGCTGGCCGCCGACGTGGTGGCCGGCCATGCCAAGCGGGCGAGGGAACTCGGCCTGCACGCCGCCAACATGCCGAGGGAGCTCGGCGGCGGCGGGTTCTCGTCGCTGCAGCAGGTCCTCGTGCAAGAGCAGGTCGGCCGGGTGACCAACGCGCTCGCCTGGGTGGTCGGGACTCCCCCGTCCTGGCTGCCCGCCGTGGCCACGCCGTACCAGCTGGAGCGGTTCGTGCTGCCGACGATCCGCGGCGACGCCGAGGAGTGCTACGCGATCACCGAGGAGGGCGCCGGCTCCGACGTGGACGCCATCGAGGCGACCGCGCGGCGGGACGGCGACGACTACGTGCTGAACGGCGAGAAGTGGCACGTGACGTCGTACAACACCGCGAGCTTCGCGTTCTTCCAGGCGAAGCTGGCCGGCGGGCCGCACGCCGGGGAGCACGCGATGTTCCTGGTCGAGCTGCCCAGCTTCGGGGTCAGCGTGGTGCGGACGCCCGCCTACACGCACACGATCAGCCATCATCACCCGATCGTGGCGTTCCGCGACGTGCGGGTGCCCGCCGCCCACCTGGTCGGGGCCGAGGGCGACGGGATGAGCTTCGCGTACGAGTGGTTCCGCTTCGAGCGGCTGATGGTAGCGGCGCGCTGCGTCGGGGCGGCGGAGCGGCTGGTCACGGAGATGACGGCGTTCGCCGCCGAGCGGCAGGTGCAGGGCCGGCCGATCTCCTCTCTCGGCGCCGTCGCGGCGATGCTCGCGGACAGCCTGACCGAGCTGTACGCGGCCAGGTCCCTGACCTACGAGACGGCGCGGGCCGTCGATGCCGGCGCGGACGTCAAGGTGCAGCACGCGCAGTGCTCGATGGCCAAGCTGTACGCGTCGGAGATGGCAGGCCGGGTGGCCGACCGGGCCGTCCAGGTGTTCGGCGGCCGCGGCTACATGCGCGAGAACGTCGCCGAGCGCTTCTTCCGCGAGCTCCGGGTGGAGCGGATCTGGGAGGGCACCAGCGAGGTCCAGCGCGCGATCATCGCCGACCAGATGACCAAGCGCGGGGTGCGCGCCCTGGCGTAAACGTCACCGGCGTAACGGCGCTGGTCAGGCCAGACTCGCCTCGATGGCCTCGATGACCTCCGGCGCCTCGGGCTCCGTCCGGGGCCGGAACCTGGCGAGTACCATTCCGTCGCGGCTCACCAGGAACTTCTCGAAGTTCCACTGGACATCGCCGGCCTCGCCGTCGGCGTCGGGCACCGCGGTCAGCTCGGCGTAGAGCGGGTGCCGCCCGGGCCCGTTGACCTCGATCTTCTCGAAGAGCGGGAAGCTCACGCCGTAGGTGCTTGAGCAGAACTCGGCGATCTCGTCCGCGGTTCCTGGCTCCTGGCCGTGGAACTGGTTGCACGGGAACCCGACCACGGAGAACCCGCGATCCGCGTAGCGCTCCTGCAGGCGCTCAAGCCCAGCGTACTGAGGTGTCAGGCCGCATTTCGAGGCCACGTTGACGACCAGAAGCGTCCTGTCGGCTGGCGCCCGCAGCGACGCGGGCTCGCCGGACAGGGTGCTGACGGGAATGTCGAGCAGGGTCACGGGCTGATTCCTTCGGTGTGGGAGCGGTGTGGCAGCACTGACGTCACGCGGCGCCGCGGCACTGCCCGACCCGGCGCCGGGGCACTGGCTCCCAGGGGACCTGCCGGGCCAGCCCCTGCGTCAACACCACGGCGGGCCCGCACATGCCCGCCAGGCTCGCAGCAGCCCGCCCCGGCCCGCCGCGACCCGTTTAGCTGGCGGCTTCAGCTCGCGGCGGCCCTGGCGCCCTGGTTCCAGACCGGCTCGCCCTGGTAGCCGCGCGCCACCATGGTGACGAACTGGTAGACGGCGTCCTCCTCGGCGGACAGCGGCCCGGGTCGCGCGTGCTCGGAGGACAGACCGCGCTGCACCGACTCGCACGCGCCCCAGTCCTGCCGGTTGGTGATGTCCCAGAACTCCACCGCGTAGCCCGGATCGAAGCCCGGCTTCTCCAGCGCCTCCGGCGCGAACGCCCAGGTGCACTCGATCTTCGTGTGGTTCGCGGCCAGCGGCATGAGCCGGTGCGTCATGACGTAGTCGGGATGCAGGCTGAGCAGGATGTTCGGGAACACGTTGACGTAGATCACGCTGCGCAGCCCCTGGGCATCAAGCCCCCGCAACGGCGTGCCGAGGCTGGTGCCATCCAGGGACATGGTGTCCATGCCGTCCCGCAGCTCCATCCAGCCGCCGATCCAGGCGCCGTCGGACGTGTAGTTCTCGCCGCTCTTGGGCGGGCTTACCTTACACAGTTCCGGATGGATCATCGGGCAGTGATAGCACTCGTGGTAGTTCTCCGTGAGGATCTTCCAGTTGGCCGTGGAGTCGTAGTCATGCCGCCCGGAGATCACCAGCCGCTCGGGCTCGTACGGCGCGATCAGCTCGTCGAGGCCGCGCAGGGACTCCTCGAGCGGCGGTGCTTCGCCTGAGCCGTCCACGAAGATCAGACCGTGCCATTCCGCCACCGGCAGCTCGATCAGGCCCCAGGCCGCCACGTCGAAGCCCGGCCGGCCCTTGAAGCCTGCCGCGGCCCGCAGCCCGCCGGAGAGCGAGTAGGTCCAGGAATGATACGGGCAGATGATGGCGTTGCGCTGCTGGGTCGCGCCGCAGGCGAGCAGCTCATGACCGCGATGCCGGCAGGTGTTGGCGAACGCGCGCAGGACGCCGTCGTCGGCTCTGGACAGGAGCACGCTCCCGCTGCCGATCTGCTCCGCGCGCTGGTCACCTGGCTGAGCGACCTGTGAGGTGTGCCCGACGCAGATCCATCCCGCGCCGAAGAAGTGGCTGCTCTCCCAGGCGAAGACCGCCGGGTCCACATACGCGGCCCTGGGCAGCATCCTGCTCTGGCCGAACGGTCGCAGCGACGCCGCGAGGCCGGCCTGGTCGATGGGCGCGTGAGGATACCTTGACTGACTGATCATACAGTCAAGAATAGGCAAGGCGGAGCCGACTGTCCAGCGCCAGCCGCCGGCCGGGACGCCGGCCGGGACGCGGGCGGGGACGCCGGCCTGCGCGGCCGGGTCAGCACCATCGTCTGGCAGGCGGGCACGACACGCAGCTCGTCGTGGTTGCGGGCGCGGTACGTGGACGGCGCCTCTCCGACGAGCTCGGTGAACCGGGCCGAGAAGGAGCCGAGGCTCGTGCAGCCGACCGCGAAGCAGACATCCGTCACGCTCAGGTCGCCGCGGCGCAGCAGCGCCTTCGCCCGCTCGATGCGCCGGGTCATCAGGTAGGAGTACGGCGTCTCGGAGTACGCCTCGCGGAAGCGGCGACTGAAGTGCGCCGGCGACATCAGCGCCGTGCGGGCGAGCGCCGGGACGTCGAGCGGCTGCGCGTACTCGCGGTCCATCCGGTCGCGCGCCCGGCGCAGCCGACGCAGCTCGTCAATGTCGGCACTCACCCGTTCGAGCACCGGGCCGATGGCCTGGCTCGGCCGCCCTGCGGCGTGGCGGGCCGGCCGAAAGCGAGCAGTTTCAAAGAAGCACGGGTCACGGAGCCACGCCTAGCATGACCGTCATGGACATCACGATTCACCAGACTTTCCTCCCACATGACGACCCGGACGCATCCCTGGCCTGCTATCGCGGGCCCTCGGCTTCGCGGTCCGCAACGACGTCGGATACGGCGGGATACGCTGGATCACCGTCGGCCCCGCCGGCCAGCCTGGCACGCCAGCATGTCGGTCGTCGCGAGCCGCCAGCCGCTGGCCCCGTGGTGTGCAGACTTGTGGTGCCGACTGTCGATTTCGCGCCTCGCCGCTCGCCTTAACACGACCATACACACCGGAAACACCGGACACACCGGGTCGAGGTGACCCACGACTTCAGGAGTGAACATGACCGGCTCTTCCACCCAGGGAATCAAGACCGTGCTGCATCCCGTGTCCGACCTGGCGACGGCCAAGGCCGTGTACGCCGCCCTGCTCGGCGTGCAGCCGTCGGCCGACGCGCCCTACTACGTCGGCTTCGAGGCCGCGGGCCAGCACATCGGGCTGGTGCCGGGCGGCGGACCGCAGGGCATGACCTCGCCGGTGGCCTACTGGCACGTGCCGGACATCGAGGCGAAGCTGGCCGAGGTGACCGCTGCCGGTGCCACCGTGAAGGAGCCCGCGCGCGACGTCGGCGGCGGCCGCCTAGTGGCCACCTTCACCGATCCCGATGGCAATGTCCTCGGGCTGCTTCAGGACCGATGAGTGCCGGCCCCCGCTCCTGCGCGGCACGTTGGTGACAGCCACGATCTGATCCGCGTGCTCGGCGCGCGCGTGAACAACCTCAAGGACGTCAGCGTCGAGATCCCGAAGCGCCGGCTGACGGTGTTCACCGGCGTCTCCGGCTCGGGCAAGAGCTCGCTGGTGTTCGGCACGATCGCCGCGGAGTCACAGCGGATGATCAACGAGACGTACAGCGCCTTCGTACAGGGCTTCATGCCAACGCTGGCGCGGCCCGAGGTCGACGTACTCGAGGGACTGACGACCGCGATCATCGTCGACCAGGAGCGGATGGGTGCCGACACCCGCTCCACGGTCGGCACCGCCACCGACGCCAACGCGATGCTGCGTATCCTCTTCAGCCGACTCGGGCAGCCGCACCTCGGCTCGCCCAACGCGTTCTCCTTCAACGTTCCCTCGGTCCGGGCGAGCGGTGCGATCACGATCGAACGCGGTGCCGGCAAGACCGTGAGACAGACCTTCACCCGCACCGGCGGCATGTGCCCGCGATGCGAGGGGCGGGGCTCGGTCACCGACTTCGACCTGTCTGCGCTGTACGACGACAGCAAGTCGATCAACGAGGGTGCGCTCACGATCCCGGGCTACAGCGTCGACGGCTGGTACGGCCGCATCTTCGGCGGCTCCGGCTTCCTCGACCCGGACAAGCCGATCCGCAAGTACACCAAGACCGAACTGCACGACTTGCTCCACAAGGAGCCAACCAAGATCAAGGTCGACAACATCAACCTGACGTACGAGGGCCTGATCCCGCGGATCCAGAAGTCGATGCTGTCCAAGGACGTCGACGCGCTGCAGCCGCACGTCCGCGCCTTCGTGCAGCGCGCGGTGACGTTCACTGCCTGCCCCGACTGCGGCGGCACCCGGCTCAGCGAGCCGGCCCGGTCATCGAAGATCAGGGGAATCAACATCGCCGACGCCTGCGCGATGCAGGTCAGCGACCTCGCTGACTGGGTACGGGGCCTGGACGAGCCGTCCGTCGGGCCGCTGCTGGCGTCGCTGCAGCGGAGCCTCGACTCGTTCGCCGAGATCGGGCTCGGCTACCTCAGCCTCGACCGCTCGTCGGGCACCCTGTCGGGCGGCGAGGCGCAGCGCATCAAGATGATCCGGCACCTCGGGTCTTCGCTCACCGACGTCACCTACGTCTTCGACGAGCCGACGATCGGCCTGCACCCGCACGACATCCAGCGGATGAACGACCTGCTGCTGCGGCTGCGCGACAAGGGCAACACCGTGCTGGTCGTTGAGCACAAGCCGGAGGTGATCGCGATCGCCGAGCACGTCGTCGACCTCGGCCCGGGCGCCGGCACCGAAGGCGGCGAGGTGGTGTTCGAGGGCACCGTCGAGGGCCTGCGGGCCAGCGGCACGATCACCGGACGGCATCTGGACGACCGCGCCACGCTGAAGCCGTCGGTGCGGACGCCGTCGGGAATGCTGGAGGTGCGCGGCGCCAGCACTCACAACCTGCAGGACGTGGATATCGACCTGCCGCTCGGCGTGCTGGCGGTGGTGACCGGCGTGGCCGGGTCGGGAAAAAGCTCACTGATCCACGGCTCGGTGTCCGGCCGGGACGGGGTGGTGTCGGTCGGCCAGGCAGCGATCAAGGGCTCACGGCGCAGCAACCCGGCGACGTACACCGGACTGCTCGACCCGATCCGCACGGCGTTCGCGAAGGCCAACGGCGTGAAGCCCGCCCTGTTCAGCGCCAACTCCGAGGGCGCCTGCCCAGCCTGCAACGGCGCCGGGGTGATCTACACCGACCTGGCGATGATGGCCGGCGTCACCTCGATCTGCGAGGACTGCGAGGGGAAGCGGTTCGGCGCATCGGTGCTGGACTACCACCTCGGCGGCCGCGACATCAGCGAGGTGCTCGCGATGCCGGTGACCGAGGCCGGGAAGTTCTTCGGCGCCGGCCAGGCGCGCACGCCGGCCGCGCACGCCATCCTCGGCCGGCTCGCGGACGTCGGGCTCGGCTACCTCAGCCTCGGCCAGCCGCTCACGACGCTGTCCGGCGGCGAGCGGCAGCGGCTCAAGCTGGCCACCCGGATGGCCGAGAAAGGCCGCGTCTACGTCCTCGACGAGCCGACCGCCGGCCTCCACCTCGCCGACGTCGAGCAGTTGCTCGGCCTGCTCGACAGGCTCGTCGACTCCGGCAAGTCGGTCATCGTCATCGAGCACCACCAGGCGGTCATGGCGCACGCCGACTGGATCATCGACCTCGGCCCAGGGGCCGGCCGCGACGGCGGCCGGATCGTCTTCGAGGGCACACCCGCCGACCTCGTCGCCGCCCGCTCCACCCTCACCGGCGAGCACCTCGCGGCCTACGTCGGCAGCTGACCGCGGCCATCGCGGACACCGTGAGACGACTTCTCTCAGCTGTTTCGACCTGGCAAGCCGAGCCGGATCGGAGCGGCACGCGGGGCGCTTACTCACTAGCCTTGCAGCATGGATCTCACTCTTGCCCGTTGCTTCGTCCACGTCGATGACCCCGACCTCGACGCCACCTTCGAGAAGGTGCGCGCCTCGGGCGCCGAGATCGTGCAGGAGCCGACCGCGCAGCCCTGGGGCACGCGAGACTGTGCCGTGGTTGACCCGTCTGGCAACCTGCTGCGCATCGACTAGCGCAGGGCCAGCAGCGTGGCTGGGACTCCGCTGTCGCTGTTACCGCAGCGGAGTCCCGGCGACGCTGATAGTTCTCGTGAGCTGCGAGACTACCTCACCGGCGCGCCCGGCCCGCGGCTCGGCTGGGCCACCTGCACCAAGACGCGAAGAAGCGCCCTGCCCCAACCCTCGCGTGCCAGGACGAGGGCTGGGTAAGGCGCATCAGGTGGAGGTGGCGGGAATCGAACCCGCGTCCTTCAGTACTTCACCAGGGCTTCTCCGGGCGCAGCCCGCACTAGCTTTTCTCAGCCCCGGCGTTCACGCAGGCAAGTCGCCGACGGGCTCAGCCACTGTTTGTTGTCCCGCCTAGTCCCGCGGCCGGGCTTGACGGTGGATCCTCCTTGCTGATGCCAGACACCGGGCCGGAGCCTCTCCCGGGCTGACAACCCCTAACTCGCGGTTATTAGGCCGCGAGGGCGAGGTGAGTGCGCTTTGCGTTGGCACTTAGTGTTTGCGGTCACGGGATTTGCGAGGTCGTATCCGCAACCCTCGGCCCGCTTCCCCTGGATCGACTACCGAAGTCGAAACCGTTCACCCCCTCTTGAGTTGTCCGGCGCACGACAGCGGCCTGGCCGGTCCCGCGCGTCGTGATCGACTTTACCTGATGCGCCCGCGGCCGCCAACCGGGAAACAGGCAGCGGCAAGGTACCGGCAGCGGCCAGGTACAGGTATACGTACAGGTACAGGTACAGGCAGTGGCAAGGTAGCAGCCAGCCAAAAGATGAAGCCCGATGGCTTGCCCCCCCGAGCGGGCCATCGGGCATTCAACCAGAGGAGACGAGAAGCCCCCGTGGGCGCTGGCGGTGGCCGAAGAAGGCGCCCACGGGGGTCGACCGGCAGGGTCGGGGCCGGTCCTCAATGACCGG
>Ga0302324_100010388_pt1 | contig 19288 bp, 10 predicted proteins | sample Palsa_T0_1_FD_201949 | JGI IMG/M metagenome (GOLD analysis project Ga0302324, IMG submission 201949) | Peat permafrost microbial communities from Stordalen Mire near Abisko, Sweden - Palsa_T0_1 | ecosystem: Environmental > Terrestrial > Soil > Palsa > Peat permafrost | place: Sweden: Abisko...
ACATCGGCGCCCAGGTCAAGCCGCGTTTTGACCGAGCGGTCAACATTGCGCTCGATTACCCGCCCGATGAGCGGCCCTAATTCCGTCAGCTGAAAGTGGTCGGCAAGATTGGCCGACGGTTCGGCGCGCGCCAGCGCCAATAATTGATTAGCCGAATGTGCCACGCGTGCAACGCCATCGCGCAAGGTCGCAAGGCGCATCTGCAGCCCCCTCGCGGCAGGGTCCTGGGTGAGAAGATCAAGATGTCCGAGAAGTCCGGTGATCGGCGTGCGCAGCTGATGCGCGGCATCGGCCACGAACTCACGCTGCGAGCGCGCGGCCTCGCGCAGTACCTCAAATAGCCCGTTCAAAGCATCCACCAGCGGACGTACTTCGGCCGGAACCGCCGCTGTCTCAAGGGGCCGCAGCTCCCGCGGCGAGCGCGCCTCGATCTGGGTTCGCACCGCCACCAGCGGGCGCAGGCCGTAGCGCACGCCAATCCACACCAGGAGAAGCGTCGCATCGATGAGGATGAAATCCATGAGCCAGGTGCTCGTCAGAATGAAATGTCGCGCACCCTCGCGGCGGTTGGTCGTCTCGGCGACCGTGATCATCGCCGCGCCCGCATCGGTGCGCATGCGATAGGTCACGATGCGGATCTTGTGACTGCCAAGCCAGCCGTCGGCGTAGGCCGGATTGTCCTCGTGCGAAGAGGCGGCGGGCAGCTGCGGATTGCCGGCAATCAACTGGTTATCCGGACCCCAGATGGAGTAATAGAAGGTTTCGGCATGATTGACGCGTGAGTTCGGCGGCGGTTGCTGCGGCAGCTGCGCATAGATCCTGCCGTCCGCCACTCTGATGCGCGCCGCCTGCGCGAAGGCTGCATCAGCGAGACTCTGATCGTAGGCCGTACGCATGAAGAGCATCGAGGCGCGGTAGTCGGCGAATCCTCCTGCCAGCATCAAAAGTGCAAGCGGCGGCAGGAGGAGCACCAGCAGGCGCCGGTGAATCGATGTCGCCGGCTCAATCTTCGGGCTCATCGAGACGATATCCAAGTCCGCGCACGGTGCGGATGAGCGCCACGTCGGCGAGTTTCGCGCGCACGCGCGAAACATAAACTTCCACCGCGTTCGGCGTCATCGCCTGATCCCACTTGGCGATCGCCTGCTGCAGGCGTTCCTTTGAGACGACGCGGCCGGCGGAGAACGCGAGACACTCGAGCACGAGCCATTCGCGGCCGGTCAATTCCACGGTGCGCTCATCGATGCGCAGCTGCCGGCCGGCGACATCGATGCGCAGCCTGCCGAAATTCAGCTGTCCGTTGGTATTGAGATTGGCGCGGCGGATGAGCGCCCGGCAGCGGGCGGCGAGCTCCGACTGCTCAAAAGGTTTCATCAAAAAATCATCCGCCCCAAGATCCAGTGCTTCGACCCGCAACGCGACCGTCTCCCGGGCGGTGAGGATCAGAACCGGCAGGTGCGATCCTTGAGTTCTCAGGCGGCGTACAAAAGTCAGGCCGTCCTCGCCGGGAAGTCCGATATCGACCACCGCAAGGTCAAAGCGCTCGGCGGCAAGCGCCGTCGCGGCAAGCTCCGCGCTCGGCGCGCGATCCACCGCGAAGCCTGCAACAGCAAGCCCGCGCTCGATCGCATCGGCGACCAGGTCATTGTCCTCGACCACCAGGATACGCATACGGGCACTTGCCATCGGGCGAAGGCGCGCATTTTACGCTTCGCGAGCCTGCGTGCCGATGACCAGTCCCGATTCCACCCATTCGCGCAGAAACCCGGCGGCATGCGCGGGCGCCGCCTGTTCGCCGCAGCTTGCGCACAGGGCCACGCACAGCTCCCCGAAGCTTGCACCCGAGTGTACGGCGTCGAGCGCCTGTGCTTCCTCTGCCGACAGGGGGCGAAAGAAAATCTGCAGTTCCCGGCGCCATAAGAGCCAGGCAACGGGCGATGCCTGTGCGGCAGGCTCAGGCGGTGGCGCGCTTTGTGTGAGCGCCTTCCAGAACGCCGGTGCATTCCAGCTGAGATCAACACGCCGCAAGGCAGGATGCAGCTCAAATCTGAGCTCGGCCCAATCCTCCGGGGCAATCTGCCCCAAGACGGCGACGCCAATGTATGCGGCGTCGGCGGCATCGAATACTTCGCTCATCGCCCATTCCCAGCTTGCAAGCTCCGCACGCAGCGGCATCGATTGATGATCCGGATGCGTTTTTATAAAGGCGTCCAGTGCACCGCCGTAGAACCGAATCGAGGCAAAGTTTGAATCGTGGGCCCTGACGTAGGCATCGCCCAGATTTGCGAACTCCTCCTTGCCGAGGAGCGCGAGCAACGCCGGATAGTGAGCCTCAAGCGCCTCGATCAGCCGCGCGCCGTAGCCATCGCCATAGATCGCAAGACGCGTATCGATAGGCACTTTGTGCGTACCGACGACGCGCGTCTGAATCCCGTGCGCGCCGCTCAGCAGGAATTTTTGAAAGTCATCCTCAAGGGAGGCAAGGCCGCCCATCTTCAGCTCACCCGGCGCGCGTGCGGCAGGTCCTGCGCCAACGCGGCCTCACAGACGCGGCGCGCGGCCATGAGCTCCGCCTGCAGTTCGGCGAGCGGCGGAATATTGGCATCGCGCTCGATCATGGTGGAAACGGAGCCGAAGCGCCGCACCGCCGTCTCGTACAGCGCCCAGACCGGATCGGGCACCGGGAAATCGTGGGTGTCGATGAGATAGTCGCCGTGATTCTGGTGGCCGGCGAGATGGATCTGCTGCACGCGCTCGACGGGAATTGCAGCCAGATACGCCTGCGGGTCAAATTCGTGATTGACGCTGCTCACATAGATATTGTTGACGTCGAGCAGAATGAGACAGTCGGCCTCGTGGGCGAGCGTGCGCAGAAAATCCCACTCGCTCAGGCGCGAGTCGCGGAAGCTCACGTAGCTTGATACGTTCTCCAGGAGAATGCGGCGACCGAGTATGTCCTGCACCGTGCGCACGCGCTCAGCGACGTGGTGCAGGGCTTCATCCGTATACGGCAGCGGCAAGAGGTCGTGCAGATTCTTGCCGCCGACTCCGGTCCAGCACAGATGATCGGATATCCAGGCAGGCTGGAGGCGGGAAGCGAGCGCCTTCACCGCTTGCAGATAGGCGCGATCAAGCGGCTGCGTGCTGCCGATCGACATGGAAACCCCGTGCATCGCCATCGGGTAATGCTCGCGGATGCGCATGAGATTGTGCAGGGGCTTGCCGCCCGGCACGAGGTAGTTCTCAGTCAGGGCCTCGAACCAATCGACCGCGGGTCGCTCGTTGAGAATCGTCTCGTAGTGATCGACACGCAGACCGAGGCCGAAGCCCAGGGATGGGCGAGTCAGCATGGTTGAAAGCACGGTGGAGGAATCCGAAGTGACTCCCCCACCGCGCGAATCAGCAGTCAGAAGAGCTCAGGAGCCCTTCATCTTGGCCTTGGCAGCATCGCAATCCGCCTTGCTTCCCATCGCCACAAAGCCCTTACCCTTGCAGGAGTTCTGGCCTTTACAGCTGTTGTTGGCTGACTTGCAGGACGACTGGCCCTTGCAGGAATTGACACCTTCGCACTTCACCTTGCCATCATCCGCAGCGGCGGCGGTGAACGAGGCGGTTGCGAACATGATCGCAGCGGCAGCGGCCAGGGCGATGCTTCCAGTCTTTCGAGTATTCATCAATGCTTCTCCGGTTAGTTATGTAGCTGAAAATCCGGTCACTAGACCGGATGCCGAAGCGAAACCTTTCGCTCCCGGTGCGGGAGTGGACCCCCTCCCCGTGCGGGCGTAATTCTACCCCTCGGTGCGGGCCGGTCGCACAGTTTGTCGCATTGGGCCGACAATCCGTCGCTACCCTTGAAAGCTCCCCGCGTGGGGCCATCTTGCTTTCCGGGGTTGGTGCCGATCGACTCATACAGTACGCGGTGAAAACGCTACTGGATGCGCGTGCAATGCCATGCAGATGCGGCATCCCTCTTATAGAATGGCCGATCCGCGCGGGCATCTCTTGTCCGCCCTATCTGCGACTCCATCCGAGGTGGCTTAGGAATGACCGACGTCCCTGCTGACGCCATCCGTGTGCGTGGCGCGCGCCAGAACAACCTGAAGAATCTCGATCTGGCGATCCCCCTGAACGAGCTCGTGGTGGTGACCGGGGTTTCAGGTTCCGGGAAGTCGTCGCTCGTGTTTGACACCCTGTATGCCGAAGGGCAGCGCCGCTATGTAGAGACCTTCTCGCCCTATGCGCGCCAGTTTCTGGATCGCATGGACAAGCCACAGGTGGATTCCATTTCGGGAATTCCTCCCGCGATTGCCATCGACCAGACCAATCCCGTGCGCACTTCGCGCTCGACCGTCGGCACGATGACGGAGCTCAACGACCATTTAAAACTCCTGTTCGCGCGCGCGGCGCAATTATTCTGCAGGCATTGCGGCAAGGCCGTGTGCCGTGATTCTCCGGAGAGCATGTACGCGGACATGCGGCGGCGCGCCGAGCTTGCCGGCGATCCGCGCCTCATCGTGTGTTTTCCGGTGCCGGTGCCGAAGAACTTCAAGGAAGCCGAAGTGCGCGAGCTCCTGCAGAAGCAGGGCTACACACGCTTTTTCGAGGACGTCCCGAGCACCCGCAAACGCGCGCGCAAGGTCACCACGCTCGAGGTCGTGCAGGATCGTCTGCGCGTGGGCAGCGCCGAATCCTCGCGGGTACTGGAGTCGCTCGAGGCCGCTTTGCGAGTCGGCCGCGGCCGCATCAACATTCATGTCGTCGCCGAAGGCGATCCCCCGCCGCGCCTGGATTCATGGCGCTACTCAAGCGAGCTGCACTGCGCCGAGTGCGATCTGTCCTACCGCGAGCCGGTGCCGAGTCTGTTCTCCTTCAATTCGCCGCTTGGCGCCTGCGAGAGCTGCCGCGGCTTCGGGCGCACGATGGGCATCGACTACGGGCTCGTCATTCCCGATGAGAGTAAGTCCCTGCGTGCGGGCGCAATCCGGCCCTGGCAGACCGAGTCGAATGCCGAGTGTCAGGAGGATCTGCAGAAGTTCGCCAAGAAGCGCGGCATTCCCCTCGACCGCCCGTGGCGCGAGCTCTCCGCCGCCCAGCGCCAGTGGGTGATCGAGGGCGAAGGCGCGTGGAAAAAAGGTGTCTGGTACGGCGCGCGGCGCTTCTTCGCGTGGCTTGAAACCAAGGCCTACAAGATGCACGTGCGCGTGCTCCTGTCGCGCTACCGCGCCTACACGCCCTGCACCGTCTGCGATGGCGCACGCCTGAAGCCCGACGCCTTGCTGTGGCGCATCGGCACTCGGGAGCTTGCCGATTCGGTGTTGCCGCCGGCGAAACGCATGCGTCCCCCGGGTGTCGACTGGAGTGCCGAGACTCTGCAGGCACAGCCCGGGCTTTCGATCCACGATCTGATGCTGCTGCCAATCGAGCGCGCCTGCGATTTCATGCGCCGGCTCGCCCTGCCGCCGCCGCTTGATGCGGCGACCGACCTTCTCCTGGGCGAGATCCGCGCGCGTTTTATTTACCTCTCCGACGTGGGCCTCGGGTACCTCACCCTCGACCGGCAATCGCGCACGCTCTCGGGCGGAGAGGTGCAGCGCATCAATCTGACGACGGCGCTTGGCACTTCGCTCGTCAACACCCTGTTCGTGCTCGATGAGCCCTCGATCGGCCTGCACCCGCGCGACATGCGGCGCGTGATAGCCGTGATGAAGCGTCTGCGCGACGCGGGCAATTCTCTGGTGGTGGTCGAGCACGACCCGCAGATCATGCTCGAGGCGGACCGGATCCTCGACATGGGTCCGGGCGCCGGTGAACGCGGTGGCGAGGTGGTGTTCTTCGGCACGCCGGCGGCCATCAAGAAGAGCGCGCAATCCCTCACCGGGGACTACCTGAGCGGCCGCAAGCTCGTGGTGGCGCCGCGCGTGCCGCGCCGTGCCTCATCCGAGGTCGTCGCGGAGTGGCGGCCGAACAGATGGCTCGAGCTGCGCGGCGCGCGCGCACACAATCTGCAGAACGTCGACGTGCGCATACCTTTGAAGCGTCTGGTGTGTGTCACCGGTGTTTCCGGATCAGGCAAATCAACCCTCATCGAGGATGTGCTGTATCCGGCGCTCTTGAAGTATCAGGGTAGGCCGACGATCGCGCCCGGCGAGTTCGACGGCTTGCGCGGCGCGGACCTCATCGACGACGTCGTGATGGTCGATCAGACTTCCATCGGGCGCACGACGCGCTCGAACCCCGCAAGCTACGTCGGTGCCTTTGACGGCATCCGCGAGCTCTTCGCATCCGAGCCTGGCGCGCAGGAGCGCAAGTACACCGCCGGTACCTTCAGCTTCAACTCCGGCAACGGCCGCTGTCCGAGCTGCGGGGGCAACGGCTTTGAGCATGTGGAGATGCAGTTCCTCTCCGATGTGTATCTGCGCTGCCCGGACTGCAACGGCAGCCGCTACCGAAGCGAGGTGCTCGACATCAAGCACGAAGGCGCCGACGGCCGCCGCGCAAACATCGCCGAAGTGCTCGACATGACGGTGACGCAGGCGCGCGCCTTCTTCGCCGATTCACGCGAGATCGCCGCGCATCTGACACCGCTTGCCGATGTGGGCCTGGAATACGTGAAGCTCGGCCAGCCGGTGCCGACGCTTTCCGGCGGCGAGGCGCAGCGCCTGAAGCTTGCAGGCCATCTTGCAGCCGCAGCTTCGGCCGCCTCGAGCACTACCCATCTGGGGAAACTCTTTCTATTCGATGAGCCCACCACGGGACTGCATTTCGAGGACGTGGCGAAACTTCTGCGCGCCTTTGGCAAGCTCCTCGCCGCCGGCCATTCGATTCTCGTCATCGAGCACAACCTCGACGTCGTGCGCGCAGCCGACTGGATCATTGATCTCGGACCTGAAGGCGGGGAGCGCGGCGGCAAGATCGTCTGCGTCGGCACGCCCGCCGAGGTGCGCGCGCGGCCGGACTCCTTTACAGGCGCGGCACTTGCCGCCTACGAAGACTCGCTCGCCGGTGTGCTGCCTGCCCCACAGCGCGCGGTCGCCGAAGAGGCGACCGGCTACGCGCGCGGTAACGGCCACGACAAGAACTCGATCGTCATCCACCGCGCGCGCGAACACAACCTGAAGAACATCGACGTCGCGATTCCACGCGATCGCTTTACCGTCATCACGGGCGTCTCAGGATCGGGTAAATCCACCCTCGCATTTGACATCCTCTTCAATGAGGGCCAGCGCCGCTATCTCGAATCGCTGAATGCGTACGCGCGCCAGTTCGTCCAGCCCGCCTCACGCCCCGATGTCGATGCGATCTACGGCATCCCGCCGACGGTCGCCATCGAGCAGCGCACGAGCCGCGGCGGCAGGAAGAGCACGGTTGCAACATTGACGGAGATCTATCATTTCCTGCGGCTGCTCTATGTGAAACTCGGCACCCAGTACTGCCCGGACTGCGCGGTGCCGATCGAGCCGCAAAGCACGGCGGCGATCGCCGCGCGCCTGCTGCGTGACTTTCGCGGCCAGCGCATCACCTTGCTTGCCCCGCTCGTCATCGCGAGGAAGGGCTATTACACCGATCTTGCCAAATGGGCGCGCAGGAAGGGATTCAAGACCCTGCGCGTCGATGGAGCGAACGTCGCGACGGCTTCCTGGCCGCGCCTGTCGCGCTTCCGCGAGCACACGATCGAGCTGCCGCTCGCGCCGATTGACGTCAGCGCGAAGAGCGATACCGAGCTGCATGCGGCGCTCGAGCGTGCGCTCGACTTCGGCAAAGGCGTGCTGCACGTGCTCGGGCCCAACTCCGCGCGGCCGACCGTGTTTTCAACGCGGCGCGCCTGTCCTTCCTGTGGCAAGGGCTTTGCCGAGCTTGATCCGCGGCTGTTCTCGTTCAACTCCAAACACGGCTGGTGCGAGAGCTGTTTCGGCACCGGCGTTTCCCTCGAGGGCTTCAGCGAAGAGCACACCGGGGAGGAGAAAGGCTGGAATGAATGGTATGAGCACGAGGCGGCCGCCTGCGGCGCATGCGCCGGCGCCCGCCTGAATGCCATCGCGCTCAATGTGCGCTTCCGCGAGCGCTCGATCGCGGCGCTCGCACACGAGCCGATCGGTGAGGCGCGCAGGTTCTTCGCCGCCTTGAAGCTCAACACGCGCGAGGCGGCCATCGCGCGTGACCTGATGGCGGAGATCCGCGCGCGGCTGTCGTTTCTCGAGCGAGTTGGCTTGGGCTACCTGACGCTCGATCGCTCGGCGCCGACGCTCTCCGGCGGCGAAGCGCAGCGCATCCGTCTCGCAGCCCAGCTCGGCTCGAATCTGCAGGGCGTCTGCTACGTGCTCGATGAGCCGACGATCGGGCTGCATCCTTGCGACAACGTCGTGCTGCTCGATGCGCTTGCGGAACTTGCGACGCAGCGAAATACGCTGGTCGTAGTGGAACACGACGAGGACACGATCCGCCGCGCCGATCATGTGCTCGATCTGGGTCCGGCCGCAGGCGTCAGGGGCGGGGAAGTGGTGGGCGCGGGCACGGTCGCCGATCTCATGCGTAATCCCGACTCCATCACCGGACGATTTCTGCGCGAGCCGCTGCAGCATTCGACAAAACCGCATCGCGAAGTGACGCCGCGCACGCCGAGCCTGCAGCTCGAGCGCGTCGAGCTGCACAACGTGAAAAAAGTGGATGTGCGCGTTCCGCTCGGCCGGCTGGTCGTCGTCACCGGAGTGTCAGGCTCGGGCAAATCGACCATCGCGCGCGATGTGCTGTACGCCAACCTCAAACGGCGCCTCGCCGAGGAGACGCGCAGGACGAAGTCGCAGCACGGGCTCTTGGGTTGCCGCGCTCTGCGCGGCATGGAGCACATCGACCGCGTACTCGAGGTGGATCAAAGCCCGATCGGCAAGACCCCGCGCTCCTGTCCTGCGACCTATGTCGGATTCTGGGATGAGATCCGCCGCATCTACGAGGGAACCACCGAGGCACGCATCCGCGGATTCAGCGCGAGCCGCTTCTCCTTCAACACTTCCGGCGGTCGCTGCAGTGCCTGCGAAGGCCAGGGCGTGCAGACGATCGAGATGAGCTTTTTGCCGGACGTCAAAGTACTGTGCGACGTGTGCGCAGGGCGCCGTTTCAATTCGGAGACCCTCACCGTGCAGTGGCGCGGGCTTAGCATCGCCGCAGTGCTTGCGATGAGCGTCGATGACGCCGTGAAATTCTTCGCCGCGCACCCGCGCGTGCACCACTCGCTTAAGCTTTTGCAGGACGTGGGCCTGGGGTATCTCACCTTGGGCCAGCAGAGTCCAACGCTCTCCGGCGGCGAGGCGCAGCGCATCAAGCTCGTGACCGAGCTTGCCAAGGTGCGTGGCGACGTGCGCGCCGGGCCGCGGCAGAAGCCGCGGCATACCCTCTATGTGCTCGATGAGCCCACCGTCGGCTTGCATATGGCGGACGTGGAACAGCTCCTGGGAGTGCTGCATCGCCTGGTTGATGCCGGCAACACGGTCGTCGTCGTCGAACACAACCTCGACGTGATGGCCGAGGCGGACTGGATCATCGACATGGGGCCGGACGCCGGGGACCGCGGCGGTGAGATCGTGGCCTCGGGCACGCCCGCGGAGGTCGCACGGCGCAAAGCGCGCTCGCACACCGGGCGTGTGCTCGACAAATTTCTGCGCGAGCGTACCCTGTCGAGCTGACATGGCTCACGATCTTGTCTGCTGGAAATGCGGTGCTGCGCTTGCCGCCTTGAGTCTGCCGCTGCTGCGCCGTGATGAATGCCCGCAGTGCCGCGCCGAGCTGCACGTCTGTCGGCTGTGTGTGGAGTACGACACGCGTCGCGCCAAGCATTGTCGCGAACCGACGGCCGAGGAGGTGCGCGACAAGACTGCGGCCAACTTCTGCGATCACTTCAAGCCACGCGCGGGCGCCTACACGGCCCCCAATACCGGCGCCATCAGTCAGTCGCAGACCGCGCTCGAAAGCCTCTTCGGCAAACGCTGACGAGCCGCTGCGCGAGCAATCAGCTCTTGCGGACGCGCTCCGTCAGACGCGCCACGAGCCGTCCGAAGGAGGAATTCTTTTTGACCTCCACGCGCAAATGACGCACGCCGCTGTCGTTGAGCAGCTCGCCGCGGCCGTCATCGAGCTCGAGGTTTCCGGCGCCTAGAATCTCAAGCGTCTGCTCGAGGGACAAAGGCGCCTTGCGCGCGTTCGCGTTCACGCTGCCGCGCAGTTTCTTGCTGCGACTGGCGGCGGCGCGCGCCGCCGGTGAGGCCGTCTTCGCACGTCCGCTCTGCAATTTCGCGGCGCCGCGCTGTGGCACGACCGCAGGCTGCGCGGCAACCACCGCCTGCGGCGCATCGACGAGCTTGATTTCGTCATCCTGCGCCGCGCGGTGAGGCTGCGGTGCGCTGGTCCTCGGCACAACCTTTTTGTCCGCGGCAGTCGCGCGCCCGCGCTCGATTGAGCTGACCGGCACGACCGCGACGGAAGTGAACTCCGAGCGCACATACTGGGCTACCTGTTTGGCGGCAACCGCATCGGTGAAGAATCCGAGCCGCAGTCCAAACCACTTACGACCCTCGCGGCTGCCCTCCACCGTGTAGAGCGTGTAGGCACTGAAGATCGCAAGCGGCGGCACTTTGTCGAGCGCCAGGGGCTGCACCGACCATTGCAGCTGCACGGCAAAAGACACGGGCACATTCTGCTGCACGGCCTCTTTGAGAGCGCGGCGCGTACCGGTGTCCTCCGGACGCAGCAGCGAGATGTCGCTGTGGACCGCACGGTGGTCGCGCGGCTGATTGTCGCTGCGGCGCTCCTCCAGAATCTTCATGACCTGAGTGTCGGAAAGAACCGGCGCTTCGGGTTGCGCATTCGGCGCCGTGCGCACACTCGCAGGCGGCGGCGCCTTGCGCGTTGCGCTCGTCTCATCGAGCGCAGCCATCACTTCGCGTACGTTTGACAGCGGCGCTCTCGCCGCAGGCCGCGCGCCGGCCGTGGCCGCCTGCGGCCGTCCGGCATCGCGCGCGGGCGTGCGCGGCGATGCTTGCGCCGCGGGCGTGGCGATGACATTCGCAGCCGGTGCGAGCGTCGGCGGTGCCGGCGGCACGGGCGTGCGCGCCGCGACCGGCGCTGCAGTATCTTTCGGCGGGTTTACGATTGGCGCGGGTGGTAAAGCCTGCACTGCGGCTGCGGCCAGTGTTTTTTTCGGCGCCTCGACGGCTGGCGTTGCCGCGACAGCTCGTGTGCCGACCGCAGCCGTGGCAGTTGCCACAGGCAGCGCCTTGCTTAGCGCGGCTGCTGGCGCAGGAGGTGCCGCGATGGCGCCGGCGGCAGCGGCGGTCTCGGCGGTTTTCTGCGCGGAGTGAATTTGCGGCGGCTGATCCGCGGCCGCTTGGCGCGCACGCAGACGCTTGCCTGGCGCTTCGCCCGCCCACGCGCCCGGGTACACGTCACGTACGACGCTCAACCACTCTTCGGCCTCCTCCAGAGTGTCGAAATAACCCATGTGCAGGCGGAAGCGCTCGCGGCCATCCTCGAGCCGTCGGCTGACAAAAAATCTGAAGCGTTTAAGCTCCGGCGTATCCGGATGCGAAAGTGCCATCGGAGTCGTCGATGAACATAAGTTGATGACAAACGGATCGGCATTCGCAGCAGGTGCGCTGTGATCCGCTGCATCCGGGCGATCGCCGGCAGATGCCAACTGTGGCTGCACTGTCATGTAGTCCCCCCGCACCCCGATCGGACAACTACCGGAGCTAAAGCCGCAGTTCCTGCTGATAGTGGGGGTATTGCACGTTCGCGCGTCGCGCGATCGTGGCGGCCCCGCCGTCATAGGAACTTCCCTTAGACCGGTGGCTTTGCGTCCCCGCCTTTCGACGGGTTTGCTCGACTCACTTCACGCTGCCAGTGTCAAAGCGTCGCCGAAAAGAGTCAAGGGGTGTGCGCAGTACTTGGCAGACGCATCACTTTAGTATTTGAGCCAAGCAACATAATGCGTCTAACTCGCGACGCGCTCAGCGATCGTGTCCTGCGTTGAGAGAGCGCGCGCGACGAGCACCTCGGTCATCGCAACAGCCGCGAGCGGTCGCGCAAGATAGAAGCCCTGCGCGACATCGCAGCGCAGCTCGCGCAGAAACGCCAGTTGCTCGCTGTTTTCGATGCCTTCGGCGACCACGCGTTTCTGCAGCGCGTGCGCCATGACGATGATTGTCTCGACGAGCGTCGCCGAGGCCGGATTCTGCGGCACATCGTCGAGGAAGGTGCGGTCGATCTTCACTGTATCGATCGGATATTTGCGCAGATAGCTGAGCGAGGAATATCCCGTGCCAAAATCATCCAGCGCAAGATGCACGCCAAGCTGCGCCAGGCGCGCAAGCGCGGCGCCCGCCGCCTCATCCGCAAATACACTTTCCGTAAGTTCAAGCTCGAGGAGCTGTGCGGGCAGATCGTACTTTTCCAGCGCGCGCCGCACGATCTTGGGAAATTCGGTCTGCTTCAGCTGCTGTGCGGACACATTCAAGGCAAGCCGCGCGGGCGCAAGGCCCCGATCGCGCCAGCTCGCGAGCTGCGCGCACGCCGCCTCGAGCACCCAACCGCCAATGTCGACGATGAGTCCGCTCTTCTCCGCCGCCGGCACAAATTCGCCCGGGAAGCGCATGCCGTCGCGCGGCGTCTGCCAGCGCAGGAGCGCCTCGACACCGACCAGCGCGCCGTCGGCGATGCTGAACTGCGGTTGATAGAAAAGCGAGAACTCCCGGCCGCGCAGCGCATGCTGCAGACCGGTTGCGCTTGGCAGCGACGGCTTATTGGCCATGTCCGGATCAAAGAACATCACGCGGCCGCGGCCCAGATCCTTGGCGCGATACATCGCGGTATCGGCGTTGCGCATCAGATCCTCGATCGTCGTTGCATCGTCGGGAAACAGCGTGATGCCGATGCTCGCGCAGACGAAACAGTCGCGGCCGGCGATGTTCACCGGCAACTGCAGAGATTCGATGATGCGCTCGGCAACGGCCGAGGCCGCATCCGGATCGGCGACGTTGCGCAGAATCACCGTGAACTCATCCCCGCCCAGGCGCGCTACCGTATCGCCATCCTTGATGCACGAGCGCAATCGCTGCGCGACGATCGTCAGCAGCTGGTCGCCGGCGGTATGGCCTACCGAATCATTGACGCGCTTGAAGTGATCCAGATCAATGTAGAGGAGCGCGCCGCGGCTCAAGCCGGACACCGCATTCGCCAGCTCCTGGGCGAGACGATCGCGGAACAGCAGGCGGTTCGGCAGCGCGGTCAAAGGGTCGTAGTGCGCCTGCCGGTACAGGCGCTCCTCGCGCGCGCTCTTCGACAGTGCAACCGCCAGACGCTCGGCGAACCTGCCGCCGCAACGCGCGACGCTGGGATCGGCCACCGGCGTTTCGCGGTAGCCCACCGCAAGGATCGCCTCGACGCGCTCGGCCACGATGACCGGCCAGACCCAGAAAAACATCGCGCCCGTTTCGGCGAGCGGTTTTAAAAAGCTATGCCGCTCGTCTTCACAGCGCACCACGGTCAGGCCCGCCGGCTCCGCTGCGAGCGTCAGCATCATGCCGTCATCGAGAGTGATCCGGCTCACGGGCACGTCGGTCAAGCCGGCCGCCGCCAGGAACACGCGGCCGCATCCGGGCGCATCCGCATCCCTGAGCGTGATGCCGACGCTCTGACAGCCGGTGAGCGCCTGCACGCGCGACATGATGGCATCCAGAACGTCCTCGAGTTCAATCGACCGCAGTAGCAGCTGATCGATCTGCGCCAGCGTTTCGAGCGCCCGGAACTGTTCATCGAGGCTGATGGCGCTGCGATTGAAGGCCTCGACGAGGATTCGCGGCTCATCCGTCGCAGCGATCGCGAGCACACCGAACTGGCGCACGCGCAGCGCGTTCAGCGCCATCGTCAGATCGGTGAGCGCAGGCACGTAGCGGCGCGCGAGGTGCGCGGCAGCCAGGGCGGCGCCCGCCAGAGCGAGCATGACTATGAATATCAGGGTGAGCCAGGCATCGCGCGCCGCGAGAGCGGCAAACGCGAGCACGGGCACTACAGCGCACAGGCCGAGCGTGAATCCGATTCGCCGTCCCATACGGCTGTCAAACGGCAATCCGCCCATCGATGGCTTTTTCCGCGCAGCTGTTGTGTCGTGAATCTAAGCTATTGTCGGCGGCGAACGATGCGGGTTACGTCAAATAACAACAAACTGCGGCGCGCAAATGTTGCGCTGAAATGTGATTTCAATCACATCAGGCCGCGAGCGAGCGTTTGGTTTTCTTCTTCGACAGGGCGACGATGTCCCGGTAGGTGTAGCGATAGACCCCGCGCCTGCCGGAGCGCGCGCAGCGCACCATGGCGCGAGCGAGAGTGGTGGCGGCAATGCCGCGATAGGCACTGACGGATCCGAGCAGCAGCGGATTCAGGATCGGCATCAGTGCGCCAACCGCGAGCTCGAGCGGCCGCATCTCGCGGCGCCATCCGAGCAGCGGGCCCGGCTGAAAGATATCGAGTGAAGCAAAGCGCATCGCGGTCAGCCCCTGCTCCATCTCGCCTTTGGTGCGCAGGTAGAAGTTTTTCGAATCGCGGTCAGCGGCGGCGGCAGAAACGACGAGGAAGCGCTGCGCCTGGGCCGCTTTGGCGACCCGTGCGAATGTCAGCACATAGTCAAGATCCACGTGCCTGAAGGCTTCCTGTGAACCTGCCGCGCGGATCGTCGTACCGAGGCAGCAGAAGGCGGTGTGACAGGTAATGCCTGCAAGCTGCGAGTCGAGCTTGTCGTAGGCGACCACGCGGTTCGCAAGGCGCGGATCATCGCGCGCGAGCGGCCGGCGAGTCAGCGCCAGGATGCGCGTGTAGTCTTGCGCATCCAGCAAGGCCTCGAGCAGGCAGCCCCCCACAAGACCGCTTGCACCGGCGAGCAGTGCTATTTTTGTTTCGGGATCTGGCATGAGCGGGTGCGAGCTTAGCGAGCAAGCCGGGAGCGCTACAAGTCTTTGCCCGAAGTGAGTCCGCCTTACCGCACGAGCCGCATTCGCGCAGGTCGCCACGCAACCGATGGCGATCTTATTTGTCGCCGGCTTTCAAGTCGCTTCGGCGCAGCTGACACTGATCGTCTGGACATCCTGGCTCGGCGCAATTGTGATGTCGCGGCGCACGTCGCGATAGCCGTCGCGTGTGCCGACGACCGTGTATTTGCCGGGCTTCAACTGGATCTCACGGCGCGAGAAGACGCCGGAGAATCCAACACTCGGTATCGTCACGCGCGTGGCGTCATCCGATACCAGCGCAAGATGCACCGGCTTGTCGAAACTGGGCAGCAGGATCTCCAGCCGCGCGACCTGCGAGCGTAGCACCGGGCCTGAGGGCGTCTGCTCGTTGGCAGTGTCGATCAGCGCCAGCGCGTCCGCACGCGCCGCGGCGCCGGCGAGCCGCTCCGGCCGATCGATGAGCTCCTGCAGGCGCTGCGCCAGGATCGCGCGCGCCGATGTGCGCGCCTTACCCTGCTGGGCGACCACGAGCGACGGATCGGCCTGCAGCATGGTCTCGTATTCTCCCAATGCGTCATCCCAGCGTTCCTGCGCTTCGGCCGCGGCGGCACGCTGGCGTCCGGCGTCAAATCCGTGCGCGCGCTGCGCAGCGTCCAGCCGTGAGATCCCTTCGGCGGCTTCAGCGCCGTCGGGACGGAAGTCGCGGGCTTTTTCGAAAGAGGCCCGGGCTTCATCGAGCCTGCCCGCGCCCAAGGCGGCAACGCCCGACCCCACCGCCTTCGCATAGCCGTCATCACCCAGCGCGGCGTGCGCGCGCGCAAGCCCCGCGCTCGCCTCGCCGTTCTTCGGATCGAGGGTCAAAGCCTGATGATAATCACGCATGGAGCGCGCCGTGTCGCCCGAGTCCTCCGCACTCGCAGCATCCGCCAGCAGCGGGCGCACCGCGTCGAGATTGCGGATGCGCTGCAGACCATCAGCGGCCTTGCGGTTACCGGGATCGATGCGCTGCGCGGACTCGAACGCCCGTTTTGCGTTCTGTATCTGTCCCGCGGCGAGCGCTCGCTCGCCGGCGGCGAGCTGCGGTGCGAGCTGCGCCGGTGGCGCGCGCTTCTCCACGGCATTCAGCAGCTCTTGCGCCTGTGCGAGCCGCGATGCAGCAAACGACGGGTTGCCCGCCTCGTACGCGCCTTGCGCTTCCGCGGCGCGCAGCTTCGCGTCGGCAAAATCAGCTCCGCCCCAGGTGGCAGCTCCGCGCGCATCGAGCGCGGCCATCTGCTGATCAAATAAAGTGCGCGCATCGCGAAGCTGGGCTGCGCCCTCGCCGTCGTCCGCCTTGACCGGCTCACCCGCCGTGTTGAGCGCGGTCAGAAGTCCCGCCGGCGCGGCCTTCTGGATCATCGCAAGCGCATCAGAGCCATAACGTGGCATCCAATAAAACGCCGCTGCGGCGTTGGCCGCCAGGATGAAGAGCACGACCCAGGGCCAGCGGCGTGCCGGAATCGGGTCAAGCCGCGACAGACGCGATATCGGAACGACCTTCAGGTCACCCCAAGGCGAGGGTTGCAGGTCCGACCGCAGGATGGGCCCGATTCGGGGGGGCACTTTTGGCGGTGCAGCCTCGACCTCCGCAGTCACAAGCGTCACCTCTTCCGCCTCTGCTGCATGCACGGGGTCAGGATGGGTGACGCGGGGTTGCACGGGATCCAGCCGCGGCGGTGCGACATACGACGGACGCGGCGCTTGTTCCCGAGGTTGAGCCGCGGGTTCACTGATCGTTGGCGCCACCCTCGCCCGTCGCGGCGCGGAGCTTGGCGCGCTCGCTGCCGGCTTCACCTTTGCGACAGGCGGTGGCTTCGCGGTGGTGGCCGCAGCCGTCGGCGCCGCTGGCGGCGCAGGTTCGGCCGGCTCACGCCGCGGTGACTCGCGCCGCCGTGCCTGCGGTTGCGGCTCAGCATCAAATTCAAAGTGCAGCGTGTCATTGAGCGTGGCGTCAAATTCTTCGATCACCGCACGCATCGACAGCGGTCGCGCCTGCGGGTTTTTGTCCAGCATGCGCATGACGATCGCCACGAGCTGCGGCGGAGTCGGCTGAACCGGGCGCAGTTCAGGCGCGGGCTCATCAAGCACGCGCTGAATATCGAAGTGCGGGTAGAACGGCGGCTGCCCGGACAGCAGCTCGTACGCCAGTGCCCCCAGGCCATAGATGTCGTCCGATACCGCCGGAGGTTCTCCGCGCAACTGCTCCGGGCTTGCGGTAAAGGGCGACAGGCCCGATCGGACTTTATCGCGGCCCACGGAGAACGCCGTGCCCGCCACGCCAAAGTCGGCGAGTACTGCCCTGCCGCGTGCGTCAAAGAGCACATTGCCGGGCTTCAGATCGCGATGGATGACGGCTTCACCGTGCGCATACTCAAGAGCGGCCGCAATCTCGAGGAGCGTCGGCATGATCTGCAGGTAGCTGCCGCCGCGCAGCCGGCGCAGATCCCCGCCTTCTGCAAGCTCCATGGGCAGCGCCGCTGAATCCGCATCGCGCTGCGGGCTGAATACTTTGAGTATTGATGGATGATCGAGGCGGCCGGCGATCTCGTGCTCGTGCTCCAGCGCTTCCCACGCGCTCGCGCTGCGCGCGAGCGCGGGACTCAATACCTTCAGCGCAACTTCAATGCCGAGCTTTGCATCCTGCGCGCGCCACACTTCGCCATGACCGCCCGCACCAAGTTTTTCGACAAGCGTGTAGCGACCAAGCAGTTGGCGACGATCAGGGGTCATGCGTGCAGCAACCACGGCCTCATAATATGCCACGTACGCACCCTGCCAAGGCCGATTTACGACCGTGCCGAGCGCCTCCGCAACAGGCAGATCAGAAGCTTAGAACAAGTTGCGCGCCCGGCAGTTCCGGAGGTCGAAAAAGACTCGTGTCGAGGGGCTTGCTGCGCGTGGCATTTAACGAGAATTTACGGCATGCGACATCAAAGCGGCGCTTCACAAGAGCGGCGAACGCCCCGCTGCCGGTCATGCGCGAAATGAATCGCGGATCGTTGTCGCGACCGCCGCGGATGTCGTTGACAAGCGACATCACGTGCGCTGCACGCAGCGGGTAGTGGCGCGCAAGCCACTCCCGAAAGAGATCCTTCACCTCGTAAGGCAGGCGCAGCATTACGTAGCCCGCGCTGCCTGCACCGGCTTTGGCAACGGCTTCCAGAATATGTTCAATCTCGTGATCGTTTATGGCGGGAATCACGGGGGCCACCAGGACCCCGACGGGAACGCCCGCCTCATGCAGACTGCGAATCGCGTGCAACCGTCCGGCGGCTGAAGGCGTGCGCGGCTCGAGAATGCGCTTCAGGTCCGAATCAAGCGACGTCACACTGACGTGCACGGCGGTCAGATTGTCGCGCGCCATGTCGGCCAGGATATCGATGTCGCGTTCAATAAGATGACCTTTGGTGACGATCGTAAAGGGATGGCGATGGCGCTGCAGCACCTCGAGAATGGATCGGGTGACCTTCAGCGTCCGCTCGATCGGCTGATACGGATCGGTATTTGTCCCCAGGGCGATGGATTTGCAGACGTACTTCTTATCGGACAGTTCTTTCTCCAGAAGTTCGGCCGCGTTTTTCTTGTAAAAGAGCTTGGTTTCGAAGTCCAGGCCCGGAGAAAGATTGACATAGGAGTGTGCGGGGCGCGCATAGCAGTTGTGAGAGATCACGCCGTTGGCGATGAAATCACCGCTGCCGGTCGTGATGTCGTACATCGGCATTAAGGTTCCGAGCGGCTCGATCGCGACGACTGCAAGTGCCGCCTCCGATCTGACCGCTCGCCCGCTTACGCCCGGATCCAGCGGATGAAAAAACCGCAGAGCTCGACGCAGGTTGTCGAGCATTGCCAAACGAAGCGCGGCAACGCCGCTTCCCTCGCCTCGCGCACCATTGCGGGATGCAGGGCCAAAACGCATAAAAGCCTCTGCGACGAAATCCGCGAAGCCGTCGTCACGATCGGCGAATCCCACCCAGCCGCGATATGGATCCGCGGCCGCGAAAATCCCGCCGATGAACCCTCGCAGCCATTCGGACGGCAGGAGTCCCCGCCAGTCCGTCAATTTCGCGATTGCCGCGTGCGGCGCGATGGCAAATTCTGCGCGGCACGAGCGACCGCGGTCCAGCATGCCCGCGCCTGCCATCGCGAGGTTTAATTGACCGCTTGCTGCCAGCGTCCCGCCCGGCCGCAGTAAAACTCCCCGATAAGGGCCGCGACGCATGCCGCAGAGATAGACTTGTCTATAAAGAGGTGCAGGCTCG
>Ga0302324_100010389_pt1 | contig 19287 bp, 22 predicted proteins | sample Palsa_T0_1_FD_201949 | JGI IMG/M metagenome (GOLD analysis project Ga0302324, IMG submission 201949) | Peat permafrost microbial communities from Stordalen Mire near Abisko, Sweden - Palsa_T0_1 | ecosystem: Environmental > Terrestrial > Soil > Palsa > Peat permafrost | place: Sweden: Abisko...
AGACCGTCGCGCTGGCTGCCGGTTTTACTACCAGCCAAACGCTGCAATTCCCGTTTTTCGTTGGGAGTCAGCTCGAGCACCGATACAGGCCTTGCCATGCATGAAGCCTAGCACGCCTGCAACATTATTACTAGTTATTTCGATGACACTACACTAGAAAAAAGTCTTGGGAGCTTTGACCAGGATTTGGGTGCCGCGTGATGTGCGGGATCAAGTCGTGGATCTTGTCCGACGTTGGTCGGAGAAGACCGAGATCAGCGTCGGGCGATTCCCCCCGTGGTTGGGCATTGGGGCCAGCAGGTTCTACGACTGGCGCCAGCGCTACGGCGGCCGCAGCCATCTGACTTTCATGGCTCACTTCCGGTCCCTACGGGTTGCGTCCACCCCGATCCAACGAGAGTAGACATCGCCCATCTGAGCTGTCGGCCTGCCCCACGGTAGAAAGGACCCGGGCCATGCAAAGCCAGCTGGTCCCGCTCGCAAACAAGCTCAACAGACGTCAGAGTCGAAACCTTTCATTCGCCCCATTCGCCTCAGAAACATAGTAAGATTGCCGGTCCTGGACTGAGTCAAGGAAGCAAGCACGGCCGTCGGCCCCTAGAAGCAGTCTGTCGCACTCCTTTTTCACCATATACATGATGCCTCACTCGTCGCACGCGAAATCAAGCTGCCCATTCGCAGAATCCGGCACCGGCCTTGTTCTATGGGCGTTGCATCTCCTGCTTCGGTGCGTATGCTGACCGTGCAGCTATCACGATGGCACGGCTTTTCGGGCAGATGAATTTTCGCACTCTTACATTCGTCGCGGCCGCTGCTATTCTGGGCGGGATTCGATTCTTCCTGGCGTGGTCCAAGCGTCGTGGACGTCCGTTCTTCGAAAACGAGAGTGGGAAGCCAGCAGAGTGGAGTTCGTCCCGGCTGCTGCTGGCCAGCTTTCTAACCCTGTTTGCCGAGCTGGCTTTCATTCGTTGGATTGCGGTTGAGGTTAGGGTCTTTGCCTACTTTACAAACCTGGCACTCCTGCTGTGCTTTGTGGGTTTCGGCCTCGGCTGTGCCTTAGCGCACAGAGCCCTACGTTGGTCGGCGGGGCTCACAGCCTTTCTGGGACTGGTATTGGTCCTCCGCCTGCCCTGGCGGCATGGAATGTTTCTGGAAACGCTTTCCCAGACCCTCGGGGCGGCACCGGACGTCGAAATCTGGGGAGCCGGGGACGTCTGGAACTGGGCGCATTTCCTCCTGGCCGCTCTGTTAGCGGAAACTTTGTTTCTGTTGCTAGTATCGATTTTCGTGCCGCTGGGACAGATCGTCAGCCGACAACTGGATTCGGCCCCCCGGCCATTACCGGCATATTCCATCAACCTGATCGGCAGCTTGGCCGGAATCCTGGTGTTTCTCGGGGTGAGCCGGTTGATGTTGCCTCCTTCGATTTGGCTGGGATTAGTACTGGGGGGGTTCGCGCTGCTCCAGGTCAGAAGTAGCGATCGGATGTTGTTATTCGGTCTGCTGGTGCCGTTATTTCTACTACTCCATGACCCGGCTACACCGAGCCACTACAGCATCTGGACGCCCTACCAGCAGATCGATTATTCCAGGTTCTATGCCGCCAATGGGGACTATGTGACCGGACATGTGCTGGTCAATCACGTGGGCTATCAGTCGATTGTGGATCTCTCCGAAGCTTTTCTGGCCCGTCATCCCGATCTGGTGAAGGAGTCCCTGGATGAGAATCCTTACAACCTGCCGTTCCGTTTTGCCGAACCCTCGCCCGAGGTAATGATCGTGGGAGCAGGAACTGGAAACGATGTCGCGGCTTCTTTGCGTCACGAAAGTTCTTCGGTGGACGCGGTCGAGATTGATCCCGCCATTCTGGCCTTGGGAAAACGTGAGCATCCTGAGCGACCTTATGATTCGCCACGAGTTTCCGTCCAGCTGAACGACGCGCGGGCATTTTTGAAGCGCACCCAGCGGCGCTACGATCTCATATTATTCGGCCTGCTCGATTCCCATACCCAGCTTTCCGACTACTCCAACATGCGGATCGACAACTTCGTCTACACAGAAGAATCGTTCCGCGAGGCCAAGGAGCGTTTGAAGCCCACGGGAGTTGTATTTGTAAAGTTCCAGGTGAATCACCCGTGGATGGCCCGCCGCTTGAGCGACATGCTGGAGCGCACTTTCGGCAAACCGCCATTGGTTTTCCGGGCGGAATCGAGCTACACAGCTTTTGCGACTTGCTTTGTAATTTCTCCGTCGGCACGAGTGGAGGAAGTGCTGGCAGCGGACGCTCGTCTGGCAGCGTTCGTCGAGAAAAATCGGATCGTCCCGGAGGCAGCGGGGGTTCCGTTGACCACCGATGACTGGCCTTATCTTTATCAGAGGGGGCGCTGGATTCCCACCACCTACTTGTCCGTGAGCGTACTTGTGATTCTGCTTACCTTTGGTCTGTACTTGCAGATTCCAGAAGCTCGTCGCCAAGCGCCATCGTTGTTCTTCTTCAGCATGGGCGCTGGGTTCTTGCTTTTGGAAACGCAAGTGATTAGCCGACTGGCGCTGTATTTTGGAACAACCTGGGAAGTCAACGGGATCGTTATTTCCGCCCTTCTAACTGCGCTATTGGCGGCAAACATGGTTATCGACCGCAGTCGGAAGCCTCTGCCCCGACACTGGGTGCTGATCGGGTTACTGGCAGGATTGGTCTTGGCGTACCTTTTGCCATTTAACCGAATACCGAGCTCGCCCGCAATCATGGGAATGCTGGTGGCCGCGGTTTTCTCAGTGCCAGTGTTCTTCGCCGGATTGCTGTTCTCCCAGGAATTCCGCTCAGTGGCGTCCCCCAGCGCCGCCATCGGAGCCAATATCCTTGGAGCTGTGGCAGGGGGGCTGTTGGAAAATCTATCCCTGCTGATTGGATTGCGCGCGCTCCTGCTGGTCACCGTGGGTCTTTATGCCATTGCCGGAATCGGATTAAGAATACGGCCCAAAACAGGCGTGAGAACTTTGGCTGCCCAGTAGAGGCGAGAGAGTCCAAACGTCAAGAGGACAAACGGCCACACACACAGCGATTTATGCAGAGAATTGGATTACTCAGTTTGCAGGAAACCAGAACGGTAGATATATAGACGTAGATATATATAAATAAGGAGAAGGACCGTTGAGAACGCAGTCATGGGAGAAACGCTTCAGGAAGTTTTGTGTAATAACGCGAGACAGCAACGGCGATAGGGACACCCCGGCGGGCGGTGATACAATGATTTTCCGGCTTGCCATCGATTTTGCTCTTACTTGGCGCTATAGCTGGCAAGTTGAGAAGGGATGGACGAACGCCAGTCCGTTGCATCCGATTCCTTTTGTTATAGTTGAAGACCCGCGCCCTTAGCTCAGCTGGATAGAGCGTCTGGCTACGAACCAGAAGGTCGGGAGTTCGAATCTCTCAGGGCGCACCATTTTTCTTCCTTTCGTTCAAGCCAGGAGGGATACGAGTTTTGACCTCGCGCGACGAGAGGATCGGACCCAGGGGGCCACTCTGCCGGAAGAGACGCGAAAGGGACGGCGCAAGAAGAAGAAAGGCAATCCACAGTTTAACTTGCGGGAAGAGCTGTTTCGCATGACCGGTACGGACCTGACCCAGATCGATGGCATCGATGTCATGGCGGCGATGACGGTTGTCAGCGAAGTGGGATTGGATATGAGCAAGTGGAAGCGAGAACCATTTTGTTTCTTGGCTGAAACTGTCCCCGGACAATGCCCACCACCAACCGCGCGACCACTGTCTTAAGGATGGCGGCCACTAATTTACGGGAGAGCGACAGCTATTTAGGGGCGCAGTTCCGCCGATTTCGGACTCGGCTGGGACCTGCGGTGGCGACCAAGGCGATGGCCGCCAAGCTCGCCCGGCTTCTCTACCGCATGCTACGCTACGGAATGAAATATGTGGATCAAGGAGCCGAGTTATATGAGGCCCAACACCGCAAACAGCAGGTCATCCATCTCAAGCGAAAAGCCGCTCAGCTAGGGTTCGAAATCATCGAAGTTGCTGACGCGGCTTAAAACTACGACCCAGAGTTTCGGACGGGGAGTTCCTGGAGAGATATTTCGACAACAATCCGGCAGAACAAACGCCGCAAATCATGGCTAACACGCTCTGTTTCTTAGCACTGCAGCTAAATACAGCGTCTTAAGTAATTGCGCATAGTCTGCGGAGGACTTCGTTGCGAGTGGTCCAGGTCGCGAACTCGGATTCAACCGCGCTAATGATGTCTTTGAGATTCTCGAAGTAGCGATTATGCAGGCAACGACGGCGCGTGAGCTTCCACACGCGCTCGATCGGATTGAGTTCGGGACTGTACGGAGGAAGGAAGTCCAAAGCAAAGTCGTGGGCGTGCTTGTCCCGCCACGGTCGGTGCAGGCGGGAGTGGTGATAACGGGCATTGTCGGTGATGACTACAACCCGTCTCCCAGTCCCGCGGCTGGCGGAGCGGAGTTGCTGGAGAAACTGAAGAAAGCTGGGCCCGTTGAATTTTCCAGTTTCCAGACGGAACACAAACCGCCCATCCCGTAGACGCACGGCCCCGATAGCCCACGCTCTTGCGGGTGGGGGCATGCAGGAGGACAGGGTCCTTGATTTCTGGCGGGATCCACATGCGGCAGCGCGAGCCATGCTGCTGAAAGTGCACCTCGTCGGTCGCCCAAAGATCGACGCTGGTATTCTGCATCAAGTCTTGGAATTTTTTTTATGGGCTTTCTGCGCCACGGGATCGGCATGGGCCAGCGCGGGGCGTGGTTTGCGCAACCGGAAGCCGAGTTGACGGAACATGCGCTGGCACTGGCGAACCCCGATGGAGATGCCGTACCTTTGCTCAATCCAGGTACTGAGTGTTTTTCCATCCCAGAGGTTCCCACTCAAACCAATCTCCCGAGGCGGGTGGCGCAAAATTTGATCCACCGCCTGCCTTTGTTTTTCCGACAAGCGTCGGGGCCGTCCCGGTCGTTCCCCCTCCAACAATCCCGCCAGACCATCTCTTTCAAAACGACCGACCCAATACTCCACCGATCGTGGTGCATCGCCCAGAAGATGTGCCACCTCCGGGCAGGTCATGCCCTGGGCTACCAACAGCACTCCATGGAGACGGTGATCGTAGCGAGATTCTTCCGAGCGGCGAATCTCATCCTGCAGTCCGAGAATGATCGTGGGAGAGTCTGCAATGGTAAGTGGTTTCATTCTTCTATGAAACCACAACCTCTCGCTATGCGCAATTACTTATGTCGTTATGTTTAGCCAAGATTCCGAGATAGAATCAGAGCGACCATCCGCTGGGCGCCCGGTCGGATTATTTGGCCCCAGCCACTTCGCCCATGGAAAAATTGGAGCCTGTTCTTAGTTACGAGACACAAGGGTTCGTTCACCTTCCGGGAGTTCTCGAAGCGCCGTTCCTGGCAAGGCTAAGGGCGGCGTTCGACCGCGCAATCGCGAAGCACGCCGGCAAGTGGCTCACGGCCGGGGAGGCCGCAGTGCCTTCGTTCAATATCCCCCAAATCCTGGACGAGGACGACGTCTTCGTTGACCTCGTTGACTTGCCGACGGTGTTCCCGCTGTTGGTTGAAATCCTCGGGTACGACATTCAACTCATGATCGCCCAGGCCCGATTATTTCGTCCGTCCGTGACGTTTGTACCTCCCTGGCACTCCGATCTCGATGGGGTCGGAGGAATCGATCCTGGGCAGAACCCCCGTTTCATGGCCAAGATCCACTTTTATCCGGAAGACTTGACTCCCGAGCAGGGTTGCCTCGCGTTCATTCCCGGCAGTCACCGTTATTCTATTGGCACTCGGAGACCTAGGATCAACTACCGCCAAGATTCTCCGCTAATCAAAAAGATTGTGCCCAAAGCGGGAGATGCAGTGCTATTTAATCCCCACATCTTTCATATGTGCTTGGACAACTTGAGCGCGCAAGTGCGCAAGTCACTGATCTACACCTACGGACATTTTTGGATGAAGAACTATCCCAGCGCCGTTCCTACCCACCTGGAACGGGTGGCGACTACACATCAGAGGAAACAACTCTTTGGTCTTCGCTCCGGCCCGCCCGGAGACCACTTTGATCAATCCATCCTCAACCAGAGTATGATGAAAGAAGTCGACGGTCTGCTGGAGAGCGGGCGGAAGTTGCTCTCCAAGGCGAAACAACTCTACTTCATCAAACCCTCAAACCAGTAGAAGTTGGAAGTCCGTTGGGACGGTGACCTTCAAAGACGGGCGCGGACGCTCAACGTAGCGCAGTGATAGATCTCTTTGCGAAGCTAATATAGCGAAGCCGGGCGTTTTCTATCGCTGGCGAAAAGAGGGGTCAATTACACATATAAGAATTCCTCGGCTCGGTGGGGGATTCGGGCGTGGACCCCGGCGGGCGATTCGCAAACAATCCGCGCTCCGAAAAAAAACAATAAAAATTGCAGAGTGCGCGAATGGGCGGAAAGGCGTCTCCGTCGATTGACGCCCTCGCATCTGGACAACTCGGGACGGCCCCGGCTCCATCGCGGTCGTGACGGCCAGTACCCGCCGGGGGAATTTTGTGTTGTGACTTGTATCGTAACCCTACGGGGGCCTTGCAACGTCCAGCAGTCCCTTGCGCGACTGTGCCCAATTTTGTGCCCACCACCAAACCCGACCGAGTGTGATGGAGTGTCGCGGTATCACTGGAAAGCCTTGCTGGACAAGGCATTCGTATCAGTTCATCACAACTGGTAGTGGTCAGTCTAAGTCGTTGATTCTTCGTGCGGCAACGGCTACGAACCAGAAGGTCGGGAGTTCGAATCTCTCAGGGCGCACCATCTCTTCGTTGAAAACAAGCAAGTTAAAAAGGGGAGCCGATATTCAAGCCTGGTTTTTTGCTCCACTGTGCGGTTCTTTTTCTAAACCCAATTTGTGACCGGGCTGGGAGCAACGTATGCTGCTGACCGAGGACACACAAGGAGGACGGGTAAAATCTGATCGCGTCAGTTGTCGGGCCGCCCACCGAGCCTACTCTTCTAGCTCGCTCTCTTCCGGCGCATCGGTGGGGCTCGAAAACTCCATGCGATAGCCGTCGGGATCGGTCACAGGCACAACCCACAAACGGTTTCCCACAGAAGGGCGGTTCCGGGTCTGAACACCCCGCGATCTGAACTCACGATAAAGGGCGAGTGCGTCTTCACACATGAAGACGACCGAAGCGCCTGTCCCAAGCGTTTCCTTTGGCCGACGTTCCGGCAGGAACTCCTGAAGCATAATCGCCGCATCGCCAAGCTCAAGCCAGCACCAGCGAATTTTCCCGTCTGCAGGATAGTCCCCATCATGATCCGGAATCCACCGGTTCTTAATCTTGAATCCGAGCCCATCAACATAAAACCGTAGGGAAGACTCCATGTTGATGACGCCAAAAAACGGCACAGCCTGCTTCACGTTCACGCTCGCGACGGTCGCATTGGCCATAATTCACCTCACAAACAACCCTCCTTATAGTAGCAATGGAAGCCGATTGACGAAAAATCTCTACTCATTTGACGCCGGTGACCCTCACTGAACCTCGGCGTCGCCCACTGTAGCCCGATTAAGGGCGGATTCCAGAATGCGCGCGCCCCAAGGCAACGGCAAATAAGGCACTTAGATTTCCGCCCCTTCCACTACGAACCAGAAGGTCGGGAGTTCGAATCTCTCGGAGCGCACCATTTTTCAATCACTTAGGACACCCGGCGAAGGGTGCCCTTTGACTCTTGTTCGTGAATTGTCGGTGAAGCCGGGAATTCCTGGCCCTTTGCTGCCATATCGGCTACGTTGTCTTTCGCCGCCGCGAGGTGTCCCTGAATCGCCCGGAGAGCCATCCGAAGGTCCGTCTCGGAGACGATAGCATGCGCCGGAACATCGAATCCGGGTTGTGCCCGAAAACCTGCATCGGCCCTGTGACTAGAGGGGGAGGACTTTGTATCCGGGAGCGCAGTCGCGACGTTCTAATGAACACGCCCGCCTCGAAGCGGATGTTCTCCAGCGGAACAGCAGAATAGTGAGTCCTGAAAATAGCAGTACCGGTGGGATCAGCAAAACGATGATTCCGCCCCGCAAAGCATGAATAAAGGGCTTGCCGCCGGCGGCGACCGTCGAGTAGCACATGGCACAACTTTGGCCATAGAGATTATGTCCAGCGGCCAACAGCACCAGCCACGAGCCTATAAGCCGCATGAGCGCCCATCGGATCGAAGGTGTCTTGAGCCTTCGAGATTCTGGCCGGCCGTCCATTATGCACATTTTCTTTCGGGGCGCTGCGCTTTTCTAGAAACCAGCGCAGCGGCAGTACACGTTACTCGAGCAGCGATCGCATATGCGCGAGTCGCGAACTGTCGGCGAAGATAGCTGTCATCATAATCAGTACGAAGACCAGTGCCGGAATCAGCGTTACAAACAGGCTTGGCAGCTCATACCGGAGGTGCATGAAGTAGGCAATAATCAATGCCGCTTTGACCACGGACAAGACCATCAGGACAGTGAGCATGGTTTCTAAGGGCAATTCTTGATAGGCGAGAATCAGCTCCAATACCGTCAACCCCAGCAAGCCAAACCACACTGAGAATATGATTTTGTTTCCGGCAGTTTCCGCGTGCTCCATGTCTTGATCCTTTCCTACCCTAGGCCGTTTTCGCTGAAAGCAGGTACACCAGCGGGAAGATGAACATCCATACCAAATCGACAAAGTGCCAGTAAAGGCCACTCACTTCCACATCCACCGCCGAGAACTTTCTCCGCTGAAAGCCGACGGCGATGATCAGCAGATAGATAACCCCAATGGTGACATGAAGCATGTGAAGCCCGGTCATGGTAAAGAATGCGGCGCCGAACATGGGTGTGCCCCAGGGGTTGTGAAAAGGACGTACACCCTCCGCGATAAGGCCCAGCCACTCGCGAATGTGCAGAACGTCAAACACCACGCCACCCAGTGCGGTCGCCACCAGCCATCCTACCGCGCCGCTCACCTTGCCTAAGCTTGAGGCTCTCACGGCCAGAACCATGGCTACGCTGCTCGAGAGCAACACGAAAGTCATAACCGTCGCGTTGGCGATACTCGGGGTCTCGAACGGCCGCGGCCAGGCCGCAGACGCCAGCCGCAAATATCCATAAGCAAAAATCACGGCCGAGAAAGTGATGGCATCAGAAACAATAAATAGCCACATTCCCAGTTTCTTCGAGGGGACGGCATAAGGCAGCGAGTCGCCTCCCCAACTTGGGATATCGTGACCATCATGAACTGCTGTTGCCGAAAGTGGACCGCTTGAAGAATTCATGTTCTGGTTCGCCCCGTCCTGAATTTACTGTGTCTACAGAGCGCGACAGGCTCCACTAACTGCTTGCCGGCTGCCCGGCGGGATCGGTCTGCATGAGGTAATCCTTCCCCTTCTGCACGTCTCCGTATTCATAGGCATCGTGATAAACCACGGGATGTTTACCTCCAAAATTATCAAACGGCGGAGGAGACGGTACGGTCCACTCCAGAGTCGTGGATTCCCAAGGGTTCTCAGTCGCCTTGGGGCCCTTGTACATGCTCCAGAAGAGATTGATGAAGAAAAAGAACTGGGAGACACCCGTAATCAGTGCCGCGATGGTCATGAATTTGTGCACTGGCATGAGGGGTTGCATAAGCTCGTTGACGAAACTCGAGTAGCGGCGAGGCATGCCTTCGAGGCCAATGAAGTGCATCGGCATGAAGATGCAGTAGACGCCAACAAAGGTGATCCAGAAATGGATATGACCCAACCGTTCATTCATCATGCGGCCAAACATCTTCGGGAACCAGAAGTAGGTACCGGCAAACATTCCGAAGATGGCCGCCACTCCCATTACCATGTGGAAATGTCCTACCACGAAGTAGGTTCCGTGGAGAAAGATGTCGAGCGAGGGCTGCGCCAGGAACATACCACCCAGGCCGCCAGTCACAAACACCGAGACGAAGCCCAAAGCAAACATCATGGAAGTGGTGAAGCGCAGTCTCCCCCCATAGATGGTTCCCAGCCAGATGAGCGAGATGATGGTGGCAGGTATGGTGATAATCAATGTCGGAACCGAGAACAGGAAGCCGGAATATGGGCTCATCCCGCTGAGGAACATGTGATGTCCCCAGACGGTGAAGCTCAGGAACCCAATCGCGAAAAGACACCCCACAACCACCTTGTAGCCGAGAACTGGCTTGCGAGAGAAAACCGAGAGCACATGTGAGATAACTCCGAAGCCGGGGACGATGGCGATGTACACCTCGGGATGCCCGAAGAACCAGAACAGGTGTTGCCACAGCAAAGGAGATCCTCCGGAGTGGTTCTGGAGCTTTCCATTCACGAGCAGGTTGGACGGGAGAAAGAAGCTGGTTCCCGCATTTCGATCAAGGATCAGCAGAACGCAGGCCGCGAATAGAACCGCGAAGCTCAGCAAGCTAAGGATTGCAGTAATGAGCCAGGCCCAACAGGTCAGCGGCATACGCATCAGCGTCATGCCCTTGCATCGCAAGTCCACGGCAGTCGTAATAAAATTCAAAGCGCCGAGCAAGGAGCCTATACAAAAAAGCGCGATTGAAACCGCCCAGAGGTTCTGACCCATTCCGAGTCCAGGGCCAGCATCGCTGCCCACGGCGCTGAGCGGAGGATATGCCGTCCAGCCCGAGATCGGGGGACCGTCCTTGACGAACAGGGTGGCGACCAAGGAGCACAAGGCCAAAAACGTTACCCAAAACGAAAGCATGTTCAAGACCGGGAACGCCATGTCTTCGGCGCCAATCTGAATGGGCAGCGCATAGTTGCCGAATCCGGCCTGTGGAGCCGTGGTCAGCACAAAGAACACCATCAGCGTGCCATGGATTGTCAGCAGCGACAGGTAATACTCCGGCGTCATTACACCATCTGGCGCTCCCGCAGGCGAAAGGGTCCCCAGTCCCCAAATATGCAGGTTCGGCCAAACCAGGTGGATACGCACCAGCCACGAAAGAATCATTCCCACGAACACCGAAAAGATCGCGAGAAAGTAGTACTGTTTGCCAATCACTTTGTGGTCGACGCTAAAAATGTACTTGCGGATGAAACCCGTTGGCGCCGTGTGGTGATGCTGTGCTTCCATTGGCAGGTCTGCCATTGTTAGTTCCTCCCTCCGCCAGCGCCGCCTTGGCGTCCGCTGTCACTTGAGAAATCATCACTGAAAACTGGCTTGCTGGACTAACCACTTCTGATAGTCCTGCTCCGACAATACTTCGAGGACGGCACGCATATTGTAGTGGCCCAAACCACATAGCTGGTTGCAGGCGATATCGTACTTGCCTACTTTGGTCGGGGTGAAGTGCAGGGGAATCTCCATCCCGGGAAGCATATCCTGCTGGATGCGAAGGTCCGGCACATAAAACCCATGGTCCATATCCTTGGAGTTCAGCAGCAGGTTCACCGGCTTGTTCACCGGGACGGCCAATTCCGCCGTCACAATGTCGTCTTTGGATTCGGGATCGGCTGGGTCGATGCCGAAGAAATTTGCGCTGGCTTCATTGATCTTGTCGGCGTGAATGGGGCCGAACTTGCCGTCGGGTCCGGGATAGCGAAAGTAGAAAGCAAACTGTCCGGCGAGCACCTGCACCTCGAGAGAATCAGCCGCCGGCGGAGTGAAGTACATGGCGGCCCAAACCTTCTGCCCCACAAACTCGAGCAAGATAATCTCTGACCCGACGTAAACCAAGGCGAGCACGATCAGCCATTTCGCGCCGCCCGGGAAGATACGGATGGGACGAGTTTCGCCCTTACGCTCTCCGTATTTCCAGGCAAAGGCAGCCAGACCCAATTGGGCGAGAATGAATCCGATGGCTGCGCCGATGAAGGTCTCGGTGAACTGGTGGTCCATCGCCGCACCATGAGCCGAGGCAACTTCAGGAAACCACCAATGCCGTGAGACCAGGACTGCGACAGTGATGGCGGTAATGATTGTCAGCACTAAGGCAAACGCTTTGCCCATAATTGCGATCCCCCGCGGAACAGACTTGCCTGCTACCGCACAAACCACATGAGAGCAAAAATGTAGATCCACAACAGAAACATGAAATGCCAATACCAGGCCGTTACGTCGACCACGATGCGCCGCCATTCAACCGGCTTATGGAGCAGGGATACGGCGGCGGCGTAGAGCAACACCAGCATGCCGCCCATGAGGTGTACGGCGTGGGTAGCGGTGAGCAAATACACGAACGAACTGCTGGCGCTGGTTGCGAGATAAAAACCACGGTCGGCCATAACGCGCCAGGCGATCCACTGGCCGATGAGAAAACCGCCGCCAAGCACAACCGTAATTTCTAGCCAGGGGAGGCCTTTTCCCGCACCGAGAGAAACGCCCGGAATGGAGCGAACCGGCGCTAATGCGGCCTGTCGAGTAATCTGGCGGCGGGCCAATTCGGCCGCGATACTGCTCGAAAACAGCAAGCCCGTGTTTACCAGGAGCACAGCAATGGGTAGCGTCACCGGGACCCAATGGCGAACGTAGGTGTGGCTTTGTTCATCCAGTGTGGGCAGGCCCTGGCGCACAATGTAGGCGCTGGTGAAGGCAACAAACAGCATTACGATGGGAGCGATGGCCACACCCAGTCCAAGACGGGCGCGCCGCAGGCGCGCTCGATAGTCAGGAAGCCGATCACCGCGCCCACCGTCGTCGCCCCCACCATAAACCGGGGGGGCAGAGTTACCCCCACCTTTACCGGTTTTGGGTGCATGCACCGCTACTGGAGGACTCAGAGCCGCCATGGTGTAAACCGGAGTTCACCGCTTCTCTATTTCGCCTTAAAGGTGAAATCGGCAGTCGCCGCCGCGCCGGCGGCTACTGTCACTTTCTGCGTTTGCGTACCGGATTGCTCCTGCCACGCCGTCACCGTGTAGCTTCCGGGCGGAACGTCGTTGATGGTGTAGGATCCGTTACTATCGGTGGTCGCGTAAGGCCCTTTGACAACCGCGAAATAACCGTGCATCCAGGGATGGATGTTGCACTTTACATCGATAAACTCCACAGCCTTCCAGCTCTTCTCGATGGGCGGAGCTCCCGGCGGCTGAGACTGATTCCACCCGATGTTGCCGGTCATCGGGTTGGGGTTCGGGTGAATGTTGTGAGCCGTCTGATCGCTGGTTTCCACCTTGAATGTCTCGCCTACGTCCATCGCTAACACGTGCGGCGAATAGACACAGTTCTTTTGATCGAACACCGGCACCGCCGTGGATGGCTGGGTCAGCGCGCTGCCAGTCAAGCCTTCGGAAATGTAGAGAACCACATTCTCCAGTCCTCCGTTGGCGCCAACCACATAAGTTTCGAGGTGGGCGGGGGAACTAGCGCTGGCCTTGACACAGTAAGGGTCTTTCGACATGTCGATGCCCTTCATATGGGGAGCTGGACCGTCGAGTTTGACCGTCCCGGTAATCTTGCCTTCTCCAGCAGCGTTGACTTTCCGACCCAAGATCAGCGCCGCACAGCATACTAGAACTACTGTCGATAGTACAGCCGCGAAATTCTTCATAGAAAGTCCTTTCCTTTAAGCACTACCAGGTGAACCTTGCCGCGCTGCGCCGCCCATGCCTTAGCCTCTATTGTTGTCCCGCCGGGGCATTTGGATCAACCGGCTTCAGGGCGAGCTGCTTCGCCATTTCTTTTTCCTTGCTGGGCTGAGACATGAACGTTCGCAGATAGAAAACCAAATCCCAAGCCTCGTCGGGCTTGATGTTGTCGGCGAAGGACGGCATAGGGGTACCGTCCAAACCGGTCATGAAGATCCGGTAAATATCCTGATCCGTGTTGCCGCATTTCGGACGGGACCCGTCGGTAAAGTTGAACGCTGCGATTGGACGGCTTTGGTCATCGGTGAGGGTCGAAGCGGAGGGACCGTTGGCCATACCCTGCACGCCGTGGCACTTCCAGCACTGCACTCGGGCAAACACATCACGCCCCGCCTTGATGCGCTCCGCAGTAACTTCCGGTTCGGGAGGAATGGTGATTGGCGTTCCGGGTTTTTCGCTTGCCCAGCGCGGAGAGAAGTGCTTAACCCAGGCCACGAGGTCGACACGCTCCTGCTTACTCAAGGTGTTCCATTGCGGCATGTTCGAACGGTCAAAGCCTCGAGTGATGGCGTCGTACAGATCCTGGTCGGTAGGCAAGGTTCCGGTCGGGGTGGAGCGACACTTAAAAACGCCCAATTGGAAGTCGCGGGGTTTGGGGTACAGGGGTGGATCCATCCAGGTGGCGTTTTCGCCATTCCCGTCGCCTAAGGGGCCATGGCAGCCGACACAGTACCGGCGGTAGGGGAGCGAGGCATCTTTGGCATGACCGGTCAAATTTCCGACGTGGCTTTCCGCGCCAATGCGCGTTCCTATGTCGAATGTCGTGAGCTGCGCCCAGGAAATCGACGGAAACGCCAGAAGAGCAGCTGAGCTAACCAAAAGCGTCCAACTCTGCAATCTTGTGCCCATGTCGTTCCCTCTCTAGAAGTCGAAATCAAGTCCAAGCAGTATTTCGCTGGTGTTGATGTTGGTAAACGCCCCGGTCGTGAGGTTCGCAGGCCCGGTACCGTCTTGATGCAACCAGTTGTACTCATTGTGCCAGGCTAAGCCGGCGCGGCTGGTCATGAATGGGTTGTAGCGGAAGCCGATCGTATAGGTCGAGATATTGCCCAAGTTGGAGGGACAAGCAGCACCACCACAGATGTTTCCGTTGGCTTGTTGCGACATCCGTTCCGCCTCGTAACGGCCGATGAAAATCAACTGCGGACTGTATATGTAGTGGCCCTCGAAGGTGGCGCCATTCCAGCTGGGCGCCTGCGATCCGGCCGGAAGAGTCGTGCCCGGCACGTTGTTCGGAGGGCAGCCGTTGGGAATGGGAGTAAGGCAGGTTGTGCCTCCATTGCCGTCTGTGGCTTCCGCATTGCCATAACCCTGGCCGAACCACGCGTTATCCGAGCCGTGCTGAGTCACGACCGTAAGACCGACGTGCGGACCGGCGTAGAATTGTCCCACGAAGCCTTCGCGACTGAAGCTTTTATTGCTAATTCCGGAACCAGGAATAGGAATCCCGGCACCCGAAGTCAGATAGTAGGTTGACGCTTGCCCGACCATGGCGTAGAACCCGAGGCGTTGCACCCCCAGCCTGCCGGCGTCGAAAGCTTGGCTCGCGGTAAAGAACCCGCTGTAGGCGTTAGCTGTGGTGCTCAGGTTCACGTTACCGTCGCTCGAGCTGACAAGGGAAGCGGAAACTCGCGTCCGATCGTCAACCGAGTGCCCGAGGTACTCGATGCCGAGCTGATTGTCCCCTATCTGCCCAAAGATGTTGCCGTCACCCACCGGGATGAAGTGATAAGTCTGATAGATGCCTCCATTACCGGTCAGCGTGAGAATGCGCTTTTCAGAAAGCAGGTTGTCGAGTTCGAATCGACCCAGCTTGAAATTGAGCCAGGGGCTGTGAGCGATGTTGTCAAAGCGCACAAAGACCTGCTCAAAGTGAAAAGCACCGGTAGGATCGGAGGACGGAAGCAGATAGAAGGAGATGTTCTTCTCCAAAGTTCCGGCGGTATGGAAATCGAGCCCGCTCAAGTCAAAGCCGGAAGACGAAATGCGCTGGATCGCCTGCCCGCCGTCGAGCGCTCCACCGGTGTATGTGTCAACCTCGACTTTGCCTGTGCTCACGCGGTGCCAGATCGGCGTGATGCGGAAGACCACCGGCCAATAACCCGGGTTCTGCCAGATCGGAGCATCGCGATCGTTCATGAGCTGGTAGCCGTTGTCTTTGAACTTTTGTCCAAAGTAATTCAGCATCGGCCACGACTCGTGGCAGGCTGAACAACGAAGCCCATACTTTCTGGCGAAGGCCGGCAGGGCATTCGCGGGCTGGCTGCAAGTGAGAACTACGGATGCGAGGACCAGAGCGACAGCCGCGAAGCAAGTCGCATGCTGCAAGATGTTGCGGAGATGAAAACGACTAGAAACGTACATGGCCGTACTCCTCTGCAAAATCAAATCAAGATCTGGTTGGTGAAACGGAATTTCGATGGGCGAGGACTCGAGTCGACGTGGCGAACTGCAAAGCCCAAACCTGGGGTTGGCTTCCATAGCTGTCTTGCAAAGCTGAGCCCTTTGCAGGGCGACCGGGATCCTACTACCATCGATAGTACTTATGCAAGAACTTTTCGAATATTTTTTACAATGTTAAAGCTATGTCAAGTCGATAAGTTGTAGCTTTTCTCCCCACGTAGTAAGTAAAATCGCGCCGGAGTTGACAGGTTTGCTCTCAGAGTAAGAGACTCGGTGCAGCTCGGGATCGGGGATTACAGTGGATTGGCGAATGGGAGTTCGAGGCCGGGGGCTGGATTTTTGGCCCAAGGATCGGGCGACCGCGGGTTTTGGCCGAGCTCGAGCAGGCAGTGGATACGTGGGTGTCCGGGCCAGTTTGTCCATCGGTTTGTTCCTCGCGCTGTTGCTTTTTGCGCCAGCTCTTCCGCTCGCCGGCCGCGAAAAAGATAAATTGCACTACGGCGAGGGCCTGATCGTTAACATCCCAGTGCCGGAGAGCGAAGTAGAGCAAGTCGTAGGGGAGATCGCCCAAAACGGCATAATCAGGGGAACCAAGGAGTACAACAAGGACGAGTTCGTAAGTGGCGCGAAAGCCGCCACTTCCTGTCACGTATTTCCGCCCTGGAACCAGGGCGGGAAGGTTTTCTACAAAGTTCGTGAGCAGGCGATCGACCCGCGCAACTTCAAGGATAGCAGCGACGTCGGGACGCTTGCCGTGCGCTATGTGGTGCAGCCTCAAGGCGAGAAGAACGCAGTCCTGCGCATCGACGCGCTTTTCGAAGAAGATTTTCGCCACATGGTTCATCAGTCGGACGGCTCCGTCGAAGGTAGTGAGTATAAGGACATTCAGGAGCACATCGAAGCCATCGAGGTGATGAAGAAGCAGAACGTCGAAGCGGACGAAGAGCGCGAAGAACAGCGGCAGAAGAAACAGAAGCCGCCCGTACAGACTTACGCACCCACGGAGACCGCGCAGCAATCCGCGCCTCAGCAATCTGGACCTCAGGCCGTTCCTCAGGCCATGGGGAGTCAGGCAGAGTCGGCCTCGCAAGCCGGCGCAGCGCAGTCCCCGGGCCAGACCTTGTCCAGTCAAAATGCGCCAGCACCGAGCCTGCCCGGACAAACTCTCGAAGAACACGTCAAGGATTTGCGCAAGCAGCTCGAGCGCCTGGTGAAGGCGCCCGGCGCGCCGCTCAAATCCGCGCCTTTCCACACCGCGAGCACGCTGCAGACGCTAACCACTGGGACGGAAGTCCTGATTCTGATTTCCACGACGTATTGGTACGGAGTGGAGACGCGCGAGGGGCAGCACGGATGGATTATGCGCGACCAGTTGGAGCAGCCATGAGGCGTGGCGCGGCACGATTTCGTGCGGCAGGATTCGGTCGAGCTTTCGCGCACGCGCTGTTGGCGGCGTTCGTGGTTTTTTGCGGCGCGCAATGGTGCCACGCACAGGGTAGCGGATTCGAGCGTACTTTCCCGCAGTCCAAGGTCACCGTGGAAAAAGTCCTGCAGAAGATGCAAACCCCTACAGCCGGACGCCTGCCTGTGCTGGACGGATTCGCGACTTCGGCAGATCATCCCCTGGACCGCTATCAGCGTGGGTACTATCAGTCCAAGTTTCAGGTCAGCGCGACGCCTTCTGGTGGATCGACTGTGCGGGTGAACGTGCAGGTTACGGCTTGGTATGCCGATCCGGTTGCGGCGCGGTCCGGATATCAGTTGTTGACCTCGAATGGCCGTCTGGAAGCGGACCTGCTGGATCAGCTGGCAGATCAACTAGCAGGGGGCAAGGCTCCGCAAGTTGACGCGAGTTCTCCCGCAACTGCTCCACCCAAGCCTTTTCCGTCGGAGAAATCTGCATTGGGACCATCCCTTTCGGGCCAGTCCTCTTCGCAGCAATCTTCTCCAGCGGAATCTTCCTCAGCCCAAGCAGTGAGTACGCCGCCTGCGGCGGAGCCCACCATTTCTGCGCCGGTTCCACAACTGCCGGAAAGCCGGGGCGGTTTGTCGTCGTCCCTGGCTCAGGGTCTCGCCGAGCAAGAAAAGGCCACCTCCCAAACGGGCGAGAAAAAACCTGCTGACAAGGACCCAGGCGGCTTGCGAGCTGAAGCGGAGAGCCTGGAAGAGATTCTGAAGAATCAGGCTTATCCCAAGAATCTGGTCGCGGTAAAGAAGAGCGGGACCGCGGTGGTCGAGACCGCGAGTTTGACGGCCAAGACGTTGTTCTTGGCCAGCGCACACGATGAGTTCGAGATGCTGGATTTCAATCGGGATTGGGTTCACGTGCGCATCTCTGGCTTGTCCCGGGGATGGATCTGGCGCAACAGCCTGGAAATGCCCGACGGCGTTCCCTACAATGATGCGCCCACGAGCGCGGCGCCGGGCCCCGTCGCCGCGGAGTTGTTTCACGTGACTCGGGAAGAAACCGCGCCTTTCCCGGGAGATTGGGCGCCGCTCCGCGGAAAAAGCGTGAAGATTGTCTCGGTAGAAAAGATAAACGAGACGGAGAAGGATGCGGGACCGCAGCTCAGACTGCAGTTCGCGAAATCAGTGCTCGACAACGATTACGTGGAACTCGCGCAGAAACAGCAGGAACTGGCAGGAATTGTATTGATCTTCGATTCGGTGGACGGAGGGATGATTGCCGCCACGTTCCCGACGCTCGAGCAGTGGAAGGCAGGGAAAATGTCCGACGCGGCCCTGTGGCATCAGTGTTTTTTTGATCCGCCGGAAACCTTCAACGAATCTGGAGTTTCAGCGAGCCAGTAACGAAATGATCAAGGTTCAGCGTAGACGCTCGGGAGCTCGTTGCCTCACCGTTTCCGAGTTTTCGGCTTGACTTTCGAAAGCGGTAATAGTACCTATGCAATCCGTGAGTATCTGAGAATATCAGGGCGGCCAGGTGAGGGCTGCGCTGCTAGTTTCGGTAGGTTCTGTGTGGGATGCGAGGGAATTGGTACGACGATTGCGATAACTTTCCCATGAGCGCGATGACCCAACCGCTGGTTTTATTTCGCAAGCAAGCAACGTCTCGGCTGCGCGACTATGCCGAACTGATGAAGCTGCGCGTGACCACTCTGATTGTAATGACGGCGTGGTGCGGCTACTATTTCGGGGCGCAGAAAGCGGGAGTATCTTCGCTGTCGTGGGGGCTCGTCCACGCCTTGCTGGGAATCGGGCTGGTTTCGAGCGGGACCGCGGC
>Ga0302324_100010390_pt1 | contig 19287 bp, 16 predicted proteins | sample Palsa_T0_1_FD_201949 | JGI IMG/M metagenome (GOLD analysis project Ga0302324, IMG submission 201949) | Peat permafrost microbial communities from Stordalen Mire near Abisko, Sweden - Palsa_T0_1 | ecosystem: Environmental > Terrestrial > Soil > Palsa > Peat permafrost | place: Sweden: Abisko...
CAGTCGTCCTCGTCGCGGGGCCGGGCCCGCAGCGCGTCCGCCATCCGTTCCACGTACGCCTTCAGCGCTACCTGGATCGCCTGGTCCTTGGTCCGGAAGTAGCGCAGGAAGGTGCTGCGGGAAACCCCGCCCGCGGCCGCCATGTCGTCCAGGGTCACGTTGCCGTACCCCTTCTCCACGACGAGCTCGTAGGCGGCCAGGCTCAGCTCGGCCTGCACGGCCGCCCGCGCGATCTCCCGGGACGCGGGCCGCACGGCCGGGGTTCCAGATGACGACATGCCCCAATCCTACGGTCGGGGTTACCGCCCGCCGATGCGCTGAGTTCGCCGAGCGATTTCCCGGCCGCGGGAATACTTGCTCACACCAAGCACTTGTCCTGTACAAGTAAATCACGCGAGCGTGGGGATGACGGTGATGGCAGCGCAGCGGACAGCGGCCGTGGCCTTGGTGACGGACTCGTTTATCGATCTTCAGCGGACGGTCCGCCGGTCCAAGGCCCGGCTGCTCGCCGCCGCAGGCAATGACGTCGAGTCGGCCACCCACCTGCTGCTGCACACGGTGGAGTCCGAGGGCCCGATGCGAGCGAGCGCGCTGGCCGCGAGCGTGCACGCGGATCTGTCCACGGTCAGCCGCCAGGTCGGCGCGCTGGTCGGCCGCGGGCTGCTCGAGCGCCGGGCCGACCAGCGCGACGGCCGGGCCTGCGTGCTGGCGGTGACCGACGCGGGCCGGGCCGCCATCGCCGAGCACGAGCGCGGCCGGCAGGCGTTCTTTGACGAGGTGCTGACCGGCTGGAGCGACGACGAGCTGCGGCAGTTCGGGCAGCAGCTGGAGCGGTTCACCGCCGCCTACGACCGCGTTCACGCCGCCCGGGTGGGCGCCCGGTCCTGGCATCAGGACAACCCCCAGCAAGTCCCGTCCCAGCAGAACAGCACCACCGCAGAGACTCTGAAAGGCACTAACGCATGACCGCCACCGCAATCCGCCCGGCTGATTCCCCGTCGGACGGCGCGCTGTCCCACCGCCAGATCCTGACGATCTTGTCCGGGCTGGTGCTGGGCATGTTCCTGGCCGCGCTCGACCAGACGATCGTCTCGACCGCGATCAAGACGATCGGCAACGACCTGCACGACCTGCAGGCGCAGGCGTGGGTCACCACCGCGTTCCTGATCACGTCGACGATCGCCGCGCCGCTATTCGGCAAGCTGTCGGACATCTACGGCCGCAAGCGACTGTTCATGATCGCGATCGTGATCTTCGTGGCGGGCTCCGCGCTGTGCGGCCTGGCCACCTCGATGTACGAGCTGGCCGGCTTCCGCGCCTTCCAGGGCATCGGGGCCGGCGGCATCATGCCGCTGGCGCTGGCCGTCATCGGCGACATCATCCCGCCCCGCGAGCGCGCCCGCTACCAGGGCTACATGATGGCCGTCTTCGCCAGCGCCTCGGTCCTCGGGCCGGTGCTCGGCGGCCTGCTGGCCGGGACGAACGATTTCCTCGGCGTGGCCGGGTGGCGGTACATCTTCTACATCAACGTGCCCATCGCCGCCGTGGCGCTGTTCGTCATCGCCCGGGTGCTCAAGCTCGACACCGTTCGCCGTGAGCGGCGCATCGACTGGTGGGGGGCGCTGGCGCTGGTGGTGGGGCTGGTGCCACTGCTGGTGGTCGCCGAGGAGGGACAGCAGTGGGGGTGGGCCTCGGCCGCCTCGTTCACCGCCTACCTGCTCAGCGCGGCCGGCCTGATCGTGTTCGTCTGGATCCAGCACCGGATGGGCGACGACGCGCTGCTGCCGCTGCGGATGTTCCGCAGCCGCACCTTCTCGGTCGCCTCCGGCCAGGTCACCATCATCGGCATGGCCATGTTCGGCGGCCTGTCGGTCATTCCCCTGTACCTGCAGATCGTCAAGGGCGCCTCGCCGACCAAGTCCGGCCTGCTGCTGCTGCCGCTGGTCGGCGGGCTGATGCTCGCCTCGCTCGGCTCCGGGCGGCTGATCGCGCGGACCGGCCACTACAAGGTCTTCCCGGTCGTCGGCTCCGTGCTCATGGTCATCGGCATGGGGCTGTTCATCACCCTCCGGGCCGACACCGCCCTGTGGAGCACCGACATCTATATGGCGATCTTCGGCATCGGGCTCGGCATGAACATGCAGAGCCTCGTGCTGGCGATGCAGAACGCCGTGCCCGCCAGGGATATGGGCGTCGCCTCGGCCGCCTCGTCGTTCTTCCGCTCGGTCGGCGGCACCCTCGGCACCGCGATCTTCCTGTCCATCCTGTTCTCCCAGGCGGGCACCAAGATCGCGCAGCAGTACGCCCGGGCGGCCACCGATCCGGCCTACGTCGCCGCCGCCAAGGCCAACCCCGGCCAGGTCGCCGCGCTGCACCACGACCTCAGCGGCGGGCTCAACGACACCTCGTTCCTCAGCGGGCTGGCCAAGCCGCTGGTCCACCCGTTCTTCGTCGGGTTCTCCTCGGCCGCCGACGTGGTCTTCGCGATCACCGCGGTCCTCCTGGTCGCCGCGATCGTCCTGTCGTCCTGCCTCAAGGAAGTCCCGCTCCGGCTCGTGTCCGGCAACCAGGCCCGTGCCCAGGCAAGCGAGTCTGACGGTGCCGCCGCCCCAGTGGTCGCGGCGGTCGAGTCGGTCGGCGCCGGGCGCGTGTCAGCCGCTGCCGACACCGCTGGCGACACTGCGGACGATGGCCGGGCGCCTGGCCCCGGCCAGGCCGACTTCACCGTGCGTTAGATCGGGCGTACTGTGATGGGATCGATCGTTCTAGACGTGAGGTATGGCGATGACCGGGGAGGCGCCGGGCGTGGGAGCTCAGGTGCCGCTGGTGCTGGGCCTGGATGATCCGGGCGCCGTGCCCTCGGTGGCCGGCGGCAAGGGCGCCTCGCTCGGCCGGCTGGCGCGGTCCGGGGTCAGGGTTCCCGGCGGGTTCCACGTGACGACGGCCGCGTACGTCGATTTCCTTGACGGCGGCTCGCTGCGCGAGGAACTGCCAGCGGCCACGTCAGTGGTCGACGGGTCCGACGCGGCCACGTCGGAAGCGGCCGCCGCGCGTGTTGCCGAGCTGTTCAGCGGCCAGCCGGTGCCGGCCGCGACGGTGGCGGCGATCGCCGGAGCCTACGCCTCGCTCGGCGACGACGTCCCGGTCGCGGTGCGGTCGTCGGCGACGGTGGAGGACCTGCCCGGCCTGTCCGCCGCGGGGCAACACGACACGTACCTGAACGTGCGCGGCCAGGCCGCGGTGGTCGACGCGGTCCGGCGGTGCTGGGGCTCGCTGTGGTCGGCGCGGGCGATCAGCTACCGGGCCGGCCGTGGCATCGCGCCGGGCGACGTGAGCATCGCCGTCGTCGTGCAGCGACTGGTGCCCGCAGAGGCGGCCGGCGTCCTGTTCACCATCGACCCGGTCAGCGGCGCTCGCGACCAGGTCGTGGTCAGCGCCAACTGGGGCCTCGGCGAGTCGGTCGTGGCCGGCGACGTCACCCCGGACGTCGCCGTCGTCGACCGGGCGTCGGGGGCGCTGGTCAGCTACCAGCTGGGCGGCAAGAAGGTCATGACCGTGGCCGACGGCGGGGGCACGCTGGAGACCGAGACGCCGGACGACCTGCGCTCGGCGCCGGTGCTTTCGCCCGCCCAGGCGGGCGAGCTCGGCCGGGTCGGGCTGTCGATCGAGAAGCTGTACGGCGAGCCGGTGGACGTCGAGTGGGCGCGCGCCGGCGGCGGCGAGTTGTGGGTGGTCCAGGCCAGGCCGATCACGACGCGGGCGGGCGGGCCGGCCGCCGCCGCCGCCGCCGGCGATGCTGATCGCGGCGAACGGTGGAACGACAGCCTGGCCGGGGATTACCTGTGGACCAACGGCAACCTGGGCGAGGCTCTGCCTGATGTCATGACCCCGGCCACCTGGTCGTTCATTGAACTGTTCATGGGGCGGATGATCTTCCCGCCGGGCGTGCCCGGCTACCGCGGCTACGGGCGGATCGGCGGGCGCTTCTACGCGAACGTGAGCGTGTCGATGGCGCTGCTCGCTCTGGTCGGTATTTCCCGGCGCCGGTTCCCCGTGCTGTTCGGGCCGGTGCTCGGCCGGCTCCCTCCGGTCGAGGAGATTCCGCGGGCTCGACTTGCCCGCTGGAAGGCCGCCCGGCTGATGGTGCCCGCGACGGTCAGGTCGCTGCGCCGAGTCAACGCCAACGAAAGGCGGCTGCCGGAGTTCCTCGCGGACGCACCGGGCCGGTGCGACCGGCTGCGAGCCGAGATCGAGCGGTCCGCCGACGCCGCGGCGCTGGCCGACCTGTGGCCTGCCAAGGTCCGGCCGCTGCTGGTGGAGGCGGCCGACATGCTCGCCGCCGCCGGGTCGGTGGGCGGCACCACGCTGGTGTCGGTCCCCGGCAAGCTGGCGGCGCTGGTCGGCGAGGCCGATGCGGCCCTGCTGCTCTCCGGCCAGCGGGTCGAGGGCACCGAGACCACCTCGCTGGCCAGTCTCGGACCGGTCATGGGGCTCGCCCGGCTCGCCCGGGGCGAGATCGACCGGAACGACTATGCCCGCCAGTACGGACACCGCAGTGCCCACGAGGCGGAGCTGTCGATGCCCCGGCCAGCAGAGGATCCCGGCTGGATCGACGATCAGCTCGCCGCCCTTGACGGTAACGGCCGCGCCGTCGCCGACGCCTCCAGGGACGCCTCCCGCGACGCTGACACACTGCTGGCCAAGCGGGACGCAGCCCGGGCCGCTGCCTGGCAGCGGCTGGCACGCGAGGATCCGCGGAAGGCAGCGGCGGTGGGCAAGCTCATCACCGCCTGGGCTCCGGCCGCCCGCGGCCGGGAGGCAGCGAGGTCCGAGGTCATCAGGTCGGTGTGGGTAGCGCGGACCTGGGTTCAGCGCGCTGGGGACCTCACCGGGTGCGGCGATGATCTGTTCTTCCTGGAATTGCCTGAGATCTTCGGCCTGCTCCGCGGCCAGCGGGCGCCGCTCGAGCGGATCCCGGCGCGCCGGGCCGCCTACCACGCCTACACGGCGCTGCCGGCCTATCCCGCGCTCATCCGCGGGCACTTCGACCCCGCCCGGTGGGCGGCCGACCCGCAACGGCGGGTGGATTACTACGACGAGCGCGCCGCCCGGACGACGGAGCCGGACGACGCTATTACCGGGTTCCCGGGGGCGGCTGGGGTAGTTGAGGGGACAGCGCGGGTGCTGCGCGCGCCCGAGGACGGCGGCCAGCTCGCTGACGGCGAGATCCTCGTCACCACGGTCACCAACATCGGCTGGACCCCGATCTTCCCGCGTGCGGCGGCGGTGGTGACCGACGTCGGGGCGCCGCTCTCGCACGCCGCGATCGTGGCCCGCGAGCTCGGCATCCCGGCCGTCGTCGGCTGCGGCAACGCCACCACGAGGCTGCACAGCGGCGATCGGGTCCGGGTCGACGGCGGCGCCGGCACCGTCGAGATCGTCGACCGGGCGGCAGGCCCGGCCTGATTGACGCGGTCGTTATGGATGGGCGGGCAACTCGGCCGCCCGGTAACCATCCCATCACCACATCATCCCCGCCCCCGGCGGGACTTCGCCGAAAAGCGGCTGGTCACTGACGTACTCCGGGCGAGCCGGCTTCGGCGGCGCCCAGCCCGGCAGTTCGGCGAAGGCCCGCACCCAGGCTTGCGTGAACCGGACCAGCGGCGTGCCCTGATCGGACAGCAAGCCGAAGCGCAGGGCATAGGGCAGCAGCTGTCCCGAGAGGGCTCTCTGGTCTCCGTCAGCCACCAGTCGCCGGAGGTCGCGGCGGAAGGATCGCACGTGTCCTGCGAGCTCCTCGGCCTCGGCCGTTCGCTGGTCATGACGGAGATGCCGGAGCCAGCCCTGATGCACTGCGTCACGGATCAGGACCTTCCGGGTTTCGTCCAGGGCCTTCCCGAACCTGGCGGCCAGTGACGACAAGCGAGGTTCGCCGCCGTCCTCGCTCAGCCCGCCCAGCAGCCGCTTCTCGTAATCGAGCAGGCTTGGCTGCTGCCGCTTGATGGCAGTTCCGGTCACCACGGTCAGCCGCCAGTCACCTGGGTCCGTCGTTTCCTCGACTCTCAGGAACCCGCGCTGGGCGAGGTCGACCAGCGTGACCGCGATGTCCCCGATGATGACCCGGCCGAGGACGACCACGCCCGTCTGCCCGGGCCGGAGCCCCTCGATCGCCGCTGGAACAGCGTCCATCCGCCGGGTCCCTCCGATGACGTTGAAACAGGCATCCGATGACTTCTTACGCCACCGACAGCGCCTGCGGCAAGGGCGAGATCTGGGACGGTACTGCTCCTGCGGAGAAACGTCAGCGCTAGGCGCGCAGGACGTCGGTGCCGAGCCAGGGGCGGAGCGGTTCGGGGACGAGGACGGAGCCGTCGGGCTGCTGGTTCTGCTCGACGATCGCGGGCAGCAGGCGGCTGGTGGCCAGGCCGGACGCGTTCAGGGTGTGGATGAAGGCGGTGCCCTTGCCCTGCGGGGGGCGGTACCTGATGTTGGCCCGGCGGGCCTGGTAGTCCCCGGCCCACGAGGCGGAGGAGACCTCCTTGTAGATCCCGATGCTCGGCAGCCAGACCTCGACGTCGTAGGTCAGCCGCATGCTGGCGCTTGCGTCGCGGGTGGCGAGCAGGGACGTCTGGTAGTGCAGCCCGAGCTTCTCGACCAGCATCTGGCTGCGGCCGACGAGCTCGTCCAGCGCCCGCTCGCCGTCCTCGGGGGCGGTGAACTGGAACATCTCCACCTTGTTGAACTGGTGGCCGCGGATGGTGCCGCGCTCCTCGCTGCGGTAGCTGCCGGCCTCGCGGCGGTAGCAGGGCGAGTAGGCGAACATCTTGATCGGCAGGGCCTCGGCCGGGAGGATCTCGTCCCGGTAGACGTTGACGATGGCCGTCTCCGACGTCGGGAGCAGGAACGAGTTCCTGCCGCCTTCTTCCTCGCGGATGTGGAAAACGTCGTCGTGGAACTTCGGGAACTGCCCGGCGGCGTAGCCGGCCTCCTCGGTCAGCAGGTGCGGGGGCAGCAGGAACTCGTACCCGGCGGCGTAGTGCTCGCGGTTGAAGAAATCGAGCAGCGCCCATTCCAGCGCGGCGCCCTGCCCGGTGTAGATCCAGTAGCCGTTGCCGCCGAGCTTGGTGCCCCGGGCGTAGTCGATGAGCCCGAGACGCGTGCAGAGCTCCACGTGGTCGAGGGGCTTGTCCCCGAGGTCGGGCTTGCTGCCCCAGGTGCGGACGACCTGATTGGCTTCCTTGCCCCCGGCCGGGGAACGCTCGTCGGGCAGGTTGGGCAGCTCCATCAGCCGGTCGTGCAGGGTCTTCTCGGCCGCCGTCAGGCTGGCCGTCATCGCGGTGACCTGGTCGCCGAGCGCGGCGGCCTGGCTTTGCGCCTGGGCGGTGTCGGCCCCCGACGCCTTCAGCCGGCCGATCTCCTTCGCCTGCCGGTTCCGCTCGGACCGGACCGCGTCGACCTCGGAGGCCAGCTTCCGCCGGAGCGCGTCGGCCTCCAGAACCGGCCCGAGGTCGACGTCGTCCATGCGCCTGAGCAGGGCGTTCCGTACGAATTCGGGATCAGACCTGATCAGCTCGATATCCAGCATTGTCCGTAGCCTCTTCGAGAAACGGTGGGAAAGACGGCGGCACCTGAGCGGCATGAGTGCCTCGCAGCCCGCGAGCGGGGCTGTGCTCATAGTATTTGATTGCCGGGCCGGCCCCGGAGGTCAGGCTGGCAGAACCCATGACACTCGCAGAGGGACGCCATTTCCGTGAAGATCGACAACAGTCCGGCCCGTGGTACCCGGGATCTGCTCCCCGCCAGCGTCGCGGTCAGGGACCATGTGCTTGAGTCGATCACGGCGGTGTACCGGCGGTTCGGGTACCAGCGGATAGAAACGCCGGCCCTGGAGGACATCGCCCGGCTGCAGGGCGGGCAGGGCGGCGAGAACGAGAAGCTCATCTTCCAGGTGCTCCGCCGCGGGCTCACCGATGAGATCGCGGCCGACACCCCGGTGCGGGATCTGGTCGACCTGGGGCTGCGCTTTGACCTGACCGTGCCGCTGACCCGCTTCTACGGCAACAACCAGGCCCAGCTGCCGTCGCCGTTCCGGTCGCTGCAGGTCGGCCCGGTGTGGCGGGCCGAGCGCCCGCAGAAGGGCCGCTACCGCCAGTTCTACCAGTGCGACATCGACCTGATCGGCGAGCCGAGCGTGCTCGCCGAGGCGGAGCTGATCGAGGCCACCAGCCAGGCCCTGGCCGCGGTCGGACTGGAGGGCACCACCGTGCGGCTGTCGGACCGCCGGTTCCTGGCCGCCCTGGCCGAGTCGGCCGGCCTGCCGGAGGGGAGCTGGGACGGGTTCTTCATCGTCCTCGACAAGCTGGACAAGATCGGCTGGGACGGGGTCAGGAAGGAACTCGAAGGCCTCGGCCTGCCCTCGAACTCGATCACCACCGCGCTCGACACGATCGGCGCCCTGCAGGGTCTGGACCCGGCCAAGATCGGCGACGCGCTGGCCGACGCCGTGCCGGCCATGGGCACCGCCGCGATCGAGGACCTGGCCACGACCACCGCCTGCCTGGACCGGCTTGCGGCCGACCAGCCGCTGAGCTGGCAGTTCGACCCCACCCTGGTCCGCGGCATGGGCTACTACACCGGGCAGATCTTCGAGCTCAGCCACCCCGGATCACGCAGCTCGGTGGCCGGCGGCGGCCGCTACGACAAGCTCATCGGCCGCTCGCTGGACCGCGACGTGCCCGCCTGCGGATTCTCGATCGGCTTCGAGCGGATCGTCGACCTCCTCGAACGCGCCGCCCGCCGGGAGGCGGTCGCCCTGCTGGTCGAGTCCGACGTCCCGACGATCGAGATCCTGGCGGCCGCCCGGGGCCTGCGCGGCGAGGGCCTCGCGATCGAGACCATCCGCCGCAGCGGCAAATTCGGCGCCCAGCTCACCCGGCTGGAAAGCGCGGGGTTCACCGCGTTCATCCACCTGCGCAACGACAACGGCATTATCACCCGCGGTGAGGTGCGGGCGCTCGGCGCGGTCGACGGAACCGCTTAGGAGGGCCGCCTTACGCACCCTGGGCGGAGAGCTCGGCGACGAGCCCGCGGGTATCGAGCATGTGGTTAGCGGGCGAGCCCGGCCAGCGTCGGAGCGAGCTGCTCCAGCTGGTCGACGCCGTCAGCGAAGTCCGCGGTGGGCATGACCATGACGTGGTCCGCGCCCGCAGCCAGGTGCTCGCGCACCTTCGCCGCGATCGCCGCCGCGCCGCCGTACCCGACCAGCGCGTCCAGCAGCCGGTCGCTTACCTGGGCGATCTCGTGCTCCGAGTAACCCAGCCGCGCCATGGTGGCCCCGTACGTGCCGGGCGCGGCTAGCCGGCCGGCTACCGTCTGCCGCGCCGTCGCCTTCGCCCGCTCCGGGTCGGCGTTGGCGGCGACGGCCAGCCCGACCACCAGCAGCTTGTCCGGGCCGAGGAGCTGCCTGGCCTGGGCGGTGAACTCGGGCGGCACCATCGCGGGCATCGCCCCGTCAGCGATCTCGCCCGACAGCGCGAGCATCTTCGGGCCGTTCGCGCCGATGATCGTCGGATAGGCCACATCGGGGGACGGGAGCTGGGTCTTGGCGCCCATCTGGTTCAGGTAGTCGCGCATCGTGCCCACCGGGCGGCCGAACTCCCGGCCGACGCTGGCCGCCTGGTGGGGGTAGCCGACCCCCAGCCCGAGTACGAACCGGTCCGGAAAGGCCTGGGACAGGAACGCGGCCGCGCCGTGCGCGGTCTGCGGTGCCCGCGCCCAGATGTTGGCGATGCTGGTGCCGAACACCATCCGCTCGGTCGCCGCGAGCAGCACGGCCAGTTGCACGAGGGCGTCCTTGCCCCCGACCGCCTCGTTGGTCCAGGTGGCGCGGTAGCCGGCGCGTTCCAAGCGACGGACCGCCTCGCGCTGCAGATCGGCCGATGGAGCGCTGGTGCGGGAGAAGGGCAGAAAGACGCCGACCGCCCCCAGCGCACGGCGGGCAGACTCGACGACGGTGGTGGTCCCCATGGGCTCTTCTCTCAGTGATTGGCGCACGTGCCTGGCTGGCCTCTGTCTAGGGCTATCCCAGCACATCGCTTCAGAGCTGCGGGAAGACTTTCGAGACCTTCCCGGGAAGGTAGAACTCGTCTTTGAGCCGACCGGCGTCGAGCAGGTGCTCGCGGAGCCGCTGGTAGGCCGGCAGCTCGCGGATACGGTCCACGGCCCGGCGGATGGCGTCGCCGCGGGTGTCGGCGATGCCGGCCATGATCAGCGTGTCCACCGCTTCCAGGCCGGCCGGCCCCAGCCGGGTGAGCTCGAAGATGTCTTCGCCGAGTTCCTCCCGGCGGTAGTCCGATAGCTTCTGCGCTACTCCCCGGCTCATCCGCGGGCAGTGGCCGTCGCGGTTGACCGGGACGTTGAAGGTGAACTCCAGGATCCTGATCTGGCAGAGCTTCTCGGCCAGGTAGCGGACGAACTGATCGATCGCGGCCTCGTGGGTGTCGCAGAACGCCTTCAGTGCCCGCTCCCAGTCCTCGGGCCCGTCGGCGGCGGGGATCACCCGGACCCAGAGGTCGCCTGGCTCGACTTCCGTGTCGTCGCCGTACTGCAGCAGCCTGACCCGGCTCACCGCGCCGCCGGGGAAACGGATCTTGGCCTCGTCATCGATCTCGCGCTCGAGAGCGGCAAGCACGTCCCGGTTCGTTCCGGCTGGTTGCTGTGACCCGGCGGCTTTACCCAGCCCGGCCTCGGCCCTGAACTCGTCTCTGAGCGCGTCGGCATCGCGCACGCGCTCGCGGACCCGCTCGTAGGCCGGCAGGTCGCGGAACCGGTCCATGGCCCAGCGGATGGCCTCCGATCGGGTGGCCGCGATGCCAGCCATAATCAGCGTGTCCAGCGTTTCCAGGCCGGCCGGGCCCATCGGGGCGCGCACGAAGGTGGCCTCGCCGCGCTCCCACTCCTGGTAGTCGGAAAGCCGCTGCCCGGTCGGATAACCGTACTGGGGGCCGTCGCGGTCGCAGCCGGCTTCGGTGGTGTCGCCGAATCTGAACTCCACGTTCATGATCTCGTGGACCTTCTCGGCCAGGTAGCGCGGGAACTCCTCGATCGCCGCCTGGTGCGGGCCCGCGAACGCCTTCCACGCCCGGTCGTAGTCCTCGGGCCCGTCGGAGTCCAGGAGCACCCGGACCCACAGGTCCCTCGGCTCGATCTGCGGGTCGTCGCCGTATTGCAGGAGCAGGGCCCGGCGCACCGCGGCAGCGGGGAAACGGGTCCTGACCTCGTCGTCGATCTCGCGTTCGATGACGTCGAGCACGCTCCGGTCCATCGCGGCCTCCCTCGGTGACCTAGGGCCGAGGGTAAATCCGCGTTTCGCTCGCCGTCCACGCAATATTCGCCGCGGACGGGCGGTGACCGGGCGTCCGGCACCAATCCGATCGTCGCCGGCCCACGTATCGTAGGTATACAGAGCGGACTGATCACGGGGGTGCGGCGTTGGACGATGACATCCTCAGCCAGGGCGATGACCGCGAGCCCAGCCCGTGGCCGCGCCGCCTGGGGGTGATCGCCGTCGTTGTCGCGGTGCTCGTTGGCGGCATCGTGTACCTCGCCCAGCCGCACGGGCGGCCCGCCGCCTCGGCCGCTCGCCCGACGCCCGTCATCACTCCCAGCCCGGTCCCGGTGGCATCGCCGGAGTTCACCCGCCTGCCGGTCGGCCCGAACGGGATCATCGGGCAGACCACACCCTGGGAAGACAGCCTGCGGCTGCCGGTCTCGGGAACACAGCCGGCCTGGTTCTGGCCGGCTACCGGCCGGTCGGAGACGATCGGCGGCCTGTCCGCTGACGATTCCGGGTACCAGTTCACCCGGGTTGGCGGCGGCTGGGCGGTGCAGGCCAACGGAACCTTCTGCGGCGGCGGCTCGTGCGCTACACCGCCGAGCCCGGTCTGGTATCTCGGGAACGGCGCGCAGTCGGCGATTCCGGTCGGCACGGCCGACCTGGTCGCGCCGGCCGCGGGCACCGACGCCATGTGGCTCACCAGCTACTTTCCGACCGCCAACAACAGCGCCGGCACGGCCGGCCTGGCGCGGGAGGTCAGCCCGACCGGCGCTCAGCTCGGTCCGTCGGTCACCCTTCCGCGCGGCTCGGTCATTGACCAGGCGACCGACCGGGGCCTGCTGCTGATCTCGGCCAGCCGACAGTCGGGGAACTCGGTCTACACGCTCTGGAATCCGGCCTCCAGGAAGGCCGGCCGCACCTTCGACGGCGTGATCGCGGCCAGCGCGACCGACGTCGCCTGGACGTCGGGCTGCGCCGCGACATGCCGGGTTCAGGTGCTCGACCTGACCACCGGCAGGCAGACCGCGGTCGCGCTTCCGGCCGGGAGCGTGGCCGCCGCCGCCTCGTTCAGCCCGGACGGGCGGCTGCTCGCGCTCCAGCTCAGCTACGGCCTCGACGGCGCGCTCGCCGCGCGGCTCGACGTCGCGACGGTCGCGACCGGTCAGCTGACCGAGGTGCCGCGGACCTCCGTCAGCAGCGATGCCCTGTTCGCCTTCGGCTGGCCGGGCAACGGCGACAGCCTGGTCGCCGAGTTCACCTTCCTGCCCACGATCCAGCTGACGTCCTGGCGCCAGGGCGTGAGTCGGCTGGCGGTGTCGGTCCTCAAGCCCGGACGCACCCAGGCCTCGCTGATCGTCGGCTAACGGGGAAGTCTCCGCCAGCCTTAGTGCCAGCGGAAGCGCCAGGCGGCGAACGCGCAGCCGGCCGCGGTCCAGGCCAGCAGGACGAACGGGTCGGCCAGGGAGGCGTGCTCGACCGGGGTGTAGCCCTGCTCGAGGATCTGGGCGAGGGCGCGGACCGGCAGCACCGCGACGACCGCCGACAGCCAGCGGGGGACGCTGAAGGTGGGGTCGAAGATGCCGGACATGATCGCGATCGGCAGGTAGCTGGCGTTGGCGATCGGGGCGGCCGACTCGGCGCTGCGGGCGGCCGAGCTGAGCGCGACGCCGAGGGCCCCGAAGCAGACGACGCCGAGGATGAGCCCGCCGGCGATCTCGGGCAGGCCGCTGGCCCGCGGCACCGCGTGGAAGACGAACCCGCCGATCGCCATGATGCAGGCGGTGATCGCGAGCGTGGTGGCGGCGGTCGAGCCGAGCACGCCGGCCAGGTACGCGCTGGCCGGCAGCGGGGTGGTCCTGATCCGCTTGAGCACGCCGTCGTGCCGGAGCGTCGCCAGCTTCGCGCCGAGGTTCACGTAGGCGGCGACGATCACCCCGAACGCGATGATCGACGGGACGAAGATCATCTGGCCCTCGACGTGGGTGCCCGGCAGGTCCCCGTTGGCGGTGGTCGACCCGATCAGCAGCAGCAGCGCCAGCGGGAGGGCGAAGGTGAACAGGGCGTACTCGGCGCTGCGCCAGAACGTGCGCTGCTCCATGAGCGCCTGACGGGCGGCGAGGGTGACGACGCGGCTCATCGGGCGCCTCCGGCGACGAGCTGGAGGTAGGCGTCCTCCAGGGTGGGGGTGATGACGGAGAGGTCGTCGAGATCGCCCAGGTCGTTCTCGGCGCACCAGGTGAGGAGCTCGCGCAGGGCGACGCTGGCGGACGCGGTGCAGGCGCTCAGGCAGACCGCCTGCTCGCCCGTGACCTTCACGTTGAGGCCGGCCGGCACCGTCAGGTCGCCGTCGCGGAGGCGCTGCGGGGCGGTAAATGAGATCCTGGTCGGCACGCCCGCCTGCCGGGCGACGTGCCGGACCGTGCCGGCCACCTGGATCTGGCCGTCGCGCAGGATCGCCACCCGGTCGGCCAGCCGCTCCGCCTCGTCGAGGTAGTGGGTGGTGAGCAGGACCGTCTTGCCGAGCGTGCGCAGGTTCTCGATCGCCTCCCAGCAGCGCCGCCGCGACTCCGGGTCGAAGCCGGTGGTGGGCTCGTCAAGGAAGATCAGGTCCGGGTCCCCGGCCAGCGCGAGCGCCAGGTCGAGGCGGCGGCGCTGACCGCCGGAGAGCTTGCGGACCTGGGTGTTCTTGTCCTCGTTGAGCTCGACGACACTGAGCAGGTCGCTGGTCGCCCGGGGGCTGGGGTAGTACGAGCGCCAGCAGTCGATCAGCTCTTTGACCCGGGCCTGGCGGGGGAAACCGCACTCCTGCAGGACGATGCCGATCCGCTCGCGGAGCTTGGTCGGCTGCGCCTGCGGGTCCATGCCGAGCACGGTGACCGTGCCGCTGGTCCGCTGGCGGAAGCCCTCGAGGATCTCGACCGTGGTGGTCTTGCCCGCGCCGTTCGGGCCGAGGAGGCAGAAGACCTCACCGCTGGCGACCTCGAAGTCGACGCCGCGCAGCACCTCGCGGTCGCCGTAGCTCATGGTCAGGGCGCTGACCTCGATCGCGTTCACGGGCGCTCCAGGGTTTTCTGAGGGAGGTACTGCGGGGGGAGATACTGCGGGGGGACGAGGGCGTGCAGCAGGGCGTCGACGGCGGTCTCCTGGGCCACCTCGGCACCGATCGCGGCGCCGTGCGGGTCGGACAGCCGGTGCCGGGCGAACCAGGTGAGCGTCTCCAGGATCAGCCGCGCGCTCGCGGCCGCGTTCGGCGTGGTGCGGAGCTGGCCGGACTTGGCCCGGCTGTCCAGGTAGCTGGTGAGCGCGGCCAGGACCGGGGCCCGCAGCCCGCTGTTGAGCAGGTCGGCGAGCTCGGGCAGCTCGCGGGCGGAGCGCTCGATCATGTCGGCCGCCTGGCTGGTCTGCTCCTCGAGGGTGAACAGCTCGCGCATGATCGACTCGAGCTCGGCCGCCGGGTCCGGCGTCTCGGCTCGCACCAGCGCGTCGGCGAGGGAGCCGAAGGGGACCTCGGCGGCCACGAACTCACGCGCCTCGGAGATCATCTCGGCCAGCGGGGGCGCCGTCAGCGGGAAGCCGCCGTTGGGGTCGTCCTCTGCGGGGAGCGGCTCAAGGAGGAGAGCGTGCCTGATCGCGAGCACGAACAGGCCTTCCTTGCCGTCGACGTAGCGGTAGAGCGCAGCCTCGGACAGGCCCGCCTCCCGCGCCACGTCGCTCATCCGGGCCGATCGGTAGCCGTCGGTCGCGAACACCCGGACCGCGGCGGCGATCACCTCGGGGAAGCGCGCGTGGGCGCTTCGCTTGCCTGTCATGGCGGTGAGTGTATGTGTAAGTGAGCCGATCACTCACCAAATTTAGGGACTTGTCGGCTTCGTGTTTGCTGCAGGTTTTGTCTGCCTTGGCCTAAGAGGCGAACACCTCGTCGATCGTGGTGGAGGTAGCCGCTCGAGTGGCCCATCTTTCGAGCAGGTCCGGGTCGGCGCACTCGGCGATCCGGGCGCGGACCTGGTCGGCGATGGCGATGCCGCGCGCGGCCAGGATCGTGACCAGCACCCGCGCCGCGCTGTCCGCTCGGCCCTGCTGCTTGCCTTCCTCGAGGAAGCGATCGATGAACGGGTCCTTGAAGAGGTCTTCCATGAGCTGCTCCAATTCCCCGGAAAAGGAACACATTGTCCGAACGCAGCTCTTTAAGGATGCGAGGGCGCGGTGGGAGAGGTCGCTGTCGACGATGACAGGGAAGGCCCCGGACGGGAGCCGGAACCCGGATCCTCCGAGGAACATAACAAGGAGCTGCGGCTCGTCGCGCAGGATCTGGACGATGGACTGGTGCTTGAGACCTGGCATGAGTTCAGAATGCCTCCTCCCTCTGACATTCCAGATTATAGGGCGGGTTGGCCATGGGCTAGGGCAATTTTCGGCCGCGACAAATTGTGATCGTCCTTCACTTAAGAGAATGGCACGTAATTGCCAATGGCAAATAATTGCCGGGCGTCGGAGACGATGTTGGCCGGGGCGCCGGATTGGTAGTGCTCGATGTTGGCGACGACCACGTCGAGCATGCGCTCCAGGCTCTCCGGGGTGTTGTAGCCCTGGTGCGGGGAGAGGATCACGTTCGGCAGGTCGCGGAGCGAAGAGGCGGCCGCGAGCGGCTCGGTCTCGAAGACGTCGAGCGCGGCCGCGATCCGGCCCTCGACCAGCACCCGCTCGAGCGCGCCGGGAGCGATCAGCTCGGCTCGCGCGGTGTTGACCAGCAGCGCGCCGGGCTTGAGGGAGCGGAGCATGCGCTCGTCGATCATGCCCCGGGTGTCCTCGGTCAGCAGCAGGTGGAGCGAGACGACGTCGGCCTCGGCCAGCAGCTCGCGGAGTTCCACGAACTGCTGGGCCGCGGAGATCAGCCGGGCCGGGTCGGGGCGCGGCGTCCAGACGACGACGCGCATGCCGATCGCCTCGAGCAGGCCGCCCGAGCGCGCGCCGATGCCGCCGTAGCCGATGATCCCCGCCGTCTTCCCGGCCAGCTCGACGCCCTGCCCGACGTGCCACTCCCCCGCCCGGACGGCGCGGTCGTTGCCGACGACGTTCTTGGCCAGCGCGAGGGTGAGGGCGAGGGCGTGCTCGGCGACGGCGGCATCGCCGTAGTGGGCCACGTTGGCGACCACGATCCCGCAATCTCTTGCGGCCGACAGGTCGACGAAGGTCGCCGCGCCGGTACCGGTGAACGAGACCAGCCTGACCGCGGGCAGCCGGCGCAGCACCGGGCCGGTCAGGTAGGCCCCGAGGATGACGACGGTGGCGTCGCCGATCCGCGCGATGAGCTCGTCATCGTCCTTCGGCAGGTCGGCGTGGAGCCGGGCGCCGCCGAGCCGGTCGAGCCGGGCGGCGAAGTCGGGCCGGGACAGCAGGGCGGCCATGTGCGGATCGCCGTCGGGCAGCACGATCGTGGGCGTCATCGGTGCATCATCCCAAGATCGGGCGGACCGAGTAACCTGCAGCGCGGTTGAGCTGCCCGCCTGGGCCCCTTCCTGGCCGGGGAGGCGGGCGTCCGCCAGTTCCTGCCTGATTGTCTACGCCGACAATGACCGTTGCAAGTCGGGTCGTGCACACGCGCGCTGGGCTGGTCAGGTGCCGCTAGCGATTCTCTGGCCGCACAGGCCTCTGAGGCGCCTGCCCGGCTCGCCGCGCGCTCACATGCGCGCGGCAAGTGCCTCGGCCTCGGCCTCGGAGAGGCCGTTCGGCTCGGGGCCGGCGAGCACCAGCGTGCCGGTGGTGAGCGGCGACTGGACTATTGGGGCGGATATCACGTTGCCGTTGACGATAAATGCGTTCGAGTCCAGCGCCGCCGCATTTGCGTCGGTTGGGCTCCGTGGATAGTAGGACTTGTACTGGCTGCTGGTCAGCTTCTTGACCGCCGCTTTGGCCGTGCCGTTCAGCGTCAGGGTGACGACCCAGGCGTGGCCATTCTGTTCCTGGGAAGCTCGCGCCGACGTCACCTGGCCGGCGGCGACGACGGCCGGGCCGAGGACGTACTTGACCCCGAACGGGTCGCACGAGACGACCTCGCTGCCCGGTGCGTTCCACCGCGTCCCGGAGTAGCCCACCGTCGCCTCCCAGCTGCTGTCGGCGGCGAGCGGGTTCATCTCCGGTTGGCAGGTCAGCTGGCGGAACAGCTTCAGCGTGGCCGGGTTCACCTGGCTGGAGTCGCCGTACGCGGTCGCGCTGCCGGGGTCGGACTTCAGCAGGACCGGCCGCACCAGGGGCGTGTCGGCGGGCGCCGGGGCGGCGCCGCCGGCGCCTGGCCCGGCGGCCGGGGCCGTCGGGTTGTCCTGGCTGGTGAGCGCCGGGATGCTCGCCGCCCCGGCGGCCACGATGGCGAGCGCGGCCGTGCTCCCGGCGATGGCCGCCGTGAGCCGCCGCTTCCGCATCCGCCGCCCGCGCAGCATCGCCGGGCCGACCGGGGGGCTGGCCGGCGTAACCTCGCCGGCGATGTCATCGATGGTCTCGTGCAGTACGTTCACCGCAGCTCTCCTTCCGTGATGTCGGTGTGCCGCCGCAACGTGGCCAGGGCCCGCGACGTCTGGCTTTTGACCGTGCCGACCGAGCAGTTCAGGGCCTGCGCGGTCGACGTCTCCGACATGTCCAGCCAGAAGCGGAGCACGATGACCGCCCGCTGGCGCGGGCCCAGCCGGGACAGCGCCTCGCGCAGCGCCGCCCTGTCGGCCAGGTCGTCGCCGGCGTCCGCCGCCCGCTCGGGGACGGCGGCGCGCAGGTCCTCGCGCACACGCTGCCTGCGGAACCGCTTGCTGTTTTCCCGGATCACGATCGTCCGCACGTACGCGTCGGGATCGCCCGCCCGGCTGACGCGCCCCCAGGACGCGTAGACCCGGGCGAACGCGGCCTGCGCGATGTCCTCGGCGTGACCCTGGTCACCGGTCAGCGTGTAGGCCAGGCGCACCATGGCGGACCAGCGGCCCTGCATGAACTCGCGGAACTCTTCGTCGGATTCGACGCCCACGCTCCACCCCCTCGCCCTCTAAGAGGACGAGCCGGTACCCGTTTGGTTGCACGCCGGCCAAGATTGTGGTTGCCCGCTGGCCAAGACTCCGCGCTATTCCATGCCTCCGCGTGGTCATCGCGTCGGCCGCGCGGTCACGAGCTTCGTTGGCGGAGACTTTTTCGTTAGCGGAGACAGTTACCCGTTATAGCAGGAACAAAGATCCGTGATCATGACCTGAGCAGCAATGACGTCAAGTCCTCACCGGCGGAAGGTCACGTCAGCGGCCCGCTCAGGTGTTCGCGGGAAGGGCGGTGCCCGCGCCGCGGCGGCGGACGTGCACCAGGTCCGGGTGCGGCCCGGCGGGCCCGGTTTCCGCCCCCTCGACGGTGAAGCCGGCGTCGGCGATCATGGCCAGGTCGGCCGCACCGGGCTGGCCCTCGCTGGTCAGGTAGTCGCCCAGGAAGATCGAGTTGACCACGTGCAGCGCCAGCGGCTGCAGGGTGCGCAGGTGGATTTCCCGGCCGCCCGCGAGCCGTACCTCGGCGTCGGGGTTGACGAAGCGCACCATCGCCAGGATGCGCAGGCAGCGCTGCGGCGTCAGCTGCCACTGGCCGGCCAGCGGCGTCCCCTCAAACGGGATCAGGAAGTTGACCGGCACCGAGTCGGGGCTCAGCGCGCGCAGCGCGAACGCCACGTCCACCAGGTCTTCGTCGGTCTCGCCGAGGCCCGCGATCAGGCCGGAGCACGGGGACAGGCCCGCCTGCTTGGCCGCTTCGACGGTCGATACCCGGTCGGCGTACTCGTGCGTGGTGCAGATGTCCGCGTAGTGCCCGCCGGACGTGTTCAGGTTGTGGTTGTAGGCCGTGGTCCCCGCCGCGGCGAGCCGATCCGCCTGGCCGTCGGACAGCAGGCCGAGGCAGGCGCAGACCTCCACGTCGGGGTTACGCTCCTTGAACGCCGCGAT
>Ga0302324_100010393_pt1 | contig 19285 bp, 13 predicted proteins | sample Palsa_T0_1_FD_201949 | JGI IMG/M metagenome (GOLD analysis project Ga0302324, IMG submission 201949) | Peat permafrost microbial communities from Stordalen Mire near Abisko, Sweden - Palsa_T0_1 | ecosystem: Environmental > Terrestrial > Soil > Palsa > Peat permafrost | place: Sweden: Abisko...
ACGAAGCCGCGTGGGCGATGGACGCTTACGTGCCGACGCCGAACAGCCAGGCGCTCGGCCTGCAAACCTCGGCTCCGGTCGCGTTTGTCGGCTCGACAGCCATCCTCGAGTCACAGACGCTAGATCCCACAATCGCCGTTCAGCACAGCTCGCCGCCGAGCTCGAGCACATGGGTTCGCAGCTACTCCGACCAAGCGACGCTGACCGGCACCGACGCGGGGCTCGGGATGGGCTCGGTCTCGCTCAGTGGACCAGGCGTCCCGAACGGCACCATCACGGACACGTCCTCCGGGACCGGCACGTTCGGCAACATCCTCCCGAGCTATATGCCGGCGGCGATCAGCTACACAGCGCCGGAAGGCGTCGACACCTACATCGCGAGCGCAACGGACGTCGCCGGAAACACGGCGACGCCCTCGACGTGGACCGTCAAGGTCGACAACACGCCACCAGTGTTCGGAGCCCTCTCCGGGTCGCTCGCGCCCCCTGCCAGCGGGAGCCCGCCGCCAACCACCCTGCCCGTCGGGCAGCTCACGGTGCCGGTCACCGACGCGGTGTCCGGCGTCGCCTCCATCACAGCGAGTATCGACTGCCCCGGCGCGACGAACCTTCAGGGCGCCGCGTCGCAAAACCCGACTACAGGGGAGCCGCTGACTGCCACCTTCACGCTGAACGCGCTCACCTGCTCGCGGGGAACGCACACGATCACCCTCACCGCGACTGATGCCGCCGGCAACCTAGCGACGAAGACGGTCGTCCTCGATCTCGAGCCGCAGGCCGGTAGCGAGGGCTACTACGACTACCTCTCTCAACAGCTCGATGATCAGATGAACCTGTCGGAGAACGTCGGCACCGGAGCCCTCGGGCTCACCGCGAGCGATATCTCGATCGCGGGGACGGCCGGAATGGATCTCGACGTGACGCGTACGTACAGCTCCTTCGGCTACCCGGAGATGAAATCCCAAGCGCAGCAGGACTCCCAGGACCTCTCGCCGGGCTGGTCGCTCTCGATCGGACCGGACGTCCATCTGACCACGTTCGGGTCGGGCAGCATGCAGTACGTCCGCTACTACGATCCGACCGGGGCGACATGGGAATTCACGCCGGCCTCCGGTGGCGGGTTCAACCAGGCACCCGGACTGCCCGCGACGCTCGTGCAGAACACGAACGGGACCTACACGCTGACGTACTACCTGACAAACACCGTCTACACGTTCGCGGCGCCCGCGTCCGGCTCGACGACGGCTCCACTCACAAGCGAGACGGACCGCAACGGGAACACAATCACGGTCAACTACGTGGCGGGGACGTGCGGGACATCTGTCGGCTGCGAGGTCTCCACGATCCAGGGCACCCAGAATCAGGTGCTGACCTTCACGTACAACGGGTCAGGGCAAATCACGCAAATTGAGGATTCAAGCGGCCGCCTGTGGAAGTACGGCTACAACTCCAGCGGCCAACTTGACCTATACACCGACCCTACCGGCGCACAAACCGCCTACAGCTACGCGCCAACCACGAGCCTTCTTGCTGGCGTGACCGATCCGAACCTCAACACCAGCACGATCAGCTATGACCCCGACGGGTCGAATAGGGTCGCGAGTGTCACCGAGCCCGACGGAACGCCGAGCGCGCCGATGAATCAGGTCACCAAGTTCAACTACAAATCAACCACCCTCAACCCCGTGACCGGGATCGCGGGGGAGACTGACGTGACGGACCCAGACACCAACGTGACCGAATATTATCTCGACACGGCGGGTCGTGTCATCCAGATCCAAGACCCCACCGGGATATCTGTGGGGCAGACCTGGAATTCCAACGGGACCTCTGCCACGAGCGGCGATACCTTCACTGGCGCCACTGCCACCGTGGGATACAAGACGGGGTCGACCAGTAACCAATATCTGCCTAACTCAATCACCGAGGCAAGCGGAGCGGCCGATGGCCTCACCTACAATAACGCGGCCCAGCCCTACCTCCCGGCTGCCGTTACCGACCCCGAGGGCCACACGCTGAACATGACCTATAACGCTAAGGGTAATCTGGCAACGGTCAGCGGCGCGGACTCGGGAACAACGCAGACGCCGGTGAACCTCACGTACAACGCGAACGGAACAGTCGCTACCTCGACCGACGGCGATCAAAACGTGACGACCTACACCTACAACCCGCTCGGACAGCTCACGACGGTGACTCCCCCTGCGCCACTTGGCACGACAACTCTGACTTACGACTCCGAAGGCCGCGTACAGACGGGCACCGACGGAAACGGCAATACCACCACGTACGCGTACGACGGAGACGACCGCGTCAAAACCCAGACGGTGACAGGCCCAAACGGTACCTCCTCCTTCAGCTATACGTATGACGGAAACGGTAACGAGCTCACGATGACCGCGAGCAACGACGGCACGACGACCTACACCTACGACGACGCGAACCGGCAGATCACCGACGCCGAGCCCGGGAGCGCCACCACGATGTACGGCTACGACGGGGACGATGACCTGACTAGCGTGATCGACGGCCTGTACGACAACGATACGTTCAACTACGACGGCGCAGGCAGGCTCAAGAAAGTCGTATTCAACGGCCAGACGGGCCAAACCTACAGCTACAACTACAACTACGGGCCGGCGCAGGGCACGAACCTCTCACAACCCCTGAACAGCGAAACGATCACGTATCCGAACGGCATCGTAGCCACATGGACCTACACCCACGGGCAGGTCGCCGACATGAACTACAGCGGTACGGCAGGTACGTTGCAGGACTTCAAGTACAACTACAACACGACAGGCTCGCCGAGCACTCCAACCGATCTCATCCAGCAGGAAACAGACCAGCCAGTGGGGAATTTATCCTCCTACACCTACGATACGTTCGACCGCCTAACCGGGGCCACAGTTACGAACGGTGGCAACCAGGTGCACAACTATCAGTACGCTTACGACGGCGCCGACAACCGGACAAGCGAGACGGTCGACGGGACCGAGACTGGTTACGTGTACAACGCCGCTAACGAGCTGGAGACGGCGACGACCGGAGGGGAAGCGCGAAGCTTCGGCTACGACGCCGACGGAAACCAGACGTCCGACTCCACCGGCTACTCCGAGACGTACAACGCCCTGAACCAGACCACCAGCTTCACAGACGGTCTCCAGATCCTCAACGACCTCTCACCGACCTACAACGGACCCGGGCAATCAGACCGACTCAGCACGAGCAGTGCGGTCACATACTCGACCACGACGCTCGGCGTGACCAGCTCAGACGACACCACGCTCCTAGGGATCGTCGGTCCTCCCGACAACACGCCCAACGGGCAGACCACCTACGTTCGCGACCCGTACGGAAACCTGCTCGGCATCACTACGGTGCACAGCGGCCTTCTAGGCCTGACGAACGCGAATTACACGTACGCCACCGACCTCCTAGGATCCGTCCGCGCGATCTACGACTCGAGCCAGACGCTCCAAACCGCGTACACATACGACCCCTACGGCAACATCGTCACGAACAGCCCTGACAACGTCACGCAACCGTATCGGTTCCAAGGGCAGTACCAGGACAGCACTGGCCTATACCACACGGGCGAACGGTACTACGACCCCACCACAGGGCGGTGGACCCAGCCCGACCCAGACGCACAATCCCTGGTAACCGACCCGACACAGACAAACCCGTACTCCTTCGCGGGTGGAGACCCAGTGAACAACGTCGACATCGACGGCGAGAGTGCGAAGTCGAAGCTAGAGCGCGCCCTATGTACGATCCTGCTGTGCGGCAATCTCGGCGCGTTTGTCGCTGACGTCGTCGAGGCCATAGGAGGTAACGCAGGCGCAGCGATCGTTGAGAAGGCAATAGTGGACGTCGAATCCGGATTCAAAGACCTGAAAGAGGAACTCGAAGAGGCGGCCGAAGAGGTGAAGGAAGCGGCGAAGGGAGGGGCGAAGGACCATGGCCCTGAGGAAAGTGGGATATCTCGTATACTAAAACTCGTTTTTCCCATTGGTATTTGCCCTTGTTGATGAGCAAAGACTTCGTGACGTGACGAGTTGAGCAATGGTCAAGGCTAGCGATAACCCATCGGTGCTCGCAAATGCGATGTCTGCGGCCAAGCGCGTGCTGGAGGAGATCCCGGCGGATGGTACCTCGTTAGACGCGGCTAGGCGAGGCGAGGCCTTGTATGAACTCGGCGTGGCCTCCTCGGGTCTTGGGCGCCACGAGGAGGCAGCTGGCTATCTGAAGGATGCTGAGACGGCCATAAGCGACGTCCCGGGATCACAAGCCGTTGTAACGATGACTCGGCTGCACCTGGCGGCCGAATTGCATGAGTTGCGCCGGTACGAAGACGTGGTAGCTGTGACCGAGCAAGCGCTCGACACGGGAAGCGAAATGGAGACCGAACTCTCCACGGGGTTCCAATACTTCCGATGTGAGGCACTGGTGCGTCTTCATCGCTGGGCGGAAGCCTATGCTGCGGGGCAGGCTTTCGTGCGAACTATTGGCGACCGTGGCTCGACACTAGGCCTGGGCGAGATTGCAAGGGTGTACTGGGCCCAGGGCAAGGCATTGCGTGAGCTCGGGGACCTTGATCTCGCGCTGCCTATTTTGGACCAAGCGACCGAGGCAGGCCGGGCACTCCCTTTGGAGCACGATCCAAGCTTCCGGGTCCTCCTGTGTGCTGTGCTGATTGAGCGTGCTCTCGTGCTCGAAGCTATGCGGAGGCGGGCTGACGCTAGGGACGCGTACGCAGCAGTGATCTCGCAGTTTGCGGGCGAGTCCGACCGAAGGGTCCGACGACTGGTCAGGATGGCTCGCCGCCGGCGACTCGCGCTTCGCCTGGGATGTTCACCTCAGCCGCCATCCAATCTCGCCAGCCGCTGAGTTCTCACGCCAGAGATCGGAGTCGTTGCGCTAGCGCACGCCCCACAAGGACGGCATCACCAACCTCGCCCTACAGCAGTCGCTTCAAGCCTTCCGCTGAAGCGCCTCTGTCACCTGCTGGTGCAGGCGAGCATCATCTGAGTCCGCGAAACGGGTGATGAGATCCTCATCGACCGCGATCGACTGTTCGGGTTTGCCAGGGCCAACCGCGGCAAGGTTCACGCGCAAGGCAGCCGCCGTCAGATGTCGCATCCGGTCGGTTTGAGTCGCCGAGCGGGACAAGGCAAGCAACGTGCCCACAGTCTCGATCGCCTCGGTCGGCTCCGCGAGGCGAACGAGATCGAGCGCCTTCTTCAATAGCGCACGGAACACGACCCGCGGCGGTTCTTCCAACGATTCAACAGCGAACCGCCGAACGATCTTATCCCAGACCGCAACCGCCTCCGCAAACCGCCCAAGCTCATCAAGCGCCCCTCCCTTGGCCGACAGCGCCGCCGCGACCGCGCGCCGCGCGACAGGCTCCACCGATTCATCCAGCCGCGTCAGAAGCTCGTCACTCTCACTCAACTGCCTCTCCCAACGATCCGGACTGTCGTCGTCCACAGCTGAATCCTCGCAGCCCACGCACGACCGCGTGCCGGCCATCGAACCCCGGCTGACGGCGTCACACTTCGGGCGGTGGGCCAGCTTCCAGAGCTTGACGAGTGAGCTCTTCATCATCACTAGCCGAAACGAGCTCACGCTCACGTTCTAGTCGCTGACGCTCCCACTCGTGCTCGAACTCGGCGGCGATCTCGCCGGCCCGCGCCCGATCTCGGCTATGCACTAGCACCGCCACCCGCTTCACGACGCCGCTAGCACCCGAGAAGACCCTTACCCCGCGGGTGGCGTCGAACTCGTATGACCGCTGATGAGCCTGGATACCCGCACGGCTGAGCAGATCCACCAGGCGAACGGCCATCGTTGACGAGTCCGGCTTGAACTCGTCGATACCGAAACCTCTGGCGACCGGCACCCAGGTATCAGGCTCCGGAGGAGGCTCCTGAAGCCCGAGCCATTCAAGCCACCTGTGCTTCGGGTCGCCCGAGGGTTCCACGATTTCCACGCTTGAATGCTACCCGCGCGCTCGGCGTCCAGCCATCCCCCCGCTCCAGGCAACCGATCCGGGGCGATTGCATCGCCCACCTGGCGAACGGTCCGCTCGTTCTAACGCCTGATCCGAAGAGCCCGGCGTGACAGTCTCCCGTCACCGAGGATCCGCGGGAGAGCAGGCACCTGGCCGGGCGACCACTCGAGCAGGCGGCAGCAGAGCAGGGGGTGCAGTATGACGCTCAGAATGGAAGGTCGTCCGCGCTCGCGGCCCCCTCCGCATCCGGCTCGGACATGGGCGGAGGGTCCGCGGGCGGTCGGTGAGCGCGCGGTGCAGGCTCCGCGCCCGCGGCTGCGGTGCCGCCCTCGAAGGTCACCGTCTGGGCGCGGACGCGCAGCGCCGAGCGTTTCTGACCACTCTTGCGGTCTTCCCACTCCTGGTAGTCGAGCTCGCCGTCGATGAAGACGCGAGACCCCTTCGTCAGGCGGTCGGCGCAGTTCTTGGCCTGTCCGCCCCAGACCTCGACATCGAGGTAGTTGGGCTTGTCGGCCCAGCCGCCTTGGCCGTCGGAGCGGCGGGTGTTGAAAGCGACCCGGAGCAGCGCGAGTTCGGCGCCGCTCTTGGTCGCTCGTAGCTCGACCTCGCGCGTGAGGTTCCCTGACCCTGTGACTCGCATGATGTCCCGCACGACGACGCTCTCAGCGGCCCGGTCACCCGGATCCGCGACAGATCGCGCATGGCGATCTCCTCTCAGTCGTTGAGAGGCGACCGTCGATCAGCGCGGCCCGATTATCCCGACCATCAAGACGCCAAACGCGCTATTTGCGGGCCTTCGTCCACCGAGGTCGGCATAACCCGGAGGTCTGGATAGTGACGCACGCACCGCTGGACCGGGGTGTCGAGACCGAGCACGTCACGGACGGCCTTGCGGAGCGCCTTCGAGCCGTCCAGGACGCACAGCACGCCCTGCTCGACATCGAGGCCGCGGTCGACGAGGTCGGCGAGCAGCGCGGTCGCGACGGCGGCGTTCTCGCTCGACCCTTCCCACAGCCCCAACGGGGTCTTGACCCCGTCGGTGCTGATCCCCAAGGCGACGACGTTCGTGCGGCCCTTCAGGTCGATCCCGTCGATCATCAACACCGCCAGGCGCACGTCCTCCAGCCGGCGGGCCATCAGCGCGTCGAGCTTCTCGCTCGTCTTCGCGACGAACGCGCGCGACACCGCCGACTTCGACACCGACCGCTCCGCCGCGGTCACCTGCTCACCGACCGGCTCACGGGTACGCCGCAGCCGGCGGGTTGAGACGCCGGCGAGCATCTGCTCCAACACCAGCCGCGTCAGCGGATCGCGCGACGCGAAATGCTCGTAGCTGCCAAGCGCGACCTCCTCGCTGCCGTCCGCGGTCCTGACCCGCGGGCGCTGCACGCCGACCCGGCGACCGCCGAGCGTGACCTCCCCGGCCTCATGGCCGTGGCGGACCGCGACGCGGTCCGGGTCGTGCTGGCTCTTCGGGCCGACTACCTCGTCGACCTCGGTCTCCATCAGCTCGTTCAGCACGCCGAGCCCGACTCCCACGCTGAGCGCGAGCAGCCCGTCCTTCGCGGCGTTCACGAGCTCCCCGAGCGCGGCCTGCACGCTCGGCGGCAGCGCCAACTCGGTCGTTCCTATCTCCTCGATGCCCGTCCGGTCCTGCCCAGGCGATACGGTCTTCATGGCGGTTCCTCTCGTCTCGATGGACTTGTTCGCACTCGCCACGGTCGCAGCGCGACCGGACGAGGCGTGAGGGACCGCCACCTACAAAGTTCTACGAGCTACGGGACAACCTCTGGTCGCAGGAGCAGCCAGTGCTGTACACGCGCGTAGATCCAACTCACGATCATGACTTGCCTTGGCTAGATACAAGAAGGCGCCCGGCCAAGCATCAGGGTTGTTCCGCCGCAAGGCGAGCGCGGGGTTGGGTACTGCCTGGACCAGCAATGCAGGACCGGTATAGCACTCAGCTGCCATCGCCTACTCCCGGCGAGGACATCAAGCTAGCGGACGCGGCGAGGGCCCGTCTCTGCGTCCCGCACGAACGGGAAACCCTACGGAGTCCGATTGAGACCGTGTCCTGCCGCCGTGTCCTACGTCGGCGAGAGAAATCGACGGTCGGACCTGCCGGCGCGCAGACGCGACATCGTCAAGGAACTGGCGATCAAAGAGTTCAAGCTCCCGCACCAGCTCGATTATGACGCCACTGATGTGCCCCGGCTGGCGGCTATTCGACGTCTCGGCGATGGTCAAGGCATTTGAGCCGAGCTAATCAGGATCTCACGCGGAGAGGAGGGCTCACCGTCGCCCGCGCACGGCCCGCTCCGCGGGAAGGAGCGGAAGCTCAGCTCAGCTAACGAGTACCTGCGGACTGCGGTGGCGCAGTAGCGAGGGCGTGCCCGTCCGCGCGAGGCGAGAGGGCAGATGAGCGTGTACGCGCTACGAGCGTGAGCGGCATCTCGAGCTCGCTGCCCGGCGCGTGGCTCGGCGACACGCGGCTGCGTTCACGCCCACCGTGGCGAGGTTCCAGTAGCCGACCGCCGCTGCTACCGAACGTGCGGCAGAGCCACGCAGAGCCGCTCCTAATAGCCATTAACCATCGGCGCGCTCGGCTTCTCTTTGCTGCCCTGCGATGCCGAAGAGCGGGCGACCAACGATCGGCGACCGCCGTGCCGGCCAACCGACCCGGATCGTCACCCAGCTCGCCGCCGCGCCCCCGGCGGGTCACGTCAGCGGCAGGCGGTCCGATGGACAGACGCCAGGCCGTCGAAGGCCGTCACCACGTTCAGCGCTGGTCGACCGGAGGCGGGCGCCGGGTGAAGCGGTGCAGGTCGGTCCCGAAGTGCCCGAGTCGCTCGCGCTGATCGGGCTCACGGCGCGCTGACCTTCGTTTGACAGCGCCGGCGCGAGCGGCCACCATGCCCGCTCATGGCGGGGACTTGCGGGGCTCGACGCGCGTGGCTGCTCGGTGCGCTGGCGGTAGGGGCGGCCGGGCTCGGTACGGGCGTTGGCGTCGTGGCCTCATCTCCGGCCCGGGCGGACCAACCCGCCGCGTCGTGCGTGCTGCTCTGCCCGACACCGACGGCCCCGACGACGACAACGCCGACCGGAACGGTCTCGACGCTCACCGGGACGGCGACGACGCCGGCGCCCGTGAACAGCCCCGTCGTATCGGGCGCCTCCTACGTGGGCCGTCCCGGGAACTTCAGTCACATCATTACCGTGCAGGTGTCGAACAGCGGTGACCACGTGTCGCAGTTCACGCTTCAGTTCGATCACGGGCGCTGCAGCGACGGGACGCCGTACGCGAGCTACTGGCCTGGGAAGGGCGCCTGGGCGATCACCGACGCCGCAGCGACGCTGAGTGCCGGTGGCCGTGGCTTCACGTACGACCGCCGCGGCCGCAAGCGCCTCGGTCACGAAAGCGTGACCGTGAGGCTCCACTTCGCGGGCAACCGGCTCACGGGCACCGCCAGCGACCACTTCTCGGGTCGTGGCTATGCGTGCTCGAGCGGTACGTTGACCTTGTCAGCGGCACGGGTCGGGTCGCCGGCCGCGCCGCTGAAGACCCCCTGGGCGAGGACGGCGATCTACTCGTACCACAACAGCTCCGGCTCGATCGAGATGGATGTCTTCGTCCCGCTGCACATGATCAGCTGGCTGCGCGCGAAGTGGACGTTCGCGTGTCCGAACGAGAAACCCCTCCACCAGACCAGCTGGCTCTACGACATCCCGCTGAACGCCAACGCGTACTCCACCTCGGTCGCGTTCATCAAGACCCAACAGACGAAGTACTTCCAGACCGTCGACGGTCACCGGGCCCACTTCCAGCAGTACGCGGACGCCAGCGGCTTCCTGATGACGACCGAGCGCGGCGCCTACGAAGGGGAGAGCGTGGCATTCTCGGGCGGGATCGGCCTCGTTGGTGCTGCCGCCCCTCTGTGCAGTGGTTTGACTCGCGGCACCGCCAGGCCAGAGCGTTAATCGGTCAGGGGCGCGGCCGATACGCCGCGATGGATGCCACCGCTGTCGAGCCGGCAACGTCGAGACGGGACCGAAGCCCGCACCGTGACGCGCTGATGGGTCGGCAGCCTTGTCGCTGCCGACCCCCGGGAGAGAGACATCACCCTAGGCGATCGTGCGCGGCTTGGTGTGACGATTTGGATCTGCGGCGCCGGCTCGTGACACGATCGCAACATCACCCCGGCGGAGGCCACGTACGTTGTCAGCATGGCAATCACGAGCTCGGCGCCGGACATCGACGACGCGCTCCCGGATGCAAGCGTGACCTGCGGCGCCTTCCTCGATCGCCGACTCGGACTCGACGATCCTGCCGGCTCGTGGCCGAGCAAGCCGCGGTTGAAGTCCTACGAGGCTGCGGGCTTCGCGCTGCTTCAGGTCCGGATGCCGTCGCGGGCCCTGCTCGCAGACTCGCGCGCGGTCGAGGCTCACGCGACCGCGCTACGCGACGTTCTTCGTCTCACCGGCCTGCGGCTGATATTGCACGCCCCGGACGACCTGCTCGCCGGCACGCCCGAGCACGATCGCCAGCTCGACGGGGCGTTGTCGTACGCCTGTGTGGCGGGTTCGCAGCTGCTTGTGTATCACGGGGCGCGGATGCCGATCGCCGAGCCGAGCGTGCGCGACTGGCTCCGCGACGAGGAGCGCTCACTGCGCCTGGCGCTGCGCCGCGCCGCCCGACTCGGGGTCAGGATCGCAATCGAGAACCTCGCCCCCGTCTATCCGGGCCCCGAGCACGTCTGCCATGACCCGCGCGCGGTCGCCGCCCTCGTCCGCCGCCTGGACAGCGACCATGCCGGCGTCTGCCTCGACCTCGGTCACGCGCACATCGCCGCCGAGCTTGCCGGTTGCGACATCCTCGACCTCGTGGATCCCGTGCTCGAGCACGTGATCCTGTTCCACGTGCACGACAACCTCGGCGCTCGCACCCGAGTCCCATGCCGTGGCGGGATCGAACCGCTGCGGCTCGATCTGCATCTCCCGCCTGGCGCCGGAACGGTGCCCTGGGGGGCGCTCGCGCCGCGGATCGCCGGCCATCCGGCACCGGTGCAACTAGAGATTCACCGGGCCGGACGCCCGGACCCCGGCACGCTCGCAACCCTGACCCGCGAGGTCTTTCAGCGCGCGAGCGGCGTCGTGCATGCGGCGGCCGGCACGCCAGACGGATGGTATTCACGCTGATCGCACATCCAAACACAATCTCAACTTTGGCCACCGGGCCAATGACCCGCCACCCCGGCACGTCTACTTTTCCCTGCTATGAGCCGACGTCCTCCTCAAATCGTGGCGTTTGGTGGCGGTGGCTTCTCGATGGAGTGGGGCAATACTCTGCTCGACGATCACGTGCTGGCGCTCACCGGCGTCGAACGTCCTCGCGTCTGCTTCCTGCCGACTGCAAGCGGTGACGCCGATCATTACGTGGTGCGGTTCTATCGCGCATTCCCGGCCTCGCGCTGCGAGCCCTCGCACATCTCGTTGTTCCGGCGGGAGACCGGTGTGGGGGATCCCCGTGCCCACCTGCTCGCGCAGGACCTCGTGTACGTCGGTGGTGGGAGCCTTGTGTCGCTGCTCGGCACTTGGCGCGCGCACGGGATCGACCTCGCGCTGCGCGAGGCCTGGGATGCCGGCGTCGTCCTGTGTGGCGGCTCGGCGGGCTCGCTGTGCTGGTTCGCGGACTCGGTCAGCGCATTCCACGAGGGTCCCGCGCGCTGTATCGAGGGGCTCGGCTTCCTGCCGTGGAGCAACGCCGTGCATTACGAGGAGGAGGCGGAACGTCGCTCCGCCTTCCACGAGGCAATCGCCGCGGGCATGGTCCCCGGCTATGGAGCCTCCGACGGGGCCGCGCTCCACTTCGTAGGTAAGGAGCTGGCCGAGGTCGTGAGCTCGCGTCCGCGCGCGGCCGCCGTCCACGTCAGCAGGGATGCAGAGGGCGCCATCATCGAGCGGGATCTGGCCGTGCGCTACCTGGGCGCAACGCCGGTCGCGCTCCGGGAAGGGGAGGCGATCGCCGCGTGAGCGCTCCGCGCGCGCGACGATCGTGCACTGAACGTCCGATTGCGACATCCTGGCGCGTGATGCCCGGCGGACGCGATCCACGACGAGTCCTGGCGATGGGGGGCGGGGGCTTCACGATGCACGAGCGCACCCCGGCGCTCGACCGATTCGTGCTCGCGCTGACCGAGAAGCCGGTCCCGAAGATCTGCTTCCTGCCGACGGCCAGTGGCGATCCGCGTGAGCAGGTGACGCGCTTCTTCGAGCGGTTCGGCGGGTGGCCCTGCGAGACGAGCGACATCTCGCTGTTCCACCTGGGTCGCGATCGGATCGACCCGGTCGAGCGCTTGCTGGACCAGGACGCAATCTACGTCGGCGGCGGCTCGATGCGCAACATGCTCGCGATCTGGCGAGAGCACGGGATCGACGGCGCGATGCGGACGGCGTGGGAACGCGGGATCGTGCTCGCCGGCCTCAGCGCCGGCGCGATGTGCTGGTTCGAGGGCGGGGTGAGCATGAGCGGTGGCGCGCCGGAGGCGGTCGCGGGCCTCGGCTTCCTCCCCGGGAGCCTGTCGGTCCATCTCGGTAGCGATGTGGAGCGTCTGCCGACCTACCGGGCGGCCGTGGCGAGCGGCGAGCTTCCCCCCGGCTACGCGGCCGACGACGGCGCGGCGGTCCTGTTCAGGGGCACGCACCTGGCGGAGTGCGTCGCCTCGAACCCCGGTGCACGGGTCGTGCGTGTCGACCCCGACGGCGCGGGCGGCGTGCACGAGCAGCGGCTCCCTCTGCGCCTGCTCCCCGGCGCCGAAGGTGTCGCGGAGACGCGAGCGGAGTCAGACGGCGTGGCCGAGCTCCGCGCGCTGCGCGCCGGGCGGCGGCGCTGGGACTAGGCCTGGGGGCCAGCGAACGGCGCTTGGTGTACGGTGCCAGAGAGTGCGCTGAGATGGCTTGCACGCGCTCCCGCAGCATCGGATAGGAACGGCTCGGATGGCGTTGGTCGCCTGCGAGGGTCGGACTTGACCGCCGAATTCGATCCCTTCGGTTTTCTCGGGAGCTCCCGTATGCGTGTTGCGCATCGTCGGTGTGCTGGTGGTCAGAAGTGTGTTGGGGTTGGGCTGGTGGCGGGGTTGCTTCTCGTGGCCTCGCTCGCGTCGAATGCCCAGGCCGCCACGGTGCCGCTCGCGACGGCGGCAGCCGGGATTCCGCAGGTCTGCCAGAGCTGGTTCGGTCCCGGCGTCAACGCGATGGCGTGCGATCCGACCGAGCTCGCAGCCGCAATCCAGAACGGCACCGTCGGAACATCAGGGACGCTCACGATCGCCGGCACGGGCACCAGCTCGTCAACCTCGCCAGGGGTCACCCAGGCAGTGGGGCCGCCGCTGACCCCAGGTCAGAGCCTCACCATCACCGGCTCGGCTAGCGCAGGCACCGAGCTGTTCGTCCTCACGCGCGTCGGCGGGATCGTGCGCCAGGTCGCGTTCACCGCGCCCGCGCTGAATCTAGGAGCGGCTCAGGTCGTTGCCACTGCCGATGGCGGCGCCACGCTCATCCGAAATGGCTACCCGACCATCGACGGGAGCGTTATCCATGTCACCAACACCGCTCAACCGAGCCGCCCACAGCTCACCGCGACCCGCTTCGGGAACCACATCGCCGTTCGTGTTGGCGTGCACGCGAGCACGGAGGTGTTGGTGGCGCTGGTGGGGCGGAACGGGAGCTTCGTGGCCGGACGTCGGATCGTCGTTCACAGGTATCGCACGATCGTCTTCAGGTACCGGCGCACTATCACGCGTGCGGAAGCCGTGGCCGTCGGCCCCAACGACAGCTTCTCGAGCGTCGTCGTCACCACGCATATCCGGTCGCCCGCCAAGCGGCGTTCGTCGTGGAGTGGTTCGGCTTGGTGATGTTCCTCAGTGCACAACATGAGCCCCAGGCAAGAACTCGCGGCTCGAAGCTCGATCTCATGAGGTTCCCGTAGCGAGACTTAACGTCGCGCGGCGCGGCGGCGGTCCCTGACGGTGATCAGCGCGAGGGCTACGACGACGACCGCGATCCCGACCCCGATCAGGACCGCCGCGCCCGGGCCGCCAGAGGCCGAGCCGCCGGGCGTGGCGGCGCCGATCGGGTGACCCGCCGCCGCCCCGAGCTTGGCGACGTCTGCGATCGCGGTCTCGGCGAGTACGTCCGGCTGATCGCCCGTGGGCGGCGGGAGCGTCGCGAGCGTGGCCGTGGCGGCCTTGCCGAGGCCGGATCCGCCGAGCCCCGCGGCCATCACCACCAGCACCGGCTGCAGCGTTCGGAAGCTGATCTCGGCGTCGAGGAATCTCGCGTACCGCTTCGGCTTACCGAACAGGCTGGGGATCCCCCCGAGGTCGTACGCGTGCCCGATCAGCGCCACCTTGATCGGGAACCCGGCGCGCTTAGCGCGTGCCGTCTCCTGGTTAAGGGCCTGCTGCAGCGATCCAGACACCCCGGGTGCGTACGGATAGAAGACGTTCGCTTCCAGTAGGACGTCGCTGGCTGGGTCGGCGTCGGCTCGCGCCGTGGCAGGCGCGAGTGCGGGAGCGAGCACTACGACGGTGCAGACGGTCAACGCAACTGCGTAACGCACCCGGCCCACGATCAGCCTCCCCTACAGCCCGGGTGCGAAGTCATAGGATGGGTGGGGCGTCACCTCGCCGTCGACCTCGAGCACGATCTCGGCGTGCCGGCGTAGCGGGATCTCCGCGAGGGGCCCGCGCCAGCGGCGACCGTCGACGAAGCCGAGCACCCGCCCGCGGAAGCTGAGCAGTCGGCGCGCGGCCAGCCGCTGGCCCCACACCGCGAACAGGACCCCGAGCATGGGGACTCGGCCGGCGGCCGATGGGGAATCGGCGTCCTTGCCGATTCCCTTGGCAAATCCGCCGTACGCGACCTGGACGACGCCGGTCGGCTCGACCGTGCGTAGCGGGTAATTGCAGGCGCCGCCGAGGACGTACACGCCGCGCGTGCGCTGCGGCGGCGCGATGCCGATTCCGGCCGGGATGTGGACCACGAGGCGATGAGCGAACAGCTCGAGGTGGACGCCAAATCGTCGGCCTGGGGGGGTGAGGCAACGCAGGCCGTCGATCCTAGCCCGACGGCCGACGGCGGCCGACACAGCCGCGGGCCGGTACGCCGCTCCTGGTCCCACGGGCCGCGGGCGCACATCCGGCGGCAGCCCGGCGTAGGGGTTCGTAATCGTCGGCCCTTGGCTTGGGCTCGCGCGCCCCGCCGACCCGCCGCACGCGCACACGCACACGACCAGCATCGCGAGGGCGACGACTAAGATCAACCTTCGGGGTGGACGCGAGTGGGCCAGCGGCTTAGTCTGATCGCTGCGGTGAGCAGCTACGTCCTCGTCGATCGCCTGCAGTTCGCCTTTACGATCACGTTCCATTACCTGTTCCCGATCCTGACGATGGGGCTCGGGCTCTTCATCGCCTATCTGAAGACGGTGAGCTACCTCGGGCGGCCGGATCGCCGGCTACGCCTGCTCCGAAAGTCCGACGAGGAGCGCGACGCTCACGAGGCGGCGGCGCGGTTCTGGGCCAAGATCTTCGCAGTAACGTTCGCCGTCGGCGTCGTCACCGGCATCCCGATGGAGTTCGAGTTCGGCACCAACTGGGCGGTGCTGTCCAACTACGCGGGCGGCGTGATCGGCCAGACGCTGGCGCTCGAGGGCACGTTCTCGTTCATCCTCGAGTCAGCCTTCCTCGGCATCTTCCTCGGAGGGCGGGTGCGGGTGGGCCCGCGGGCGCACTGGATCTCGGCGCTCGCGATCTTCATCGGGTCGTGGCTCTCCGGCTTCTTCATCATCGCCACCGACGCGTGGATGCAGCACCCGGTCGGCTACGCGGGCACGGGCAAGGCGGTCCATCTGACCTCGCTCTGGGCGCTGCTGACCAACCCGTGGCTGATCTGGCAGTACCCACACAACATGGGCGGTGCCGCACTCACCGGCGCCTTCGTGCTTGCCGCGATGGGCGCCTGGTACCTGCTGAACGGGCAGCACGAGCGCTTCTCGAAGCTGTGCCTGACGATTGGCGTCGTCGGAGCGCTGATCTTCACGACGCTGCAGATCTTCCCGACCGGGGATCAGCAGGCGGCGAACGTGTATCACGACCAACCGGCGACGTTCGCCTCGATGGAGGGCGTGTTCGCTACCACGAAGGGGCCGCCGCTGGTGGTGATCGGCAACCCGAACACGCAGACGCGCCGGCTCGAGTCGGTGATCGCGCTACCGAAGCTGCTGTCGTTCCTGACCTCGCACAACTTCACGACGACGGTCAAGGGCCTCGACAGCATCCCGACAAACCTGTGGCCCGACTCGGTCCCGCTCGTCTACTACTCCTACCACATCATGGTCGGCCTCGGGACGCTCCTGCTCGCGCTCGCGCTGATCGCCACGTTCCTGCTGTGGCGAGGCAAGCTGTTCCAGAACAGGAAGGTGTTGTGGGCGCTGATGATCGCCTTCCCCTTCACCTACATCGCGAACATCGCCGGCTGGATAACCGCCGAGGTCGGGCGGCAGCCGTGGGTCGTATACGGCCTGCTCAGAACCTCTGCCGCGGCGTCCCCGTCGACCAGCGTCCCGGCCGGGCTGGGGATCTTCACGCTGCTCGGCTTCTGCGGCCTGTATCTGCTGATCTCGCTTGTGTACGTGCTGCTGATCCTCCGGATCGTGGCGCAGGGTCCGGAGGACGTCCGCGCGACTCCCCCGAGCACCGTCCCCGAGCCGGCGGGGGCGTGATCGTGCACACGGTCTGGTTCGTGCTCCTGGCGGCGGTGATCGCGGTCTATGTCGTGCTCGACGGCTTCGACCTCGGCGCCGGGACGCTGTACTTCCTGCTCGGGCGCACCCCGCGCGAGCGCGAACGGATCTCCTCGGCGATCGGGCCGGTGTGGAACGGCAACGAGACTTGGGTCGTGGTCGCTGGCGGGGTGCTGTTCCTGGCCTTCCCGAAGGCGTACGCCGGAGCGTTCAGCGGCCTCTACTTCGGCCTGATCATCGTGCTCTGGCTGCTGATCGGTCGCGGGCTCGCGCTCGAGCTGCGCCACCAGATCGACCATCCGCTGTGGCACCAGGCGGGCGATGCGATCTTCAGCGTCTCCTCGGCGCTGCTCACGTTCGTGCTCGGTGTCGCGCTCGGAAACATCGTCCGCGGCGTCCCGCTCGGCGCCAACGGCTACTTCCAGCTGACCCTGTTCCACACCCTCAACTGGTATGCGATGCTGGTCGGACTGCTCGCCGTGCTGGTCCTGTGCGCGCAGGCGGCGAGCTTCCTCGCGGTACGCGCCGAGGGCGAGCTCGGCGCGCGCGCCCAGGCGCTGGCACGGCGGCTCGTTCCCGCCCAGATCGTCGCCGGGATCGCGATGGTGGGTCCGACGTATGCCGTCCGTCACCACATGCTCACCGTGTTCGGGCATGACCCGCTTGCGCTCGTGTTTCCGCTCGCCGGGCTGGTCGCGATCGGCGTGACGGTCGTCTCGCAAGCGGCGGGCCGCTGGGGCCGCGCGTTCGTGGCGAACTCTTCGGCGCTCGCCGCCCTGCTGGCGACGATGGCGGCCGGGGTCTACCCCGACGTCCTCCCGGCCCACCAGGGCCGGCCGTTCAGCCTCACGATCAACAATGCGGCCGCCGCCCACCACGCCCTCGCCGTCGCGATCGTCTGGTTCCCGATCGGGATGATCCTGGCAGCGGCGTATTTCACCTACTCATACCGGGTGCTGTTCCGCTCGCCGCGGGCTTGAGGTGGAAGTGGAGCCGCGCTGGGCCGATTCCACGCGCATGCGGGATCTCGACGCCCACGCATCTGCCGACCGCAAGTAAAGGCCCGGGGGGCCCGGAATCCATCCGGGCCCCCCGGGAAGTCGGGGGAGTGGGGGCGCAGTCCCCCGACCGCTGATGGTGTGATTCCCGTTCTGCGCTGTGCTGAAACCTAATATCCGTTATGACTCCGCCGATGGCGCTTCGAGAGGGGCTGAGGAGGCACGCGGCGCTGGCGGCGTTCGGCATCTACGTCGTCGCATCGCTGGTGCTGTTCGGCCGGCCGCTGCTCACTGACCCGACGCACACTTGCCTCTGTGTCGGGAGCACGACGGACGAGGGGGTGGTTGCCTGGGCGCTGGAGTGGTGGCCCCACGCGCTGCTCCATGGCCTGAATCCGTTTCATCCGCGGATCATCTACGCGCCACAGGGCTTCGATATCGCAGAGGGCGGGCTGATGCCGGGCCTGGCCCTGGTACTCGCGCCGATCACCGCGCTTGCCGGCCCGCTTTTGACTTACAACCTCGTCGCGCTGCTCGGCCCACCGCTCGCGGCGTTCTTCGCGTTTCTCCTCTGCCGCCGATTGACGGGCGCGTTCTGGCCTTCATTGCTCGGCGGTTGGCTGTTCGGGTTCTCGGCCTACATGCTCGGCCAGGAGGCGGGGCACCTGAACCTGACGCTCGTCTTCCTCGTGCCCGCGATCGCCCATCTGGCGGTACGGACGAGCACCGGCGAGCTCAGCCCGCGGCGCTTCGCGGTCCTGCTCACGCTTGCGCTGATCGCGCAGTTCTCGCTCTCGGTCGAGGTGTTCGTGACGTTCACGCTGTTCGCCGGGATCACGCTGCTCGTGTTCTGGCTGGTCGGGGGCAGCGAGGCTCGGCGAGCTATACGACCGCTGCTCGGACCAGCCGTCCTCGCGTACCTGGCGACTGCGGTGCTCGTCTCGCCGTACCTCTACTACGCCCTGATGCCGGGCGGCCTGCCGATCGACGTCCCGCGCACGGAGATGTTCTCGAACGATCTGCTCGGCTTCGTTGTGCCGACGGAGATGATCCGCTTGGGCGGGGTGCATTTCCTCTCCACGAGCCTGAGGTTCACGGCTGGTGACGTCGAAGGCGGGGCCTACCTCGGCGTGCCCCTGATCGTGCTGCTGCTCCTGAGCGCGCGGGCGGGATGGCGCCGCGTCGAGGTCAAGGTGCTCGTGCTGGTGCTGCTGATCGTCGCGATCTGCTCGCTCGGCCCCCGGCTGCACGTGCGGGGCGCCAAGAGCATCCCGCTGCCATGGGACGCGGTCGCCCGCCTGCCGGTGCTCGGCCAGGTGCTGCCGGCTCGCTTCGTGCTCTACATGTTTCTGATCGCCGCGGTGCTGTCCGCGCGGTGGCTGGCCACCGCGCGATCGCCCGCGTGGGGCTTGGCGCTGGTCGCCGTCGTCTTCCTCTGGCCCGCGGTCAACTTGCAGTTCTGGCACAGCC
>Ga0302324_100010394_pt1 | contig 19285 bp, 22 predicted proteins | sample Palsa_T0_1_FD_201949 | JGI IMG/M metagenome (GOLD analysis project Ga0302324, IMG submission 201949) | Peat permafrost microbial communities from Stordalen Mire near Abisko, Sweden - Palsa_T0_1 | ecosystem: Environmental > Terrestrial > Soil > Palsa > Peat permafrost | place: Sweden: Abisko...
TGCGGCTCGTTGCCGAGATGGCTTACTATCTCGCCCTGGCCCAGCTGTGGAATCTGCTGGCCGGCTATGCCGGCCTCGTGTCGGTCGGCCAGCAGGCCTATGTCGGGCTCGGCGGATATGCGCTGTTTTATTTGACCGGCGCCCTGAACATGAATGTCTATCTGGCGTTGCTGATTGCCGGCCCGTTCGCCGGGCTGTTGTCCATCCCGGTTTCGATCGCGGTGTTCCGGCTTCGCGGCGCGTATTTTGCTATCGGCACCTGGGTAGTTTCAGAAGTGTTCGCCCTGTCGGCAAGCCTCATCGCGGTGCTTGGCGCCGGTTCCGGCCTGTCGCTGACGCCGGCGATCGTCCGGGAGATCGCGCCCGACCGCGCCGGACGCGAAGCCATCCTCTATCTCATGACCCTTGCGATCTCGGTCCTGGTATTCGGGATTGTTTATTTGTTGCTGCGCTCCCGTCACGGGCTGGCGCTCACGGCGATCCGTGATTCCGAACCGGCTTCGGCCAGTCTCGGCGTCAACACCTTCCGCACCAAATTCATCATCTACGTCGTGACCGCCGCGTGCACCGGGCTTGTCGGTGGATTGATCTTCCTGCAAAAACTGCGCGTATCGCCCGAGGCCGGTTTCAGCATCAACGACTGGACCGTCGTGGTGATCTTCATGGTCGTCATCGGCGGCATCGGTACGCTGGAGGGGCCGTTCGTCGGCATGCTGGTCTTCATCTTCCTGCGCGAGCTCTTGGCGGATTACGGTTCGTACTATTTGATCCTGATGGGCATCATCGCCATCGCGGTGATGCTCAAAGCGCCGTCGGGGATTTGGGGCTGGATCGCGCAGCGCTATGACTTGCAGCTATTCCCGGTCGGCCGGCGCCTCGCGCTCGCGCCGTCGGGCGACGTATCCAAGCCCTAGGATCGCCGCATCGTTCATTCGCGGTCAGGAGGATCGGGTCGTGAAAATCGGAATCGTAGGTCTCGGTCGAATGGGCGCGGCGATTTCCCGGCGGTTGCGCGACCAGGGCTTCGACACGATCGGCTGGGATCATAATGCCGTAACGAACAGGGCGCTCGCGGCGGACGGACTGCAGATCGCCGCCGATTCTCGCGCAGTGGCCGAAAATTCGGAAATCGTTATTTCAAGCATCACCGAGGACAAAGGCGCCAAGCGGATTTTCACCGGACCGGACGGCTTCCTGGCGGCCGCGGCGCACGGAAAGCTGTTCATTGAGATGAGTACGCTGCAGCCCATGACCGGTCGCGAACTGGCGCTGCTCGTCGAAGCGAACGGCGCGCAAATGATTGATTCGCCGGTGCTCGGAACAATTCCACACGCGCGCAACGGAGCGCTTTTGGCGATGGTCGGCGGCCGCGCCGAAGCTCTCGAACGCGCGCGCCCTCTGCTCGAACAACTTGCCGGCCGCATTTTTCACATGGGCCCGTCCGGCAGCGGCTATGCGATGAAACTCGCCGCCAATCTCGGCCTCGGCGCCTACATTCAGGCGCTGGCGGAAACGCTTGCTCTCGGTACCCAGCAAGGCCTCGCGCTCGACCAGATGCTGGATGTGTTGCAGGAGGGGCCCTATGCGAGCGGTTGGCTGAAAAGCAAAATCGGCGTGTTGAAGGGTGGCAAAGCCGAGGTGTCGCTCGACATTCGCACATTGCGCAAAGACATCATGTCGGCGGTGGCGACCGGCGCACTTTCCGGCGTTCCGATGCCCTTGTCGGCGGGAACGTTAGCCTCGCTGTCGGCGGCGATCGCCGCCGATCGTGGCGACGGCGACCTCGCCGAATTGCCCAAATTCGTGCGTGAGGTGATGGTGCAGAATTTCAAGTAGCCGATGCCGCGCGCACCAAGGCTTGCGCCGCCAGAGGAAATATCCGGCGCTGCGAAGTAAGCGGGTCATCAGTGGATTGCCCGCCGCAATGGCCTCACGACGGCGGCTTTTTGATCGCGTCGAGCCAGGGTTTTGCCGCCTTCTCGCCGGCGGCGCGCGTCTCGGCGTCGAGTTTGCTCACGAAGGCGTCGAGCATGATGTCGGTCTCGCCGCGGGCCCGCGAGATCAGGTGCCATTTTGTTGCCTCGACCGGATTGGCGGGCGCGCCGCGGCCGTCGGCGAGGATCCGCGCGAGACGGTCCTGCCCGATTGGGCTGCCTCTGATCGCCGCTTTGCGGAACAAGGTGGCGGCCGCTTGTTCGTTCTTGGCGATGCCATCGCCGTTGTAGAGCGCGATCGCGTACTCGACCTCGGCGTCGGTGTTGTCTGCGATCGAAGCTAGCGCCCACAGCCGCACCGCTTCACCCATGTCCTTCGCCACCCCGCGTCCCTGCTTGTAGAGGGTGCCCAGCGCATATTGCGCTTCCGAATTGCCGGCGTCCGCGGCAACCCGCAACAGCTCGGCGGCGCGCTTGAAATCCTGCGGGAACAACTGCCCTTCGATGTACAACAGCGCCAGATCATACGCGGCAAGCGGATGGCCGAGCTTGGCGGCGGCTGCAAACAATTTGGCGCTTGCTTCGCGGTCGCGCGGGCCGGCGCGTCCTTGCAGCCGGAACATGGCCAGCGCGAACATCGCCGCGCGGTCGCCACGGGCGGCGGCGAGTTTGTACCATTCGGCGGCCTTGGTGTCGTCTTCAGGAACGCCCAGTCCGCCGGCGTAGAGTTCGCCAAGGAGCGTCATCGACTTGACGTCGCCGCTCTCCTCGACGCGGTGCGTCGCCTGCCCGAATGCCGTCAGGTAATAGCCACGCTGGAACGAGGCGTAGGCATAGTCGGGCTCGGCGGCGCCGGCGGCGCGTTGCCACTGCGGTACGAGGATCGCCGTCAGGAGGAGCGTTGCCGCTATCCTGGGCGCGGCATTGATGACCATCGCCGTCATTCCGGAGCGGCCAGGCGGCCGGCGGCTTCCGCCACCGCGACTGCGGTCTCTCGCGTTTGCGTCCATATCCAATCACCGAGCGCAACGAAATCGGCGCCAGCCTGTGCGAGCGGCCCGACTTCGTCGAGGTTCGCGGCATACCCGACGCACGGCGCCTGGAACAGCTCAGACCACCACACGAGCCGTTCCTGGATTGTGTCGAAGGCCGGCCGGTTGCCACGGGCATCGGGTTCCCCGAACATCACATAGTCGACGTTGGCCTCGCCTGCGAGCATGGCCTCATGACGGCTACGCAGCCTGCCGGCGCCGGCGATGCGGTCGGGCTTCAGCGCGGGGAGCGCGGCGGTGAGTGCTTCGATACCCGACAGATGAGCCCCGTCGGCGCCGGCGCGGGCGGCGATCTCGGCATGGCCGTCGAGGAGAAGCGCAACGTCGCGGCGTTGCACGATGGCCGCGAGGTTTTTGGCGCGGTCAACGAGCGTGCGCTCGTCGGCCGGATCGAGACGAAGAAGAACGGCGGCGACATCGCCCGCCTCCAGCGCCGCGCCGACGCTGTGGGAAAAAGATGCCGTATCGCCAAGCCGTGGCGTGATCAGATAAAGCCGCTGGCGAGGTGGTTGTTGGATCATGACCTCGCCTTTAGCAGCCACGGTGATTCATATCCGTCACCCTGAGGTGCGAGCGAAGCGAGCCTCAAAGGGCGACGGTCGCGGTGCCTTGGCCGTATCCTTCGAGGGCCGCGGAGCTTGTCATCGGGCCGGCCACTTTGGGCCGGACCCGTTGGCGGCCGCCTCAGGATGACAGACAACTTGGTGCCGCCGGCCTCACGCTGCTTTCCGTTCGAGATCAGTTTTCCACTGACCGAGCGTGGCAAGGCTGTTCATCGCGGCGCGATGGCCGAAGGCACGCTGCGCGGTCGCAACGTTCTCGGGCTTGCCCGACCACGCTTTCAGCGGCGCGGCCTGCAACGCGCGGCCGTAAGAGAACGTCACGCGCCACGCCAGAGGGCCCGATTTGTTGATCGCGTCGAGGTGGGCGGTCGCTTCCTCGTCGGACTGGCCGCCCGACAGGAAGGCGATGCCGGGAACGGCCGCCGGCACGCAGGCCTTGAGCACGCGCAGCGTCTTCTCCGCGACCTCCTCGACCGACACCAGCTTCGGCGACTTCTTGCCGGGCACCACCATGTTGGGCTTGAGCACCATGCCTTCAAGCGCGACACGCTGAAAATAGAGTTCCTCGAACTGGATCTTGAGCATCAGCTCGGTCACCTGATAGCAGCGCTCGATGTCGTGATCGCCGTCCATCAGCACTTCGGGCTCGACGATGGGCACGATGCCTTCGTCCTGGCACAGCGCCGCATAGCGCGCCAGCGCGTGCGCGTTGGTGCGGATGCAGGTGTAGCTCGGAATGGCACCGGCGCCGATATCGATTACCGCGCGCCACTTGGCGAATTTGGCGCCGAGCTCGCGATAGTCCGTGAGCCGTTCGCGCAAGCCATCAAGCCCCTCGGTGACGACCTCGCCGGGGCAGAACGGCAGCGGCTTGGTGCCCTTGTCGACCTTGATGCCCGGCAGCGCGCCCGCCTGCTCGATCACCTTGACCAAGGGCGTGCCATCCTTGGCGTTCTGCCGGATCGTCTCGTCATAGAGAATGACGCCGGAAATGCGCTTCGACATCGCCTCGCTGCGGAACAGCATTTCGCGGTAATCGCGCCGCGTGATCGGTGTCGATTCGACCCCGATGACGTCGAACCGCTTCTTGATGGTGCTGGTCGATTCATCCGCGGCCAGGATGCCGCGTCCGGGGGCGACCATGGCCTCCGCGACTTTGTTCAATTCAGAGGTATTCATCGCGGCCTCCTCGATGTTCGGTCGCTGCCGATATTATGCCTCATCCGCGGGCGGCAGCGGGAGTGGGGGATGCTTTCAGTACCTCGACGCCGGGCAGCGTCTTGCCTTCGAGCCATTCGAGGAAGGCGCCGCCGGCGGTCGAAACATAGGTAAAGCGGCCGGTGACACCGGCGACGTTGAGCGCCGCCATCGTATCGCCGCCGCCGGCAATGCTGACAAGCTTGCCGGCGGCCGTGAGTTCCGCCGCCGCCTCGGCCACTTCCACGGTGCCGTTGTCGAACGGCTCGTGCTCGAACGCGCCGAACGGGCCGTTCCAGACCAGCGTCTTGGCGCGGGCCAGGACCGAGATGACGTGCTCGATCGTCCGGGGTCCGATGTCGAGGATCATGTCGGCGGCGCCGACCTCGTCAACCGAAACCACGCGCGAAGGCGCATACGCGACAAATTTCTGTGCAACGACGGCGTCGACCGGCAGCACGATCTCGCGGTCGAGCGACTTTGCCTTGGCGAGGATATCGCGCGCGGTCTGCATGAGATCGTCCTCGCGAAGCGATCTGCCAACCGCTTTGCCTTGTGCCGCAAGGAACGTATTGGCCATGCCGCCGCCGATGATCAGGATATCGACATGCGTCAAGAGGTTGCCGAGGAGATCGAGCTTGGTCGAAACCTTGGCGCCGCCGACAATGGCCGCGACCGGTCGCTCCGGCGCATGCAGGGCCTTCGCCAGCGCCGCGAGCTCCTCCTGCATGGCGCGCCCGGCATAGGCAGGGAGGAGGCGTGCGAGCGCCTCGACCGAAGCGTGCGCCCGGTGTGCGACCGAGAACGCGTCATCGACATACAGATCGCCAAGCCTGGCGAGCCTGGCGGCGAAATCCGGATCGTTGTTTTCCTCGCCGCTGTGGAAGCGGGTATTTTCCAGGCACAGAATATCGCCCGGCTTCATGACCGCGACCGCCCTTTCGGCGGCCTCGCCGACGCAATCGTCGGCGAACGCAATGGGCCGCCGGAGGATGCGCGCGACGGCCGCGACGACCGGCTTCAGCGATTCCCGCGGATCGCGGCCTTTGGGCCGGCCGTAATGCGAAACGAGAATCACTTTGCCGCCCCGGTCGGCGATTTCAGCGATGGTCGGCGTGTTGCGCTCGATGCGCGATACATCCGCCACCTCGCCGTCCTGCATCGGCACGTTGAGATCGACGCGCAGCAACACGCGCTTGGCCTTCAGGTCGGCGTCATCGAGGTTGCGGAAGCGCATGGCGGCGAGTCTTGGTAACGATTCTTGGCGGCGCGTTCAGGCGAGCTTGCCCATCGCCACCGCGGTATCGATCATGCGATTGGAAAAGCCCCATTCGTTGTCGTACCACGACATGACGCGCACCAGGGTGCCGTCCATCACCTTGGTCTGGTCCATGTGGAAGACCGAGGAACGCGGATCGTGGTTGAAGTCGCTGGAGACGTTCGGCGCGTCGGTATAGCCGAGGATGCCCTTGAGCTGTTGCTCGGCGGCGCGCTTCACCGCGGCGTTGATCTCGTCCTTCGTGGTCGCGCGCTTGGCGACGAACTTGAAGTCGATCACCGAGACGTTCGGCGTCGGCACCCGGATGGAAACGCCGTCGAGCCGGCCGGCAAGCTCCGGCAGCACCAGACCGACCGCCTTCGCCGCGCCGGTCGTGGTCGGGATCATGTTCAACGCCGCCGCGCGCGCCCGGTAGAGATCCTTATGCACCTGGTCGAGCGTGGGCTGGTCGTTGGTGTAGGAGTGGATCGTGGTCATGAAGCCCTTGTCGATGCCGACGGCATCGTTGAGCACCTTGACGACCGGGGCGAGACAATTCGTGGTGCACGAGGCGTTCGACACGACCATGTGCGTTTTCGTCAGCTTGTCGTTGTTGACGCCATAGACCACCGTGAGGTCGGCGCCGTCGGCCGGGGCCGAAATCAGGACGCGCTTGGCGCCGGCTTGCAGATGCGCCGCGGCCTTTTCCCTGGACGTGAATATGCCAGTACATTCCAGCGCGATGTCGATGCCGAGCTCCTTCCACGGCAATTGCGTCGGGTCCCTGTGTGCGGTGACCCTGATCGGGCCGTTGCCGCAATTGATCGTATCGCCCTTGACCGTCACGTCGCCGGGAAAGCGGCCATGCACGGAGTCGTAACGCAACAGGTGCGCGTTGGTCTCGACCGGGGCGAGATCGTTGATGGCCAGGATTTCGATATCCTTGCGGCCCGCTTCGACAGCCGCGCGCAAAATATTGCGGCCGATCCGGCCAAATCCGTTGATGGCTACGCGAACCGACATTCTCCCGGTCTCCCTACGACTTTTTTAGACGTTCTGACGCCGCCTCGGCCACCTTCTCGGGCGTAATTCCAAAATGTTGGTAAAGCTCCTTGTAAGGCGCGCTGGCGCCAAAGCCGCGCATGCCGACAAAAGCTCCGCCGGAGCCGATGATCGCGTCCCAGCCCTGGCGGATGCCGGCTTCGACGGCGACGTTGACCTTGGCGTTGCCGATGATCGCCGCGCGCTCCGCCTCGGGCAGGCTGAGCAAAAGCTCGAAGCACGGTACCGACACCACCCGCGCGGCAATGTTTTGCGCCGCAAGCAGCTTTTGCGCCGTGGCCCCGATGGCGACTTCCGATCCGGAGGCGAACAGCGAGACCGCCGCCTCGCCGCCTTCGGCCGCGATCAGCTCGTAGGCTCCGTGCGCGCAACGATTGCCGGTGTCGTGACCAAGCCGAAGCTGCGGCATGTTTTGCCGTGTCAGCGCCAGCACGCTGGGGCCGTTTTTGGACTCCAGCGCAAGCTGCCAGCATTCGACCGTCTCGACCACATCGCACGGCCGGAAGACCTTGAGGTTGGGGATGGCGCGCAAAGCGGCGAGGTGCTCGACCGGCTGGTGCGTCGGGCCGTCTTCGCCGAGCCCGATCGAGTCATGCGTCATCACGTAGATGACACGCTGGCCCATCAGCGCCGCAAGGCGAATGGCCGGCCGGCAATAATCGGAGAAAACGAGGAACGTGCCGGAATAGGGAATGATGCCGCCGTGCAGCGCCATGCCGTTCATGGCCGCGGCCATGCCGTGCTCGCGCACGCCGTAATGGATGAAGCGGCCGGAATAGTCCGCGGCGCTCATCGCCTTCATCGTCTTGGTGCGCGTATTGTTCGAGCCGGTCAGGTCTGCCGAACCGCCGATCATTTCCGGCAGCGCCACCGTCAGCGTCTCCAGCGCGAATTCAGAAGCCGAGCGGGTGGCGATCTCCTTCGGCGCGGCCGCGAGTTTTTGCTTCATTTCGCCAACTGCCGCCGCAAAGCCTTCGGCGAGTTCGCCGCGCATGCGCCGCCCGAACTCGGCGCGCTTTTCCGGATCGAGCGCGGCCAGGCGCGTTTCCCAGGCAAGCCGCGCCGGCCGGCCGCGCTCGCCGGCAACGCGCCATTGCTCGCGGATGGCGGCCGGGATTTCGAAAGGCGGCGAGGTCCAGCCGAGTTTGACGCGCGCGCCCGCGATCTCGTCGGCGCCGAGCGGCGAGCCGTGGGCCTTCTCGGTGCCGGCCTTGGTCGGCGCGCCGAAGCCGATGGTGGTGCGGCACGCGATCAGCGAAGGCCGGTCGGATTTCTTCGCCGCTTCGATCGCCGTGGCAATCGCCGCCGGATCGTGGCCGTCGATGCGGGTGGCGGCCCAGCCGGCGGCCTCGAAGCGCTTCACTTGATCGACGGAATCGGCGAGCGCCAGCGGGCCGTCGATCGAGATGCTGTTGTCGTCGAACAGCACGATGAGTTTTTTGAGTTTCAGGTGCCCCGCGAGCGCGATCGCCTCCTGGCTGATGCCCTCCATGAGGTCGCCGTCGGACGCCAGCACGTAGGTCGTGTGATCGACGATCTCGCCGCCGAACTCGGCGGCGAGATGACGTTCGGCAATCGCCATGCCGACCGCATTGGCGAGCCCCTGGCCGAGCGGTCCGGTGGTGGTTTCGACGCCGGGCGTGTGGCCGAATTCGGGATGGCCGGGCGTCAGCGAGCCGAGCCGGCGGAAGCGCTTGAGTTCCTCGATCGTCATCTTCTCGTAGCCGAGAAGATAAAGGAGCGCGTAGAGCAGCATCGAGCCGTGGCCGGCCGAAAGCACGAAGCGGTCGCGGTCGCGCCACGCCGGATCGGCGGGATCGAATTTGAGAAAGCGCGTGAACAGGACGGTCGCGATGTCGGCCGCGCCCATCGGCAGGCCGGGATGCCCCGCCTTTGCGTGCTCGACCGCGTCCATCGCGAGCGCGCGGATCGCATTCGCCATGCGGTCGTGCTCCGCGCGAGCGTTCGGACTCGTGGCTGCAGCGGGAAAGCGTGACGGCTGGGCGAGGACTGTGCTCGCCGCGAGAAGGCGGTCCGGCATCGTCATGAACGGCCAAGCGCGGCACGAATGCGGACGGCCGCGGTTACGGGAACGGGCGGCACAGATAGCATGGGAGGCCTCCGAGTCAATTGCGCTGCGGCTCGCCGGAGGCGGTCATGCACAGGACCGCATGCGATCTGCTTTCAGCGTTGACGCTCTTGCTCGATGCGACGTAAAGTTCCGATTGTAAATAGTTGCCGTCGCACAGTTTTCACCTGTAGTGCGCGCCACCTTTGGCCGCAGCGGATGGCCCGATGAGCGAGACCGATGCGATCGAGATCGCGAGCCGGCGTCTGGCGCTCGCGCTCGATGCGCTTGAGGCGGCGGCCGAGCGACGCGGCGAGGCCGATCGCGGCCGGGAAGGATTGGTCACGCAAATCCACGCGCTCGGTTCCGACCGGGCGCGGCTCGCCAGCGAACTCGATCACGCCGCGGCGCGCTCGCGTGGTCTCGAAACCGTCAACCGGGAAGTCGCGCAACGGATTGCGCAGGCGATCGAAACGATCCGTGGCGTGTTGACCCACGATGAATGAGAAGAAACGCCGTCGCGGCGTAACGCGAGCGTAGCCATGGCCCAGGTCAGCGTCTCCATCAACGGGCGGCAGTTCCGGATGGCCTGCGAGGATGGCCAGGAGGATCACCTGACGAATCTCGCGCGCGAGCTCGACGGGCGGATCGAACGGTTGCGCACCAAATTCGGCGAGATCGGCGACACCCGCCTGACCGTGATGGCGGCGCTCACCATTGCCGACGAGCTTGGCGAGATGGGCGCGCGCATCCAGCGTCTGGAGGACGAACTTATGGCTGTGCAGGAGGCGCATGTGGCCACAACCGACGGCAACAAGATCGCGCAGGCCTCGGTCGCCGCCGCCTTGGCCGCAGCCGCAGAGCGCATCGAGAGCGTCACCAAAAAACTCAATCAGGTTGTTGGCGGCGGCGGCATCGCGCTAGGGTGATGGCGCGGGCTGCTCATCGGTACTACATTGTGGGTGCGGGGCTGCGGGGTGCGAAGGAGTCAAATCCCCGGGGCCTTACGATCCTGACGGGAGCTGTCCCTGCCGGACCCCTGGGTTCGGACACATGGCGCCCACCTACTTATGTAGGTTCCCGGGATCAGCGCTCCTACGGCCAGCGCGGCTCCGCACTCTTGATGTTATGACCTCATCCCCCGTCGAAGATGCCAAGACTGCGCTTCGGCGCCAGGCCGTCGGACGCCGCGACATCTTGCCGTCAGATTTGCGCCAAGCGTCGGCCGAAGCCATCGCGGGGCGGCCGTTTCCCATTGTGATCGCACCGGGCACCATCGTTTCCGGCTTCATGCCCATGAAGAACGAGATCGATCCGCTGCCGCTCATGCGCAAGCTCGCGGGACAGGGTGCGCGGCTAGCGTTGCCGGCCATCCCCGGCAGAGGCAAGCCGCTGATCATGCGGGCGTGGGCGAGCGGTGAGCCCCTTATTACGGGAGTCTGGGGCATCCGCGAGCCGGCGCCGCGGGCGGCGGAAATCGACCCCGATATCCTTCTCGTGCCGACGCTCGCCTTCGACCGTGCCGGCCATCGCCTTGGTTACGGCGGCGGCTATTACGATCGCACCATCACGCAATTGCGCGCGCGCAAAGCGGTCATCGCCGTGGGGCTCGCGTTTGCTGCCCAGGAAGTTCCTGCCGTGCCGACGACGCCCCGCGACGCGCGCCTCGATCTCGTGCTAACCGAGCGCGAGGTGATCGATTTGCGAGGCAGTTGAGCATGCGCATCCTGTTCGTCGGCGACGTTGTCGGTCGCAGTGGGCGGACCGTCGTCGCCGAGCGCTTGCCCGGTCTGGTTCGCGACTGGAAGCTCGATTTCGTCGTGGTCAACGGCGAGAACGCCGCGGGCGGCTTCGGCATCACCGAGGCCGTCTACAACGGGTTCATCGAAGCCGGCGCCGACGCCGTCACGCTCGGCAATCATGCCTGGGACCAGAAAGAAGCGCTGGTCTTTATCGAGCGGGCGCCGCGTCTCATCCGGCCGGTCAACTATCCAACAGGGACTCCCGGCCGCGGTGCGGCTCTGTGCGAAGCCAGGAGCGGCGCGCGGGTGCTCGTGGTCAACGCGATGGGCCGCATCTTCATGGATCCACTCGACGATCCCTTCGCCGCGATCGATCGCGAACTTGCGGCCTGTCCGTTACGGCAGGGAGCGGATGCCATTGTCTTCGACTTCCACGCCGAGACCACAAGCGAGAAGCAGGCGATGGGTCATTTCTGCGACGGCCGCGCCAGCATGGTCGTCGGCACCCACACGCACGCGCCCACGGCCGATCTGCGAATCCTGCCGCACGGCACCGCGTTCATGACCGATGCCGGGATGACCGGCGACTATGACTCGGTGATCGGCATGACCAAGGACGAGCCGCTGCACCGCTTCACGCGCCGCATCACGTCCGGCCGCTTCGAGCCGGCTTCCGGGCCGGCAACCCTGTGCGGGATCGCCGTCGAAACCGACCCCGCGACCGGCCTTGCGACGCGCGCCGGCGCAGTGCGCCTCGGCGGCTGCCTTGAACAGGCGGTGGCCGCATTCTGGACGTGAGTTTCTGCCGACTTTATTTCATCGTTGCGCCGCCCTATAGGGGCTCGCGCTTTTAGGGAACCAAAGACGAGAGACGAGGCGATGGCCGGACATTCGCAATTCAAGAACATCATGCACCGCAAGGGGCGGCAGGACGCGATGAAGTCCAAGCTGTTCGGCAAGCTCGCCCGCGAAATCACCGTCTCCGCCAAGCTCGGCCTGCCGGATCCGGCGATGAATCCGCGCCTGCGCGCCGCCATCATCGCGGCGCGCGCGGAAAACATGCCGAAAGACAATATCGATCGCGCCATCAAGAAGGCGCTCGGCGGCGATGCGGAGACCTACGAGGAAATCCGTTACGAAGGCTATGGGCCGGGCGGAGTCGCCGTGATCGTCGAGGTGTTGACCGACAACCGCAACCGCACGGCCGGCGAGGTGCGTGCGGCCTTCACCAAGAGCGGCGGCAACCTTGCGGAAACCGGCGCGGTCTCCTTCATGTTCGACCATGTCGGCGTCATCGAATACGACGCCAAGGCGGCCGGCGCGGACGCGATGTTTGAGGCGGCGCTCGAGGCGGGCGCCGACGACGTCGTCTCCGGCGAGAGCGGACACGAAATCTATGCCGCGCAGGATCGGTTTGGCTCGGCCGCCAAGACGCTGGAGGCGAAATTCGGCGAGCCGCGCAAGGCGTCTCTGGTCTGGCGGCCGCAGAACACCGTCGCGGTCGACGACGAGCAGGGCGAGAAGGTTCTCAAGCTCATCGAGAACCTCAACGAGCACGACGACGTGCAGAACGTCTATGCGAACTTCGAGGTATCCGACGCGCTGGTGCAGCGGATGAGCGCATAGCGGGCGAAAGCCGCCCGTCCGGCGTGATATGAATGCCACGGCATGACGCGCCCGATTCGCATTCTCGGCATCGATCCGGGGCTCCGCCGCACCGGCTGGGGCGTGGTGGAGATTGCCGGTAACCGGCTCACTTTTTTGGCTTGCGGCTCGGTCACGACGCGTAATGAAGACTCGCTCGCGGCGCGGCTCCTCGTCATCCACGACGGCCTGATGCGCATCCTTGAAGAGTTTCGCCCCAACGAGGCGGCGGTCGAGGCGACGTTCGTCAACAAGGACGCCAAGGCAACGCTCAAGCTCGGACAGGCGCGCGGCGTCGCCATGGTGGTGCCGGCCAAAGCCGGCCTGACGGTCGCCGAATACGCACCGAACCTGGTGAAGAAGAGCATCGTCGGCGCCGGACACGGAGACAAAACGCAGGTGCGGATGATGATCGGCGTGCTTTTGCCCAAGGCCGACCCGTCTTCCGACGATGCCGCGGACGCGCTCGCCATCGCGGTGACGCACGCGCACCACCGCCAGAGCGTGATCCTGCACGCGGCGCTGAAGGTGGTGGCACGATGATCGGCAAGCTCAAGGGCGTGATCGACTCTTACGGCGAGGATTCCGTGATCCTCGACGTCAACGGCGTCGGCTATCTGGTTCATTGCTCGGCGCGCACGTTGCAGGAATTGCCGGGCGTCGGGCAGCCGGCGACGCTCTCGATCGAGACCTACGTGCGCGAGGACCAGATCCGCCTGTTCGGCTTTTCGACCGACGTCGAGCGCGCGTGGTTCCGGCTGTTGCAAACCGTCCAGGGGGTCGGCGCCAAGGTCGCGCTCTCCGTGCTCGGCACGCTTAAGCCCTCGGAGCTCGCATCCGCCATCGCCATGCGCGACAAGGCGATGGTGGCGCGTACGCCCGGCGTCGGGCCGAAAGTCGCCGAGCGCATCGTCATCGAGCTCAAGGACAAGGCGCCGGCCTACACCGATATCGATCCGGCGCTGGTGCGCCTCTCCGGCGCGCTCGACGAGAAACGGGCGCCGCAGCCGATCACTGACGCGGTTTCCGCGCTGGTCAATCTCGGCTACGGGCAACCGCAGGCGGCCGCAGCCATCGCCGCCGCAGCGCGCAACGCCGGCGAGGCGGCGGAGGTGAAGACGCTGATCAGACTCGGGCTCAAGGAGCTGGCGAAGTGAAACGGCCGGTCAAGCTCGGTAAATTGGAACGCGAATTGATTACCGCCGCGACTGCGGCGATCAAAAAGCGCTATCGCGACGACTGGCAGGAGGTCGGCGCCGCCTTGCGCACCCGCTCGGGGAAAATTTTCACGGGCGTCAATCTCGACGCCTATCTCGGCCGCATGGCGGTCTGCGCCGAGGCGGTGGCACTCGGGCGCGCAGTAGTCGATCTCGGCGACGCGGGGATCGACACCATCGTCGCGGTGCGTCACCCGCCACCGGGCGAAAAGGATCAAACGATCGCCGTGGTGTCGCCGTGCGGCGCCTGCCGCGAACTGATTTTCGATTACGATCCGAAGGCGCACGTGATCGTCCCCAACGGCAAAGCGCCGGCGGTCGTGCCGATCGGCGAGCTTCTGCCCAACAAATACCGCCGGGGGTCGGAGGGATGAGCAACGGCGCCGGGCCCAAGCTCGTGACACCCGAACGCCGCGAGGAAGACGCGGCGGAGGCGACGCTGCGCCCGCAACGGCTTGCGGAGTTCATCGGCCAGGAACAGGCGCGCAAGAATCTCGCGGTGTTCATCGAGGCGGCGCGGGCGCGGCGCGAGGCGCTCGATCACGTGCTGTTTGTCGGGCCGCCCGGGCTGGGCAAGACCACGCTGGCGCAGATCGTGGCGCGCGAACTCGGCGTCAATTTCCGCGCCACGTCCGGGCCGGTGATCGCCAAGGCCGGCGATCTCGCGGCGCTCCTCACCAATCTGGAAGAGCGCGACGTCCTCTTCATCGATGAAATTCACCGGCTCAATCCCGCGGTCGAGGAAATCCTCTACCCGGCGATGGAGGATTTTCAGCTCGACCTCATCATCGGCGCGGGCCCGGCGGCGCGCTCGGTGAAGATCGATCTCGCAAAATTCACGCTGGTCGGCGCGACCACGCGCGCAGGTCTCCTCACCAATCCGCTGCGCGACCGATTCGGCATTCCGGTGCGGCTCAATTTTTATTCCGAGGCCGAGCTCGAACTGATCGTCAATCGCGGCGCGCGCGTGCTCGGCATCGTCGTCACCGCCGACGGCGCCAACGAGATCGCGCGCCGCGCACGCGGCACGCCGCGCATCGCCGGCCGGCTGTTGCGGCGGTTGCGCGATTTCGCTTCGGTGGCGGGCGCCGCCGCGATCGACCGCGCCGTCGCCGACAAGGCGCTCGCCGCGCTTGAAGTCGATGCCGCCGGCCTTGACGCCATGGACCGGCGTTATCTCACCACGATCGCCATGAATTACGGCGGCGGCCCGGTCGGCGTCGAGACGCTGGCCGCCGCGTTGTCAGAGCCGCGCGACGCCATTGAGGACATCATCGAACCTTATCTGATCCAGTGCGGCTTCCTGCAGCGCACGCCCCGCGGCCGGCTGATTACGGGCCATGCGTTCCGCCATCTCGGCCTCCAGGAACCGGCGCGCGACACGGCGCAGTTCGGGTTGTTCGCGGCCGACGGGGATGATTGATGGCGCAAACCTATGAAGGCGGCTGCCATTGCGGCCGCGTACGCTTTCGCGTGACGGCCGATCTTTCGCGCGTCACCGATTGCAATTGTTCGATCTGCACCAAGAAGGGCTTTTTGCATCTGATCGTGGCGCCCGGGCAGTTCGAACTCCTGATCGGCGGCGACGCCCTGACCACCTATCGGTTCAATACCGGCACCGCGCGGCATACCTTCTGCGCCACTTGCGGCATCCATCCGTTTTATGTGCCACGCTCTGATCCCGACAAGATCGACGTCAACGTCCGCTGCCTCGACGGCGTCGATCTTGCGTCGATCAAGCCGCATGCTTTCGACGGCCAAAATTGGGAGCACGCCGTCGCCGGGCGGGTGCCGTGGAAATAGCAAAGATGAACGCGCTCCACCTCGACGGCGAACTGCGCGACGGCCGTCACGTGCTTGCCGTGCGCGTCTATTACGAGGACACCGATTTCACCGGCATCGTCTATCACGCCAACTATCTGCGTTACATGGAACGCGGGCGGACCAACTATCTCCGTCTCATCGGCGCCGATCACCGCGCGCTGTTCGAGGCGACCGAAAAGGAAGCGCCGGGATTTGCTTTCGTCGTGCGCTCGATGACGCTCGACTTTCTCAAACCCGCGCGCATGGACGACGTGCTCGATGTCGTCACCGAGCCGGAAGTGGTCAAAGGCGCGTCCATCACGTTGCGCCAGCGCGTCATGCGTGGTGAGGAGCTTCTGGTTGAGGCGGGCGTGCGCGTTGCCTTCATCAGCGGCGGCCGCGCGCGACCGATCCCCAAGCCGTTGCGGATCGCCATGAAGGCCGACCTCGACACCACGCAATCCTGACCTGGCAGAAGCCCCCGGATCGGCGCAGGTCGACGGACCGGCCGGACTCATGTAAGGACTATTTACATGAGCTGGTCGAAGGAAGACAAAGAAGGGCCGCGCGGCTATCACCACGGCAACCTCAAAGAGGCGCTGCTTCGCGCCGCGCTTGAGCTGATCACGCAGAAGGGGCCGGCCGGCTTTACCTTTGCCGAGGCGGCGCGCTGGGCGGGCGTCAGTCCCGCGGCGCCTTATCGTCATTTTCGCGACCGCGACGAGCTTTTGGCCAGCATCGCGCTGCGCGGCTTCCTTCAATTCGGGGCCGCGCTGGCGCGGGCATGGGACGCGGGCCGCCCGGACGTATTCACCGCGCTCGACCGGCTGGGCAAAGCGTATCTCGGCTTTGCGCGCACCGAGCCCGCGTACTATTCGGCCATGTTCGAGGCCGGCATCCCCCTCGCTTCCAATCCCGAGCTGCGCGAGGCCGGCGACCGCGCGTTCGCCGTGTTGCGTGAGGCCGCCGAAAAGCTGTGCGCGCAGACGCCACCAAAAAATCGTCCTCCAGCGCTGATGGTCGCTTTGCATATTTGGGCCATGTCGCACGGTGTCGCCTCGCTATTCGGACGCGGCGATGCGGCGCGGCGCAGTTTGCCGATGTCACCCGATGAGCTTCTGGAAGCGCAGGTGCTGATCTACCTGCGCGGTCTCGGGGCGACCGAGGGAAAATCGGGTGTGCCGGACTAGCGGTTTCGTGGCGGACGCCCAAATGGCGGAAAAGGCGCTGTGCCCCTTCACGAAATCGAGAGGCCCTTGACAGCCTGAAATCCCGATGTAAATGTTATTTACATTCACACCCAGGAGGTCCTCATGGTCCTCGTCGACAAAGTCGATGAACTCGGAAAGCCGGCCTGGATCGCACTCGCGGTCCTTGGCTTCATAGCGTGGTGGCCGGTCGGTCTCGCCATCCTCGCCTTTTCAATAGGGAGCGGAAGAATGGGATGCTCGCATCGCCAGAATGGCGGTCAATGGCAGGGCCGCTGGCAATCGAAGATGGAGCGCATGCAGGAGAAGATGGACCGGATGCGTGCCAGGATGGACGGCGGCCGAAGCGGCGGCGCCTGGTGGGGTACTCCGCCGTCGAGCGGCAACCGGGCGTTCGACGATTATCGGACCGAGACGCTCCGCCGTCTGGAAGACGAACAGCGCGAATTCAAGGACTTTCTGGAACGGCTGCGCTTTGCCAAGGATCGGGTGGAGTTCGATCAGTTCATGACCGAGCGCCGCAACCGTCCCCATGACGAGGCTCCGCCGCCGCAGCCGCCGGCCTGACGTCTCCGGGCACCGTCGCACGAACTTCGGGCCGTCCATCTCGCAAGGTGGACGGCCCGCGCATTTTTTGGAGCGATTGGAACGCAGGGCGCGTCGTTAACGCCGCATTAAGCACAACCGGGCTTCGTTAGGCGCGAACGACCGGTGTTGCGCCCTAGTTTGGACAAGTTTCGCGATGATTTCGGTCCGGCCGGTGGCGGGTCCGGCGGTCCTTGTGAAATATTCGGGTCATGACCGGCACGAGCATACGGCGCCCCTGCCTGTGGTCCCGGCGCCGGCGCGCCGCTCCGGTCAACCGGTCCCGGTCGGATCGCCGAAAGGACGCACCCATGAATCCTGCCGACATCTCAGCGTCGGCCCTGCCGTTGACCTCATCCGATCTGTCGCTCTTCCATTTGTTCTGGCAGGCCCATTGGCTGGTCAAAACGGTGATGACCGGCCTGCTCGTGTGCTCGGTGTGGGTCTGGGCGATCGCGATCGACAAAACCTTCCTGTTCTCGCGTATCCGCAGGGCAACCGACGGCTTCGAGCAGGCGTTCTGGTCCGGCCAATCGCTGGAAGACCTCTATACGTCGCTCGCGGCCAAACCCGGCCATTCGACCGCGGTGCTGTTTGTCGCCGCGATGCGCGAATGGAAAAGGAGCTTCGAGGGCCATGCCCGCTCCTTTGCCGGCCTGCAAATGCGTATCGAAAAGGTGATGGATGTCGCCATTGCCCGCGAGGTTGAAAATATGGAGCGGCGGCTTCTGGTGCTGGCCACGGTCGGCTCCGCCGGGCCGTTTATCGGCCTGTTCGGCACGATTTGGGGCATCATGACCAGCTTCCAGTCCATCGCCGCCTCCAAGAACACCTCGCTGGCGGTGGTCGCGCCGGGCATCGCCGAGGCGTTGTTCGCGACCGCGATCGGCCTCGTTGCTGCCATTCCGGCGACGATTTTCTATAATAAGTTTAGTTCCGAGGTGAACCGGCAGGCGCAGCGCCTGGAGGGTTTTGCCGATGAATTCTCGGCGATCCTGTCGCGGCAGATCGACGAGCGCGGGTGAGGGGGCATGGGGGCTAGTGTCGTCAGCACGTCGTCGGGCGGCGGCAGGCGCAAGCGCCGGCGCCATGGCGTCATGAGCGAAATCAACGTGACGCCGTTCGTCGACGTCATGCTGGTGCTGCTCATCGTGTTCATGGTCTCGGCGCCGTTGCTGACGGTCGGCGTGCCGCTCGACCTGCCGCAGAGCCAGGCCAAATCGCTTGACCAGGACCGCGAGCCGCTGACCATTTCGGTGAATGTTCAGGGCCAGGTTTTTCTCCAAAACAGCGAGATCAAGGTCGACGATCTGGTGACGATGCTCAAGGCCATCACCGATGCGCGCGGCGGCGGATTCGACGAGCGGGTGTACGTGCGTGGCGACAAGAAAGTGGATTACGGTACCATGATGCGCGTGATGGGGCGGCTATCGGCGGCCGGCTACCATCGGGTGGCGCTGGTGACCGAAGTCGAGCAGGGCGGAGGATGAAGCGCAGTCTGATCATATCGGGCGCCGCGCATGCCATCCTGCTACTGTGGGGGCTCGTCGCATTCGCCGCCAGGCCGAACGACGCGCCGCAGACCGAACCGCTTCCGGTCGAGTTCGTTTCCGCGACCGAATTTTCGCAGCTCACCGCCGGCGTCAGAAACGCACCGAAGCCGATCGAGAACGCCAAGCCGTTGGCCGACAAGGTCGGGGAGCCAAAGCCGGTCAAGGAGCTTGCGCCCAAGGTGGCCGACAAGCCGGAGATCAAGACCGAGGCTGCGCCGCCCGCCGAACCGAAGCCGGAGGTAAAGCCCCAGCCGAAGGCGGCCGCGAAGTCCGAGCCGAAGCCGGAACCAAAGCCCGAACCGAAGCCGGCGGAAAAGGCCGAGAAGCCTAAGGACAAACCTCAGCCCGATCAGATCGCCGACGCGTTGAAGAAGGAAGAAGCGAAGAAGCCGGAGAAGA
>Ga0302324_100010396_pt1 | contig 19283 bp, 17 predicted proteins | sample Palsa_T0_1_FD_201949 | JGI IMG/M metagenome (GOLD analysis project Ga0302324, IMG submission 201949) | Peat permafrost microbial communities from Stordalen Mire near Abisko, Sweden - Palsa_T0_1 | ecosystem: Environmental > Terrestrial > Soil > Palsa > Peat permafrost | place: Sweden: Abisko...
GCGCCAGGGAGCGGTAGAGGATGTCGTTGATGAGGGTGCTTTTGCCGCTGCCGCTGACGCCGGTGACCACGGTCATGATGCCGAGCGGGATTTTGATGGTGATGTCCTGGAGGTTGTGTTCGCGGGCGCCGGCGACGGTGATCCACTTGTTGGTGAGGGGGCGAGGAGCGGTGCGCTGGAGCATGGATGCCGCGCCGGAGAGGTAGCGTCCGGTGAGCGACTCGGGGCAGGCCATTACTTCGGCGGGCGTGCCCTGTGCGACGACGTGGCCACCGAGGCGTCCTGCTCCGGGGCCGAGATCGAGGACGTAGTCGGCGTGGCGGATGGTGTCTTCGTCGTGCTCGACCACGAGGACGGTGTTGCCGAGATCGCGCAAACGGACGAGTGCTTCGATGAGGCGATTGTTGTCGCGCTGGTGGAGGCCGATGGAGGGCTCGTCGAGCACGTAGAGAACGCCGCGCAGGCGTGAGCCGATCTGCGTGGCAAGACGGATGCGCTGGCCCTCGCCGCCGGAGAGCGTGGCGGCGTTGCGATCGAGCGAGAGATAGGTGAGGCCGACGGCGCATAGGAATTCGAGGCGCTCGACGATCTCGCGCTTGATGCGGTCGGCGACAAGAGCCTCGCGGGCGGTGAAGGTGAGGTTGATGGCGGCGGAGAGCGCGCGGTTGAGGGGCAGAGCGGTGAAGTCGGCGATGGAGAGGCCGCCGATTTTGACGGCGAGGGACTCGGGGCGCAGTCGCTTGCCTCGGCAGACGGGGCAGGGCGAGGCGGACATGAAGTTCATCATGTACTCGCGATAGCCGTCGCTGCGGGCCTCGTCAGTGGAGTCGCGCAGGTAAGCGAGGATGCCGTGGAAGCCGGTGCGCGGGGCTTCGCCCTTGGGTGGCCCATAGACGAGGATGTGCTGGTGTTTGGGCGGAAGATCTTCAAAGGGAAGCTTGAGATTGATTTGATAGCGCTCGGCGGCGAGGTGGATGAGCTTGAGGAGGTATTGCGAAGACGAGCCGGGGCCGAGGCCGCCGTCTAGCAGAGGTTTTGACCAATCGGTGATGACTTTGGCGGGGTCGAAGTCGTAGAGCGAGCCGAGGCCGTGGCACTCGGGACATGCGCCGAAGGTGGAGTTGAAGGAGAAGCTGCGCGGTTCGAGTTTGGGGACGTCGAGACCGCAGTCGGGGCAGGCCATGGATGAGGAGAAGAGTTGCTCTTCTTGTTTTTGGCCGGTTCCGCTGGCGACGAGGACGAGGCCGTTGGCGAGTTGGAGAGCTTTCTGGATGGCGGATTCGAGGCGCTTTTCGACGGAGGGTTTGCCGGGGGGAACGGCTTGGGGTTCCTTGTTTCCCACCCTATCCGCTAAAGGACGCGGATAGGATGGGGCACCCGCACTTGTTGGCGATGGGGCACCCAGCGGAGTTTCCTGGTTTCCCACCCTATCCGCTGAGGTACGCGGATAGGATGGGGCACCCACGGTTATTTGGGTAGCGGATTCGGAGGGTTTGAGGAGGACGCGGTCGACGATGGCTTCGATGGTGTGGTTCTTGCGGCGATCGAGGGCGGGCGGTTCGGCGAGATCGTGGATTTCGCCATCGATGCGGGCGCGGAAGCCCTGCTGGTCGAGCTGGTCGAGGAGATCTTTGAATTCGCCCTTGCGGCCGCGCACGATGGGCGCCATCACGGTGACGCGTTCGCCCTTGCCGAGTTCGAGGACTCTCTGCACGATTTGGTCGGCTGTCTGCCGTGCGATGGGCCGACCGCAGTTGGGGCAGTGGGGCGTGCCGATGGAAGCGTAGAGGAGGCGCAGGTAGTCATAGATCTCGGTGATGGTGCCGACGGTGGAACGGGGACTGCGGCTGGTGGTTTTCTGCTCGATGGAGATTGCGGGTGAGAGGCCTTCGATGGAGTCGACGTCGGGGCGTTCGATCTGATCCAAAAACTGGCGAGCGTAGGCGGAGAGGGTTTCGACGTAACGGCGCTGGCCCTCGGCGTAGATGGTGTCGAAGGCGAGCGAGCTCTTGCCCGAGCCGGAGAGACCGGTGACGACGGTGAGGGTGTTGCGGGGAATGCGAACGTTGATGTCGCGCAGATTATGCTGGCGCGCACCCCGCACCGAGATGTGTGTGATGGCCATGGTGAGATTTGACGGAGCCCGGCTTTGATATGGACCGGAATCGCGAGCGACTCGTTAGACGCAATCGGAACACGAGGAAGAAATCGCCCTCCTCACCATGATATATGGCGGGTGCCAAAGGAGCGGCACCAGGAGCTAGCCCGCATTTCTCACACGCGGCTCTACTACGAAGAATTCGTGGTCTGGCGAAGTTCCTGAGGGCCGGGAGGCCCTCAGGACAGCCGGCGAGGACGCCGGCGCTACGGCTTTGGGCTCCATGTGAGAAATCCAGGCTATAGGGACTTGTGGGTGCCGTCGCAAAAAGGAGGGTTTTTGGTGTGTTTGCAGGCGCAGAGGAAGACGGTCTTTGTCTCGGTTGCTTCGAACGGGAGGGGGAAGATGCCACAGCCGTCGTGGGAGCCGTCGCAGAAGGGCTGCGATTCGCTCCTGCCGCAGGCACACCAGTAGTAGCTGTCGCCGGCTTCGACGGCGATGGGAATGGGGGATTTCTGCGCGATGACGGGTTCTGACATGAACGATCTCCCTGAGGCGAACTTCTTGACGCGTGGTTCTGAGAACGATTATCGCCGAGGCGGGCGGCTGGCGCGCGCCGGTCCTCGCCGCGGAACCGAGATCGGTTCGATGAGTCGAAAAGGGAACGGGTACTCTTTTTATCAACAGAGATTAAGGATTCTCGATGGGGACTTCTGCGACAATCGTCGAAAGCCCGCATCTGACAAGTGGTAGACAGAACCGGGCAAGCTAGGAAACGGCAGGTTTGGCAGGTTATGACAGATTTGGCAGCGCTGATTTGTGCAGGCGTGATATCAACGGGATTTGGACTGATTGTGGCGTATGGGATTCTGCGCCTGGGGTTTTGGCTGATGCGGCCGCAACCGAGTCGCGCGGCGGTGAAGCCGGAGCTTTCAGTGGCGCGGAGCCAATAGAGGTTGCGCGGAGAAGTGGGCGGCGAGCGGGCTGCGCGGGAGATTGATTCCCGTCAAATTTCCCATCCATTCAGGACTGGACAAGGAGCATTCGCAATCGCGCTAATCGGGGCGCAGAAGCCATCCCTCAGGGACTAAATCCCGCGGTTTCATTGGGATTCTTTCGGCGCGACTGAAGTCGTGCCCTGATATAAGGCGTGGCATGCAGCCACCTCAAATTCAATGGGGCAGGTGGCCGGAAATGTTCGTGCTGATTTTGTGCTTCGAGTAACCGCGAGGACTGTGAGTCCGAGTTTCTCGGAGTCGAAGCTTCCGCATCGGCGGTGACTCGCCCCCGACCTCGAAACTTGGGATTCCAAATTGGCGGGCGTCCCGTCAAGCTTGTGCCTCTGAGTCAGGTGAGCGGACAAAATGTTCTTAGGAGTTTCTGAATGCGAACGTCACTCGTATACTGCCTCCTGCTCAATCTAGCTGTAATCTTGGCCAGCGGAGCCTTGTTGAAGTGGTTTCCATCTCGGCTGGGATTCACAGTGACGACCCCCCAATCGACTTATTTCTTCGACGGTAACATCTTCATGGGCGCAGCTTTCCTCTGCGTCGCGGACATTGTTCTAGGCGTGTATCTCGCCTGGTCGCTGTTGCACTCACGCTGATATTCGTTCTTGGTGTATCGTCGGCAATGCGAAACTATCGGTCTCTTTGGCTGTTTCGTGCCGCCCCTACGGGGCTGTGGCGAAATTTCGCAGCTAACCCAGGACTGCGTTCGCTGACGCGAACTTGTCCTGGGCTAAGTTCCCTGGCCCCTACGGGGCCGATGGTGCGGTCATATCGTCGGCCACTCGGGGCATCGCCAGCTCGAATTCCCAAAAGCAACCGCGGATCCCTCGTCGCTGCGCTCTGTCGGGATGACAGCGCGTTGTGGGAGGAGGTTATTTGTTTTCAATACGCCCTTTTGTCGTGCCCTGTTACAAAACTCCCAGAGCGAAACATGTCTATTGCTGGTTTGGCTGCTGCGGCGGATTCTGCTGCGGCTGGCCTGGCTGCCCCGGCTGGCCCTGTTGAGGCTGCTGACCTGGCTGGCGCTGCTGCATGTCGGGCGGGAACTGCGGGCGCATGCCGGCAGGGTTGAACGGTGCGCGCAGGGGCTGGATGCCGTTGGGCGGGGGCTGCGCCTGGACGGGCTCCTCCACATCGGCATCGTCGTCGTTTGACGTGGTGGTGTGAGCCGCGGGCTGGGCGCTGCCGGCGGTGCGGGCGCTGAGCAGGATTTGGCGCGGTGTGCCCTGGCCCAGGTCGCCGATCATGATTACGTTGTAACCGGTGCCTTCAAGCAGTTGGGAGAGAACGTCGCGGGCGGGGCCGGGACCGTATTGGCCGTAGACGCGCGCGTCCGACGCAAAGCCGTCGACATGAGCGCCGGTGAGGGTGGAGACTTCGTTGAGAACATCGGAGAGGCTCGCATTGGCAGCTTCGATGCGCAGGCCCTGGCTGTCCCAGACGATGCGGGGGGGCGTGGGTTGGTCGTTTGCCGGCCAGTGGGGCAGTTCCGGGGCGGGAGCGACGAGGGCCTGGGTTCTGGGCGCGGCGTCGGCAGGCGTTGGGAGTGGTTTGGGAATCGAGCGCAGATGGGTGCGGGCCTGATGGAAAGCCGGCGCGGGATGAGGGTTGGGTTGAGCGGCCGGCTGAGTGGTGGAAGAACCCTGAGGGGATGCTGAAGTCGAGCTTTGCGCCTTGCAGACCGACGGAGCGCCGAGCAGAGCGGCGATGGCAGGGATGACGGCGAAGACCGCGAGCTTACTCACGAGCGTCCTGGGAATCGATGAGGGAATCGAGGGTTGAGGGACGGCTTTCGGCATGAGAAACGGCTCCCGGCGATGGGGCTGGTGCGCTTGAGATTCGGCGCGGCTGCAAGCGTGAATTGAAGCAGCGCGTGCGCGCACGAGGACAAGCAGCGGCATCAAGCCTACTGTACTAGACTAACAGTGGTCCGAGAACGCTCAAAGCGGGCAGTGTTCAGCGTTTGCTCAAAACGGGCCGAGACCCGCAGACGCTCGAAGCGGGCATTCTGCGCGGCGGAGAGGAATCCAGGGAGAATGGGGCGTGTACCAATGTTTTCGCGCGGATTTGCGTGGCCGGGCAGGGCGAGCAAGGCGTTCCAATTCTGCTTGTTGGCACTGGCGCTGACAGTTTGCGCTGTGCAGGCCAGGGCGGCAAGTTGCGTGATGGATGCGGAGATGCTGCCGGATGATCGCAACGTGCTGGTCGCGGCGGGCGGGCGGCTGACGATGGCGGTTCTCTCAGATGATTTGAGCGCGCTGCAGGCTTCGCTGCTGCCTGCTGAAGCGAACGAGTGGGAAGGGATGCGCGAGGCCGTGGAAGCGGCTGGACCGCTGGTGAAGGGCGGGCGAGTGGAGTTGCGCGTTCTGTACGTTCTGGACGCGAGCATGCAAAAGGCGCCGGCCGATACGCAGTTTTTCTGCTCAAACGGGTCGGGGTCTCTGACGGTGACGATCACCATGCGCGATCTGCCGCCGGGCAAGTACGCAGTGGTGATTGCCGACGCTGCAGGCGCACCGCTGGCCGGGCAGATTGCCCTGGTATTGGCGTGGGACGCGACGGCCAGGCCGGAGGCATGGAAGCTGGCGGGCCTCACGGTGCGGCAGGGCGCAATCGACGGTCACGACGGCATCTGGTACTGGGCGCGGGCGCGCGAGCTGGCCAAGTCGGGGCAGGCGTGGAGCGCATGGTACTGCTACGAGATGGCGCGGGCGCTGCTGATCCCGGTGGACTTTCTTTCGTCGCCGAACCTGGACAAGCTGAACCAGGAGCAGGGACTGGTGAAGTTGTCATCGACGGGGACGTCGGCGCAGGATGTGTTCCCCTACTCGATCCAGGATCCGGAGCGGACGTGGAAGATCGATTCTATCCAGGTGGACTTGTCGTTGCACCAGGCGGACCTGGGCGTGACCTACGACTCGGTGGGGATCACCGATCCGGCTGCGCAGCGGACTGAGGCGGTGGCTGCGATGAGCGCGCTGCTGAAGGCACAACCGTCGCTGCGGACGAGCTTTCACGGGCTGTGGGCGTACGCGATGCACGACGGCAAGCGGACGCCGGTGATGGAGTTGCCGATGGAGAAAATACCTTAGGGTCCAGGGTCTGGGTTTGGGGTTTAGGGTTTAGGGTTTTGGGACACGAACTAAGGGACTAAGGGACTAAGGGACTAAGGGACTGAGGGACCAGGGATTGGTGAGGATCTCTGGCCGAGAAGGGGACACGAAAATGGCGATTTCGTATGCACTCCTGCTTGGAATGAAGGAACGAGTTGGACCTTAGCGTCATTATCGATTTGTTGAATTGTTGAAAGGGTTGCGGGGGAAGGGCTGCCGAATGTCGTTCATGCTTGTGCCGATGTTTTGCATATCGGTGGGGTTTGTGGCCTTTCTGGGTGCGAGCTGGCTGCTCAGCTATATACGCATCCGGACCTCACATGGGGGATTCTCGTCGCGAAGAGAACGCAAGGCGGCGCGGGTGATGGGCCTGGCAGTGGGGTTGGGATTCGCAGCGGTGTTTGCGGTAGGAGATGTGGTCAGCGGCACTGCCGGTGTGATGGTTTCGGCGGGCGTAGATGCAGTGATTCTGCTTGTGGGCCTGGGCTGGGTGTGGCGTATATTGACGGGGCGCGCATCGAGAAGGAGATCGAAGACTGCGGGAAGGCAAGCAAGTAGTACAGAAGGAAGGTAAACGGAATGGCTTCGACGATCGATCTCCGCTCGGATACAGTGACGCGGCCATCGGAGGTGATGCGCGCGGCGATGGCGGCTGCCGAGGTGGGGGACGACGTCTATGGCGAAGACCCCACAGTGAACCTGCTGGAGCGGCGCGCGGCACAGAAGTTTGGGCGCGAGGCAGCGCTGTTTGTGCCGAGCGGAACGATGGGCAATCAGATTGCGATTCGCCTGCACACGCAGCCGGGCCAGGAGGTGATCGCCGAGTCGCGGGCGCACATTCTGGATTGGGAGATGGCGACTACGGCGGTGTTTTCCGGTTGCCTGATCCGCGCGGTGGAAGCTGAACGCGGCATCCTGACGTGGAAGCACATTGAGCCCTTGATTCAGAAGCGCGGCGCGTTTCGAGCGGCGACGGGGTTGATCGAAATTGAGAACACGGCGAACCTGGCAGGCGGGGCGGCGCTGCCGCTTGAGGTTTTGGAGGAGATTTGGGCGGGAGCCAAAGAGCACAAGCTGCCGACGCATCTGGATGGGGCGCGCATCTTCAACGCGGCGACAGCACTTGGCGTGGATGTGGAGCCCCTGACACGCGGATTCGATACGGTGATGTTTTGTTTGTCGAAGGGACTCGGTGCGCCGGTTGGTTCAATGCTGGTGGGCTCGACCGAGTTGATGGAGCGAGCGCGGCTCTATCGCAAGGCGCTGGGCGGAGGCATGCGGCAGGCGGGCGTGCTGGCGGCAGCGGGGCTGATGGCGCTGGAAGAGGGACCGCAGCGGCTGCACGAAGACCACGCCAATGCACGTCTTCTGGCTGAGGCGCTGGCGAACATGGAAGGCACGGCGATCGATCTGGATACAGTGGAGACGAACATTGTGATCTTCAAGGTGGTGGGCGGGCGGAGCGCGAGCGAGCTGACGGCGCGGCTGAAGGCGCGGGGAATTCTGATGACGGCGATCGGGCCGGATGCGGTGAGGCTGGTGACGCATCTCGATGTGAGCCGCGGCGACTGCCTGGCGGCGGCCGAGGCGCTGGCCGAAGAGATTGAAAATCAGTCCGTTGTGCATTCCGCCTGATTTTGGCGGCGATCTTTGGCTCATTTTCCAAGCAACTTTTCCTTCTCGGCGCTGTTCCAAAGGGAAGAGGCCGGATTTGTTCGGATCTTCCGGCATCTAAATCCGAGGAGGAAAATCCCCCATGCTAAAGAAACTTGCCTTGACAGGCTTGCTTGCCGCTGTGCTCACCCCCGCTGTCTCATTTGCTCAGGTTCACATCACAGTCGCGCCACCGGCCCCCGTTGTTGAGGTCCGCGGAACCGCGCCGGGCCCAGATTACGTGTGGGTCGACGGGTATCACAGGTGGGAAGGCGACCATTATGTGTGGACGCCGGGTCACTGGGATCGTCCACCGCATCCGCATGCCCATTGGGTTGCGCACCGCTGGGTTCATCGCCATGGCGAGTGGGTGCTGATCGAGGGGCACTGGCGGTAAGAGAAGCTTTGATCGCAAGAGAGCAAAAGGGGGGCCGAGTGGTCTCCCTTTTTGTTTGCTCATTGGCTTGAATTCAGCCGGGCGCATCGACTGAGCAATCGGGTACATTCCCCCGGAAATCTTGGGTGGTAGAAAAGCGTATGGGTGCGGCTTGAGAGGCATGTGGGACGAACGGCCGCGCATGATGTTGAGCTATTCCATGAGCCACGAATGCAGAAGTCTTTCAGAAGCGCGCAACACCCCTGGAGGGTTGACTTGACCATGAAGAAAGTTGCAATGGCAATATTGCTTGCTCTCGTCCTTGCGCCTGCGGCTTCGTTCGCGCAGGTTTCGATTCGCATTGGGCCGCCGCCTCCGGTGGTCGAAGTCCGCGGCAATCCACCGGACCGCGGCTATGTGTGGGTTGATGGCTACCACCGCTACGAAGGAGACCACTACGTGTGGACCGCAGGGCATTGGGATCGTCCGCCGCATCCCGGCGGCCATTGGGTTGCGCACCGCTGGGTTCATCGGCATGGGGAGTGGGTGCTGGTCGAAGGGCCCTGGCGGTAAGACAAGCGTTGATCGTCGGAGAATTCACAAAGGGGGACCGGATGGTTCCCCTTTGTGCGTCCTCGGCTTTTCGGGCGGGACGGTCAGGGATTATTGCTTGTCGAATACGAGGATCTGTGTGAATTCTTTCCCGGCACCATTGATCCCCTTGATGGTCACGGTCATCGTGTTGCCGTGATGTGTGAATACAGTGCGGCCGCTGGCTCTGTAATGGTTTGCGGTGTTCATGCGGTGGTCAGTGATTGTGTTTGCGTCGACCTGCTTTACCGCAATGATGGTAAACGGCGCGTTGCCTTTGACCGGGACGGGCGAACCATCGCCTTTTGATGTGTAACTTGCGTGGAGATGCACGTTTCCGGCGAGCTTGCCGTCGGTAGTTTGCGTGGTGCCGTGAGCCGATAACTCCCTGGTGACGGTCAGGTCGACCACAGGGTTGGGCGCGGGCGTGTAACTCGACTTTGCGATGTTCAGCTTGTAAGTGCCAAGCGTCCGGTTCGCGGCGAAAGCGGGAAGGACGGCGGCCGCGGAGAGCGCGCCTACCAGCATGCAGGTTCCCGCGAGCGTTGTTCTCATGAGTCGTCTCCGTTTTTTGGTTCGCTCTTTTCGGCCCCGGTTGCGAGATTCTTTCGATAGACGAGGAAGCCGGAGTTTTCGGCGATCTTATCGTAGAGTGCGCGGGCAGTCGAGTTGGACTCGTGGGTGAGCCAGTAGACGCGTGCGCAGCGTGCAGCTTCGGCGCGGCGATAGACCTCTTCGATGAGTGCGCGGCCGACGCCCTGGCCGCGGGCGATCTCGACGGTGAAGAGATCTTGCAGATAGCAGTTCGAAGTGGGCGCGATGGTGGTGCGGTGGAAGATGAAGTGGACGAGGCCGAGGATTTGGCCGTCGCGTTCGGCGATCAGCGCGTGCATTGGCTCGTAGGCGTCGAAAAAGCGCGCCCAGGTGAGGCGGGTGGTTTCGTCGGGCAGGGCGGTTGGGCCGGAGCGGCCGTAGAAGGCGTTATAGCCGTCCCAGAGGGGCTTCCACTGCGGGAAGTCAGCGGGTTGGACGGGGCGGATTGTGATGGGTGAGGTCATCTTTTTAGATTTCAGCTTTCAGCATTCAGCTTCCAGCTACTAGCTACTAGCTGCTAGCTTCCCACCCCAGCCGCAAAAACAAAGACGCGGCGAGGGTGGGGCACCCGCATGTTTGGGTGATCAAATCCCATGCCCCGGAGTGCGAGGGACAAGGGGCTGGGCTTAAGAACAACCGCAGATCCTTCACTCACCACCCCCAGACTGAAGTACGTCTGGGGCCCCGTTCGCTCAGGATGACAGCGCATTTGTGATTCGAACTTTGCAATGCCCCGCTAGCTGATTTCGATGACGTCGGAGGCGGCGGCAGCGGCGGCTTCGGCCTGCAGCATCAGTTTTTCGGCGATGTCGTAGAAGGCTGTGGCCTGCGGACTCTTGGGTCCGGCGAGTGTGACGGGAAGGCCGCGGTCGCCGCCCTCGCGTATGGAGGGGATGAGCTCGACGGAGCCGAGGAAAGGCAGGTTGTACTGCTTTGCAGTGTGCTCGGCGCCGCCTCTTGAAAAGATGTCGATCTCCTGGTGGCAATGCGGGCAGGTGAAGTGGCTCATGTTTTCAACGATACCGAGGACGGGTACGTTGACCTGGGCAAACATTTCGAGAGCCTTGCGCGCATCCTGAAGGCTGACGTCGGAGGGCGTGGAGACGACGACTGCGCCGGTGAGAGGGACGGTCTGAACCAAAGAGATGACGACGTCGCCAGTGCCGGGAGGCAGATCGATGATGAGGTAGTCGAGCTCGCCCCAGTCCACCTGTTGCAGAAACTGGCGAATGATCTGGTGGAGCATGGGTCCGCGCATGACGAGGGGCTTGTCGCCGGGCGAGATGTAGCCGATGGAGATGGTCTTGATGCCGTGGGTGAGGTTGGGGATGATGATGTTGCCGGGACCCACGGCCGGCTGCTGCGCCGAGCCCATCATGAGCGGAACGTTGGGGCCGTAGATGTCGGCGTCGATGAGGCCGACGCGCTGGCCAAGGCGTGAAAGGGCGATGGCGAGGTTGACGGCGACGGTGGTTTTGCCGACTCCGCCTTTGCCGGAACCGATGGCAACGATCTTGGAGACGCCGGGGATGGCAATTGGGGAAGGCATGTTGGGCGCGTGGGCCATGATGTGTGTTGCTCCTGTTCAGTTGTCAGAGATCAGAGATCAGTTGTCAGTGCGCGCTAGAGCTGCTGTTGCGCGCGGGATTCGAGTTTGGCTTGCTTGCGCCGTGCGCCTTCGGCCTCGCGATGCTGACGGCGACGGAGCGCGTCTTCGAAGCGACGAATCTCATCGGGTGTTTCAGGGCGGAGTTCGGGGACACGCTGGCGATTACCTTCACCGTCGATGGCGACAAAGACCAGGTAGGCGCTGGCTACGTGGGCGACTTCCTCGGTGCGCGTGTTTTCAGCCCAGACCTTGACGCCGACCTCCATCGAAGTGGAGAAAGCGCGGTTGACGCTGGACTTGAGGGTAAGTAGGTCACCGAGTCGGACAGGGCGGATGAAGTCGATGTGGTCCATGGCGGCGGTGACGACGTGGGTGCGGGAATGGCGATAGGCAGCCATGGCGCCGGTGAGATCGATAAAGTGCATCAGACGTCCGCCGAGAAGATTGCCCAGCGTGTTGGTGTCGTTGGGCAGGATGATCTCGGTCATCTCGGACTGGGTGCTGGCGACGGTGCGAAATTCAGGATGGGCGGCGGTTGAAGCCATTGTGCAAAGTGCCTTTCGAAACGGGTGGGTCGGGAAACAAGTGCAGCGTCAAGTGGGAAATCTCCGCAGACGCTACAATGGAAAAAGGCGAATCAGGTCCTGGTTCCAGTTTCGTGAATCCGAGCGAAATGTGCAAATGAGGCCTGGGCGGAATTGGGACGCCAACTATCACGTTTTGTAGAGGTTTTGCTTGGTAGACAAGGTTGCCGGTTTGCGGGAGATCCTCGCTCTTGACCCCAAAAACAGCTTTGCGCGGTACGGGGTGGCCATGGAGCTGGCCGGACGCGGCGAGACCGAGGCAGCGCTCGCCGAGTTTGACACACTGCTGAAGAATGATCCGGATTACACGGCCGGGTACTTTATGGCAGCGCAGACGCTGGCCAAAGCAAACCGGAATGCCGAGGCGATCGAGCGGTTGAAGGCCGGAATCAGCTGCGCGGCGCGCACCGACAACCGGCACGCCCTGAGCGAGATGCAGGGTATGCTTGACGAATTGGATCGTTGACGAGCTGGACCGATAAGGATTTCCTCATTTTGGTTGTTGTTTTCCCCGAATAATGACGAGATTTGTGCGTGGCCGGCCAGGGGGCTTTGCGCAATGTTCAATCTTTGCGATGGAAGGTAATCTTTTTGAAACCAAACCGCATCTATACCCACACCATGGCGAAGTATTCGATAGTCGTTCCCTTCAACAACGAAGAGGAGACCGTCACCGCACTTTATGCGCGGCTGAAACAGGTGATGGAGCAGGTGGGGGAGCCGTTTGAGCTGGTGCTGGTGGATGACGGCTCGAGCGACCGGACCTACAAACTGCTGGAAGAGATTGCGGCGGTGGACAGCCGGGTGCTGGTGGTGAAGCTGCGGCGGAACTTCGGCCAGACCTCGGCGCTGGCGGCGGGTTTTGACCACGCGCGGGGCGCATATGTGCTGGCGATGGATGGCGACCTGCAGCACGACCCCAACGATATCCCCGCCTTCCTTGAGAAACTCGAAGAAGGCTACGACGTGGTCTCCGGATGGCGCAAGGAGCGGATCGACAACTACGTAATGCGGCGCATTCCGTCGCGGTGCGCGAACTGGATGATGGCGTGGCTTTCCGGCGTGAAGATTCACGACTTCGGCACCACGTTCAAGGCATACCGTCGCGAGGTGATCCAGAGCATTCCACTCTACGGCGAGATGCACCGGTTCATTCCGGCGCTGGCCAGCTGGTACGGCGCTTCGATCTGCGAGATTCCCATCCGCAACGTGAACCGGGAGCGGGGCAGGAGCCATTACGGAATCGGGCGCACCTTCCGCGTCTTCTTTGACCTGCTGACGATCCGGTTTCTGCTGCGTTACATGAGCAGTCCGCTGCACTTTTTTGGCGGGCTGGGCATGCTGGCAATGAGCACGGGCACCGCGATCTCTGCCACGCTGTTGGGCCTGAAGATTGCTCACCCGCAGGAGAACCTGATGGATGTGCACGGGCCGATGTTCGTGATTGGCGCGGTGCTGATTGTCGCCGGCATCCAACTGCTGGCGATCGGACTGCTGGGCGAGCTGCAGGTGAGGCACTATCACAGCGGTCGCCAATCGGCTCCGTACACGGTGGACCGCGTGGTGCGGCTGGCATCGTCGGAGATGGAGCAAAGTTTATTGCCGGAGGATCGAGACTAGGGACTAGGGACTAGGGACTAGGGACTAGGGACTAGGTGAGGCAGTAGATGAGTTAAGGAGTGAATAAGCGCAAGTGAAGAAGTGAAGCAGTGAAGATGTGATTCGAGCCCTGGCGGAGGAAATTCGCTGGGGCTTTCTGTTTGTTGGGAGTGATTCTTGATGGGATGTTTTGGGGGACTTGAACGAGGATGTGAGCGAGTCGCTTGCAGTGCCGGGGGGTGAGGGTGCATTCTGGCCGTGCTATGAAAGCAATCCAAATCAGAGAGACAGGCGGGCCGGAAGTTCTGAAGCTCGCTGAGTTGCCCATTCCGCAGCCAGGACCGGGGCAAGTGTTGATCCGCGTGGAGGCCACGGGGGTCAACTTCATTGAGATCTATTTCCGCAAAGGCACGTACAAGGCGGCGCTGCCGCTGGTGCCGGGGAGCGAGGCTGCCGGAACAGTGGAAGAGCTGGGGCCGGGCGTGACGGGCTTTGCGGCGGGCGATGCAGTGGCTTCGGTGAGCGTGCTGGGCAGCTATGCGGAGTACGCGCTGGTGCCGGCGGCGGGACTTGTGAAAGTGCCTGAGGGCGTGACCATGGAGCAGGCCGCGGCGGCCATGCTTCAAGGCATGACGGCGCACTACCTGGCGACCTCGACCTTCCCGTTGAAGAAGGGCGATACGGCGCTGGTGCACGCGGGCGCGGGTGGCGTGGGGCTGCTGTTGACGCAGATGGCAGTGAAGATCGGGGCGCGGGTGATTACGACTTGCTCAACCAAAGAGAAGGCGGAGCTTTCGCGCGAGGCAGGCGCGAGCGATGTGATTCTCTACGCCGAGCATGAATTTGAGCCGGAAGTGAAGAAGCTGACCGGCGGCAAGGGCGTTGACGTGGTGTACGACTCGGTGGGCAAGACGACTTTTGAAGGCAGCCTGAACTGCCTGCGGCCGCGAGGAATGCTGGCGCTGTTTGGCGGATCAAGCGGACCGGTGCCGCCGTTTGACCTGATCCAGTTGAGCGGAAAGGGATCGCTGTTTGTGACGCGGCCGACGCTGTGGCACTACGTGGCTACGAGGGCTGAGCTCGAGTGGCGCGCGGGCGAAGTGCTGGGATGGGTGGCGAAAGGCGAGCTGAAGCTGAGGACGGAGTATGTGTACCCGCTGGACGAAGCGGCGCAGGCGCAGACGGACCTTGAGGCGCGCAAGACGACGGGGAAGATTTTGTTGGAACCGTGAAGACAGTTGTCATTGATCAGAAGTGCAGTGAATGAGCGAATGAGTAAATCAGTGAACGAGTGAAGAAGTGAAGATGGAGACGATTCGGATTGGGGCGGAAGATCGGGTGTTTGTGCTGACCGGTGCGGGGATCAGCGCGGAGAGCGGACTGCCGACGTTTCGCGCATCTGACGGCTTGTGGGAAGGTCATCGCATCGAGGATGTGTGCACGCCGGAGGCGCTGGAGCGGAATCCGGGGCTGGTGTGGGAGTTCTACTCGGCACGGCGGGCGGCGCTCAAGACGGCCGAGGCGAATCCAGGGCATATTGCGCTGGCGAAACTCGAAGAGCAGCTGGGCAAGCGGTTCTTTCTCTGCACGCAGAATGTGGACGACCTGCATGAGCGGGCGGGATCGGTGCGGCTGGTCCACATGCACGGAGAGTTGCTGAAGGCACGATGCGAGGCCGAGTGCGGCACGGAGCCGGTCGAGGACCGGATGGTCTACAAGGACCTGAGCGCGGTGGGCCGGTGCACGTGCGGAGCGCGGATGCGCCCGCATATTGTGTTCTTTGGCGAGATACCGCTGGAGATGGGGCGGATTCAGCTTGAGATTGAGAAGGCGACGCTGATGGTGGTGGTGGGGACCTCGGGATCGGTGTATCCGGCGGCGAACTTCGTGCACTGGGCGCGGCAGGCCGGGGCGCGGACGGTGTATGTGGGGCCCGAGCGGCCGCTGAATGCGAGTGCGTTTACGCATGTGGTGGAGGGCAAGGCGGGGGAAGTGCTGCCGGGGCTGTTTGAGTGCAGCGTTCCATAGCGGGTCGGCGAGACAGCGAGAAATGATGTGCGAGATTTTTCGGGATGGGCGCCTCAGATTTCTGGCTGACAGAGAATAGGCGGGGTTGGGGTTCGTGGTATCCCACCCTAAACGCTAAGGGCGCGTTTAGGATGGGGCACCCGCTGCATGGTCTCCCACCCTAAACGCTAACGGCGCGTTTAGGATCGGCCACCCGCCCGGGGTTGTTTGAGGTAGCAAGTTAGCGAGTCAGCGGGTCAGCGAGACTCGACATAGCATCGGTTTCAAGCGATGTCAGCTCGCCCGCTAGATCGCGATCTGGACTTTGAATGCCTGGCTGCGGCTGCTGGCGAGATCGAAGGCGCGAACGGCATCGCAGAGGGGGAAGACCTCGCTGAGAAGCGGGCGCAGCGGGATGCGGCCGGCGGCGACGAGGCGGATACATTCGTCGAAGACATCGCCGTAGCGCATGGAGCCGATGAAGTTGATCTCGCGGTTCATGACGAGGTTTGCAGGGAGCGGGATGTCGGCAGTGCCGAGGGTGCCGATTTGAACGATGGTGCCGCCGGGGCGGACGAGATCGAATGCGCCGCGCAGAGCGGGTGGCGCGCCGCTGGCCTCGAAGACGATGTCGAAACCATCGGGAGCGAGCGAGGCCGCGGCTGAGGCGAAGTTGGGCGCGGCGGGATCGAGTGCGGCGTCGAGGCCGAGCTCGAGCGCCTTGGCCCGGCGCTCCGCGACGAGGTCGCTGACTGCGACGGGCAGAGCTCCAAAGGCGCGCGCGGTAAGGCCGGCGAGCAGGCCGATGGTTCCTGCGCCAGTGATGAGGACGCGTTTGCCATCGATGGGGGCGGCGCGCTTGACCGCGTGCAGCGCCACGGCGAGAGGCTCGATCATTGCGCCGAGCGCGTCGTCCATATCCTCTGGAAGCAGGTGGCATTGATCGGCGCGAACAGTGACCAGCGCGGCAAGTCCACCATTGGTGGGGGGCGTGTTGCTGGCGCTGCCGAGAAAGATGGTGTTGCGGCAGAGGTTGATGCGGCCGGCCTTGCAGTAGCTGCAGATGCCGCATGCGCGCGCAGGGTTGATGGCGACGCGCTGGCCGGGCTTGACGGTGGTGACGTCGGGGGCGACCGCGTAAACTTCGCCGGCGACCTCATGGCCGAGGATGAAGGGCCGATCGGGAACGAAGGCGGCGCAGTAGCCGTGGTGGAAGTAGTGGAGGTCGGAGCCGCAGATGCCGACTTTGCGGCTGCGGACGAGCACCATGCCCGGCGCGAGCGTGGGCTGAGCGAAATCTTCGATGCGCAGATCGTGCGCTCCGTGAAGCACGGCAGCCTGCATGGTGGTGGACATGGTGGACCTCCGTGAAGAGTGAATACGTGACGCGAGGGTGCTGAACGCGAACTTTGTTGAAGAGCAACCGCGGATCCCCTTCGACTACGCTCAGGGCAGGCTTTCGACTGCGTCCCGGCGGGCCGGGACTCCGCTCAGGATGACAGCTTCAATCCTATGTGAAACTCAGGGACAGGATGCTACAGCGAGAGGACTTCATCCCAGAGGGCCTTGTCGATGGGGATGCCGAGGCGCATGTTCTCTTCGCGGATGGCGATGGTTTTTTCGCCGGGGTAGCGCATCTTTGTGCCCGGCTTGATGGGTTTGGTCGAGTGGATGGAGGCGACGATGTCGTCGGCGAGCTTGTCGACGCGGGGGTCGGGGCCGAACGCCTGGGGATGAATGGCAAAGAAGACTTGGGAGATGCCGCTCTCATGCATGAAGTCGGTTGAGAGCTGATGGGTGGCGAGGCCGAGCGAGGTCATGCTGGCCACCATGTCCATGAGCATGGCCAGGCCGGAGCCCTTCCAATAACCGATTGAGAGGGGCCGCAGAGAGGCTTCGATGGCGGCGGGGTCGCGGGTGAGATTGCCTTCAGTGTCGAAGCCGCCATCGACGGGCAACTGCTCGCCGCGCAGCTTGTAGGCCTCGATGGTGCCGTAGGAGAACTGTGACATGGCCATGTCGAGCACGACAGGCCCAGCGGCGCGGGGAACGGCGATGACCAGCGGATTGTTGCCGATGACGGGGTCGGATGCGCCCCAGAAGGGCATGTTGGGCAGCGTGTTTGACCAGCAGATGCCGATGCGGCCTGCGTCGGCGGCCTGGCGGCCATAGGTTCCGGCGCGCATCCAGTGGTTGGTGTTGCCGAGCGCGATAAAGCCAATGCCGAACTGGGTGCTCAGGTCGATGGCGCGCTGCATGGCTGCCCATGCAGCAAGGTTGCCAGGGCCGCGCTGACCATCCCATCGCTCGATTGCGTTGAAGGCGGCCACAACCTTGGGCTCAGCCGCGGGGCGGACTTCGCCGTTGCGAATCATTTGGACGAGGCGTGGGAAGCGAGCTACGCCGTGGGTGTAAACGCCGTCGGCGGTGGTGTCGGCGAAGAGAAATGCGCAGCGGGCGGCGCGATCGGGCGAGAAGCCAAGCCGGATGAGCGATGCGGTGAGGGTTTTCTCGACGATGTCGAATGGAATGCGGTGCAGGTCGGCCATGTTCGCTCTTTGAACTTTCTTCCCAATTGTAAGGCGGGGGAAGATGGGTTGGAGAGGGTGTGCGCGAAATGCGCCATTGGTCTGCGACCCTCCGTCCCATTGCTTTCCGCCGTCTTCGAGCACATTCGGCTCTATTGCATCGGAGGCGCTTTGGGAGGCCCGTTGTAGAGCCAGTCCTCCAGGCCAATGAAGAGCTGATTCGCCAGTGCCTGCGCGGTGGGGTAAGCTCCGGGGACGTAGGCGTTTGCGCCCGACGCGCCCAGTGAGCCATCAAGCACGCTCGGCACTCCTTTTTGCTGGTTCGCGAATGCCTGGTCTATTTCTGGCAACGTCATGATCGTGTCGGTGTCATGAGGAATCGCCTGGAGCACGCCGTCGTCCTCCCACATCCTGAAGTTGCTGGGATTAATGTCGCCCATGACGTAACCTGCGGAGGCGAGCTTATCGAGCAGCAGGGACTTTAAGCTATTCACTATTTGATTCTGCATCGCTGCAGGCTCTTCCTGGAAGCTGGCGGCGCTCAGCTCCTTAGAGCCCGGATATTTTTTCGCGGCGTTTTCTTGCTCGATCGATTCCGGCGCGTCTGTGACGTCCTGAAACGTTTTGGGAGTTACTTCAGGGTGATTAATTCCAGCTTTTTGCAGGGCCTCTGAGCCATTCAACTGGCCCTGGAGTTGTTTGTTGAAGTACCCCAATCCATTTCTCTTGGCCACTTTCGTCACCATGGCGCCGCCATCATCGAAGACGGCGGCAAAAGTGCCCTGGCCGATAAAGTTGCCTAGCTTCACTGGTCCGTCTGCCAGTTCAACGAACTTGTTCGCCAGCTCGGGCGCAGGGGAGTCATTGTTCGCGTCGTTGGAGAGGGCGCTATCGAGATCGTTGCCCTCGATGGGGTCCTGTGCCGACACGCCTCCCTTGATGGTGGGCTGAGAAGAGCGCGGCGCGGGGTTGGTTGCCACCGTCTTGTCAACGGTGGGCGGCGCCCCTTTCGGCTCGATTGGGGCGGGGTTGGTAACGGGCGTCTTGTCGGGGGTGGGTGGTTCCCCGTTCGGTTCGCCTGGCGCCGGTTGGGCAGGCTCGGCGCCATTTCCGCCGGGCGCCCCGGGTTCACCTGGCGTGCCGGTCACAGGTGTCCCCTCGCCCGGAGGTAGCGGGCCGCCGGCGGGTTTGGGGCCAGTGGTCCCCACGCCGCCTTTCAGCACGGGCGCGACCTTGCTCGCTGCCGCACCAAGGCCCTTGCCGGCGAGCCCCGAGAGTGTGTAGCCGCAGAGTCGCTGCCCGTCGATGACTCCCTGTTGGTATGGCGTCAGGTTGTTCGGCACCAGAGATTTGCCGTTATTGCCAATGACAGGGACCGACAATTCCTGCTGCAAAACCGTCGGGTTGCCGGTTTTCGGATTAATTCCCCACGACGTTGCGGCGTCGACAAACTTGCCCTGCATAAAGTAGCCCATGCCGCTGAGAAGGTTGGGAAGGCTCTTGATGCAGTTGCTCATTCCA
>Ga0302324_100010398_pt1 | contig 19278 bp, 19 predicted proteins | sample Palsa_T0_1_FD_201949 | JGI IMG/M metagenome (GOLD analysis project Ga0302324, IMG submission 201949) | Peat permafrost microbial communities from Stordalen Mire near Abisko, Sweden - Palsa_T0_1 | ecosystem: Environmental > Terrestrial > Soil > Palsa > Peat permafrost | place: Sweden: Abisko...
TTGACGCGGCAGGGCAGGCGCATATGGTCGACGTCGCCGGCAAGCCCGTCACGCATCGCGTGGCACGCGCCGGCGGGCGCATCGCCATGCTCCCCGCCACCCTGGCGCTAATCCGCGACGGATCGGCGCGCAAGGGCGACGTGCTGGGCACGGCGCGCATCGCCGCGATCCAGGCGGCGAAACGCACGGCCGAACTCATCCCCCTGGCGCATCCGCTGCCGCTGACGCGGGTTGCAGTCGAATTCGTGGTCGACGAAAAGGACAGTGCCGTCGCCATCGAAGTGATCGCCGAGACGCGCGATCGCACCGGCGTCGAAATGGAGGCGCTGACCGCGGCCGCGATAGGACTGCTCACCATCTACGATATGTGCAAGGCCGTCGACCGCGGCATGCGCATCGACAACCTGCGATTGCTGGAAAAATCGGGGGGCCGGTCAGGACCCTACCGGGCGAAATAACTGGTCTGTTGGCCCGATGGCTAGGCCACTTGACCACGTAGCGCACGATGGTAACATGGCGCACCGAGGAACTGCCGCAGCGAGCCTGATAAAGCGGCGGCCACGGACCAAGCGCCATTTAAGTCCCGGCGACGGAGGAATCCACCTTGCCCCTGCAAGCGGTCGAGCCACGGCGGCTTTACCGACAGATTGCCGATCAGATCGCGCAACTCATTGCCAACGGCGAATATCGGCCGGGGGCACGATTGCCGGCAGAGCGCGAGCTCGCAACGTCGTTGGGCGTGAGCCGGGCGTCGGTGCGCGAGGCGATCATCTCGCTCGAGATGGGTGGACTGGTCGAGGTGCGCGTGGGCAGCGGCATCTTTGTTACCGCGCCGCTTGCCCCGCCGGCCGCAGCGCGCGACGCAGGTCCCGGACCGTTCGATTTGCTGCAGGCGCGAAAGCTTATCGAAGGTGAAATCGCTGCAGTGGCCGCGGCGCGAGCCGCGCCGGCCGACCTCGAATACCTGCGTCAGTGCGTTGCCCGAATGGCGGCGCACGTGGAGGACTTTGCGGTACGCGAGGTGAGCGACCGCGAGTTCCACCTGGGCATCGCCAAGGCGACCGGCAACGGCTCGCTGGAGCTTGCCGTCGCCGGCCTGTGGGAACAGCGCGCCGAATTGTGGGGGCGCCTGCAGCAGCACTTTCACACGCCCGAATTGGCGCGCAAGACGATCCGCGATCACCTCGCGATCTTGAGCGCGATCGCCGCCCGCGACGCCGCCGCGGCGCGCGCGGCCATGCACCGCCATATCGGCCGGGTCGTGCGCGAATTTCAGCGCGGCCTGGAAGACCACGAACAGCAGGCGCGGCGCGGCGTGCGCGCACCAGCCGCGCGCAGGGCGCGTGGCTGAACCGGTTCGCCATCAACGACCCTAAGGAGGAAGCACATGACAGGAAGCGAAAGACTCGATCGGTTCTGCCGCGCGCAGCGTCGCGCCCGCGGACGCATGACGGCGGTGGCATTGGGCGCCTTGGCGCTCGCACTCGGTTGCGGGCCGGGCAACGCACAGGTTCCGGCGCTGCCGACGAGCCCGGTGACGATTAACATCGTCGATGTTGCCGGCGACCTCGCACTTACGCAGGACGCCATCGAGGCCTACCAGAAGAAGCACCCGCAGCTCGTCGCCAAGATCAACTTCACCAAGGCGCCCGCACCGGAACTGCCCGGAAAGCTCAAGGCCATGCAGGGCGCAGGCCGCAGCGACATCGACATGGTGCTAACCGGCACCGACTTTCTCGCCGCGGGCATCGAACAGGGCGTGCTGTTGAAGCTGCTTCCGACCTACGCGGCGAAATTTCCGAATCTCACACGCAACTACCTGCCGGCGGCGGCAAAGATGCAGGAGCTCGCGCAGGATTACGGCATCACGGTGGTGTTCATGCCGGCGGGCCCGCTGCTCGAGTACAACCCCGACCAGGTCAAGCAGGTGCCGACCACGCCGGCCGAGCTCCTCGCCTGGTGCAAGGCCAACCCGAACCGGTTGATCTATGCCCGGCCGGCCAATTCCGGGCCTGGCCGCACCTTCATTATGGGCCTGCCCTACATCCTCGGCGACAAGGACCCGAAGGATCCGGTCAACGGCTGGGATAAGACCTGGGCCTACCTCAAGGAACTCAATACCTGCATTGAATACTACCCGACCGGTACCGGTGCGGTCATGAAGGAGCTCGGCGAGGGCTCGCGTGACATGACCCCGACCATGACCGGCTGGGACATCAATCCGCGCGTGCTCGGCATCGTGCCCAAGAGCTACAAGGTCGTGGCGTTCAAGGGCATGACCTGGATCAACGACGCGCACTACATGGTGATCCCGAAGGGCGTTGCCCCGGAAAAAATCGCCGTGGTCCTCGATCTGATGGCTTTCCTGCTCACGCCGGAGGCGCAGGCGTACACCTACGACAAGGGCTATTTCTATCCGGGACCTGCGGTCAAGGACGTCACGCTGTCGATGGCGCCGAAGGAGAGTCAGGACGCGATCAAGGAGTACGGGCGACCCGAATACGACGGCTGGATCGCCCAGTTTCCGCATACCCAGTCGCTGGTGCCCAAGGCGCAAGTCGATGCGTTCCGTATCTGGGACCAGCAGGTTGGCGCGCAAAAGACGAAGTGACACCCCCGGCCGAGCGCGGGAGCGCACCCTCCCGCGCCGGTCGTGACGACCGTGGCGGCGTGGACAGCTGATGAAACACGATTTCGACGAACTCAAGCTCGATCGCGTCACCCGCCGCTTTGCCGCTAGCGGCGGCAAGGCATTCAACGCGCTCGATGCCTTAACGCTGACCGTACGGCGGGGAGAGTTTATATGCCTGCTCGGACCCTCGGGCTGCGGCAAGTCGACCGCGCTCAATTGCATCGCCGGGCTCATGGGCCTGTCGGGCGGAAGCATCTGGCTCGACGCGCAGCGCATCGACACGCTGCCGCCGGAGAAGCGCGGCTTCGGCATGGTGTTCCAGAATTACGCCCTGTTTCCGCACATGAGCGTGGCCAAGAACATCGCCTTCGGCTTGAAGATGCGTGGCATCTCGGCGGCCGACAGGGCCCCGCGCGTGGCGCATGCGCTCAAGCTTGTCCAGCTCACCGGTCAGGAGCATAAGCTGCCCGGACAGCTCTCCGGCGGCCAGCAGCAGCGCGTCGCCATCGCCCGCGCGATCGTCATCGAGCCGCCGCTGATCCTCATGGACGAACCGTTGTCCAATCTCGACGCCAAGCTGCGTGTTGAGACGCGGGCGGAGATTCGGCGCATCCACCGCGAACTCGATCGGGCCACCGTCTATGTCACTCACGACCAGGATGAGGCGCTGTCGCTGGCCGATCGCATCGTGGTGATGAAGGACGGCGTGGTGCAGCAGATCGGGACCCCGACCGAGGTCTACGCGCAACCGGCCAATCTGCACGTTGCCCGTTTCATGGGCTATCGTAACGTGCTCGAGCTCGACGTCGTGCGCGAGGACGGCGACCGGGTGGAGGTCAGGGGACAGGATGTCGCGCTCACCGGCGTGCGCCGGCAGCCGCTCGCCGGCGCGCGTGCCATGGTGGCGATCCGGCCCGAGGAGATCACCGTTGGCGAGGGACCTGGCGGCCTCAACACCCTCGCTGGCCGCGTGAGCAATGTCGAGTATTGTGGCCGCGACGCGCTGCTCGAAGTGATCACGCCGTCGGGGACCTTGCTCCAGGTGCGGGGGCCCGTCGGCATCGCGCGCGACGACACGGTGCGTGTATACGTTCCGGTCGAACGCGCGCTCGTCTACCCGGCGGCCTGATCGCGAGCGTGCCGCGATGACGACCGCGAGCGCTCCGGCGCGAGGCGCCCCTTTCGACCGCACACTGCTGCTCGTGGTGCCGGCGGCGGCATTCATGCTGCTGCTTTTTGTCTACCCGTTCCTCTACGGGCTGGTGCTTTCGTTCAACCCCAAGGAGGGCGGTTGGCTCGCCAACTACCGCTTCTTCTTCACCACCGACAACGAATGGCCGACGATCTGGACCACCCTGCGGCTGGCATTGCCGGCGACGTTGATCAACGTTGGGTTGGCGCTGCCCATCGCCTACCGCATGCGGGTGAAGACACGCTACCAGCGCTGGGTGACGACCCTTCTCGTCGTGCCGATCACCTTGGGCACGGTGCTAATCGCCGAAGGCATGCTGACCTACTTCGGGCCGAAGGGCTGGTTGTCGCATTTTCTCCAGCTCCTGCACCTCTACAGCGGCCCCATCCGCCTGACGCACAACTACTGGGGCGTGCTGATTTCCCTGATCGTGTCGGGATTTCCGTTCGCCTTCCTGCTCATCCTGTCCTACGTAACCGGCATCGACCCGGTACTCGCCCGCGCCGCTGCAACGCTCGGCGCCGGACCCGCGGCCCAGTTCCGTTCCATCTACCTGCCGCTGCTCGCGCCCGGACTGGCCATGTGCTTCTGTCTCGCTTTTGTGCAGGCATTCTCTGTGTTCCCGTCCGCGGTGCTCCTGGGCTCTCCTGCCGGACCCACGCGCGTAATCTCCATCGCCGCCTACGAGGCGGCGTTCGAGCAGTATGACTACGCGTTGGCGTCGGCGATCGCCATGGTTATGGGTCTGGTGCAGCTGTCAATCGTCGCCGCGGTGCTGGGCTTGCGCAACGTCTTCTACCGCGGGCCGGTGAGTGGGGGCAAAGGTTGAGCGCGCGCACACAGGCGATGCTCGACCGCGCATGGCGTGGCCTGCTGCTCGGCCTGATGACCCTGTTCGTCGTCAACATCTTCCTGATGATCGCCGCGGTGGCGACGAGTTCGTTCGCACAACGCTGGCTGGGCACGTGGCTGCCGGAAGGATGGACGGTGAGCTGGTACACGGCGGCCTGGAAGGAATTCCAGCTCGATTCGGTGCTCTGGGTCACCGCGCAGGTCGTCTTCGCCGTTGTGCTGCTCGCGCTGCTCATCGGCGTGCCGGCAGCCTACACCTTGGCGCGGCGCGACTTTGCCGGCAAGCGCCTGCTCATGCTGCTCTTCCTCCTGCCGCTCATGGTGCCGCCGATCACTTACGGCATCCCGCTCGCCACCGTGCTCTACAAGCTTCAGCTCGCCGGCACGATCTACGGCGTAATTCTCGCCAACCTCATTCCCGCCGCGCCCTTCGTCATCCTGGTGATGACGCCGTTCATCGAGCAAATCGACCCTAATCTCGAAGCGGCGGCGCGCGTCTTCGGCGCCGACACCGGACGCATGTTCCGCCACGTCCTGGTGCCGTTGCTCGGCCCCGGCATTCTGGCGGCATCGCTCTTGGTGCTCGTGCGCACGATCGCACTGTTCGAACTGACCTTCCTGACCGCAGGTCCGGATTCGCAGACCCTGGTTGTCGCGCTCTATTACGCCGTCTTCGCCGCCGGCGTGCGTGCGCCGCAGTCGGTCGACGCGATGGCGATGGTTTATATGATGGTAACGCTGGTGTGGCTGCTCATCGCGCTGCGCTTCGTCAATCCGACCCAGCTCGTGTCGCGCGTCAAAGAGCATCCGCAACCGGCGCTATGAGCAGGCTATCGCTGGCCGCGCTTGCGGCACTGCCGCCGACCGTGGCGAAGCCTGCATGGGACCCGCGCCAGGTCGGCATCGGTATCGTCCACCTGGGCATCGGCGCATTCCATCGGGCACAAACGGCCGTCTACAGCGACGACGCGCTGGCCGTCGAAGGCGGCGCCTGGGGCATCTGCGGCGTGAGCCTGCGCGCGGCCGAGGTGCGCGACCGACTTGCGCCGCAGGATGGCCTGTACACGGCGGTCGAAAAGAGCCCTTCGGGGGTGCGCCGCCGCATTATCGGCAGTGTGCGCGAGGTGCTCTTCCTGGGAGAAGAGCGCGACGCAGTGCAGGCGCGACTCGTCGCGCCTTCGACCCGGATCGTTAGCCTCACCATCACCGAAAAGGGCTACTGCCACGATCCGGCGACTGGCAAGCTCAACTTCAACCATCCTGACATCGTGCACGACCTGGCCGAACCGGCGCGTGCGCAAAGCGCGATCGGACTGCTCGTCGCCGGGCTCGAGGCAAGAAGGCGCGAAGGCACGCCCGCGTTCACAGTGCTCTGCTGCGACAACCTGCCGCACAACGGTGTCCTGGTGCGCGGCCTGGTGCTCGCGCTTGCGGCCGCGCGCGACGCCACGCTTGCGCGCTGGATCGAAGACCACGCGCGCTTTCCGTCGACTATGGTCGACCGCATCGTGCCGGCGACGACCGGTCCCGACATCGTCGACAACGATGCCGCGCTCGGGCTCCACGACGCAGCGCCGGTCATGCATGAGCCGTTCCGGCAATGGGCCATCGAGGAGGCCTTTGTCAGCGGCCGCCCGGCGTGGGATCGGGTCGGTGCGCAGATAGTCGCCGATGTCGCGCCGTTCGAGGCGATGAAGCTGCGGCTGCTCAACGGCAGCCATTCGGCTCTGGCCTACCTCGGCTACCTTGCCGGTTTCGAGTTCATCTACCAGGTCGCGGCGCAGCCGGACTTTGCCTTGCTCACACGGCGTCTGATGGGCGAGGAAGTTGCGCCCACGCTCAAGCCGCCCTCCGGCGTCGACCTCGTTGCCTACCAAAATGTGCTGCTGGAGCGATTCAGCAATCCGGCACTTGCTCATCGTACGCAGCAGATCGCGATGGACGGCTCGCAGAAACTGCCGCAGCGGCTGCTTGGCACGGTGCGTGACAATCTGGTCGCCGGTCGCAGCATCAATCTGCTCGCGCTCGCAGTCGCCGGTTGGATACGTTACGCCAGCGGAGTCGACGAGTCCGGACAAGAGATCACCGTCTGCGACCCGATGGCGGTAGCGTTCGCGCGCGTTGCCGCGGCGCAGCGCGGTAATCCGCCCGCGCTGGCGCGCGAATTCCTCGGCCTGCGCGCAGTCTTCGGCGCCGATCTGCCCGCTGATCCACGCTTCGCCAGCCAGGTCGCCGGCTGGCTGTCGGCGCTGTTCGCCGACGGCGCGGCGCGCACTGTCGCGCGAGCGGTGCACTGAAACCCCCTTCGCCCCAGGATGCGACCATGATTCCGTTGCAACTGAATGCCGATCGCCTGTTCTCTCCTGTACCGGCGGAGCGCGCGCTTGCCCGCGCCCTCTATGCCACGGTGAACGATCTGCCCATCGTGAGTCCGCATGGGCACACCGATCCGCAGTGGTTTGCCGACAACGAACCGTTCATGAACGCCGCTGCGCTGTTCATCACCCGCGATCACTACGTCTTCCGCATGCTCTACAGTCAAGGCGTTCGCCTCGAGGAGCTCGGCATCGCGCGCCGCGACGGCGCGCCGGTCGAACGCGATGCGCGCAAGATCTGGCACACCTTTGCCGCGCGCTATCACCTGTTCCGTGGTACGCCCACCCGCATCTGGCTCGATCATGCGTTCCATGAGGTATTCGGCATTCGCGAGCGGCTCACCGCCGAGTCCGCTGACCGGATCTTCGAGCAAATCAACGCCGCGCTCGCCGAACCGGCGTTCCGCCCGCGAGCACTCTTCGAGCGCTTCAATATCGAGGTCATCGCCACCACCGAGTCGCCGCTCGATCCGCTGGCGCAGCACGCCAAGATCCGCGCTTCGGGCTGGAAGGGCCGTGTGCTGACCACCTATCGCCCCGACCCGGTCGTCGACCCGGAGTTCGACGGCTTCGCCGCGAATGTGGCGACCCTGGGTGAGTTGACCGGCGAGGACACCACCAGCTGGCGCGGCTATCTCGCCGCGCACCGCAGGCGGCGCGCATTCTTCAAGACCATGGGCGCGACGGCGAGCGATCACGGGCACCCGAGCGCGCTCACCTGCGATCTGAGCGAAGCGCAGTGCGCGGCGCTCTACACCAAGGCCCTCAAGGGCATTGCCACCCCGGTCGAAGCCGAAACCTTCCGCGGCCAGATGCTCACCGAGATGGCGCAGATGAGCCTCGACGACGGCCTGGTGCTGCAAATCCATCCGGGTTCGTTTCGCAACCACAATCCGCAATTGCTCGAGCACTTCGGCCGCGATCACGGCGCCGACATCCCGACCCGGACTGATTACGTGCGCGCACTCAAGCCATTGCTCGATCGCTTCGGCAACGAGCGCGACCTTACCGTGATCCTGTTCACGCTCGACGAATCCGTCTATGCACGCGAACTCGCACCGCTGGCCGGGCACTACCCGATCCTCAAGCTCGGGCCGCCCTGGTGGTTCCACGACAGCCCCGAAGGCATGCTGCGCTTTCGCGCCCAGGCCACCGAAACCGCCGGGTTCTACAACAGCGTCGGCTTCAATGACGACACACGCGCATTCCTGTCGATCCCGGCCCGGCACGACGTGGCGCGCCGCATCGACTGCCGCTTTCTGGCCCAGCTCGTCACCGAGCACCGCATCGAAGAAGACGAGGCGTTCGAGCTGGCGCCGCAACTTGCCTATACGCTGGCGAAACAGGCCTACAAGCTGTGAGCGGTCATCGCGCCAGCGCGCTATGATTCGAGGGCACGGATGAGGCGGCGGAGCCGGCATCATCCCATCACTTCTAGGGGGACATAGCAATGAATAAAGACTTGGCGGTACTGGTCGGTCGCATCCTGTTGGCCGTGATGTTCGTTCTCTCGGGCTACGGCAAGCTCACCGGCTTCGACGGGGCGGTGGGCTATATCAGCAGCAAGGGACTGCCGATGCCGCAGGTTCTGGCCGCCATCGCCATCCTCATCGAGGTTGGCGGCGGCCTGGCGATCATCATCGGCTGGAAGACCCGCTGGGCGGCACTGGCGTTCATCGTTTTTTTGATCGTGATCACGCCGATTTTCCACAATTACTGGGCCGTTGCCGCCGACCAGATGATGGGCCAGCAGATCAACTTCATGAAGAACGTGGCCGTCCTCGGGGGCATGCTGCTGTTGCTCGGTTTCGGTGCGGGACGCTACAGCGTGGACAAGGCCTGAGCGGTTCCTGGACAGGCAGTCCATGCCCGTCTGCTCGCGGATCGTGCCCGGCGCTTTCGTGATCGCTTCGCCGCGGGTCGACTGAAACTCGGTGCGCGGTTGCAGCGCGCCTATTCGCGCGCCGCGGTATCGAGCCAGATCGTCACCGGCCCATCGTTGACGAGGCTCAGCTGCATGTCGGCGCCGAAAATACCCGTTGCTACGGGCTTGCAGAGCTCCCGCTCCAAGGCCCGGACGAAAGCGTCGAAGCGCGGCGCGGCGAGCTCGGGCGGCGCGGCCGCGCTGTACGAAGGGCGCGCCCCTTTGCGTGTCGACGCGTAGAGCGTGAACTGGCTCACGGCGAGCATCGCTCCGCCGACCTCGAGGAGCGATCGATTCATCACCCCGGCGTCATCGTTGAAGATACGCAAGCGAACGATCTTGTGCGCGAGCCAGTTGCAGTCGCTGTCGCCATCGGCTGGGCCGACGCCACACAGAACCAGCAGTCCCGGTCCGATCGATGCCACGGCCTGGGCGCCGACATCGACGCTGGCCCTCGCCACGCGCTGGACTACCGCCCGCATGAATGACGAGCGGCCTAGTGCGGCACGGCCTTGCGTTCGACCAAGGCCACCTTGCCGCCGGAGAACGTCAGCGTCGTTTGCGTAGCCGGGTCGCCCGCGGCGGGAAGGTAGGTCCAGCGTAAAAGCGCCTTGGCGCCTGCTTTGCCCTCGACGTCCGGCCGGCCCACCTTCTGAATGACTTCCGCTGCACTCATGCCGATGGCAAGAAAGCGCCGTTGCTTGGCGTCGCCACCCTGGGCCGGTATCGCCTGCAACCGCACCGGCTTCGACGCCGCCGCTTTGCCCGAGGCTTGCGGTTTGCTCGGGATGACGTTCATGTGTGCCGGATCGACGTCGACATTGCCCAGATCCTTGCCGGCCGTGCATTCGGCGTCCTGGTAGACCACGCCGCCCTTGTCGTTGCTGCACTTGTAGACCTGGGCGCCTGCCGGTATGGCAATGGCGATCAGCAGCAGGGAAAGCAGCCAAGACACGCGGCACTCCGGTGACCCGATGCGGTTACCATAGCACTTTTTGCCTCGCCGACAATCCCACTCTGATGGAAGCTCGCAGCCAAATTGCCGCGCGCGTGCACGACATCGCGCCTTTCCATGTCATGGAGGTGCAGACCGCGGCGCGGGCGCTCGAAGCCACCGGGCGAAGCATCATCCATCTGGAGATAGGCGAGCCCGACTTCCCGACGCCCGAACCGGTGCTGGCGGCAGCACAGGCGGCCATTGCCGGCGGCGCCATCTACTACACCTCTGCGCTCGGGTTGCCCGCATTGCGACGTGCGATCGGGGCCTACTACGCCGAGCGATACGGGGTGGCCATCGCTCCGGAGCGCATCGTCGTGACCGCAGGGTCATCCGCCGCGCTGCTGCTCACGCTGGCGTTGCTCGTCAATCGCGACGACCAGATCTTGCTAGCCGATCCGGGGTATCCCTGCAACCGGCATTTCGTGCGTACGCTGGAGGGCGAAGCGGTCGGTATCGCGGTTGGTCCCGAGTCGAGCTACCAGCCAAGCGCAAGCGCGATCGCCGAGCACTGGACACCACGCACGCGCGGGGTGTTGATTGCCTCGCCGTCGAACCCGACCGGAACGACCGTGCCACGACAGGAGATGGAGCGCATCGCGCACACCGTCGCGGCACAGGGCGGGGCGTTGATCGTCGACGAAATCTATCTCGGCCTATCCTACGATGAACAGCCCCAGACCGCGCTCGCGCTGTCCGATGAGCTGTTTGTCATCAGCAGCTTCTCGAAGTATTTCAACATGACTGGTTGGCGCCTGGGCTGGCTGGTCGCACCCGAGCGCCACGTGCGCGACATCGAAAAGCTCGCGCAGAACCTCTACATTTCGCCCTCGACGCCGGCGCAGCACGCGGCGCTCGCCTGCTTCACGCCCGAAACGCTGGCCATCCTCGAGGGGAGGCGGGCCGAATTCAAGGCGCGGCGCGACTTTCTCGTGCCGGCACTGCGCGATCTGGGTTTCGCCATTCCCGTCACCCCGAGCGGCGGCTTCTTCATTTACGCGGATTGCTCCGGTTTCGGTATGGACAGCGAACGCTTCGCTCTCGAGGCTTTGCACGCCACCGGAGTCGCGTTCACGCCGGGAATCGATTTCGGCCGGAATCGACCCGAGGCCCACGTGCGCATCGCCTACACGATCGCAAGGCCGTTGCTCGAGGAAGGCGTGCGCCGGCTGGCGCGATGGCTGCCGACGCTGCACCGCGCATGATTCGCAGTTTCGTGATTCCGTTGTGTGCGGTTTTGCTGGGTAGCTGCTCGAGCGCGGAGTTCTATTTTCAGGGCATTTCGGGGCAGATCGATCTGCTGCGCCGCGCGCAGCCGATTCCCGATGTGCTCGATTCGGCGCAAGACCCGATCGTCAAGCACAAGCTCGAGCGCGTGCTCGCTATCCGTGAGTACGCCAGCCGCGAACTGGCGGAGCCCGACAACGACAGCTACCGACGTTACAGCGACCTTAACCGGCGCTACGTGCTCTGGAACGTATTCGCGACTCCGGCGCTGTCACTCACCCCGCGCCAGTGGTGCTTTCCGATCGCCGGCTGCGTCAACTACCGCGGCTATTTTGCCGAGGCCGACGCGCACGAGGAAGCGTCCCGGCTGTCGGCAACGGGCGATGACGTGCACATTGGCGGCGTGCCGGCGTACTCGACGCTCGGCTATTTCGCCGACCCCATGCCGTCGACCTTTCTTCGCTATCCGGATTACGAGATCGCGCGCCTCATTTTTCATGAGCTTGCGCACCAGATCGCCTATGCCAAAGACGACACCGTCTTTAACGAGTCGTTCGCAGTCACGGTCGAGGAGGAGGGCGTGCGGCGCTGGCTTGCCGTGCAGCACGATCCCGAACTCGACCGTCAGTTCGCGATCAGCGAGCGCTATCGCGAGGGTTTCAGTGCGCTTATCGAACGCACGCGGGCGAAACTCACCGCGCTCTACCTGAGCAATGCCGACGACGCGGAAAAGCTCCGCGCCAAGGCCGCGGTGTTCGATGCGATGCGCGCGGACTACGCGCGGCTCAAGCAGACTTGGGGCGGCTCCCCCGCCTACGACTCCTGGTTCGCGCAAGGTCCGAACAATGCCAGCGTGGCGGCGGTCGGCCTCTATACCCAGAAGGTGCCGCAGTTCCAGGCCCTGCTCGCGGCCTGCGGCGGCGACCTGCCGACTTTCTATGCGCGGGTCAAGGTGCTCGCGGCGATGCCCAAGGCTGAACGAGAGCGGGCCCTGGACAGCGCGCTACCGGCGCCGACCGCCCTTCAGGGGCCTCGCCAAGGGGTTGGCTAGCGCATTGATCCAGCGTGAAATTTGCTGCATAATAGTCAGTTCCCTTGCCTCACCTGCGCAGACGGGGAGGCCGCTGCAACGCTCGGTCCGCCGAAGTTGCGTAAACCACGTCCATAAGGAGCAATCTGCATGCGTCACTACGAAGTGGTCTTTATCGTGCATCCGGACCAGAGCGAGCAGGTGCCTGCGATGGTCGAGCGGTACCGCACGATGGTTGCCGGCCAAGGCGGCCGCATTCACCGCCTCGAGGATTGGGGCCGGCGCCAACTCGCCTACCCGATCGCCAAGGTGCACAAGGCGCACTACGTGCTCATGAACATCGAGTGCGGCAGCGAAACGCTCACCGAGCTCGAGCACGCGTTCAAGTTCAACGACGCCGTGCTGCGCCATCTCATCGTGGCCATGCGTGAGGCCGTCGTCACCCCCTCGCCGATGATGAAGGAAGAGAAGGCGCGGACGCTCCCGCCTCAGGGTGGCAGTGCGCCCGGTGTGGGCGCGCCACCGGCAGCCGCGGTGACAAGCGCGGCGCCGGCAACCGTCGCACCTGCGGCCGATTGAGCGCGGCCCCATCGCGGTGCCGGTCAATGACGTCACTCTCGACGCGCGGCTCGCCGCCCGCGATGACTTGCGCTTCACACCCGCCGGTGTCGCGGCGCTCGACTTTGAGCTCGCGCACGAATCGATGCAGACCGAGGCCAACGGCGAAAGGCGCGTGGCCTGCGAGCTCGCGGCAGTCGCCCTCGGACCCATTGCCAAGGAGCTTGCCTCCATCGCGGTGGGAGAACGGCTTCGCTGCCGCGGCTTCCTTGCCCGTCGCTACCGCACCGGCGTCAGCGTCGCACTCCACGTTAACGCATTTGAACGACTAGAAGGAAATTGACATGCCCCGCCCGATGGGAAGGAACTCCAGGAACGCCAAAGGCAAAGGCAAGGACGGCAAGCGCCGCGAACGCGGAAACAACCTGTTCAAGCGCAAGAAGTTCTGTCGCTTTACCGCCGAAGGCGTCAAGCAAATTGATTTCAAGGATGTCGACGTCCTGAAGGATTTCATTCAGGAGAACGGCAAGATCATGCCGGCCCGAATCACTGGAACCAAGGCGCGCTACCAGCGCCAGCTGTCGACTGCGATCAAGCGCGCCCGCTTTCTGGCGCTGCTGCCTTACACCGATCTGCACTGACCGGGGCGACGCCATGCAAGTCATTCTGCTTGAAAAGGTACTCAACGTGGGCGACCTGGGCGAGGTGGTCAAGGTCAAGCCCGGCTTTGCACGCAATTTCTTGATTCCGCAGGGCAAGGCGAAGCGCGCCACTCCGGAAAACCTGGTGCTGCTCGAGGAAAAGCGCGCCGAGTTGGAGAAGATTGCCGCCGATAAACTGACGCGGGCGCAGGAAGCGGCGACCAACCTCGAGGGGGTTGCCATCCAGATCACGCAAAAGGCTGGCGTCGACGGTCGACTGTTCGGTTCGGTGACCAACGTCGACATCGTTGAGGCGCTCCAGGCCAAGGGACACACCGTCGAGAAGGCAATGATCCGCATGCCGGCGGGGCCGCTCAAGCACATCGGCGAATTCCCGTTGACCATTGCGCTGCTCTCCGACGTCGTGGCCCAAATCACGGTCACCGTAATCGGCGACACGACCAACAGCCCCGTCTGAAAGGCGTCGAACGCGGGGCGCGCGCCGTCGCGACAGCGCGCGGGTCGTACCATGGTGCGCGCGCTGGCGGCGCGGGAGAGAAGGGCGATGCGCGACTTCCATCAGCTGTTCGACATGACCTCGTCGACGTTCACCTACGTGCTTGTCGATGCGAAGACGGGCGATGCGCTTATCATCGATCCGGTCGACAGCCACCTCGATGCCTACCTCCGCCTGTTCGAGCGCGAGGGATTGACCTTGCGCTATACGCTCGAAACGCACGCCCACGCCGACCATGTCACCTCCGCAGGCCTGTTGTGCCAGCGCACGGGCGCGAAGTCCGCAGCGCCGGTGCAGTGCGGCATTCTCCCGGCCGATTTGCAGCTCGACGACGGGGCGGAGATCCGTTTCGGCGGCGAGACCATCGGCGCCATGCATACGCCCGGGCATACGGCAGGATCGATGTCGTATCAATGGCGTGACTGCGTCTTTACCGGCGACACGCTTCTCATCGGGGGCTGTGGCCGCACCGACTTCCAAAGCGGCGATGCGGGAACGCTCTACGACAGCGTCACTGCCAAGCTCTTCACACTACCTGAGGCGACTCGCGTCTATCCGGCCCACGACTACCAAGGCCGGACGGAGTCGACGATCGGCGAAGAAAAGCGCTCCAACCCACGCTTCGCAAGCAAGACACGCGAGCAGTTCATCCACTTGATGAACTCGCTCGACCTGCCCAAGCCGCGCTTGCTCGACGTTGCCGTGCCGGCGAACCAGCGTTTGGGCCTCGACATCCAGCAAGCTTAAGTCGAGCGCAGGCGGCCCGGCCGCAGTGGTGACCTGATAAAATTGCGGCGTAGCTCGCACGCCGCCGCCGATGCCCAACGACTCCCAGCTCGAAGCGCTGAAGCTGCCGCCTCACTCGCCGGAGGCGGAGCAATCGGTGTTGGGTGGACTGCTGCTCGAAAACGGCGCGGCGGACCGGATCGGCGACATTCTCGGCGCCGAGGATTTCTACAGCGATGCGCATCGCGCCGTATTCGACGCGATCATGCATCTGATCTCCGACAACAAGCCAGCCGACGCGGTGACCGTGGGCGAGGCCCTCGCCTCGCTGAAGAAGCTCGACTACATCGGGGGCATGGCCTATCTCGGAGCGCTCGTTGAAAACGTTCCCACCGCGGCCAATATTCGGCGCTACGCCGAGATCGTGCGCGAAAGGGCGATCCTGCGCCGTCTTGCCGCGGCCGGTGGGGAAATTGCCGATGCAGCCTATAACCCTATGGGCCGCAGCGTGCGCGAGGTGCTCGACCAGGCAGAGACCAAGGTATTCGAGATCGCCGAACACGGTGCGCGCGGGCAACAGGGCTTTCAGGAGCTGCGGCCCCTGCTGACGCAGGCGGTCGAGCGCATCGAGCTTCTGTTTCACCGTGACAACCCGAGCGACGTCACCGGCGTGCCAACCGGTTTTGCCGACCTCGATCACATGACCTCTGGCCTGCAGGAGGGCGACCTCATCGTCATCGCCGGCAGGCCGAGCATGGGCAAGACCGCGCTGGCCCTCAATATCAGCGAGCACATCGCGCTTTCGTCCAAGCTGCCGGTCGCGATCTTCAGCATGGAAATGGGCTCGATGCAGCTCGCGATGCGCTTGATCGGATCGGTAGGCCGGGTCGATCAGCACAAGGTTCGTACCGGGCAGCTCGTGCCCGACGACTGGGGGCGGCTCTCTGACGCGCTGGGCAGGCTTTCCGAAGCGGCGATCCACGTCGACGAGACGCCGGCACTCAATGCACTGGAACTGCGCGCGCGAGCACGCCGCCTTGCGCGCCAATACGGCGGCAAACTTGGTGCGATCGTCATCGACTACCTGCAGCTGATGCAGGCGGTGGCGCAGGGCGAAAATCGGGCGACCGAGATCTCGGAGATTTCGCGCTCGCTCAAGGCGCTCGCGAAGGAGCTCAAGGTGCCGGTCATGGCCCTCTCGCAGCTTAACCGCAGCCTCGAGCAACGACCCAACAAGCGGCCGATCATGTCGGATTTGCGCGAATGTGTGACCGGCGATACGCCCGTGCTCCTCGTCGATGGACGACGTGTTCCCATCAGAGAGCTCGTGGGTACGACGCCCGAGGTATGGGCCATGTCCGCGGAGCGCAAGATCGTCGCGGCGAAAAGTGATCGCGTGTGGTCGGTGGGGGTGCGGCCGGTGTTACGTATCGCGCTCGCCAGCGGACGCACCATCCGTGTTACCGGAAGGCATCGGCTCTATGCAGGTGGCGGCTGGACGAGGGCGGGTGCGCTGGGCGTCGGCGATCGGCTCGCCCTGGCGCGCGAGGTGCCACCGCCCTGCGTGCCCATCCCCGAGCCGGACCATCACGTTGCGTTGCTGGCCCGGTTGATCGGTGACGGCAGCTATCTCAACCACCAACCGCAACGGTACACCACCGCACGCGACGACAACAGCCACGCCGTCCGCGCGGCGGCGGAATCGCTCGCGCTGGTCGATGCCCCGGAAATTGTTGACTTGGCCGGGTCGGATCTGTTCTGGGATGGTGTGCTCGGTGTCGAGCCCGGCGGCAACGCCGAAGTGTTCGATCTCACGGTTCCCGGGCCCGCATCATGGCTCGCCGACGGCATCGTCAATCACAACTCGGGCGCGATCGAGCAGGATGCGGACGTGATCCTGTTCATCTATCGTGACGAGGTCTACAACGAGGACACGCAGGACAAAGGCATCGCTGAAATCATTATCGGCAAGCAGCGCAACGGGCCGATCGGGAGCATCCGCCTGGCATTCCTGGGTCAATACACACGGTTCGAGAATCTCGCCCAGGCCGGCCGATTCTGATGTCTCAGGCAAGTGTCGGGCGCAACGAGCCGTGTCCTTGCGGCAGCGGCAGGCGCTACAAGGAATGCCACGGCGCAATTGCCGCGCCCGCCGGCACCACCGCGACAACCAAACCTGCCAACCTCTCGCGGGTGCCGGAGCTTATGCAGGCCGCACAACACGCGCAGCTAAGCGGCAATGCCGTCGAGGCTGCAGCACTGTACCGGCGCGTTCTGGATGTCGACCCGACTAACTTTGACGCGACCCACATGCTGGGGCTAGTCGAGTATCAATCCGGGTTCTACGAGGTTGCGCTCGAGCTTGTCCGACGCGCGACGGAGCTACGACCGGATCTGCCCACGGCGCGCGCCAACCTGCGCACATTGGAGTCACTCCCGCTCATCGAGCGCGAGATCTGTTTCGACGTACTGCCGCGACTACTGCAGCGGGCGGAGCCGATCATCGATCTGCCGGCGCTCGCATCGTCGGCCGCGGTCGTTCATCTCGTGCTCGCCGAGGCCGTGCCGGCGCAGGAGGAGAGCGCCCTGGTCGGACTTGTTGCCGCACTGGCCGCCGCGCGGCTGACCGTATGGGCGAGATCAGGCGCGTCGCTTCCTGTCCCGGATGCACGGACGCTGGACGTCGCCGGAGGGAACCACCCCGAAGGGGGACTTCTTTTGCTCTACGGTACATCGGAATCAACCGCAGCCTGGATCGGGGCCGCGCGCGCCAACAAGGTCGTTCTCATTGTCACCGCCGCCGAGCCTTGCGCCGTGATCGACCGAATCGACGAACTGTGCGCCGCAGGTGGGGAACCGCCGGGCTTGATCTGTGCATCGCGCGCCCTCGCCGAGCGCCTGCGGCTCCCTGCGAGTGCCGTCATTCCCGCGGGCGAACCTTCGCAGTGCATCAGCCCGTGACGTCTGGCGCGATGCCTTCAGCGCCAAGTGAAGCACAGGATGTTCGGGTGCTCGCCTTTTACCGCCTGCCGGACGCGGCGCAGACGGTCAGCGGAGCCCCGGGCGACGCGCTTCCGGAATGGACCCGGGTGCGCGCCGCGCGGCCTGGGTTCGCCGGGCACGAGCAGCCGCAGGTCCCGGGTGAATTGGGCTACTGCGACGTCCGTGATGGTCGCGTGCGCGAGGCGCAGGCGACGCTCGCTCGCAGCCACGCGATAAGCGGTTTCTGTTACGTGTTCCGCACGCCTGCTGCGACGGCGGAGCTCAATCCGATCCTTGCCGATATCGTGGCAAGCGGACAGCCGGATTTTCCGTTTTGTGTCTGCTGGGAGACCACAAGGTTGCACGCGGGCGCGGGCTTCGGAGCCGGAGACGAAAAGCGCGAGCGGCTTTTCAGCCCGGAAGAGTGTGCGACGTTAATGCGCAGTCTGGCACCGGTTTTCCGCGATCGCCGTTACCTGCGTATCGGCGAGCGGCCCCTGTTTGTCGTTTCGTCTCCGGATCCGATCATATCGGTACAGGACGTCGCGTCGCGTTGGCGCGATGAATGCGTGCGAATGGGTGCCGGCAATCCGTATATTGCTTGCTATGGCGGCGCGTTTGGGGGGGATCCTCTGGGATTGGGCTTCGACGCAACCATCGAGTGCCCGCCGCTCGGCGCTTTCCCCCAGAACAAGCGCGACGCTCTCGTCGCGCTCCGTGCCGATTTCGCCGGCGATGTGAGGAACTACCGCAGCTACGTCGGGCAATTGCTCCTGGCCCCTCGCCCAGAACACGCGATGTTCCGCTGCGTGATGCCGGGATGGGATGAGACGCCACGCACGCCGCAGTCGCCCCAGGTATTCGTGGGTGCTAACGCGGAGACGTTCGGGTACTGGACGGAGCGCGCGATCGAGCAGACGCGCCTGCGCTTCACCGGTGATGAACGTCTTCTGTTCGTCCGGTCGTGGAACGAGTGGGATGCTTCCTGTCGCCTGGAACCGGAAATGCGCCGTGGAAGGCAATACCTCACAGCGTTGCGCACGGCGGTGCGGCGCACTTCGACAGCGACGCCGCCGAGACCTTCATGGAAAGCCATCAGCGCCTGGGCGAGCGGCGGCGGTCTTGCGGCGACGCGCGTCGTTCGATCGGAAGCAACGCGACAGGACGGGCCCTTGCCGGGGGTTTCGGTCGTCATGCCCGCCTACAACCATGAGCGCTATGTCGTACCGGCCCTTGATTCGATCCTCGCGCAGACGTATGCGAACGTGGAAGTTATCGTCATCGACGATGGCTCCACCGATGCGACCGGGACCCTGCTCGACGATTATGCCGCGCGATGCCGGACGCACGCGTTGACAATCGTCCATCAGGCGAATGCGGGCGCGCACGAAGCAATTAACCATGGCCTTGCGCTTGCGCGTGGCGCGACGATCGCAATCATGAACTCCGATGACCTTTACGCTCCCACTCGTTTGGAGCGGTTGTTGCAGGAGATGGAGCGCTGCCAGGCAGAATTTGCCTTCTCGGACACGCGCTTCATCGATGACGACGGGCACGAGATCGGCGAGAATGATCCTTACGTCCGGACACTGCGGCGAGGGATCGAGGCCGCTAGCAAGTCGCCG